>Ga0080004_1093650_pt1 | contig 80729 bp, 87 predicted proteins | sample WasSprMetagenome_FD_69207 | JGI IMG/M metagenome (GOLD analysis project Ga0080004, IMG submission 69207) | Sulfidic aquatic microbial communities from Washburn Spring, Yellowstone National Park, USA - WS (SPADES assembly) (version 2) | ecosystem: Environmental > Aquatic > Thermal springs > Hot...
CCTCTAGAGAAATTCTCTTAAACAACTTGAAGGGTATGGAGGAGTTCTACAAGGCTATGCAGGGAAAGAAAGCTAGAGCAGATGTTTATCTCAAAGACGTAGGGAAAGTGATTTAGAGGAGTCGGTAACACTAATCCTAACATCGCCACCCTATGGAGATAGCAGAACAACTGTTGCCTAGGGCAGTTCTCTAGAACCTTCTTAGCAATTTCAAGGCATGCCTTTCCCTGATTCTCGAAATACTCAAACTCTCCATACCTACCCTCAATATAGCTTTCCTCAAGTAATTCAAGCTCTCTCCTATGACTTGAAACAATGTCGTCTACAGGTTTTGCCAGATCCTGCTTACCTACTTCATAAAGCATGTCTCTTAACTGAGCTAGTAAAGCTTTGGAGCTGGAAATCCTTACCTTAACCCCAAACAACCTGTAGAGCACAGCTTTAGCCGCTAACTGAATTGCTTGCTCACTATTGAAGCACACACCATCGTAGTCACCTTCACTGTAATCTCTCTCAGCCCTTATGAGAAACCTCTTAGCTCTTTTCCACAGAAGCTCCCAGTACCTAGAGCTCATAACCAAACCACAGAATAAGGTGTAGAAGAGATAAAAATGTGTGTATCTTGTTTCAGCATTGCCTATGCTTCTCCCTGCTGTAGAGGGTTAACTACGTGACCTATGAACAGTATTGTACCGCTTGCTTTATCCCTTAGTATGAATATGAATGGACGGTTCAAGACTATTTCTAGTTGGTATGCTGGTGCAGATGTTGCTATAATTATTGCCGTTACTGCAGCTGCTTCAGCACCCTTCTCATTAACCTTGATCACCGCTTTATGCAGAACCTTATCTACGGCTACCGTGGCAGGAGTCATTCTAGAGAAGTCTGCTTCTCCTAGTATGAAAGCCTTTCTGACTCCAAGCTCCTTCAGGTAGTTGTTGAGGTTTGTGCTGTAGGTTATGTTGAACTTGGGCATGACTAGGCGTGCAAAGGTGGGGTCTTTTTTGCTGTCAAGGCTTTTAAGAGCTTTCAGTATTAGCTCCCTATACCTCGGTATTGCATTGCTGAAGTTTCTAGGCATTATAATGTCCATAACAATGCTTGTACCGTTATAGGGTATCTCAACAGCTGTATAGTCGTTGTCTAGAGCAACGGTTATGTACTCTCCCTCAACACTCATAGCAGGTACTCGAACAGCTCCATTCTCTGTCCAGAAATCCATTTCACCACTAGGCATGAACTCAATTAGCCACTGGGCCTTGAAGTATATAGCTGATACGATAACAGTTACAGTGCTTTCATCTAGAGATTCTTTGCCTAGCACCCTCTTTATTAATCCTCTTGTCTTCTCCTCAACCCACCTATTCACACTGTCAACAAGCTCATCAACGCTTTCAAAGCTATTCACATCACCATTAAAACAGCTTCTAATTCTATCCACATACTCCTGCCTAAATGGGAAGTGCTTCTTAAGCCAAACAGCGTTAGCTATGTAGAGCACAGTGCTATTACCTTCTCTGATAGGTAGCTTAGATAAGAGCTCTCGGTAAGCGTTGCAAGCATCTGCACCTGGTATGCCGAGGGCATTTCCAATCTCATCCCTAGTACTCGTATTAGCACCCTCATAAAGCATTAGGAGAGCTACATAGATGTTCAGTGGTGATACAACAACATTGCTACTTCTGTTATCTCTTAGCACAAGCCCGTATAGGTTAAGGGCAAAGCTATTAGATGCATTTACAAGCTCAGGTAGCGTAAGAGCTTTGACTTCAACAGGCTTCATCGGCTCAAACTCCTTATGCTGAAGAGTAGCTGTGTTTGCAATGTATATAGCTATAGATGCTGCTAAAGCAATAACTATAGCTAAGGCTAGTACAGCTCTGTTCTTACTCATCATTTTTCTCACCTACTAAAGCAATGAATGTGAAGCTGGTATTATAGCTCCTACCGAAGGTGACAATAAGCGTCACAAACCTCGTGACACAGTTCTAAAGGATTGATCAATACAGGGTATTGATGATTGAAGGAGAGATCATGAATCGTAATTGGAAAAAGGAGTTGGGTTCTGGTTTACGGTGACGGTATCTTTGTTATTATTGCTGTTAGTGTTGGTGCTGCTACTAGTGTCATGAATAGTACTCCTAGTGATACTCCAAGTCTCCATAGGACTCCTGAGACTATGCTAACGATTATTGTTCCGAATAGCCCTGGTATTCCAGCGTCGTAGTATGCTAGTAGGAGTACTATTGCTATTAGTAGTCCGTACAAGGCTTCTGCAGAGATGTTCTTAAACACAAATACTGTCAGCTTTCTAGATATTCAGCTCTGTGGCTAGGACTGAGAGACGTTCTCTATGTTGATGAGAAGTCCCTTGGCGGTATTAGGAGGAGAGGCGATGTATCAAAGCTAGGGTCAAAGACATTAGAAGACGTGTTCAACAAGATTTATGAGAAAGACCCTGAGAGAGCGTGGGATCTATACAGCTACCTCTATGACATGGACATAGCGCTACAGAGATTAGCAAAAGCTTTGAAGAGGGGTAGAAGCCACATGGTATTTGTAATAGGCAACAGAACCATGAGGAGAGTTCGAATACCAACAGATGTAATACTTGTTGAAATGGCTCAGAAGTACGGCTTTGAGCACATGAAGACTATTTATAGGAGAATACCTACAAAGAGAATACCATGGAAAAACGCGCCTGAGAATATACCTGGGCTAAAATGTGAAACAATAAGCCAAGAAGCCATAATATTTTGGAAGTTCTAAGTGAACAAAGTTTTAATACCTACATGTTTTAGAAAATTACGTAAATCCTCAGGCAACTGAGAGAGGGGTTTAAATACAACATTGTATTGCTTCATAATATTGCCTAATTCTTTCTCATATATACTGTAAAGTTTGTCTGGCACATACACCCTCTTCATACCTCCTACAGCCATTTCAATAGCTTTCTGGGGTGTGAAGTCAGGATCTGGTTTAATAAATATGAATGCGCTATTTGGGAGTGAGAGGCTTGGTGTCTACAGCAAGATGGTTGCAAATAGCATGCGTAGCAAGTTGCTTGGGCTCCTAGGCAACAAGGTGTGCACCTACAGCGACCTCGATGAATTGGTGAAGAGGTTTGGCAAAGAGAGAGCGATTATCGAGTGCTACAAGCAGAACATTGTTGTATGCAGAGACGCGTCAAACGTGTTTGGTCTTGGAGAAGGCGAGAAAATGATTGATGTTGTCTACTTCAAGCCAGATGGAACCCCCGACAGAATGTTCATAAGGTATGTGCCAGGCTACGAAAAGATCAGGTACGGAACACTACCAATAGTCTTAGCAGTCTACGAAAAATGCCTTGGAATAAAAGTTGATAGGTAATTAATACATGAGCTGAGTGCAGTCCAAAGCTTCTCCAAATGAAGGCATCTAGATTACTACTACAACAATTTGTGTAGAAGGCTTGAGCCTGGCGATTGCATAAAGATCAGCATTGTGCTTCCTGATGGAACCCAGTTCACCTACCCATTCGTTAGGAAGAGCCCTAAGCTTAAGGAGTTGCTAAAGGCACGTGATGGCGACTTCGAGAAGGTGATGCTTATAAAGGTTCAGGGAAATGGAGGCAAGGTACAAGTCGTGGTTGTTCTAAGTCCAGACACTACCCAGATCCGCAACTTTGCAAAAACCCTCTACAGAGGAACCCTGGAACTTCTTGAGAGGGTTAAGATGGAGATGAATGCTAGGAACCTTCCACACATGTAGCTTTCTTGAGGTGATCCACATGGCTTCAGACCCAGATGAAGACATTGATATTGAGGTCGAGGTCTATACCCAACCACACGACGATAAGATTAAAGACATTGTTGTAGAGACTTTGAAGAGTGTTGGAAAGCCCTTGAGGTTCGAAGAGCTTTGGAAAGCTCTCCGCAACAAAGGGTACTACATAAGCGATCACAAGCTCAAAAATGTTTTGAGAGAGATGGTAGCTGATGGAATCCTCATCGAGTTCCCCGATGGAGCAATAGGCTTTCCAGAATGGAGCAAGTGGTACATACCACGAGACGATGTCAAGAGAGTTAGACCCATAAGCAAGTACAGGTTCATCAAGCTCTACGGAGACTACGCATCAAAGATTCGGAAAATGGGTTTACCAGTTGAAGAGGCTCTGAGGATTGTTAGGTACAGTTTTGGGAAATGGGGTTCTTACCGAAAACCTAGGGGTGGGGATGCATGAGCACGGTTTACCGCTCGTTAATAGAAGGTTCTTCGAGGAGCTTAGGGAGGAGAGCTTTAGTAGCGGCAGGGATACAGAACATCGCCTACAGATATGGGTATCAAAGCTCTATAGCCTAGTGCTTGACGCTCTCAAGGATCCACGTACAAAGAGCTCGATAGAGAGGTTCATTCAGAAGACCTGCAGAGAAATCTCCATGGCTACTCTAGAAGCTGATATCGTTCCTGAGAAGTTTCCGCTATCAGTTGATGAGCTTATAGAGGTTATCACCAAAGCTGTGCACAAAGTTGTTAAGGAGAAGGTGGAGGAATACGTCAACAAAGGCTTGGTTGAGCCAACAGCAGACTCCATTGCTAAGTTTGCTAAGATCAAAGCGCTTGAGATTCTAGGCACATGTTTTGAGTCTTCACTTATCAAGCTCGGGGTGGTTGCATGAATAGAGGTAGATTTGGACGCATCTCCCCATACAAAATAAAATAATGTTGTTGATGGACTCTGAACAACCACTTAGACTGCGATACTCGATAGCCATGTCAATGCTACCACCCCTATCCGCAGCTCTCAACACTGAAGCTGCTGAAGATATAGATGTGGATCGGTTGATCCACATTGTTGAGCAATACATCAGCGTCTATGATTTAGATGGACCAAAAATTCTTGAAGAGACTTGCAGAAAACACTTCAATAAATCCTGCAGTGAGCTTCCACCCCAAGAGCTACCAAACATACCTCTTAAGATGCTTAGCGATGGAGTCTCCTTCGATATTGTTGTAGAGACCATGGCAATACTATACTCAACACTGGCCTATATGCTCAACATTGTTGCACCTGAGGAGTATGGCAAGCTATTGACTAGAGGAGTTAGCATAGAGGATATTCATCAAACCTGATTTTTACCACACTCATTATGCAGTATTCATACCCCATATCAAGCCTTATATAGGAGCCCGATGGTGTGGAAAACATGAGTGGGCTTATGTCCCCATTCTATCGTATAAAGAGGCAGAGATACAAAGACAAGGTATATTACTACCTCTACAAGGAATGGTACGATCCCGAAACCAAGAAGAAGCACTCAAAGCTTATTGGTAGATGTGATGTGTTGGAGAAGATTGTTGAAGGGTTTGAGAGGCTTAAACAAGTGGTTGAAGATTGTTGGTGCGGGGGGTGGGATTTGAACCCACGCAGGCCTACGCCATCGGGGCCTAAGCCCGACCCCTTTGACCTGGCTCGGGCACCCCCGCACTCAGGATCTTATTTTGTATATAGCTATAGTTAAAGGTTTATAATTTTATCGTGCTTTGCTTTGTTAAAGTAATTGGAACTCTATTACATAGAGGTGGGGGTCTGAGGAGATTACTTTGTTACCATATATTTTGGCAAGATTTCTAACTAGGTCTTCTCTTGAGTTAAATCCATCTGTTTTTATCTCTTCTTCTGTAAGTTCACTAAGCCTCTTTTTGCTTACTTTCTTTATTTTTGCTCTTCCTATTCTTACATGGCCTACGTAAACCTCTACAATATCGTTTTCTTTTAGGTTTGTTGCAAGTCTTATTGTTGTAGTTTTTTCTCCAGCTAGTATTTTTCCAGCGTAATCAAGTTTAAACACGAGTTTTTTCATTTTGAGGCAGGCCCTGAAGATACTCGCCTTCTTCTCTACTTACTTCTTCAGGTATTCTTATTATTAAGTAGCCCTCTTTTATAACTTTCACTATATCCCTTTTAACAATTTCTTCAACTATTTCTCTAAATCCGCTTAAGGGCTCTTCAGATCTCAACTTTATATCGAGTTTTCTTGCCAGGTTCTTTACAGCTGCTAGGCATTTGTCCTTTGTTATGCATATGTCGCACTTGCACAGCTTTCCTTTAACAAAGGCAAAGCCTATAGACTCATCTGCAAACCCTCCCTTATCTGGGTGTATGATGAGCTTTATATAGCCTTTCTCATCCACTTCAACATCGTATACTAGAAATAGGCGTGCGCCAACATAAAACCTTCCATTGTAATAAGTAATAATGCCGTTTTTTCTGAGGGCATTTAAGTGTCTATATATAGCAGTTCTGGAGATTCCAAGAGCAGAAGCAACTTCATTAGCTGTTGTAGCACCACGAGCCAACAGCGAAACAATTGTACACCTAAGTTCATTTTTCATACAACTCTCAAAAACTTTACAATTTACCAACCTCACTAAATCTATTTCAGGATAGCTCACAGGCACCTTAAGAGACTTTATCCTAGCTACAGGATCTTGAAGAGCATGCACAGCAGTGCACCTTAGAACTCTCCTACAACAAGAAAAAGCTTGTAGCCTTATCCTAAAAAACTTTACATGAGAATTCTACAGTAAAAGCCCAGCATCTTTTAAAATCTTAGAGAAATTACTCCAAATAGCTATCCTGACATCATGTTCGCTCAACCCCTTAGTACTCGCTATGAAACTTACAAGCTCCGGTAAGAGAGAGGGCTTCAGAGTTACTCCCCTATATCTGTAAGGGCCATCGGATTCTGTTACAAGTCTTTCAATAGGCACCACCTTAATAACTTCGGCATGCTTCTTTTGAAACTTTGCAGCTACATTTATTCCAATGTAGAAACCCTCATCAATAACCTCTTTAATTAAATCTAGGGGGCCTGTATACCAGTGAAATATAACCACCCTGACACTGCTTTTCTTAAGAACTTCCAGAGCATCTCGCCATGCATCAGGTGCGTGCAGGCTTATCCCAAGTTTATAGGTTTCAGCAAGCTCTATAAACTCCTTGAACACCCTCAGCTGAAACTCAAAAGTCTCTGGAACAAATCTCTTATCAAGACCTACCTCACCTAAAAACCTTACAGGATTCTTATTAATTAAATCAATTAAGGGGTCTATCTTTACCTCACCCTTAATAGTCCATGGGTGTACGCCAATAGCAGGAATAACCTTCTCGCACTTTCTAGCTATTTCAACTGTCTTAAAGCTACTCAAAATATCATCCGATACAGCTAGCATTACGTAATCGTCTTTACATAGGCTCTCCAGCTCAATATCATCAAATTCGTATAGATGGATATGGGAATCAACAAGTGGGGGAATGCTCGTCATTGCTGCTGGGCCTCTCTTAAAACAAACTCCCTTACCTTATCTTGCTTAATGTGCACAAATTCTGTGAATGCGTCCAAAGGAACATAAACAAATCTCTCAAGTTTATATGTGGGATGCACATTACCAGCTATATTCACTTTGTAACTACAGTAAGGGCATCGCATATCTTCCGTAAGGTTCACTTCAAGTATATCAAATCCCAGTCTTCTTATTAAAATCCTGCCACAATTAGGGCAATAAGTGCTCTCCAGCCTATGCCCAGGCACATTTCCTAAGTAAACATACTTCAACCCCTCTTCCATAGCAACCTTAGCGTGCTTCTCAAGTACAGCTACAGGTGTAGAGGGGAGGTCTAGCAGCTTATAGTCTGGGTGAAACCTTAAGAAGTGTACAGGGGTTTCAGGACCCAGGTTCTCCACAATCCACCTAGCCATTTTCCTAGCTCTTTCAACATCATCACCATATTTCGGTACAACGAGATCTGTAACCTCAACGAATACACCCTTTTTCTTCAGCTCCACCATAGCATGAAATACAGGCTCTACATCTGGAACCAAGCTAAATTTCCTAGCAAACTCCCTATCCCCATTACCCTTTAAATCAACTGTAGCAGCATCCATAAACTTTGCTGTGAGATCTATAGCTTCGTCAGTCATGTAGCCATTAGTAACCATGGTGTTGAACAGCCCGTGCTTCTTCGCCAGTACACCTACATCATAAGCGTATTCTAAAAATACAACAGGTTCATTATAGGTATAGGTAATTCCTTGAGCTCCATAAGCTACAGCAAGTTTGACTGCGAGTTCTGGCGAAAGCCTCCACCCAGCCACAACCCTTCTCTGGCTAATATCCCAATTCTGACAAAAGACGCAACCCCAACTGCAGCCAGTTGTTGACATGGAGAAGACCATAGAGCCTGGGTTAAAGTGATATAGAGGCTTCTTCTCAATAGGGTCAATGGCAACAGCTATAGCCAACCCATGTGAAACTAGGTAAAGCTTGCCATCAAAATTCCACCTAATGCCGCAGAAGCCATACTGATTATCAAGAAGCTTGCATTTCCTAGGACACGCTATGCACTCAACAAGCTTTCTATCTCTATCAATTACTCTGTAGAGAACTGCCTCCTTAGGCATAGCTTATAACCTTCAGTATATAGCTTTCTGTAAGAAAGATTAAATATCCTCAACACAGCAGTTACTTCAAGTTAACTTGTACATGTATAAATTTGAGTTTAAAGGCTGTTTCCATTAGTTTAAAGGCAATTTAGGATTGATTAAGTTTTTGAGGTTATGAGAAACATGCAAACTTCGCAAGACTTATGCATTCCCATAGTGACTCCGAGTTTGAGGACTGCTTTAGGAAGGGCGGTGAGGAGGCTTGGGAAACTGTTAAATCCGAGGGTGGACTTGAAAACCTTGAATCACTCTAAGGCGCTCTCAGGTAGATGGCCTTATAAGATGTTTTAAAATGTTGGTGATGCAGGCTAAAAATGAGCATTATGAGGATTATATTAGAATGCACACCTTATAATGTCTTTTACGATCTCTTCTGTTACTGGGAATGGGGTATTTGCATGTAGATAGCTTAATCTCTTTAAAACATACTCAATAATTGTATTTAAGTCTTGCTCTGTGAAGTTATAATCTCCAAGCTTTTCAGCAAACCCTACATCGTTTTGAAATTTCTCTACAACTTTTTGTGCTTTTTCTGCATCTTCAGTTACGGGCTTTATTGAGGGGTCGAGGAGCTTTAGTATTAATGCAGAGTCCTCAGGCACGGCTTTATGAATATAGTAAGCTGCCCGTGGACCAAGTAATGCAAGACCGCAGCCGTGCGCCAGCTTTGGTTGTAATCCGCTAAGTGCATGCTCTATTGCGTGTATTATGTGTGTTGACCCTGAGTCTATGGATATGCCGGCAAGCATTGAGGCATAGAGAAGTTTTTCTCTCAGCTCTAAGCTCTTTAGATTGTTTACCAATTTTGGTAAGTACTCAGTTATTAAGAGTGTAGCTTCTCTAGCCATTGATATGCTAAACAGTGTTCTCACATTTGATGTTGCAGACTCATAGGAGTGGTAGAATGCGTCTAGGGATGTATAAATTGTTTGCTTCTTATCAAGTGTGAGGGTGTATCTTGGGTCATCTATTGAGACTTCTGGATACTTTATGCTAAGGCCATGTTTCTCCCTTTCTTCATCTAAGGTGATAACAGCATATCTGTCGACTTCTGTGCCAGTACCGTGAGTTAAATTTATAGCTAGCAATGGTAAGCTTCTCTTAGGTTCTCGGCCTCTTACATAATCTTTAGCAGTACCGCCACTTACAGCAATTACACATGCAACCTTAGCAGCATCTATCACACTACCTCCACCAATGGCTATAACAGCGTCTGCCCCTTCTTCCCATATTGCCTTTGCTAGTGCTTCTGCTTGACTAGCCCAGGGATTCGGTGAGATGTTGTCGTGTATAGTGTAACTTACTCCAAGCTCTTTCAAAACCTTTTCAACATCGTTAAGAGCTCCAGAAAGACGAGCTGATGTTTTTCCTGTTGCTATGGTAACTTGCTTAATCCTGCCAAGGAATTCCCTCGCTTTTTCTAATGCATTAATACCAAAGTACAGTACTGTTTGTGCATATCTTAACGTGAACATATGTCCTTTACCAGTAAGTAATAGAATGATTTAAAGCATTATTTAAGCTTTTTACCCACTCATTGTGTTACAATGATTTAGCAAGTAGACTTAATCATCAGGTATCCGTCTTCACCATCTAGGTAGTAGCTTTTCAACCTAGAAACAATTTTATAGCCAAGTGATTCGTATAGCTTTATTGCAGACTCATTGCTTACTCTAACCTCGAGCCTAAAGTTACAGACATTAAAGGATACGCGCATAGCACTTTCAAGAACCTCCATTAGCTTTCTCCCAATTCCTCTCCTTCTATACTCCTCACCAACACAAATAGAAATAATGTGACCAAAGCCGTCTGTTCTAACCATGCCTGAAGCATATCCGACAATTTTCTTCTCTCCAGTATTTTCAGCTATGAAAAAGAGTTCTGGGTAGAGATGGTAAAGCATTAAAAGTACTGCTTCGGGATAGGGATCCTTAAAGCACCTCTTCTCCAGCTCATAAACATTCTTAAGATCCTCCTTTATAGCTCTCCTAATAACTATCACTCTTTAAACACCTAAGAAGAGGTATGTTGAAATAGCAATTGCTATGATAAGTATAGCAACATTCACTTTATCCAAAACCTTTGCCTCTATAACCTTACCTATAAAGCGCTTTCCTATAGCTAAGGAACTGAGAAACACTGCCCCATCTGTTATGTACAGAGGTATTGCATTAAATACAAAAAGGCTGAAATTCACAGCAAATATAAATGTTAGGTATTGCATGAGCTCCCATACAATAGAACCACCATAAGGCTTTCCATTCTGTAACACAATAGTAGTGTCTCGCATTTCCACACCCAGGCAGGGTCTTGCTAAACCATATTTAATGCTGTAAGTATCTAAAACAACATTTTTATCAAAACATTCACCACCTCTGCATACCGTTAATATTAGTACATCTCCCAACTTACTTTTATTCAGTATTATAGCAATATCATTAACCCCTTGTACTATAGTGCCATTTACTGCATATATCACATCACCACCATATAGTCCTGCTTTTGCAGCAGGACATGGTGCAACACTACAAATACTGCAATCAACCCTAACAACCTCAACTGCTGTAGAAAGAGCAAATCCCGAAGAAAGAATAAATAAGATTAGTAGCCAGGCAGCAAGTGCTGTAAGAGCATTGGCAAAGGGACCTGCAGCAGCTATTGAAGCCCTGGATACTGAGGAAGCATTCTTAAAGGAGTTGTCATCTAGCTCTACAAATGCTAGTGGAATTAAAAATATGCATCCTACACCCCAATTCCTAATACCCACACCTTCACGTAGCGCTATTACAGCATGTGCAAATTCGTGAACTGCTGCTCCAATTGCTATAGATGTTATCAGGTACTTAACTACCGATACTACTGTGAACAGTAGAGGAATGGGAACAGCTATGGGTTGCGGCGGTGAACTGCTCATTCTCGCTGAGAATGCTATAAAGCCTTTAATCATGTTAAAGAGACTTGGTATAAAAAAGGCGTAGAAAAAGGCCATGCCTAAAAGCGTTGCAGCTATACATGAAAACCTAATAATCTCACGAAGCTTTGATTCTTCACTTTGCCTAGCCTTAACCTCCTTTCCAATGTACAGCAGGAACCCCCCAATAACAAATCTAATTTTTACAAAGCCAATTTTAAAATCCCTATTTTTGAGAATTACTGAGAGGAAGGCGAAGAAAGAAGTCCAAAGGATAATTGCATATAGTAGTACAATTGTTTGTTGCACTTTAGTTATGCACCTCAATAATCACATGAGTTTTCAAAGTTTGCACTATCTTAAGCATATTTTAAGCTTTAGTTTCACAGCTTTACACGAGGACAATATGATGGTTTTTGAGGGTTATGCGAAATATGTTGTTTATGATGAGAAGAGGTGGGATTTGCTAAGGCGTAAAAGAGAGCTAGCTTTAAAGCTAATGCACGTCTTGGAGCGCTGTAGCATTGTTAGTACAGTTGTTCATGGGAGCGTGGCTAGGGGGGATGTTGAGGAAGATAGTGATGTTGATGTGTCCTTGCTAAAGCCGTACTCACCAGGACTTCTCATGCTTTGCTTAGAAAGAGGTGGTTATAATGTGTATAGCAGGAAGATTGTTATGCCAACTCCTGTGCACACACCTAAGCTTTATATCTACCTGGATCCAAGTGAAGAGCTCGTGGTATCCAACCCTCTTGCTGAGCTAAGCCCAGTAGAAGTGGAGTTTTACAAGTTTAGTGGCATGCTTGAGCTCAGGGAGCTAGCTAAGAACTTAAGGGTTCCTGGAGTAAACAAAGAGCTTATGCTAATAGAGCCTACAGACTATGGTCACACAGAAATGCCTGTACTCGGTAATGAGGATTACGTGGCTAAGAGGCTAGGGATATCTCTTGCCACTGTAAAGGATAGAGTAGAGGCATTGTCTAGAAGAGCTAGGGAAGGGCATACGGGGCTCTTCATAGAGGAAGAGGTGCCCGTAGGTATGGATGTAGAAGAATTCATAAAAAAGTTGTGTAAGAAGAATAAGGTGTTTAGAGAGAGGGTGCAGAGACATGGGCTCTGCATATAGCGTCATAGGAAATGATGTTATTGGATACTGGTATGGAGAATTAGCAAAGGGTTGTAGACTCTGCATGAGGGGGGCAAAGGTAGTAATATTCATTACAGGAATCTGTGGTTTAGATTGCTATTACTGTCCAATAAGTAGGGAAAGGAGGTTTATTGGTGCACTCTATGCTGATGAGGAGCAGGTTGCAGGACTTAGAGAAATACTTGATGAAGTGATTCTCGTAAGGGCTGAAGGAGCCTCGATAACAGGAGGAGAACCCTTTCAGAGATATGACTTAACTGTAAAGGTGATAAAGCTTTTAAAAGAAGCTTTTGGCTCTTCGTTTCATATACACCTCTATACAGCCGGCCTTGGAGCCTCAAGAGAAGCTGTAAGGTATTTGGCTGAAGTTGGATTAGATGAAATAAGGTTTCACATTGTTAACGACACGCTTTGGAAGCTAGTTGAATTTAGCGCTAGGGAAACGCCAATGAATGTAGGTATAGAGGTTCCAGCAATACCGGGAGAGGAAGAGAGGTTATGGAGCATTATCACCAAGGCCAGTGAAGTGGGTGTGAAGTTTGTTAACATAAATGAGCTTGAAGTAAGTGAGACCAATGTGAGGAACATTCTATTCAGAGGGTTTAAAATTAATGAAAGTGGCAAGGCTGTAATTGGAAGTGCTGAAGTTGCGAAGAGGGTTATACAGAAAGCAGTGGAGAGCGGGCTACAGGTGCCTGTGCACTTCTGTCCTGTTTTTTATAAGGATTTTGTGCAACAGCGTGTAAGAATGATCAGAAAGGCTAGGACTTGCGCTGGCGAAGGGGATAGGGTTACAGAAGAAGGATATTTAATTAGTGATGGCATAGAGATTGAGCCAAGACTTGAAGTATGTGCACCACTAGTTAAGTAGAGTCGCATAGGAAATGCTTAATTTTCTCATAATCAATTTTAACATATCTTTCAAGACTACCAACATCATACCACAAATCCTTATGAATAAAGGCTTTCACTTTAAGCCCTTTTCTAATCATCCAGGGGATTAAGTCACCCATAATATCAAAAGCTCTTCCTAAAGAGCTTTCAACATTCTTCAACACTGAGGCTTCTAGCGTTAAGACACCTATTGTAACGTATAAGTTTAGCCAAGGCTTTTCAGTAAGCTCAACAACATTCCCTAGACTATCAATGTGAGCCACGCCAACAGGCACCTTATACTTATCAGATACAACAAGTGTTGCATCAGCACCTTCAGCCCTATGGAACTCTATGAGAGCACTAACATCTACGGGAGCCAGGATATCGCCATACCATATGATGGCGGTGTCTTCGGGTATCACGTTGGTTTTATAAGCTTTTAGAAGAGCTCCTCCAGTCCCCCTATACACTTCATCATCAATACTGTACTTTATGGATACGCCGTGTCGCGAGCCATCACCAAAATAGTTCCTAATTTGCTTCCACTTGTACCCCACAAGTAGGACATAGTTTGTTATGCCAAACCTCTTAAGCCAGCAAATAATGTGTTCAAGAATAGGCTTCTCCTCAACTCCAACAGGGATCATAGGCTTTGGGACAATGTCCGTGTAAGGTTTAAACCTTGTTCCCTCACCACCTGCAAGAAGTATAGCATTAACTTTATTTAAAGAGGTGTGGCATAAGGACACGAATCTCAAGCCTCTAATTATTCAAGGTAATATAATAGCATTATGGCTGTATATAAATCTATTCTGAATCCTTTTACTAAGGCTTTTTCATAGTAATGCTATGACACTAAAAGCATATAATGTTAGCGCATTTTGTAATTGCTGTACATGGTGCAAGCTCTATGAGTGCTTTAATGGAGATTATTGAGAAAGAGGCTGAGAAGATTATAAAAGAAGCTGAGGAAAGAGCTTCAAAGATAATTGAAGAGGCTAAGAAAAGAGCTGAGGAGATTTTGAATGATAAGAGCTATTTGAGTGATTTAGAGACCTTTAGAAAAGAACTTGAAAGAAAGTTGGAGGAGGAAGTGAATAGAATTTTTGATGAAGCAAAGAGGGAGGCTGACGAGATTCGCAAGGTTTACAGTCAAAAGCTAAGTGACATTGTAAAGCGCATTGCTGCTACTGTTGCTGGAGTTGATATTGAATAGCGTTGTCATGGTGTGTATGAGTTGAAGTGGAGGTACGTTATTTTCAGTGATCCTGATGTTGCGCTAAAGACTTACATAATTGTTTCAAGGGATTATGTGGATACAGCTTTAGCTGAGTTACTTAAGTTAGGAGTTTTTGAGGTAATACCTCAAGAAGGGGAGAAAAGGGCGGAGGAGATAAGGGAATATATAGCACTCGTTGAGAAATGCAGAAAAATAGTGGATGTGCTTAATTCGCACATTAAGGAGCAGGTAGAGGTGGAGATCAAGGAGATTCCGAGAGACACAAGGAAAGCCATGGAACAACTTTCTGAAAAACTAGCGACAGTTGTAGAAATAGTTGAAGAGCTAGACAAAAAAGAAGTAGAGCTTTCAGAAAAATTGAAGAACACCTTAACTCTTAGAAAGTACCTTGAACACATTAGCACAGCTTATCCAAATGCAGACACAACTCTACTAGATTATGAAGGAGCTTTACTAACTGTAAAAACCCTCTGGGGCGTGAAGAGCGATGTTGATGAGCTTAAGAAAAAAGCTGAGTATGTAACTGGAGAGCTTGTGCTAGATGGGCAAGTGGTTATCGCAACTATAGTATTTAGGAGAGAGGCTTTAGAGGATGTTTATAGAGAAGCAGAGCGCAGAAAAGTAAAAGTTTTAGAGATATTAAAAGTATATGGATCCGAACACGTATCGAGTATTATTAAGAGGCTACAGTCTGAAGAAAATGAAATTAGAAATGAACTGGAGAAGTTAAGCGCCTCTAAAAGCGATGTTATTAAGAGGCATTTACACGATATTGCAATGCTTAAAATATTAGTAGATGCAGAAGCCTCTAAAGTAGAGCTTTTGAAAAACGCTTTACAATCAAAACACCTAGCATTAGTATTGGGCTGGATACCAAGAAGTAAAAAAGATGAGGTCCGTAAGAAGCTTAAAGACATACCGTTTAGTGCAATATTTGAAGAAGATCCGAACCCGCCAGTTGAATTCAACAACTTAAAGCAATTCAAACCCTTTGAAACGTTCACAGAATTAAATGGCTATCCTTCACCCAGAGAGTGGGACCCCACACCATTCCTCACTTACTTCTACATACTATTCTTTTCACTAATGTTCATGGACGTGGGCTACGCCATTGGGCTAGTAATTGGCGCCAAGTATGTCTTACCAATATTTGTTCAAAACCCTGAAACATTAAAAAAGCTAAGGAGAATAGCTTACATAACAGCAGTAGCAAGCATAGTAACAGGAATTCTATCAGGCAGCTTCTTCGGCTCCTTACTAGGGCAATACATAGCGCCATATATACCAAAACAAATACAACTGCCATCACTACCTCCAAGACTACAAGGTGATGCTGCAAGTGTTGTCAGTTATTACATACGGCTAGCACTGCTCATAGGCTATGTAGTCGTACTCATATCGCACTTCGTTGGCGCATTAAAGGCACTTATAAAGTCAAGAGACCTCTGGACAGCACTAATGGAAATCGCCATAATCATTATGATGATACTTGGACCAGCATTTCTAATGTTGCGATTCGGCATTACACAAAAAATCGATGTATTTGGGTTACAATACAAGGTGCCAGAGCACATCATAAACTATGTTATATTCGGAGCCCTAGCCTTGTTAGTAGTGTCTAAGGTTAAGACAATGGGCTTTATGGGTGTAATGCTGTGGATTTTTGATATTGCAGGAGTTCTTGGAGATGTATTTTCATTTATAAGAATTGCTGGTATAGGTATAGGATCTGCTTTTCTAGCTGAAATATTCAACAGCTTTATATATGGTGCATTAAACATAGCACCTGTAGTGGGAATATTTGCAGGAATTGTCATGGCATTCATGCTACACCTATTCAACTTAGCATGCTCAGTTTTAGGCCCATACATACACTCACTAAGGCTAATACTTTACGAAATGTCATCAAAATTCTATGAGGGCAGCGGAAGGAGGCTAAGCCCAGTAAGGATAACACTTGGCATAGTAAGCCTAGGGAGTACAAGTAGGTAAGACCTTATGAAAAGAAAAGTATATATTTCGCCCCCTTTCACTTACATCCGTTGGTGTTAGACAATATGTGGACAAACCTCTTAGCATCCATAGGACCTGGACTTGCAGAAGCACTGGCTGCTATTGGAAGTACTGTTGGAATATACATTGCTGTTGCAGCAGGCATACCAGCTGTAGCTGAAGACCCTGGTCAAAGGGGCAGGGTAATGGCACTATCATTCTTACCAGCAACGCAAACCATGGTCTACGGCTTTGTCTTCATGTTCCTAATGTACAATACCGTTCTTCCATCGATACTCCGCAAATACTCAGAAATACCAGCGCAAATAGCTGGCGCATTATTTGGCATAAGCTTGTTTGTAGGGCTAGCAGAGCTTGTATCAGCTTGGATGCAGGGAAAGGTTTGTGCTGATGGAGCTTCACAGCTTATCAAGACTAAAGGAGGAATCTTTGGACCAACAATTATCCTTGCAGCATACGAAGAGCTCTTTGGCATACTTGGAATGGTTTTCGGTTACTTAATGGCAACTATAGTGGCTGGCTGGGCTTAGAAAATGAGTGTTGAAGAGCTTAGGAAAGCCGTTTTAGAGAAGGCTAGGAGAGAAGCGGAGGCTATACTGTCTAGAGCCGAGGAGGAGGCTAGAAGAATAGTTACAGAGGCTATGAAAAAGAAAAAAGCTTTGGTTGAAGAACAAAAGGCGAGAATAGCTTTAGAGTTGAACCCTGAGGTCAGGTTGGCTGAGGCAAGGCACAAGGCAAGGATTATTGTTGCTGACGCAAGGAGCTCTCTAATTAGGGAGGTTGGCGGTGCTGTTACAATACTGCTAAACAACATGTCAAGGGAAAAGCGCTTAGAATCCCTTAAGAAGCTAGCTGATGAGGCTATGCAAGAGTTGCTGAACTCTGTGGGCAGGGTTAGCGAGATTGCTGTAAAGATTTCTCAGCAAGATATGGAACTTGCCGATATTGTTAAGAGCTATATTGAAGAGAGGTATGGAGTAAGAGTTGCAAGGATTGAGAGAGCTGAGGTTACTGGAGGAATTATTGTTGAGTGTTTCGATGGCAGTATTGCAATAGACAATAGCTATGATGAGAGATTGAGAAAAGCTTTGAGAAGCACACTACCTCAGCTCCTGAGGTAGTAAATGCTATGAGCTATAGACCCGCTGCAGAAGGTCTAAAAACAGTTTTAGTTACGCTACTAGCTAAGAACCCTAGACTTGAAGAAGTATTGCAATTAGCATTAGAAGAGAAATTCATGGACTTGCCACAGGTATTGTCAAGGTATAACTCCAGGATAGATTTCATAAAGCTTAGTACTGCAAAAAGTATTGATGAAGTTACTACAGTGCTAGTAGACCTGGAGAGAAGAGAGCTCAAGGAAGTATACGATATGCTTATGAAAGAACTTCAACTTTTTTATAAAATAGCACTAACTTTTTTTGATTTAGATAGCATATATTCAGCTATACTCAGTGGTGATAAAAAGTCGGTAAACCTGCTTTTTTCTAATGCTCAGGAACTTGAACTATATAGTAAGTGCTTTGAAAGTAAGAGCTATGTGTGTGTATTAAAAACTTTCTTAGAAAGTGCTAAAAACAGCCTGGAGTTTGGCATAGCAAAAATTATTGCTGAAAGTCCTTCAAAGGCTTTGGGTTGCCTTGCCTTAATCACTTCAGCAAGATACTGCAAGTACATATTCAATGCAAGCAAGGTTGGTTTAGTTCCTGAAGAATCTTTACAGAACTTTTTACAGGAAGTAGTGTATAAGTATGTACCAAGAGAGCCAAGCACCTGGCTTGTTGTGGTAAAGATTGGCGTTCTTGCTGAATATCTTCATAAAGTATTTGAGAAAGATCCAAGCAGAGTAACGCTTTATGAAGCAGAGTATGTTTATAGAACATGTAAGGACCTCTTACTATATTCTCCACAGCTCATAGACTTACTTACGCTATACCTTATAAACAGGTATTATGAAGCTCTAGTACTAAAATATGTTTTACCACAGGCCAGGGTGTTTAGATGAGCGAGTTAAAGGAGTTGGCTAAGGGTATTTGCGCTATTGTTAAAAAAGAGTTTGAGCCGTTTATGAGAATTCTTGGTGTAAGAGAAGTATTTGTGGTGGGGAGTTGGGAGGAGGCAAGAAAGGTCTTGAACAGCGTGTCCGAGCGTAAGGATGTTGCTGTAGTGTTTTTGCAAAAGAGTTTGGTTCCTGAAGAGCTGAGCTTTGTTGATTTGAATTTTCCACAGCTCTACCCTATAGTAGTACTCTTTCCAGACACGAAAGAGGCTTTATCACAACCTCTACAAAGTTTTTATAGGGACCTCATACGTAGGTATATAGGTTATGAAATTCACTTAGGGTGATAGTGTTTGAGTGAGAGAGCTGGAAAAATATATAGAATTGCAGGACCTCTAGTCATAGCTGAAGGCATTTCAAATCCAGTTATGTATGAAGTTGTTTACGTTGGTAAAGAGGGGCTCATAGGAGAGGTAATTGGTGTTAGAGGTGATAGGGTATACATTCAGGTTTATGAAGAGACTTCGGGACTTACTGTAGGTGAAAGAGTTGAAGCCACGGGAAGACCATTATCTGCAGAGCTAGGGCCAGGGCTCATAGGCTCTATATACGATGGCTTGCAGAGACCTGAAAAGGAGATAGCAAAGCTCTTTGGCGACATATTTATTAGGAGGGGTGCAAAGCTTCCAGCTCTTGATAGAAGTAAGAAATGGCACTTTATGAGGGAGAGGAGCTTAAGTGTGGGAGACAAGGTTTATCCAGGGGATATCATAGGGAATGTTACTGAGACTCCTCTAGTAGTGCATAAGATAATGATACCTCCAGGAGTTTCTGGAGAGCTGAAGTGGATTGCAGACGATGGTGACTACGCTGTTGAAGATACCATAGCAATAGTGTCTTCAGGTGCGCAAGAGCATAAAGTTAAGCTGTATCAGGTATGGCCAATAAGAGTTCCTAGACCATATAGAGAAAAGTTGAATCCTGTAGAGCCCATGATTACAGGTATTAGGGCGATAGACTACGTGTTTCCAATAGCAAAGGGCGGTAAAGCAGCTGTTCCAGGAGGCTTCGGAACAGGAAAGACTGTGTTGCTACAGGAATTGACTAAGTGGAGCCATGCCGACATAGCAGTATTTGTTGGTTGTGGTGAGAGAGGAAATGAAATGTCTGATGCACTGACAAGCTTCTTAAAGCTCATGGATGTGAGAAGAGGTAGGCCAATGATGGAGAGATCAGTCTTCATAGCTAACACAAGCAACATGCCTGTTGCTGCAAGAGAAACTAGCGTCTTCTTAGGTGTTACTATAGCAGAGTACTTTAGAGATATGGGTTATGATGTAATAATGGTTGCAGACTCTACTAGTAGGTGGGCTGAGGCTATGAGAGAGATAAGCGGCAGAATGGAGGAAATGCCTGGAGAAGAAGGGTTCCCGGCATACTTAGCTAGCAGGCTTTCAGAATTCTATGAGAGAGCGGGTAGGGTTAAGGCTCTTGGAAGGCCTGAGAGGTTTGGAAGTGTTACAGTATTTGGTGCAGTTTCTCCACCTGGAGGAGACTTTAGCGAACCTGTAGTTAGAAACACTGTGAGGTATGTGCAAAGCTTTTACGCTCTCGACTACTCTCTTGCTACGAGAAGGCACTTCCCAGCCATTAACTGGTTAATAAGCTATAGCCTATACGTTGACTTTGTTAAGGAGTACTGGGATAAGATTTCAGGTGGAAAGTGGAGTGGTTATAGGGCTACAGCACTAAAGATACTGCAAAGAGAAGCAGAGCTGAGCGACATTGTAAGGCTAGTAGGGCCTGAGGCTCTGCCAGAAGAAGATAAGCTTACACTAGAAATTGCTAGGGTGATTAGGGAAGGTTTCTTACAGCAAAGCGCTCTAGACCCCGTTGATGCATACTCATCCCCAGAGAAGGGTACAATAATTATGGATTGTATAATGGAGTTCTACAGAAAGGCTCAAGAAGCTGTAAGTAAGGGTGTTACTGTCTCAAGGATAAGGGAGTTGAAGAGCAGATATATGCTGTTCCAGCTAAAGTTCTACACTCTTGAAGAGCTGAAGAGCAAGATAGTGCCACAGTTTCTTGAAACTCTTGAGCAGGAGTTTAAGCAGTTGGTGAAGTAGCATGACCATGGCTCTAGAGAAGGCCAAGATGATTACGAAGGCTACTAGGCAGATAATTGGAACTAGAGGAGTGCTAGTATTTGTAAAAGCACTAGGCGGTATAAGCTATGGTGAGCTAGTGGAAATAGAAGTTGATGGAGATACTAGGCTAGGGCAGGTAATTGACGTTAGCAAAGATGTTGCAGTAATACAGGTCTTCGGCTCATCACTAGGAATAACAGCAGGTAAAACTGTGATAAGGTTTAGAGGTGAGACTCTATCAATACCTGTTTCCACAGACATGCTGGGAAGGATATTTGATGGGCTTGCGAGGCCCATTGATGGCGGACCGCCAATAGTGCCTGAGGAATACCTCGATATACATGGAGCACCGCTTAACCCTGCTATCAGGGTGCCCCCATCAGAGTTCATTGAGACAGGGGTATCTGTTATAGATGGTATGCTAACTCTTGTAAGGGGGCAGAAGCTACCGATATTCTCAGGCTCTGGACTGCCTCATAACAGAATAGCTATGCAAATAGTTAGACAAGCAGCAGTCAAGGGCTCTGGAGAGAAGTTTGCAGTTGTATTTGGAGCTGTGGGAGTGACTCATGAGGAAGCAATGTTTTTCCTCAATGAGTTGAGGTCCATGGGGGCGCTAGACAGAACCATAGCGTTCATAGCTCCAGCTTCAGCACCAACAGTAGAGAAGTTAGCACTGCCAAGAGTAGCGCTAACAGCTGCAGAGTTCATGGCATGGAGATATGACATGCATGTACTAACAATATTGACTGACATGACAAACTATTGTGAGGCTCTAAAAGAAGTCTCTGCAGCTAGAGAGGAAGTCCCTGGCAGAAGAGGGTATCCTGGCTATATGTACACAGACTTAGCGACAATGTATGAGAGAGCAGGCAGGGCTGTGGGTAGGAAGGGTAGCATGACAATAATGCCCATTCTCACAATGCCTGATGACGACATTACGCACCCAATACCTGATCTCACAGGGTATATAACAGAAGGACAGATAGTGTTGTCTAGAGACATGTGGAGAAAGGGTATATACCCACCTGTAGATGTATTCTTATCACTCTCAAGGCTGATGAAGGAGGGTATAGGCCCTGGAAAGACCAGGGAGGATCACAGAGAGGTGTTTGCACAGCTAATGGCGGCGTACTCTGAGGGTGTGTACTTAAGAGAGCTAGTAACTATTGTTGGTACGGAGTCTCTTACAGCAAGAGATAGAAAGTTCCTCGAGTTTGCAGACCTATTTGAAAGGAGGTTTATTAATCAGGGAGAGTATGAGAGAAGAACAATAGAGCAGTCACTAGATATAGCATGGGACCTCTTTGCAACTCTTCCAGAAGATGAGCTTAGACAGATAAGGTCTGAGACTATAAAGAAGTACCACCCGAAGTACAGGAAGGGTGGAGGGAGCTGAGCACAGAGATAATAAGGCTATCGAGACCCACTAAAATAGAGCTCATAAGGCTTAGAAGAAGGCTTGCTTTAAGCAGGAGAATACATAGAATACTTAGAGATAGACTTACCTTCTTAATCCAGGAATTCTATACAGTGCTCAGAAAAGCTTATGAAGCAAGGCAAAAACTAAATACTCTTCTTGCCACACTGTATCCTGAATACTCTAATGCCGTGGCAATACACGGTCTTGAAGCTCTAAATGAAGGGGCAAAGACACTTAGTAGTGCAGTAGAGGTTATAGCCGGTACGAGAAATGTCATGGGGGTTTCAGCGCCAGTTTTAGAACTATCAAAAGCTCCTGAGTCTACACTAGCATTACCTGTTGAGGTATGCAATATACAGGCTAGGAGAAGGGAGTTGATAGAAACCTTAATTGCCATAGCTGAATATGAGAAAGAAATGATAAGGCTTGGTGCAGAGATTGCTAGAGTCAAAAGGGTTGTGACAATGCTTGAGAAAATCCTTATACCAAGGCTAATAAACACCATAAGGTACCTAATGATGAAATTTGATGAGATGGAGAGAGAGGATAAGGTTAGAAGCATGAAGATAAAAGCAATTCTACTGCAGAGAACCTAAGCATTGTAAAACAATTTTAAGAAGCTCTTTCAGGGGGCCTGCTGGTATTCCCAAGCGCATGCTTTTAGCAACCTTATAAACATTGTTTGCTACTAGCATTGATGTGAACCTCTTTCTATAAGCCTCTATAACAAGCTCCATATTATCATCTAAAATTAAAGCTTCTGAGCCTCCTACAAGCTCTAAACACTTCTTATACAGCTCTATCTTTACAGGACCCACACCACTATCCCTACCAACAATAGCACTAACATAGTTACGAATTCCAAGTTTTCTCAAAGCCTCTTCCGCTACCCTAGCACTTTGCTTTGTAGCAATACAAATTTGGGCATACTTTGCAAGATTCCCTATATATTCTCTTGGTGCAAGCAGAAAAGAGCTGTTTAACTTCTTCAAAGCCTTCAACTCTTCCCCTTCCAAAACACTAGACATCTTATAATAGCTTTCTGAATCAGAATGCCACTGCCTCATTAAAGCCCTATTAATGCTCTCCCACCTTAGAGCAAAGCCAAGCTCAATAAGCTCTGACCTTACATAACACCAATTCACTGGGAGGAAGATTAGTGTACCGTCCAGATCAAAAATTACAACTCTTTTACTATTAGACAAGAACTTCACGAATCTCTTAACCCAGTACTTCAACTCACCTTTAGAAGCCTTTAGGTATGCTGCCCAAAGTCTAGACTCTCTACCAGCTCTAGTAAGAGCTTTAACAAATTGCATAAAATTCTTTGCCATGTTGAGTATGTGAATATCACTGTAAAGAGGATGCAAAAAAGCCTTTCTTGTTAAGTAAAGCCATACTGAGGGAATTTTCACTACATACCTTAATCCATCTAGAATCCATATAAACTCTCCCTTTCTAACCATAAGCTTTTTTGCCGCTTCACGGGCTTTTTCAGCGCCTTGAGTATAGGCAATCACCAGCAGTGCGGGAAAGTGATATCCAAGTGCTACAGCCAGATCTATACTGCCCCAGAACTTTGGATTTAACTCAAGTACATAGTACTTTCCAAGCTCTTCAGAATACCTCGTCTCAACCATTATAACTCCACTCCATTTAAGCACCTTCAGAACTCTTCTTCCTAAAGCGAATAGCTCCGGGTCTTCGATAAATCCCTTTGCAGCCAGACTCGCACCACCAATTGGTAAGTACTCTACCACTCTTTGATGCGTGAACTCTATAATTGGTACACCATTGTGTGAAAGAGCGTAGTAACCCCTTGCAATGCCTTCTATGTATTCTTGAACTATACATGGAGTTCTCTTAGAAGCCTCATTAATGGCTGATTCGTAATCTAGGTGAAAACTTGGGTTAGAGGCGTCTCCAAGGCTCTTCACCACCAGGGGTGGGGATAGGGAGTAAATGGACTTAGCATCACTAAGGCTTTTTACAAAAACTTGCGCTGGAAATTCAGCGATATGCTTAAGAACTTCAACAACTCTCACACGATCAGACGCCAAGGTAATGTCTTCATAGCTAGGCGCTGTAACTACAACTCCTAGTTCATTAAACAGCTTAGCGTATTTAGAAAATGCTGCAAAGTCTGCAAAATCTACAGGTACTACAGCTTCACACTTCTCTTTATTAGCAACCCACGCTACCAGCGTAGGCCACTCTTCACCATCTCTCGGCACTTCAAACAAGTACTTCTTCTCAAATACTGTTGAGAAGAGGTGGGGGTGCTTTGCATGGGCAACGCCTACAACACTGCAATGTAGCAAGCTTTTTATAGACTTAGCTATAGCTACAGACTTTCTAGATGCTATAGACGCTACAACACAGCACTTCAAGGCAAATCCTTAAGTAGAATACCAGAGGACAGGAAAATATGCTATTGATACTAACACACGATGTTGATTGGAGCAGAAGAGGACCTCCAACAGAGCATGTAATTGCGCGATTAGATAGATTTGACTGGAGCTATAGGTATAGGTTCTTCTCCCTAAGGGAAAACATTTACGATGGTATAGCGGATATTGTGGAGGCAGAGCAGAGGCAGGGTGTTAGATCAACATTTTTCTTCAGGACTCTTTACGATGATAATACAACAGCCGAGCTCTACAGTGATGTGATATCTGAGTTGAGAAGAGGTGGGTGGGAGATAGGACTTCATGCCAACAGCGGGTCAAGTCTTAGGGAAATAGAAGTTGAGAAGAAGATGCTTGAAAAGCTCTATGCTAATAGCATTTACAGCTTAAGAGTTCACTACCTGAGGATAGATCGGGAGATAATACCCAGGCTAAGCACTATAGGAATAAAATTTGATAGCAGTCTCTGTACGTCGAGAACAGAGCTAGATCCCCAAAGCAGCGGTTGCATAATTTATGGCGGTGTTGTTGAGCTTCCGATAACACTAATGGATGCATACATGTTTACGTACTGGGGTGTTAAGTCCTCATAATCATTTGTAGTACTCATATCATTGTTTAGAGGCTGGGTTTATAAGCTGCAGCAACTTATACGCTTATCAGTGACCTCGGGTTTCCGAGATCCGCAGAGGCTGTGAACCCTAGGCGACTAGTGGAGAGCCACTGCGGTGAGGGGGCTCGGGGAGACCGTTGAGAAGCAGATGGTGGGGAGCCTTGAGATCAGCAGATATGAGAGACTATGAACCACCATCTGCAGAGAGACGGTGTGAGACCTGAGGAAACGTATGGGAAGCTTGTAGATGTGCTTAAGTACCTTAAGAGTGTAGGGGTAGAGATAGCAACTATACTATGACATGTAAACAGCATTAAGATGCGTGGTGGAAAAGAGTATATTAGGTTTATTGAGGATATTTGGAGATTAGAGTGGGTTTCCCCGAGGCAATCATCTGTAAATATTTGTGAATATATTTTTCTTGCCTCGGGGTTCCCGGGCTCTGTTCGGGTTTTCATTGCATCACTGCCCGGGCTATCAGGGCTCCACTTAACCCAAGAGCCCCTCATCTGCTTTAAGTCTCTTGCCCACGCCTTGGGGGCAACCACATGGGGGTTGCCAAACCCTCACTGGCGTGGGTTCACAGAGACTTTGAAAATGTTAAGTGTTTTGTGTGGTTATAATTTTTAGGGGTTGGTGAAAGTGTTGTGTAGCTAGACCAATGCATTTACAGCTATTCACAAGTATATACAGCTGATGCAAACCCGGCTACTGCTTACGCCTCTGCGAGTTGTAGATATTGCTATGTTTGTGGGTAAAGGAAAGGTATTTTGTAAAATTTATGAATAGAATTCAAAGGCTTTCCATATCATTTTATACGAAAAAAATTTTGCTATAAAGAAGTGATTCAGCCTAGGTGCATCACATCACGTGTCAGAGTGCCGCAAGTTCATCACTTAATACAATGGTGTGTTGCTTACACAGTTATTAGGACTTCAGGTTTTTATATTGTTTTGATTTAAGTATATGTGAAGCAGAAGTTCTGTTTTACTATTATGTTTTGTTATGCTGTTAAGGTAAGCTAAGCCTGTTATTATGTATGGCTCGAGCATGTTTATAAAGTTTTCACATTTTATTGTGTAGTTATGAATTAATGCAACGTCCCTTTCCCTGTCTATTCTTATGCGAGAGGATATGCGTATAAAATTCCCTCTTACCAGTGTTGTGATAGCACTTTTGTATAGTGCTGAGTATAAGGAGTAGTCTTCTGAATACCCCATATCATGATACATTTGGGGAACAAGCTTTAGCATTTCGTTTATAAACTTTTCCTCCTCATTTCCTACGCTAACAAATCTCCTCATACCCTTACTGTTCTTTAGAAATCTATATATGCTGTTTGTTAGGAATAGTATTAGCTCTCCAAGGCTATCTTTATCCTGCATAAACACAGCTGTGTTTCTACATATCATCTCTTTCCTAAACCTAATGTTAAATTTGCTAAGCATCTTAAAATCGAGGTCCTTGAAGAATCTCTCTAAGAGGTTTTTCGTTACAGACCTGCTTATAGTGATGAAGAAAGTAAACTTGTTGTAAAGAGGTAGCAGGAGTCTTAACGACTCATAGAAGCTCTTCACAATTCTTGTTATAGCTAGAGGGTTATTTAATAGCGTTGATAAATCCCTTTCAAGCTCTCTTAAAGCATCGCTTCTCTCTATATAGACACCGGATTCCTTAAGCACTTTGCTAAGTAAAATTACAAGTCCTTCAACTTCCTTCATATAGCTAGAGTTTTCTAAACGAAGTGAAACACTTTGCAAGGCTACTGAGTACGGAATACCCATAGCAATGCTTTTTACAGCTTCTTCACAACCAATACACCTTACGCCAAAGAACTCCTCATATACACTCTGAATGTCTTTCCAATGCCCTATGGTATCCCTACCTATTATGCCTACAACCATTTTCTTAATCTTCTCATCACCTATCCTCATCCTTATGCTATTGTATAGCCCTAGAACTCTTTCACAATAACCTAGGGCCCTACCCACATCTCCACGGAAAAACATCTTCCACTTTTCTGCGCTAGCTATATCTGGTATCAGCATGCTCAAACTAGTTCACACAAAACTGTGTGTAAAGTAATGAAAAACACGACTAATATCCTTAAGATGCTCCTTAAAACCTACCTTTTGAAAGCACTCTAGCAGCAACAATTAGGGGGTGCCATACAGGCGCTGTTGCTGGATGATAACCTAAGTCTGAAAAGAACAGATCTTCTACAGTCATACCCTTTTCAATAGCTATGGCTGCGGCATCTATATACCTAGCAACAGCCTCTTCCCGACCCACAACCTGAACTCCCAGCACCCTACCAGTGGAAGCTTCTGCAACAATCTTTATAATGGCTTCTGAAGACCCTGGGTAGTAGTGAGCTTTTGTCCTTACCCTTACTACAGCGCTTTCAACTTTGAATCCATTTTCAATGGCCTCATCTTCGCCAAGCCCTGTCCTAGCTATGTAAAGCTCAAAGAACTTTGTAACAGCCGTTCCAACAACGCCAGGAAACTTAAGCACTCTTCCACTAGCAGCATTGGCTCCTGCAACTTGCCCCTCCTTATTAGCTGATGGTGCAAAAGGCATCCACACCCCTCTTCCTGTAACTCTATGCACTTTTTCAGCAACATCACCAGCAGCGTAAATACCATCAACGCTTGTCTCCATGTACTCATTAACCTTAATAGCTCCTGTAACACCAAGCTTTATACCAGCCTTAACAGCTAAGGACACATTAGGCTCCACACCTGTGGCCAAAATCACAGCATCAGTCTCATACACACCCCCGCTCGTAGCAACAGCCTTAGCCACGCCATTCTCTCCCAGTATCTCTTTTAGAGGCTCAGAAAAGTGAAGTTCTACACCCTTTGCTAAAACCTCTCTGGTAACAATCTCAGCTAGCTCTTTATCAAGTGCTCTTCTTAAAAGCCTATCACCCCTAACTATCATTAGCACCTTCTTACCTAACCTTAAAAGAGCTTCAGCCATTTCTAGTGCAATATAGCTTCCACCAACAATAGCAACTTTTGAAGCCTTAGAAAGCTCCTCTAAGAGCCTATCAGCATAAGCTGGGTGCCTAACTGTATACACGTTTTTAAGGTCTACACCAGGCACCTTAGGGATGCTTGGCATAGCACCTGTAGCTATTACGAGTCTATTCCACGCAACTTCAAAGCTCTTCCCACCCCTCTCAACCACGACGACCTTCTTATCAACATCAACTTCACGTGCAATAGTATTTGTATACACCTTAATTTTACGCTCACGCTCAAAAACCTCTGGAGTATAGGTAGCGAGAAGTGTCTTGTTTTTTACAATACCACCAATATAATAAGGTATGGCACAAGGGCCGTGAGTTATCATGTCAGTAGCTTCAATAAGAATAACCTCTGCACTAGGCTTCAACCTCTTAGCTCTTGAAGCAGCAGAAGCACCAGCAGCACCACCACCAATAACAACAATTCTCTCAGACATAATCTATATCACAAATAGTGATAGCCAGAGGTTTTAGATAAAAAGCTTTCCTGCTCTATCCTCCACCACCTTCCAAAACATTCCACTATATAGTGAGGCTTTTAGCTGTAATTAAAGATGAATTAAAGCCCTCATTGAGAGCTTTGTCAAGATATTAACTTCTTTCTACTAAATTTCTTGCTTATTGTAAGCCAATCCTCCTTTGTAAGCCTCCAGCCCATTGCTCCAGCATTTTCCTTAACATGCTCAATACTGCCTGCCTTTGGTATAGGGACAACGTTATCTATGCAAATAAGCCAGTTAAGTGCTACTTGAACAGCTGTCTTTCCGTATTTACTCCCCATTTCAGCTAAGAACTTATTTCTCGTCAACTCTCCCTTTTCAAGCGGTGTGTACGCTATGTACACAAGCCCTTCTCTTTGAGAGTATGGTATTACACTATCCTCATCATCTCTGTGAAGCAAGCTATAGTGATTCTCTATAGCCACGACATCATACTTTTTAGAACAGCTCCTAGTCTCTTCAATACCCCTTATGCCAAAGTTTGAAAGTCCGTAAAACCTTATGACACCCTCATCTACAAGCTTTTCAAAAGCACTTATGGTTTCGCAAATAGGTACGGTGTCGCTAGGCCAGTGTAGGAGGTAGAGGTCTATGTATGTTCCAAGCCTCTTAACACTTGCATGAGCAGCTTTTATTACGCTATCGTAAGAAGCATTTGTTGGCCAAACCTTTGTTACTATGAATACATCATCTCTTCTAAACCCCCTTATAGCCATGCCGACAAGCTCCTCACTATGCCCACCGCCATACATTTCAGCAGTGTCTATAAGGCTCATTCCAAGCGAGAGCCCTGTCTTCAAAACTTCGATCCACTCAGCATCTTTTGTATAGTCAGGAATCCAGTAGCCGCCACCAATACCCCACGTACCCATGCCGAGAGCAGATACGCATCCAATTTTATTAAAGCACTTCACATCTCTAACCATGTGGATTCACATTAACATATTAAATTACAAACGCTCTTTATAATTAATGTGTGCAATAAGCTCTATATGGCGTGCTTTGATATGTTTACATTCTTTACAAGTATGTAAGGAGCTTTTGTAGGCACTCTTACCTCCCACCACTGAATATTATAAAGCTCCTTTCCAATCATAGCTATATTTTTAAGAACATTTCCAAATCTATCAGCTACTCTAATCCTAGTTACTGGTCTAGCTATTCTACCATTCTCAATGTAAAATATCGCATCTCTTGCTACTGTGGAAAACACTCCTTCAACATAGTTTTGAAGCCTTGTATACCAGTTATTCGTTATAAGCAAACCCCTTCTAACTTCTGACACTAAATCACCTAGTGTTGCTGAGCCAGGCTTTACCACTATATTCCACGGCATGGGGGTTAGCCACCCGGCATTAGCTGTTGTAGTGGTACCCATGTGCTTTGCAGTCTTAGTGTTATGCAAGAATGTCTTCAGCACCCCTTCCTCTATTATAGGCTTGTTATATGTTTCCACCCCTTCATCGTCAAAACCTGCAAAGTTTGGCAACCCCCTGTTCTTAGGCTCATCCAGAACTGTTAAAAGTGGTGAAGCAACAGTGTCTCCAGGCCTATTCCTTAAAAACATGGACCACCCCATGATTACAGACATAGCTGAAGTCATGGAGATTACATACTCTAACAGGTTTGCGAATACCATTGGGCTTAGAATAACATCATATACTCCAGGTTCTACTTCACCTCTGTTTTTAGACTCTACAGCATATTGCGACGCTGTAGAAGCCATGAACTCTATATTGTTAATATCGAGAGTTGTTGAAGTATAGCACCACTGCCCACTTCCATCTGGATGAGCAAAAGCGCGTAAGTACCCCTGCACAAATGTTTTTCTCTCCTCTAGCATGGCGCCTTTCGATGTTGCTAAAACTGTTTCAATAAGCCCTGCTTGTAACATTCCTGCAACACTATCAATCCGCTCCCTATGGGCAACCTCTACAACTCTTTCAACAAGACTATGCATGTTTTCTGCAGCCTCCATAACCCTCTTATCAATCACTTCTTCAACATGCCTAGTCTTGCTGGGCTCTGGTAAGGGGGCATAGATAGGGGATTCTGCAACTCTGTCAGCTAAAGAAAGCATTATATCAATTGGCTTCTGCAAGTCTTCAAGGCTCTTAGGCTCAAAGTGTAAAACAAAAATTCTCTTGCTCTTGGCTAAGTAGAGGTCTATAGATATGCTATTCCAACTTTGAACAACACTAACACTGCTATTGGCCATCTTAGTCATTACGCTATTTCTTTTCTCCACCTTTATAGCAACATCATCAAAACCCTTTTTCACAAGCTCACTCACAAACTTAGATATGTAGTCCAAATCTATGCCACTCATATGACAACCCCTAGCCTTACACTTTTTAACCTAACATCAGGACCGCCAAACCATACAGGCACACCTTGCGAGGGCTCGCCCTTGCCACAGGTACCTGCATAAAATCGTAGCTCCTTTCCAACAGCATCAATGTTGCTGTAAAAAGCTTTTGTAGTGATTTCTAGAACAGGGTTTCTCACAGGCTTTGTAAGCTCACCGTTTTCTATGAGATACGATTCTAAGCCCACATACCTCTGGCTCCACCTTTCATCATCTATATTCCACTCCATATAGCTCTTCATGTACACCCCTAGCTTTACATCCTCTAATAACTCTTCAAATCTGTAGTCCCCAGGTTTTAGATAAGTATTTGCCATTCTCACTATGGGCTCACTAGCATAGTTCATAGATCTTGCAGCAGCATTACTTTCAATACCAAATACCTTTGCAGTAGCTCTATTATGTAAGAACTCGTTTATAACACCCTCTTTATACAGGTACCTAGCTCTAGCTGCAACCCCCTCATCATCATAAAGGTAAAAGCCGTAGCTCCTGGGTACTGTAGGATCGTCTATAACCGTTGCATACTCATTTCCTATCCTCTGCCCCAGCATATTAGGCTTTATAAAGCTCTTACCAGCTTGTGCAGCCTCTCTTCCAAGAATCCTATCAGCTTCACTAGGATGACCGCAGCTCTCATGAACTATTAGTGCAACTATTTCACTTCCAACTATAACAGGTACTGAATCTTTTGGAGGCTCAACACCCTCTATAAGAACCCTTTCAAGAGTCCTCGCCTCTTCCTCGCCTTCTTCTATCAATCTCCACTTCTCTAACCACTCAAGCCCTCCAGAAGCGCCAAAGAATTCAAGCCTCTGCACATAGCCTTTCTGAGGATGGTGTAACACAATGTTATAACTGGCTGAAAGCCTAGGAATAATACTATGTATGTGCACTCCCTCAGTATTTACAATAAGCTTCTCTTCAACCCACTCGCTATACCAGAGCGTTGCAACAGGGATCACAGCCTCTCGTACACTACCTGACACCCTGTTCCAGAATTCTTGGTGTAGCTTCACCTTCTCCTCTAAACTCATGGAGTCAAAGCTTTTAACAGGTTCTACAAAATATTTCACTCTGCCCAATTTTGCTTCAGAAAACTCTATAGGGCTTTTCAATAGCTTTGCGTGAGCTTTAGCCCTGGAAACTGCAAGCTTTACAACTTCAGCAATGCTCTCTCTGTTCAGAACGTTTGTTGAGGCAAAGCCTAGACCTCCCCCAACAAGCACCCTTATGCCAATACCTTCAGAGACCTCACTGTAAGCAGAGATTATGGCTCCATTTCTAGAATAAAAATCCATTGAATCCACTTTATGATACCGTGCCTCTGCATAACTTGCTCCAAGCTCACTTGCCACCTTAAGAGCATAGTGAAGCAAATCTTCCAAGAAGAGACACCAAGAAAATAAGGTGTGAGGAGCAGAAAAATGCTTTTCCTTCCATACTCCAACTCATGGTAAAGGTGAAGCAATTAAATTAAACACCTCTTGCTATTGCTAAAGAGCTAAACTGATCAGCATTTACACTAAAACAATTTTAATGCCTTTAGCGTAGTGCAAATCTTGCTGAAAAGCATTATGAAGAGTACCCCTGGAACTGAAATATGATGAAAAGGCATTTAACGGATAAAAATACTGATCCTAATTACAACTGAAAACCCCACCTTGAAAGGCGGGGATGAGTAGAAAGGTTTGGCATGCTACAATACAGCACTTATAAAAGCATTTTAGCACAAGGTTTGTAGCTGTAAGTAAAGCATGGTGCTTAAAAGTGGATATTAGAGAAGCTCTAGATCTCATTCTCTCAACTCTAGTTGTTTTTCTAGCGTTTTCTATTAGCTATGTATTTGCAGGGGATATTAAAATGGTGATGGCATACCTACTGGCAACAATTACAGCCTTTCTATTTCACGAGCTTGCGCACAGGGGGGTAGCAAGGTCACGGGGTGTATATGCTGTTTATAGAGCTTGGTACCCCGGGCTTTTGATAGCCTTGATATTTGCCATTGGAACTAGAGGAAGGTTTATTATAGTTGCGCCAGGGGCAGTGGAAGTCTACATGCCTATATACATACCAACACTAGAAGCTAGCATAGCACTTGCCGGCCCCCTAACGAACATTATCATAGCAATAGTCTGCTTACCACTACTACAATTACATGTGCTTGGTGTGTCTACATATATTCGTGTGGTGGGGTACGTTAATGCCTTTCTAGCATTTTTCAATCTCTTACCCATACCCCCGCTTGACGGATTTAAGGTGCTTCGTGGAAGTAAGGCAAGGTGGTTAATAACCTTCTTACTGGCTATAGTTACGCTACTTGTGTATATATTGTAAAGCTATGCAATTTTTCTACTCTTAACCTCAAGTACACCATTTTTAACTTCAGTAATAACAGCTTCACCATTATCCATAGCCTCACCACTTATTTTAGCAAAGTAGTTGAGATACTTGAATACTGTTGACGATGCCACGACAAGTGATGTTTTTTCTGAATTAAGCAGTTTGTAAAGCCTATAGTACTCTGCAAGGCTTTGCCCTTCTTGAGAAACGTAGTTAAGTGCAAAAGAAAATACATGATTGCTACTTTCACTAAGAACAATGCCTATTACATTTAAAGCTGTTTTAACTATGTTCATCTCAATTAAGCTCTTTAAGGAATCGAGTAAAGCATTGGGCTCGGCTTCTCTAACTGTTTTGCCAAGCCATTGGGTGATGAAGTAGGAATCTGCGTATTGATTCACTAGGTGTAACAATCCCAGCTTCTCTGCTAAGACTTGTTTATTTACAGAACCATTATGGGCAAGCCAAATGCTATAAGCACCTACTTTACTGGTATGAAAGGGGTGTGCATTGCGAACATTTATTGGCTCTGAAGAAGTTAATCTGCCATGGAGCAACAGGTGCATCCACCACACATCTCTTGGAATCGCTCTTAGCAAGCTCTTGAAGTCTTCACTTAGAAGAGGTAAGGATGTTTTAAAATGCATTACAAAAAGCTCATTAAATTTCATAGCTACGCAAGCAAGGCCCCAACCATGATTATGCGACCTTCTGCCACGCCTAAAGCTATCTAAAATCATATCAAACTGCGTTGAAAGCCTAAAGCTCTTCACAGTTAGCCTTAGTACTGCAGAATCTACCATACCACTGTATAGAGCTAGTCTGCACATAGCTAAGGCCCTCAAAGTGTCTTAAAAGCCCCATTTATAAGATTAACTTATGGCACTTTAAAGCGTAGAACTCTTAATTCCTTGCTCTCATCTATTGTGTAGTAAACCCATTCTTGGGGGCTTCTCGCACCCTTAATTCTTTTTACAAGTACCATTAAGAAGCTTTGGCCAGCCTCAAGATCACCTCGTTTCAAAATTAGTATACCATCTACGCAATGCTCAACATAATTAAGCAGGTCTTTAGCTTTTTGTGTTGAGGTATGCAGAGAAGCGAACACCATGACTTCTCTTGCTTTAGAAACGTTTGCCCTCAGATCCTTTATGTACTCTGCTAGCTCCTCAGGCTTATAATTACTTAGGAATTCATTTAGGGAGTCTATTATTAGGGCTCCTCTACTAGCAAACTTATTTTCATTTAGAACACGAGTTATGGTGCTTAGTGTAAGTTGTATGTTTAAGGGCTCTACCTCAGCAATTACAGATATGTGCATTTTTCTATGCTCACTTTTAATCCTATAGCTATACCCATCTATTATAAAGAATTGCTCTTTCTTAACGTAGTCAACTACATTTACGTTAAACGCTGAAAACATTTGTACAACTGTTTTTGGATCATCGTCTAGCGCTAGGTAAATTATAGGCTCTCCACTTCTTAACAAGGATTTTGTAATGTTTGCCAAGAGAATGCTCTTGCCAGAGCCTCCTTCACCAGCTATGATAATAAACGAGTTTCTGGGAACACCCTCTGGAAAGAGGTACTCAAAAAGTTCGCCAGAAAGTTTTACAAAGTTTTCAGGCATAGTCATAGTTTCACACTATAGCTACAACTTAAAAATTGGTTTGTACGTAAATAAGCCTGAATATTCAAGCTGTTATTCATTACAAAGCTAATGAGAGCTGTGCGGAGGTGTTCATGGTGAAGGGTATTGTTGTAGAGGATGTGGGGAAGTATTATGTGAGTAGGGAGGGGTTTAGGAAGAAGCGTGTTATTGAGGCCCTCAAAGGCGTAAGTTTCTCTGTAAGCAGTGGTGAAATACACGCTCTTCTAGGTCCTAACGGTGCTGGAAAGACTACGCTAATAAAAATCCTTGCAACACTTCTCTTACCAGATTCTGGCAGAGCCTATGTAGAAGGTTATGATGTTGTTTCACAAGCCAGGGAAGTGAGGAAGATAATAGGTGTAGTACTCGATGTATCAAAGGGTTTTTACACCTCGCTAACAGGCTTTGAAAACCTTGTGTTCTATGGAATGCTAAAAGGGTATTCGTATTCTGATGCAAGAAAGCGGGCGAGAGAAGTTTTAGAGTTAGTAGGGCTCTGGGATACAGGTGCGTATAGCAGGCCTTACTACACTTACAGTCTTGGTATGAGGGCTAGGCTTTCAATAGCAAAAGCCCTTTTAACAAATCCGAGAGTGCTTCTTCTTGATGAGCCTACACTTGGATTAGATGTAGAAAGTGCTAGGATGGTGAGGAGGCTAATAGTCGATTTATCTAAAGAAGGTAGGACAGTGCTCATAACAGGGCATAACATGTATGAAATAGAGCAGGTAGCGAATTCAATTACAATAATGAGTAGTGGAAGAGTTGTTGCACATGGAAAGCCTCAAGAGTTAAAGCAAACACTAGGGCTGTTGCATAGAGTTGTTATGGTGGTTAAGGGAGGGGCTGAAGGACTTGTAAATGCTATTAGAAGTGATTTGAATGTTAGTAGTGTAGGTATTGATGATGTTGGTGAAGCCTCTAGAATAGTGCTTTACACTAGAGCTGGTAGAGAAGAAGTTATTCAAGTAATCCTAGGGGTGCTTAAAAAGATGGGCGCAAGCTTACTTGACTTAGCAATAGAGGAGCCCACACTTGAGGATGCATACCTAGCAGTAGTTAGAGGTAATGATAGTGGCAAGCATAGCTAGTGCAATTATCTATAGAGAGCTTGTGTGGATTAGGAGGTTCTTAGCTGACTACATAGTCTCCTGGCTACTTTCACTAATATACCCCCTAGGAGTGGTAGTAGTACCATCAGCACTAAGTAGCTCCACAACTGTTGTTGAAAGGTTTAGTGCTCTTTATGGCATTGAAATGAGCTTAGGGGATGTTTATACTATAGTCATTATACTTACAGGTATGATAAATGTTGTAAGCGTAATTATGTACGATATAATTGGAACGCTATTTACAGAATTCAAACTCATGGATGTAGGACCAATGATATTAGAGGCAAGTAGCATTGCAAGGTACGCCATTCTAAATGCAATTCTAAGACCATTAATTATGGCGCTTTTCTCAACAACATACCTAGCCCCACTTTTACTCTTCATAAGCGGGTACAAAGGGTTGCTAGAGTTCTTAATAATTGAGCTAGCACTTATACTGTCAGCGGTTGCCCTAGGTCTCTACGCCTCAATATTTGCTACTCTGCTAATTTTCTTTACTAGCACATCGAGACCGTGGACAATTGTGAGTGTCTTAACTTCAGCAATTCTTGCAGGTACGGGCATCTACATACCTACAGAACTCGTTCCTCTAGTACTTAGATTAATTGCATTTACAACGCCAGTTCCGCAAACATGCAGAGCTCTTTTTGCAATTGCCTTTAAAGGATTTTCACAGGTATTAGTGGCTTTTGGATCTGTCTTAGCTTTTTCCATAGTGCTATATCTTGGAGTTTCTGGTGCGCTGTTAAAATATGCGGAGTTTAAAGTGAGGAAGGGTTGGAAATGAGAAGGATACTTCACTTACTCTACATAGGCATTCAGTTGGCTAAGGCAAATGCTATAAGCTATGTAGCTTACATTGTAAGTACAGTTCTGTGGCTTGTAATAATACTTGTACCTGCAACACTCTTTAGCAATCTTAAGGAGCAAGCTCTTCTTACAATTGTGCCAGGAGTTTACGCAATGTTCGTAGAGACCTGTGCTCTCTGGACTTCAACAGAGTTCTTGAGGTGGCTTGTTTATACAGGTTTACCTGATTTATTCAGAGAGTGCGGGTTAAGCATCTACCACTACCTCCTGAGCTATTCACTTGTGGATGCTATTTTAGCTAGTTTTGCAAGTCATTTCCTGTCCATGGTAATAGCCTCAGCATACTTAGGAATAGATATTGGTATTGCAATACCCAAAGATATGTTGTGTATAGTATTAGCAATTGCACTAGCTATTCCTGTTTACATGCTTATTGGCACCCTTATGGGCTATCTCCTTGTATCAACAAGTATTAGCAGTGTTTGGAGTCATGTAATAAACATTCTCATGTTCTTTGGCACAGTAATTCCACCAAATGTGCTTCCAAACCCCTGGCTAGCATTAGTAAACCCTGCAACAATAGTTGCAGAACTCTTTAGAGCAGGGTATGGAACAAACACTTTACCCCTACCATACCTATTCATCTTAACCCCCACACTCATTGCCGTATTTACGGCTTTTGCAAAACTAATTGGACAACTATGTGAAAAGAGAATTGCTAAATTCGGGTTGGAGTACAGGTACTAGACCTCTTCACATCTGAATGTTGTGTTCTTTAAAGTATGAGGAGGCAGTCTAGTAATACCAGGTATTATAGTAATTAAGATCTTTTATAAGCACCCCTGTCTTATAAGCTTTGCACACCTCCCTACATGGGCATGCAGAGCATTGAGGGTTTTCCTGAAGACAAACTTTTCTGCCAAATGACCATAGAAAGTCATCCAGCAGAAATACATCAATATTGCTTTCCCTAGATACAGCTTTAAACGCCTCTCTAACACATATTCGTATCAAAACATCCTCATCATGTGTAAGCTCAGCTCCTGTCAAGACTTTTTCAAAGAGCTTCTCCTCAAGTTCAACAATACCAAGCCTTAGGGCTATTCTCGTTAAGTGATTATCTACAGGAACATGCAGGTGCTCCTCATCCTTAGGCTTAAACAAGTTCCTATACGTTAGGAACTTGACTAAGAGAAAAGCCTTTTTCTCAACAGGATCCTGGTATGCTTTAAAGACTTTGAGAAGCTCTAAAAGCCCATAGCCACCTACAGCCCTTAAGTAGCCTCTAGAGAGGCGAAGTAGTGAAATAGGGTCTCCATTGTATATTGAGAGAAGCTTCTGTCCTAAATCTCTAAGGAGAAGGGCTCTGAGTTGAGGATCGGGAGGCTTTGCGTAGCTCACTGTAAGCCATGCCAGAACCTCTTCCTCTGTCACCCTAGCTAGGTTCTCAGGGCTAAAGAATTCCGGCTTTTCTCTATACATTTTCATGCCAAGTCTGTATAAAAGGTCTGCACCTTTGGCCTTTTCACCATCTATAAAAGCTTCATACGGTTTTCCAGGTCTGCTTAACCTGTGATCCATAGACACCATTACGAGAAAGTACAAAACAACCTTATCTGGGGGGTCTGTGGCTGGAGGATAGTATCTAGGATCAAAAGCATTGAATTTAAATCTTAACAATGTGGTCTCTAAACCCTTAAGAACACTGCTAATAACTAAGACTCTTTCTATGTTTATAAGGGGCATGTAAATAACCTGGCTTTATTCTTGACCCTAGATTTAAACTACTTATGCAGCCCTTTCTTCTTTAAAATACACCTCGCCTAATGCACGTGGTGCTGCAAGCTTTTTGTGCAAAGGTGTGCTATACACTATTGTGACTATTGCTATAGAGGCTACGTAGGGAATGGCATTGACAATTTCTGGGTGAATTCCATGAAGAAGCTGTAAGGCATAAATTGAGGTGTAAAGGTAACCAAAGACAAGCGAAATGGGGTACGACAATAGAGGGTGCCAGGTAGATGCCATTGCAAGCGTTATAGCGAGAAAGCCATAGCCTCTTCCTGTGTACTGAACCCAACCACCTCTATATACTGTAGCGTAAATGTAGCTTCCAATGCCTGCTAAGGTATAGCCTATTGTGCTGGCCAAAAACCTTGTTCTCCAAACCTTAATACCCAAGTGTTCAGATGCTCTTGGGTTAAACCCGCAGGCCCTTATAGCTATACCTATGGAGGTCTTGTACAGAATAAACCATGTGAAAAGCACTGCAAGAATACTTACTAAAGCAAGCAGTACTGGAGACAGGGTGAGTGTAGCAAGTACAGGCGATTTTTGCAATCTCAATCCTATTAAAGCACTTAAACCGTAGAACAGAATGTTTAGAGCAAGTCCTGTAAGCACATGATAAGTGTGCATAATGTTTATGAATATCATAAACATGGTTGCAAAGGCTAGGGATGTAACAATAGTTATCAAGAGTCCTATGAAGTAGCCAAAATACTGTGTTGAAACGAAAGCTACCGCAATACCTATAGTGATAATACCGTCTAAAGCCAAGTTAATGACGCCACTTCTTTCAACAACTATATTGCCTAAAACCCATAGCACTAAGGCTACCACTAAAGGATCTGTTGCAATTTTTAGTACTTCTACTAACACTAACTCCACCTTATAACAAGCCTATACTTTGTTAAGAAGTCTGCAAGGAGTATAAAAGCGAGGAGGGAGCCAACAATAGCATTTGCAAGGGCATCGCCAACTGCAGCACTGCCAATTTGAAGTCCAAAGCTGAGTATGTAAAGGGCGGCTGTGTAATATGATGCTGGGATTAGTAGTAGGGGATTTAATCCACCAAGCCATGACAGCATAATTGCTGTAAAGCCATAGCCGCTTCCAACTATGGGCCCTTCTACAAGCTTTCCATGATAAACAAGTACCTTTACACCTCCAGCAAAACCTGCTAGGGCTCCTGAAAGCAGAAATGCTATGAGAAAAAGCCTCTTACTTGAGATGCCTGCAAGCTCTACAAAGCGTGGGCTTGAGCCCAGGGCTCGCAAAGCTATACCTACCTTAGTCCTATACAGAAACAGCTGCATTAGCAAGGCTATCACTACGCATATGACTACCACATACCATGAGAAGCTGTAACCAGGAACAGTAGGTATTCTCGCTTGCACAGGTATCATATCTGTTGTCGGGTATCCGTAAACCGCTCTACCTCTCCAAGGCCCCTTGACCAGGTAGTTCGTCATGTGATATGCTATGAAGTTCATCAGTAGCGTTGTGAGGGCTTCATTAATACCCCGAGTCATTTTTAGTAATGCGGCAGGCAAAGCCCATAATGCGCCGAGAAAAGATGCGAAAAGAAGTGCCATTAGTGGTGCTACAACTTCCTGCCTTCCAAATGGAGTGTAAAGAGCTATAAAAGTAGCTCCTACAGCACCGATTACCAGCTGCCCTTCTGCTCCAAGGTTCCATGCACTTGCACTAAATGCTGTAGAAAGCCCAACTGCTATTGGCAGTAGTGTAGATATGTAGACAAAGACATTGAGATTTAAAAAACCTTGTAAAAGCGTAATACCGGCAAGCTCCATGGAAGCTCCTGTGATGATAGAAGTTAATGCTATGGCAATAAGCAGTCCTAGTAGAATTACCAATACCTTTGCTACTGTGGCTACGGTTTTCGATAACTCTCTCTTGACAATAGCCACTTTAGGCATGAACCATGACCTTCTCTATATCCTCTCTATAGCTCTCTAACTCAGGACCCTCAAAAAACTTCACAATTTTACCATTTACAATTACACCTATTCTTGTAGAAATGTAAACGGCTTCCTCAATATCCTCAGAAAGAAGAAGAACAGCAGAGCCCGATTCCGCTAACTTTTGTAGAGTTCTTAAGATAAGCACCCTGGATTTTTCGTCAAGCATACGTGTTGGGCTATATGCTATAACAACTCGCGGCGTATTTAGCAAGAGCCTCGATAAAGAAACTTTCTGAATATTACCTCCAGAAAGTTTTGCAACACTTATCAATGGATTACTTGGGCTTACTTCAAGCTTTTTTATCGCGGTCTCTAAAATCTCTTTGGAGACTCGAGATTGTGAAAAAAGCTTCATGTTCTCTGCAACTGTAAGCCCTATTGCTACCCCCTCTCTGAAAGGATCTTCAGGTACATATATTAGTCCCCTTCTAACCCTCTCACTTGCTGGCATATATGTTATCTCATCGCCGTTTAACAATACCTTGCCCTTAGCCACTTTTCTCAAACCAACTATAGCCTCTCCCAACTCTTTTTGACCATTGCCAGTGATACCCAGTATAGCTACAACATCGCCCAACCTTACTGAAAGAGATACATCATTTACAGCAGGTTTTCCATACTCATCAAAAACCACTAGGTTTTCTACAGACAAGGCAGGTGTTTTATGGGGGGGTCTCTGTACAGGGCTTTTTGTAGTAGCTGTTAAGTATTCCTCAGAACCAAACATTGCTTGCCTGAGAGTAGATACATCAACGCCTTTCTCAAATACTCCAACAACACTTCCCCTCCTGAGAACAGCAAATCTATCTCCTATTTCAGCTGCCTCCACAACTTTGTGCGTTATATACATGACAGAGCCTCCTCTAGTAGCAAATCCTTTGACTATATTGAGAAATTTGTGCTTAAGCTCTCGGGGAAGGTATGTTGCTGCCTCATCTACTATTAGTAACTTGGGCTGTGCCAATAATACTTTTACAAGGTCCACAAGCTGCTTCTCAGTGTAGCTAAGAGCATGAACACTTTTATCAACATCTATAGCCATACCCAAATCATTTAAAATTTCACTAAGTTTCTTTCTCAAGCCCCTAGATGGGGAGGTACTAAGGAAAAGCGCTATGTTTTCAAGAATTGACATATCATCTATTAGTTGAGGTCTTTGACTCACTAAGAATATTCCTTTACTCTTTGCCTCTGCTGGTGAAGAAAAAATAACTGGAGTGCCATTAATCTCAATATAGCCTTTATCTGGAAAGTAAAGCCCATAGAGTATTTTAGCTAATGTAGATTTTCCAGAGCCGTTTTCCCCCAGAACAACAAGAATTTCTCCAGGGTATATCGCTAGGCTAACATTATTAAGTGCAGTTATGTCCCCAAACTTTTTATAGAGCTGAACAACCTGAAGAAATGGCCTGATCATTATTATGACCTGCAAAAATGTTTTAAAAAATGGTTTTATTTAAGGCATCATATCTTTCCCTGGTAAGCAACCCAAGATACAAAGAAGTCCATGTTCCATAAGTCATCGTGAGTAAGCCTTTCACCAGATGGTATATTTACCTCTGCATATCCCGGTTTTCCTGTACAGAACCTTGAATAACCTCTTTCTGGAAGGCAGTAGCCCTTTAAAGGCCCTGTGAACGGCTCAAAGATTGGAGCTATTGGTGCAGCGGGAACGTACTTAGCACCTGTTTCCACTTTTTCTAAGGATTCTAGTAAGTGTGTTAAAGCCTGGCCTTGCAGTGGTTGCAGTAGTGGTGCCTCTTTCATTTGCTGATATCTCCTCATTACAAGGTCGTATACTGATACCACTTCTCCTGTCAGCACATCTTTAACCTTAGCTTCCTTGAGCTTTGGTATAAACTTGGGGTTAATATGCATTACACTACCATTTGGATATACATGTGCTCCGAGATCTACAGCACCTGCGTTAAGTAGGTACCAGTAGTCAACGTTTTCAAGATTATCAGGTCTGTATATACCTGCTTTAACCTTGGCTAAAATGTCTGTATATATCACTTCCCACCTTACTAGCTGCCCACTAACTACAACATCCGGACCCCATTCATACATTGGGCTATAGTGACTAAACACATACACCTCTTTGCCTTGCTTATAAAGATCTTGCGCAAATACAACTACTGCTGTAGAGTCCTCTGTGAATATGAGTACATCTACATTGAATTGCTCAACAAGAGTTTTAGCGGCTGCCCTAGCCTTATCAGGATTGTACCATTCACCAATCTCTATAACGTATACAGTTATGTTTTTACCGAGCTGTGCTCCAACCTCCTTTGCACCAATGGCAAAGGCGTTTATGTGCCTCACAACTTCAGGAATTGTGTGTGCAGCTACGTAGCCTAGCTTACCAGTTTTTGTGAGGGCTCCTGCCATTAAGCCGTTGAGGTAGTAAATCTGGTAGAGGTCAGCAAAGTATGTACCCATATTCTTCCATCTTTTGTATCCAGAGCAGTGGAAGAACAGTATGTTGGGGTACTGCTTAGCCTTGTCGAAGGTCTGATCCATGAAGTCAAAGCTTGTTGTAAATATTACCGTATAGCCCTTCTTAACGAGCTCGTCTATTACAGCGGGCGCCTGGTCAGCTCTAACATTCTCAACATATGTTGTCTCTAGCCAGTCCTTAAACAGCTCAGCAGTAACCCTTCTACCAACGTCATGCATGTAGCTCCAGCCAAAGTCACCAACAGGACCAACATAAATCCATGCAGCCTTTATCTTCTCAGGAACAGTATATGCAGGAACCTGGGGAGTAGCAGTAACGGTGGTAGTCATAGTAACAGTTGTTGCTCCTACAGGAATAGTTGTAGTTATGACCCTTTGGGGTGCTGTGTAAAATCCTGCATAGTACCCTGCCACTATACCTATTATCAATAACACAATAGCGAGTACATAACTAGCTAATTTAGCCATTTATTTACACCATGCTAATTTGTTGTTTTAACTCTTAAAAAACTCTTTGTATAACACCCATGTATTTATTTACATAACTTAAGCAACATAATTAAAACATGTTAAAGCATTACATTAAACTGTCTTTACTTTATATTTACCAAAAATATCAAAATAAGAGCTGAGAGGCATAAGCTTATAGAGCTAACACGAACATTTAGAAAGGTTACAATAGCGCATGCCTAGGGGTGTACACGGTGTTTAGTGATGTGAGTAGAAGTACCGCTAAGGTCTTTCTAAAAAACTTTAATAAGGACATTTGGGTAGGAGTTGGCAAGACTTTTCTTGATGCTTTGAGGGAGTGTGGGATTTATGTTAGAGCTGATTGTGGTGGTATTGGTGAGTGTGGAAAGTGTAAGATTATTATTGAAAGGGGGCTGTTAAGCTCTTTAACAGAGGCTGAGAAGAGGCTTTTAAATGAGGATGAGGTTGGTAAGGGAGTTAGACTTGCGTGTCAAGTTAAGGTTGTTGGCGGTGATTACATTGTTTGGATTCCTTTTGAAAGCCTTTTGCAGAGGTATAGATCTGCTGATGTTGGTTTTGAAAGAGAGGTTGTTTTGAAGCCTGTTGTGAAGAAGGTTTTTGTTGTAGTCAAACCCGCTTCTCTAGAGGATGTTAGAGCCGATTTAGAGAGGGTATTAGATGAAGCTTCTAATAAATATGAGTATTTTAGTGCTATTGATGTTGATTTACATGTTATTAAGAAGCTCCCAAGTGTGTTGAGAAATGGGGGCTGGTCAGCGACTTTAGTTCTATGGAATAGCAAGCTTCTTGATGTGGAGCCAGGGGACACTAGGAGGAAGCTCTATGGTATTGCTGTAGATATTGGAACATCGAAAATAGTTATACACCTCGTGGATTTGAATAAGGGAGAGACGCTAGCCATCGAATCTATGCAAAATCCTCAGGCAAGCTACGGTGCAGATATAATTAGCAGGATAACTTACGCTATGAAGAGTTCTGAAAATTTGATTAAATTGCAGCAGCTTGTTGTAAAGGCTATAAACACTCTTATTGAGAGAGCAACCTCTAGAAGTGGTGTGGATAAGAGGGAGGTATACGAGGTTGCTGTAGTAGGAAACACTGCTATGCATCACCTCTTCCTAGGTATAGACCCTAGGTACCTGGCTTTATCACCATATGTACCAGCTGTTAGAAGAGGTGTATATGTATATGCTAAGGATCTGGGTATAGAGATTAGTGATAGAGGTGTTGTATATGCATTGCCAGTTGTAGCAGGCTATGTGGGTTCAGACGCTCTTGCAGATGCCATAGCCGTTGCTCTCGATGAGTGTAAAGAGCCTTGCATGCTCATAGACATTGGCACAAACAGTGAAATTCTGCTGAATACAGGTAGTGAAATTCTTGCATGTTCAACCCCTGCAGGACCAGCTTTTGAAGGAGCGTCTATAGCATTTGGTATGAGGGCTGTGGTCGGGGCTATAGACCAGGTTTTCATATATTTCGACAAGTCTATAGGTGATTACAATGTGAGGTACACCGTTGTAGGCAATGCAAAGCCCATGGGAATCTGCGGCTCAGCCCTCATAGACATTGTGGCTCATCTCTACAGGCTAGAAGTAATTGATTCTCGTGGCAAGTTTAGAGAAGGTGTTACATCAAGGAGGCTTATTTCAAAAAATGGGAAAAAGGAATTCGTTATTGCATGGGCTAGCGAAACAGCAATAAACAAGGATATAACTGTTAATGGAAAGGACATAAATGAGTTCATATTGGCAAAAACAGCTATTGCAACAGGTATAAGCATACTACTAAAACATGCTGGTTTAACTGTTGAAGATATTGGGAAAATCTATATTGCAGGCTCCTTTGGTACGTACATAAACGTTGAAAACGCAATGAAAGTAGGGCTACTGCCGAAGACAAGTCCAGGCAAATACATCTTCGTTGGAAACACAGCTATAAGCGGAGCAAAAATGGCCTTAAAGTCCACAGAAATTAGGAAAAGGTTTGAGGAACTCGCTAAGAAAATTAAGTATCTAGAGTTAGCAGCACACCCCCTATTTAAGCAAGAGTTTATGCAAAACCTCAAACTACCTTCACAAAATTAGCCCTTAGTATTGTCAGTGATTCTATGTTCTCCTACACTCAGTAAATTGCTTTATGTGCTAACGCTATTGCAAATATCAACACTTTGTAAATTCTCATTCCCTATTACAGCACTATTATGCATTAAAATTAAAAGAGAAGTGTTTATCTGTAAGGTACATTACTAAGAAGTCCTACTCGCTTCCTATCGTGAAGGAGATGTGGTGAGATTTTTAGTAGGGGAATTACTTAAATGCATAGCAATCTTCTACATGGTATAGCCATAGAGCTCTTAACACATATAGTATTTTCAACTTCACCTTCTCTCGAGCCTGTATTTTTAATAATGCTGTTTAGCTTTAGATGTATATTGGTGTAATCTGATTGGCAACTCCAATAGTATTTGTAGTTGCAAAGAGTTTGCCTGAGGCTTGGGAAAAGAGTCTTGCAGCACTTAGTGAAGCTGGTGTTGTTATCGATACTGAGTATGGTGAGAAGTCTGTTGATGCGCCTGCTGTGATTGTTGTTGAAGAGCCTTTTGCAGAGCCTAGGGTACACCTTAAAGGCATTGTAGCAGGCTCTCTCAAGGGGCTTCTTGAATATGTTGACGAGGTTGTTAAGGGGGTTCACGATTACTTGGTGGAGAAGTTTGGGTATACTTATCATGAGAGGCTTTTCTCCTATAGGCTTCCTAACGGTGTTGTGGTTAATCAGATTGAGAAGGTTGTTGAAAAGCTTAGAAAAGCTCCGTATACACGTAGGGCTCAGGCTATTACATGGCAGCCGTGGAAGGATCTGGAAACAGAGCACCCACCATGTCTCCAGAGAATGTGGTTTAGGGTAGTAAACAATAAACTTGTTATGCATGTTCATATGAGAAGCAATGACGCTTTGAAAGCGGCGTACATGAATATGTACGCCTTTACAGAACTTCAAAAGCATGTGGCACAAGAGCTGGGTGTTGAAGTTGGTAGGTACATGCACATAGCAGACTCTTATCATGTCTATGAGAGGGACTGGAAATGGTTTAAAGCATTTGTAGAGCAAATAAGAAGTGGAGAGTCTAAAAAGAGGTGGAAAACAACAGAAGAGTATATGAAAATGGTGCAAGCAGTAGAAAAAGGATTGAGCCTTGGTACTAAGTAATTAAAAAGCACTCTCTTGAACTCTTTAAGCTCAGCAGATTTAAGCTAAATAATTTGATAAAATCAGCTTTGTGATTCAGCATGAACTACACAAGTCTATTAGAGGAAGCACGAAAAGCACTTGCACTAGCATTTGAGGAACTTAGGGAATTTCATAGAGATAAGGTGCCTCTTAGACTTAGAGATGCGTGCGAGAAGGGGTGGCTAGCCGTAGTTTTAGCAACTGACGCTCTTTTAGTTGAGCTTGGATTTGAAAAACCTAAAAGCTATGCTGAAAGAAGAGCCCTCTTAAGAGAGCTTGAGAAAAAACTGCCTAAAGTTGTAGAGCTTGGACTTAGAGATAGGTTCGGAGCTAGGGGTTACTACCTTCACATACTTGGATATCATGAAGGTTTATTGATAGAGGAGGAAATTGTTGAAGAGCTTGAAAAGGTTAAGAAATATGTAGAGGATATAGAAAAGGTTCTTGCTGAAGCTAAACACTGAGGGTGATAACTAAAATATGCTTACTACTATTAAAGAATGATATTTTTATGATGCTTGTATGCATTAAAGTTGAGACTATGTAAAAACACTATGCAAATTAATGCTTTTGTGTTTTCCTGTTCATAGGCTTTAAGTATTTGTAGAGGGGTTGTTAGTTTGTGTAGTGGTTAGGGTATGAGTAGGGGTATTGATGAGGCTACAAGAATCCATGCTGGTGTGGGTATGTTTAGTGCTAGTGGTGCTGCAAGTATTTTTGCAGGGCCATAGCAGCTTGTGGCGTAGGCTGCTACAGCTTCTCCAAGTAATAGTGATGCTAAGGCTTTCCAGCCCTTATTCTGCTTTTTAAGCAGTGCTGCAAGTGTTATTGGTGCTAGTGGTAGTAGGTAGGCTGAGGAAGCAACTGAGAGCTCTACTACATAGCCAATTCTAAGTAGGGCAAGTACTGCTGCCATTATGAGCATAGCTATTGTAACACAGTTTGCTATTGCTATAGACTTTCTCTCACTAGGTTTAGAAACAGTTTTTTCATAAAGTTCCCTAGAAATAGAGCTTGCAACAGAAAGTACAATGGAATCTGCAGTTGAAATTGCAGCGGCAATTATAGAAGTGAATACCGCTGCTGCTAACACGGTGTGAGCTTTTGATATGACGTAAGGTGCTACAGCATCTCTATTAGCAGCAAATTGTTGAACCAGGCCTAGGCTACTCAGGTAAGCTCTGTAGCCAAGGCCTAGCATAATACAAATGAGTGTGTATATGAAGCCGTAGGTAGAGAAGTATATCACCATTCTTCTAAAAGCCTTTTCATCTCTCGGTATGTAGAGCCTTTGCACAACCTGTGGGTTTATTAATGCGAAGAATAGCCAGGGCAGGGTCAGGCCGATAAACATTTGTGGACTCCATGTAAATGTTAAGAGGTTTTGCCCTTTTGTTAAATGCTCTATAAACTTCGTAAAGTCAATACCATTTGATGGTAGTAGGAATAGGTATAGCCACAGAAGTGTCGCTATAGAGCCTGAAATCATCCACACACCCTGATAAGCATCAGTTGTAGCAACACTCCAAAGCCCTGCTACAACAGTCCACAATGCTGTTGCAAAAGTTGCGAAGATAATGCCTACTTCAAAGCCTATACCAAGAGATGCAAAGATCTCTCCAATGCCCTTTAGCTGAGCTGAGGTGTATGGTATGAGGGCAAAGAGGTATAGAACAGCTACAGCAATTCCTAGTGTTTTTGAGCCATAGAGATCTGCAAGCATGTCTGTTGGGCTAACCCACTTTCTCTCCCTTGCCCTCCTCCACACAACTACACCAATTGTAGAGAGCAGCAGTACTGTAGAAGCTAGGTAAGCTAATTCAAAACCAAGAGCAGCAACACCAGTAGCAAAGGTTAGCCCAGCCAAACCTATCATCATAAAAGCGCTGTAAGTTGTAGCAGCATAAGTCATTGCCGAAAGAAAGCCACCAACTCTATACCCACCAACAAAAAACTCCCTAGAGCCCGCCCCCAGAAGCCTCCTACTATACACAGCAATTACACTACCACCAACAAAAAACGCTATAAGTATGGCTATGAACTCCACAATCACTTCTCACCACCCTTCAACATCTCTTCAAGAGCCTTAAACCCTATGGCTATTGATAAAACTGTGAGAATACACCAATATATTGTCAACGAGAGGCTATGCATAGATGCTAGCATATCTGAAAAAGGCTTATACATAGGGATAAAGAATAGAATCATCAATATAAAGTAGAGTACAGCATATGCGGTAATCCTTTGCACACTCTCACCATAAAACGTTTGTTCAAAAACAAACTATGTAAGGGGCTTAAAAAGCTTTACTACGAAGAGGCAAAGAAGAGTATATTACTATGCGAAAATCAGTACTGAAACGCTACATCACTTTATCAGCTTGGGCGAAAGCACATCATCTAAAATCCTTAATATTCTCTAGAGATTATTATGACTTACTTAACATAGTGCTTAGCCCATTTGCTTTGTAGCAGCCTCCCACAACCTCCTTTAGCCAACTTCACTTAGGGTTTTCCCGAGGCGATTACTTGTGAATAGCTGTAGTTAGTTGTGGATACATTCTTCTTGCCCCGGGGTTCCCGGGCTCTGTTCGGGTTTTCATTGCATCATTGCCTGGGCTATCAGGGCTCCACTTAACCCCAAAGCCCCTCATCCGCTTTATGTGCAAGCACCAAGACTCATCAACAGCTGAACATGTGAAGGAGGTTAATAAATCTAAGAGATATTCACAGCCATTCACAGCTAATTACAGTTAATGTATACCCAGTTGCGGCTCTGAGAATAGGTTTAAAACCTGCATGTATTTTGAGCCTTGCTTAAAGACATGTCAATAATTCAGTTGTTTAAATTATAGACGAGAGAAAAGTTCTTAATTTATACCTAAAGCTAATCCAACGTTCAACAGCTTTATTGTCTGGGTCACATCATTCATACCGTAATGCTTATATACTCCTTCTCTACCTTACTTAATCAGGGTCTTAGTTGAGAGTCTATGCTTACATTATTTCAGTACTAGTAGTGGTTATCCTTCTATCATATATTTCCGGGGATATAGCTCTTAATGCTTATGAAAGCTGGGTTAAATACCGCAATCCCTATGCTAAAGCTCTTGAAAGTGTTAAGTACGAGGATGTAGGGGCATTTGAACCTTTAGCTGATAACCTAGTGTTCGTATTACTTGACGGTGTAACTGTTGATGTGCTACTTGATCTAAGGAAATCCGTTAGTGAAGTAGATAAACTGCTATCCATGGGTGCTCTCTACATAAATGGACTCTCAATTACTCCTAGTTACTCTGTACCAGCTAGGGCATCAATATTAACCGGGGCTCCTCCAGAAATTCACAGTGTTTCATCGAATGAGTATACGGAGTCTCTAGGTGTTGATAGTATTGTGAAGGTTGCATGGGAAAGGGGTTATATTACCCTATGCAGCGGTGATGGGTCTTTTGAAAGGCTTTTTAAGGACTATGTGAAAGAGTGTGTTAAAGTGGAGGAGGGAGCAGGGCATGGAGCCATATCCTTAGCTTCTGGGCTGGCTTTACTTCGACGCTATCTAGGCACTAGTAGAGTGTTTCTATGGGTAGGGGTAGGCGACGTAGATACTATGGGTCATAGTGTTGGAGGGCCCGCAGGGGCAGAGTATAATGCTACGGTAATTAACATTGTGTGGTTGACACTGGAGTTTGTAGAAACCCTTAAGAGGGAGGGGCTTTTCAACAACACACTCCTCGTAATTCTAAACGATCACGGCTTTAAGAGAGGAGGACATCACGGAGGTCCTGAACCTGAGGTTAGGAGGATTTTTACGCTATTCATAGGGCCACGCATCAAGTCAGGTCTCTATGAAACTCTCTTTATGCAGTACGATATAACCCCTACAATATCGATGTTAATGGGCTGGAGGATCCCCATAGTATCAATTGGAAAACCCTTAACAGAAGGTTTTAATATTGATTCCAAGAGAATTACAACATATGTTGAGGCTTCTAGAACCCAAGGCTACAATCTCGTGAAAGCCATAGCTGAAATGGCTGGCGTTGAAGTAAAGGGAGCTAAGGATCCGTTGGAAGCTTACAACCTTCTTGTTGAGTGTAAGCTGATTGAGGGAATGTACATGAGGATCGGTCTAGCACTGGTCATAGCAATACTGACTTTATTTATAACATTTCTACTGTTAAGAACAGCCAAACACTCAATCAAAAGAGCAGACATTATTGTAGTTGCCCTCAGCGTCATAGCGTTTGAAGCATCCTATTGGCTAGTATACTTAGCCATGCAAGGGCCGTGGAGCCTTTCAGATATCCACTCTTTTAATGATGTCATATTAAAAATAAGAACTTTGACAGCATTAGGAGGTCTAGCACTGGGTTTAACAATTGGAGTTGTAGAGCTAACTCCCTACAGGACAGGTCTTAGAAGAGCAGTTGCAAGAACCCTTACAGCATTACTACTTGTGGTAGCAATAGGTTTTCTGTATTCCTTACCCACTATTGTAATCTATGGGCTTACAATTAGATTTCCATTTCCAGACTGGAATAGCGCTGTACTCTACTTTACGTCCCTAATGAGAGTAGCTTTTACTGGATTTACAGCACTTCCCATATCGCTAGCTATAAGCATTGCCCTAGCTATAATAGGCGTGTCGCTATTTAGAGAACATAAGAAGTGTTAACCAGAAATAAGCTATGTACAATACCTTAAACTAGTGCTCGCAAGCATACCTATGCAATGATTTTGAGGACTTAATCTTATTTCAAAGAATGCATAAAGCTCTATATAACTATGAGTATTACATTTTTAATTTTTTATATAGCAAATGCCTATAAAATCATTTTAATTTAATTCGTTGTGTGAAGCTGTGACAAGATATATTGTTACACATACTGATATAGATGGAGGTGGGGGTTATGCTATAAACTAATAACAAAGGGCATTACTACAGTGCACAGTTACCAGTATTTTAGGCTATTCCTTACTATTCTAATTAAAAGTCCTTTAGTTACTGAAGTTACTGATACGGGGCTTTGTGCTAGCAGCTCTTCATAACAGCACCAGAGCTTGTGGTTAGATATGGTTCTGAAAAGTTTGAAAAACTTGTAAAGAGCGGCGCCACAGGGCTTTACACATACTTCACAAGGCTTGCTACAGGCATTAAGATCTTAATGGCTGGGCAGAGGAAGTACAAGTTGTGGCTACTTGACAGAACAGATGTGGCTGCCCTTACGGAGAGAGCTGCAAGAGTTCTTGGAATACCCACAGTAGATGAGGTAGATAAGGACGTGTTTGAAATAATACTCTCTAAGTGATGCAATTTTCCACTAAATCATATTTTTATTAGCTTGACAGTTGCAATTCCCTTTTTACACGTAGCTATAGCCATGGCCATTTGCATAGATTCATGAACTCTGCTAACCCAGCAACCGGTGTTTACAACTCTCCACGCTTTTGAAACCCACGCTCTGTGGCTATGCCCATAGACTATCCAGTCCCCAGCACCTATACCAAGTTTTCTCCTCAGCACCCCCCCTATGAATGGTTTTGAAAAAAGCTTTTGTGCAATGATTTCTAAAAAGTGGGCTATTACACCGCTTCTAGATGTACAATCCCCATGAGTAATGTATATACAGTTAAGACATTCCTCGACGCAAAGCTTAAGTATTGGAGCAGCTATGATAATGCGCTTTCCACTCTCTTCTAAAGATAGGAGCACTGGCTGGGGAGAGTTATCGTGATTTGACGATGAAGGAGTGTAAAACACATTTTTAGAATACCGTGTGAACTTCTTCAAAAGCTTCAGCATTTCCTTGCTCACCAGTACTCTCTTGTCTAAGAGATCGCCTGCTATGATTAGAGTAGAAGGCTTTATAACTTTCAGCAGTGTTAAAAAATGCCTATATTTACTTTCGTTGTTACCTAAGTGAAGATCTGAAACTATGAGTATTGGAAAGCCGCTTTTACCTAACATAACTTGGTGAACTGTAAGTGATTTGATGCTTGAAATCCAAGGAAAATTGTAGAGAATATACGTAATGAGAAGGAGTGTATAGAGCGTGGAGGCTATCACTACTGAGATGAGAAATGTTTGAAGCATTGAGCAGCACTCCTCTATCAACTTACAGCCTCTTTATGTAATTCGCGTACTTTTTTAACATGTATTCGACGTACTCTATAAGGGCCTTGTTATTAAAGATACCTGCAAGCTTTACAGATAGAGGTATGGCTATTTTCGCTCCCGCTGCCTGTGCATGACCGCCTCCGCCAAGGGCTAGCGCCAAGTCCCTTACGTTAACCCCTCTGCTTCTTAAGCTAATCTTACCACTTCTATCAACAACTGCAACTACGTCTGCCATTGTAAAGCCCATGACGCGAGCCGCAAGGATACTGTTCTCCACTTTTTCATTCTTTTCAACAATTGCCATTCTTATGCCATTCACTTCAAAAACCTTCACCTGCATGTGTTTACTGAGCTCCTCCACCTCCTCTATAAACCTCTCAGCTACTCTCTCTTCAAACTCCCTTACCTGCATAATACCTTTAGCTAAGGTGTTGTAAACATAAAGCCTCCAACTATCTTTATCTCCTCTTCTAACAAGCCTCATAAAGAACGGGGATAGGGGGTGATCAAACTTCCACAAATCTGCACTACAAACCCCTTTAACAAGCTCCTCAACAAACCTCCAATCAACAGAATTTGTAGAAGGCTTTATATATTTCGCTACAACACCTGTTGCACATGTTGACCTATCCACATAGAGCTCTGCACCAGCACCCCTTAACCTCTCAGCCCACTCAGCTTCCCACACGTGGTGATCAAGCCAGATTATGCTCCCTCCCTTCTCTCTCAAAAGCTCTGCCACCCCCACTATAAAGTCTATTGTATCGCTATTAGGAGAAAGGTCTAATACCACCACCTTCACAGGCCTCTTCCTGTAAACCTTGTACAGCTCCTTCCTTAAGCTATAAGGCTCTGTAAAAATAACAACAGCACTTTCTTTAGTGAGGTAAGTATAGAGAGCAGCTGCCGCAACACCGTCTATGTCAGTATGCGTAATAATACATCTTATCATATCACTACACACATAACAAAAAATGATTTACAAAAACAATTTAATTTGTTTTTAATCTATGACTAAAAATACCTGCAATAAGTTGTATCATCTTGAGAGCATTGACTAAACCACTTAAACTCTTAAATCTTAATTAGAGGGGCTTAAGGAATTCTTGATGTAAAGGTTGCAGAATCTTAAAGCATCTTTAAAACGTTCTCTCAAAATTTTCAGAAGAGTTTGTGTTGCTAAAGATGATCATTGCATTCTCCCATGAAAACAGGCGCCTCTTATAAAATGCTTAAAACATTGTCTAATGTTACATCAATACTCTTTTTGTTAACCATGGTCCTTAACGTATGGTAATATGCTGGTAGCTGGTAAGCAAAGTCTTCTTTAATCCAGGGCACACTAGTAGGGAGTTCGGATAGCGGTGTTGCCGCACCTATGTATATAGCTATGTTCCTTCTTAGCATAGATCGTAGCAATGACATGCGGGCTTCATCAATATTATGTGTAGTTATTTCAAGTTCTCTCCATACAGCCTCCTTATTCCCAAACATCTCTAGGGCATCTCTATAAAGATTACGAATATTCTCAAGAATCTCTTCCTTAAACCATTTCTCTAATCCTTGAGTAGCTATTGCTTGTAATGCTCTTGGATTGCCTCCTGTTAGCCTCCACAGCGTATCTGTGCTTATGTTTAAATGCAACTCCTCAACTAGTTCCTCTATTGCCTTTCTAGGCAAGTTCCATATAAAAGACCATGTAGCCTTTGGACCAATAACATGTCTGATTTCAGCAATTAGAGCGTCACTTACAAGAGCTACTACAACTATTGACCCTCCTGTTCTATCCTTGTAATCAAGATTTATATAACCTACATCGTTTGCGAATTCCTCTAACCAACTCCTAAAGTTGGATAGACTTTCTTCGCTATCAGCCTTAACTTCGTCAACTACAATAAATACTCTCCTTCTTTTTCTTAACCTCTTAGCGATAAGCTCTATAGCAACTTTAACAGCCCTGAAGAGGGTAATGGATGCTGATATTGTTCCTGAGCCTCCATAACCAATTTCCACACTACCACTAACAGCTGAGGCTACTTCCCTCAATATCTCACCTAATGTCTTAGGTATGTAAAGCCTTGCATATTGTGGGGCCTCCTCATACTCTTTAGCAATGTAGAGAATATCTATATCTACGTCTTCCACTTCTGTTGCAAAATGAAGAGCTCTAAATAAGGTTGTTTTACCACACCCCTTAGGTCCGTAAAGAACATTCACCATGCCGCCCAAAACTGCTCTCTCATGCTCATCAATAATCTTCTCAACTTCAAGTTCTCTATCAACAAATCTTGTGCCTAGCGGTGTTCGAAGCTTTTTCATAGTATTAGTGATTTTAGCTATCGCCTCTTGTATAGTTACCATAGTTAACACTCATCTAGGGATAAAACTGTATAAAAAGTAAAAAAGTAATTAAAGTTTCAAGGTCTCTAGTAAAAGTTTGCAATGCTTTAAAATACTTACATACCATAAATACATCAACTCTTCATAGCTTTTTGCTAATTACAACTCTCAACATCATCAATTAAAAGTCAATAATAAGCCTTATGCAGTATGGATCATGGCTAGCTCTATTCGTTGTAAACACTTTAAGAGGCTATGCCTGTTGCGAATGTGAGCCCTGCTAAACTAATCATCATAAAGCCACTGTATGTTGTTGTTACGTATGTCATTGCTGATAAGGTGCCTCCTACCCTATACCCCACAACAAAGAACTCCTTAGACCCTTTACCAAGAAATCTCTTGCTAAGGTATACCGAGAACGAACCTATGAAGAAGAACAGGGCTAGAACAATTATTAGCTCGAGAATCGCCTCACCATCACCACAAGCTCTTCGCTAAGGATATGCAGAGAGAGGGTGATAGAAGTGATGGTTAACAGTATCCAGTAAATTGTTGATCCATACACATTAAAGCTTGTTAGTGCATCAGGGGACTCTTTACGCATGGAAGTCATAAACAGCACTACAATGATACAGTATAGGATTGCATAGACAGTGTACTTACCCACAGGAGCTCACCTATAAACACATTATGAGTATACCTGCGCTAGCTATATTAAAAGGGCTAGTACAGTGAATGCTTGTTCTTAAGAGTGTCAGGGCTAGAACGCTTCATCACTTGATCAGGAGGGGCAAAAGCTTCTCATTCATCTTTTAGCTTTATGCTCTCTAGGATCTCTAAAACTTTTTTCTCGAATTCATTCTTCTCAATAATGTACATCTCATGAATGCCCTCACCAATATTGATATCACTCAGCATTGCCGTAACTCTAAATACTAGAAGCCCGCTCCTCTGTTCAACAAGCTCCGCCTTAATCCTAACTCTAGATCCTAGTGGAGCAGAATTCTTGTGCCTAACATCAACTCTTACACTAACAGTTATGAAGGCTTCTAGTAAGCGCCTCTGTATACACCTAAATGCTACTTTCTCCATGAGTACTATCATATTGAGTGTTAATAGTACCTCAACATTACCTGTTACTACAGTACTTGCTAAGTGCTCTCCTAACCTCAAACTCCTCTTCACACATCAAACCCTTGGGCAATACAACGATTTGTTGGGCGGGCATTTGATCTAACCATAGCAATGCCTTTAACAATATAAAGGCTTAAAGGGCTTTAGGGAAGCCTTTAAACAAGGGTTAGATAGAAGGGAAGCATATTAAAGCTGGAAGTCGATCAATAGGTACTAATGGAATGAGCTACATAGTTACACATACCGATATAGATGGAGTTGTAACTGTAGCTCTATACATTTATTTGGCAGATGAAGATGCTAAAGTTATCTTTACAGAGCCTTACAGCATTAACAAGGTTTTGTACAAGGTCTATAAGAGGAGGCCTAGGAAGGTAGCCCCATTTGATCTTGAGCCTAATAGTGATAACATAGATTTTATTGCTGGTATAGCTGAGCTTATTCATAGTAAGGGTGGGGCTATTACGTGGTTGATCACCATGAATGGAATTCTGAGTTAATCAACAGGCTGAGAAGCCTTAGTGTAGAATTCTACATTGATAGATCCTCATGCGCTACTGGTGTTGTAGCAAGGTGCGTCAAGCTTATGAAGGAGGGTACAGATACTAAGTTTATTGAGAATCTTGTTGAAGGGGTTTGTGGGGGCAAATATATAGAGATTCGATTATTTGCTATCACCGTTCTTCATGAGACTTGTTAGGAGGAGAGATGGTGATGAGCGGAGGCTTAAGGTGCTCAACACACTCAGACAGGGTGTTCTATGGACTCAGGAGTTCGAGAATGTTGTTCTGGAGAGGTTCCTAAAGGAGGTTGAGGTAGCCATTGTTAAAGCAAAGCTACAAGGTTTTTATGTTAATGGAGTTGAGGTAGCTATTGTTGAAAAGAGTAAGGTTGATGAGAATAGCGTCTCGGCGACTAGAGTTATGGGCTTGACCAGAGCAGACATGGTAGTTATTGTTGTTAGGAATGGTAAGCTTAGCTTGAGGAGTAGAGATATTAATGTGCTGGATCCTGTGGTTGCCCTAGGTGATGGTCATCTACAGGCTGCTGGAGCTAGAATCGGGATACCGTTACTCATGAAACTTGCAAGTATTGTGACAAGTACAGCGGTGCTTAGCTATGTTGAGAATGTTTTGAAGCAATACGAGGCATGCATAAGAAGAGTTGGGTAAAGATTGATAGCTATAGTAATCATAGCTTCAATACTCCTAGCAATTGCACTACCTGTGCACATTTTACATAGCCTCCCCTGGATACTACATAAACCAGCTATCTACAGCATGAACTTAGAGCTGGGTGATCTGCCAGCCATTGCTATCTCAGACTTTCACATAGGTAGTGATAGGACTGAGTTTAGGGAAGCCTTGAAGATCTTGGTGAGGGCTAGACCAAGAACACTCATAATTACTGGAAGACCTTATAGATAAGTTGTAGTTGGGGATGACATAGCTAGAGCACTGAAGAAGTTTACTGCTATTAGTAAACGTGTTATCCACACCTTCTTCAACATCACACGATAAGGAGCTTAAAGCAGCTATTCGTGTCTTTAGGTGGCGAAAGAATTGTTATTGCATTGCATACGCTAAGGATTTGCATAAATGGCTGAACGAGTGTTTCTATGTTACTCATGGGGGCTATGCGCTTAGAAGTGGTGTCTACGCATATATTGCTGAAGCACTATCGCTAAGATTCTTCAGAAAACCATTTATTGGAACAGTGCTTAGGAGGGTCTTAGGATCAAGCGATTGGATCATCTACGGACACGCCCACAAAGCCTTTACTTCATGGAAGTGGAGAGTAATTATCACTGGTGTTGAATTTGCAGAACTCATGAAGCTATACAAACTAGCAATTATTACTGTGAAAGGAAAGGGAAAGGTTGAGAATTAAATTCATAAAATTGATTAGAAAAATGTCTTAATGCTTTAACCTATTAGATCCAGCCCCTTAGCTTCATTGCCCTAACTACTCTATCTATAGCGATAATGTAGGCAGCCATTCTCAGTGGGTATGTTGAGTACTTCTTCTGCCACTCATCGAATACTCTGTGGAAGTTCTGAGTCATTATTCTATCAAGCCTCTCTAAAGCCTCCTGATCAGTCAGTACATTGCCCATTCTATTATTTGCCCATTCAATCCAGCTCATTGTCACCCCACCGCTGTTTGCTAGAATATCAGGTATTATTACAGTTCCTCTCTGATGCAACACCTTCTCTGCTTCTGGTGTTGTTGGACCATTTGCTCCCTCAACAATTAGCTTAGCCTTTACCCTCTCAACGTTCTCCATGGTTATTACGTTCTCTATTGCTGCCGGAATAAGTATGTCTACTGGTAGCTCTAGAAGCTCCATGTGGTTGCTAGACACCTTTACATCTCCCTCTCTATAGTTTGTTACCGCCCCTGTCTTCTCCTTAACCTCCATAACCTTGCTAATGTTTAGACCCTTCGGGTTGTATACGTAACCCTTACTATCGCTTACAGCTACTACCGTAGCATTCCACTCAGCAAGGTACTTAGCTGTATGTATACCAACATTGCCAAATCCGTGAACGGCTACTGTACAACCCTCTAGACCACCAAACAACTTCTTAGCAGCTTCCCTAGCCATTAGAGCTACTCCATAACCTGTTGAAGTAATTCTTACATTAAGACCTCCAACATCAGCTGGCTTAGCTGTTATAACACCCCATGCATAGGATGGTTTACCTGTTATCTTGGCATACTCATCGTAGTACCACGCCATTATCTGCGGATTGGTGTTAACATCTGGTGCTGGGATATCAACATCCGGATCCACATCCCTTGCAAGAGCTGCAAAGTACCTTCTGCTAAGCTCCTCTAGCTCACGCCGGCTTAGAGTCTTTGGATCAACCCTAATACCTCCCTTACCACCGCCATATGGAAGACCTGCAAGAGCGCACTTCCAGGTCATCCACATTGAGAGTGCCACTACTTCACCTGGGGTAACGTTTGGCGAGTATCTAATACCTCCCTTGTAGGGACCTAAAGCACTATTATGCTGACTTCTCCAACCAAGGAACGTCTCTACCTTTCCATTATCTCTTCTAAAAGTTATTCTGACCTGAATAAGTTTCTCTGGATGTCTTAGAACTTCAACAACCTCATCTGGCAAGCCAAGAATGCTTGCAGCCTCTCTTAATTGCTTTACAGCCATCTGATAAACTGGGTCATTTTCATAAAGCGAGGCATATGGTGATGCAACAGCCATATTTCAAACTCACTCTTAATTAAAACACAATATTAAGTAAATTTTAAATTCTAATTAAAATTAAATTACATTATTGTTATGCTTACACACCGTCAATATTCAGCCAAGGCTGACCTCATCACGTTTTCAGAGTCGCCTGAGCTCATCACCAGAACTACTATAACCCTATGTCAGAAAATAAAGCTTTATATCATATCTATTAGCTATATATTTGGCAGGCGCTATAGAAATGGCTTATAATTATAGTTCTGAAGAGAATTTGGCTGTAATAACTGTTATTGGAGCTGATAGGCCTGGAATTGTTGCTGGGATAACTCAAGTTTTAGCTAGGCGCAATATTAATATTGTTGATATTGCGCAAACTGTTGTAAGGGGTGTTTTCAGCATGATTATGATTGTAGATCTTTCGACTGGAGACATTGATTTGCCTAGGTTGAGGGAGGAACTGGTTGCAAAGGGTAGGGAGCTGAGGGTCGAGGTTAGTGTGAATCACATAGCTGTGTTTAGGGCTATGCAAAGGGTGTAACAAGTGCCTAGGATATTTGCTCCTGAGGAAATTAGAGAAGTTATTGAAATGCTTCTCTTTCAAGATCTTGACATAAGGTCTGTAACACTGGGTATAAGTGTGCAGGAGTGTGCTTCTCGAAGCGTTTACGATGTTGTGGAGTGTGTTAAGGGGAAGGTGAGTAGCTATGCACAGAGGCTTGTAAGAGCTGTGGATAGAGTTGAGAATAAGTATGGTGTTAGAATAGTTACAAAGAGAATTGCCTTAACCCCCCTATCACTACTGCTAGAGCCTATAGCTGTGCAAGGCCTTGAAAAAGCTTTCGAAGCTGGAGTAGAGGTAGCAAGGGCTGTGGATAGTGTTGCGAGGGCTAGCAGCATTGACTATGTGGGAGGCTATGCCGCATTTGTACACAAGGGCTTTACACCAGGGGACAGTGCTGTAATAGAGTCGTTTCCACAAGCACTTGCAGAGACCCAGACAGTTGCCAGCATGGTTAACCTAGCCTCTACATATACTGGTATAAATGTTGATGCAGTGAATATTGTTGCAAAAAAGGTTTTAGAACTGGCTCATAGAAGCCCGAGAGGCATTGGGTGCACAAGATTCACAGCAATGGCAAATGCCCCAGAGGATAACCCATTTATACCTGGAGCACATCATGGATTAGGAGAGCCAGAGACAGTAGTAAATGTTGCTGTAAGTGGTCCTGGAGTTATAGAGGCCGTTATTAAAAGGCTTGGCACTGGAATTGATATGAGGACTCTGCACGACTATGTAAAGAGAGCAGCATTTAAGATAACAAGGCTTGGCGAGCTCATAGGGAGGGAGGTTGCTAGGGAAATAGGGGTTAAGTTTGGCATAGTTGACCTTTCTCTAGCACCCTCACCAAAGGTGGGGGACAGTGTTGCAAAAATACTAGAGGCAATGGGGTTGGAAGTAGCAGGGGCGCCTGGAAGCATAGCCGCTCTATACATACTAGTAGATGCTGTGAAGAAGGGTGGGGCGATGGCTACCTCCAGCATAGGTGGACTTAGCGGGGCCTTCATACCTGTAAGCGAGGACTGGGGCATGACCCAGGCCGCAATGAGAGGCGCCATAACCGTAGATAGGCTTGAGGCAATGATGTCTGTTTGTAACACAGGTATAGATATGGTGGCAATACCAGGTGATACTCCACCAGAGATGATAGCAGCATTAATACTAGACGTAATGGCTGTTGCCATAGCTCTTGACAAAGCACTCGGTGTAAGGGTAATTCCTGTACCAGGTGCCAAGCCAGGAGATGTTGTTGATTTTGGTGGACTACTTGGAACAACAGTTGTCATGTCCATACCTAAATACGATGTAAAGCAGTTTGTCAGTAGAGGAGGTCTTATACCACCATCAATAAAGAGGTTAGACAAAGGCTAGCTAGGCACAGACTCTCCCAGCATTTGCTACATCATCTACTCTATAATTTTGTTTAGCTCTTTAACTGCTATCAATAGGAATAAAACATTGAATAGAGTTAGCGCAAAGAAGTCGTTGAGAATACAAATCTCATTGTATAATACAAGCTTTCGTACCATGTCTACTGCATATGTTAGTGGATTTACCAATGCGAAGAGCCTAATGGCTTCAGGCATCATGTCTAAGGGGTACAGCGCGTTACTTGCAAAGAAAAGTGGCATTGTGATTGCCCCTACAATACCCATAAACCTCTCCCTAGTCTTCATTATGGATGCCACAAGAATTGATAGAGCTGTAAACCCTATACATACATAGATAGTCGCTAAGTAGCCTGCCACTAGGAACAGGGGGTTGTTGGAGAACCTGGCTCCAACAATAGCTGCTGATGCAAGCACAATAACGTATTGAGTTGAAGCTCTTACTGCACCTGCTAGTGACCTCCCAATGACAATGCTTGTACGTGGAATTGGTGAAGAGAGGAGCTTTTTAAGTATGCCTGACTCTCTTTCAAATACCATCATAATTCCATAAGCAAGAGCCATGAATGTAGCTGATTGAAATACCACACCAGGCGTTATGAAGGATACGTAATCTTGAACACCAATAGCAACTCTGTGTGCCATAACAACACCAAACACAGTTACCCAGAGAACTGGTTGCACAGCTCTAGCAATGACTTCAATAGGGTCGTGCCTCAACCTCCTAAGCTCCATTTCAACAAATGTGAAGATACTTGTAATAGCGTTTAACACCTTAACCACCTCTTTTAATCATTCTTCTGGTTGCAAGAGCCTCTCTGAAGCCCTCTCCTCCCCATTCCTCAGCAATACCCCTGCCAGTGAGCTTAATAAAAACATCGTCAAGAGAAGCCTCAACAACTCTTGCCTCAATTACACCAATTCCCATGTCATGAAGAGCCTCTATTACCTTAGGCAATAGCGTTGTAGGTTCACTTACAATTAGCGTGAACTCTCCATTACTATTAACACTTATTGTACATTTAAATCTTGAGAGAACGTTTCTAGCCTTTTCAACGTCTCCCGTCACCCTAAGCACTATTTTATCATATCCGTAAAGCCTCTTGAGCTCTGCAGGAGTTCCTTCAGCAACGATTCTTCCTCTATCAATTAGAGAAACCCTGTCTGCATACTTATCAGCCTCATCCATGTAGTGTGTAGCAAAGAATATAGTGGTTTCAAACTCCTTCTTATAAGCTGATAGCCTCTCCCACACAAGCATTCTTGCTCTCGGGTCTAAGCCTATGGTGGGCTCGTCAAGTATTAATAGCCTCGGCTTACACATCAAAGCTATTGCTATTTCTAACCTCCTTATCATACCACCAGAATACGTCTTCACAAGTCTGTTTGCAGCTTCCCTTAATCCCATGAACTCTAGAAGCTCCTCAATAACTCCAGCTCTCTTGCTAGAGTCAATACCATGTATTTTAGAGTAGATAAGCATATTCTCATAGCCTGTGAGGTCTGACCACAAGCTCATTTCTTGTGGTACGTAGCCTATGAGCTTCCTGACCCTAGCACCCTGAGATACAACATCAAAACCAAACACCCTAGCTACACCCTTCGTAGGCCTGATTTGCGTTGTAATAATCCTTATGAGTGTAGTCTTGCCAGCACCATTAGGACCTAAAATAGCGTGTGATACACCATCTTCAACAACTAGGTTAACACCATTTAAGGCAAGAACACCTCCAGGATACTTCTTTACCAGATTTTCTACCTCTACAGCCTTCATGCTTACACACTAAGCGATTTCTTATGAAGTACCTTGCATTACTAAAAACGCTATTCAGCTTTTCGCTTTATTAAAACTTCTCTACTCTTTCACCATTTTTCGTTAGTGGTAATGCGGCTTTAGGATTCTCATTTACCTCTTTGAAATGCCCTCTAAGCAACATACTATAATGCTCTTGCAAAAGTATAGCACTTGCTTTCTAGGGTTTTTTCAAGTTTGTGAAGTATTGATGGTATTGCTTCTTCAATATATGCTCCAGGAGATTTAGGCACTACTGCTAAGGTTTTTTTAAGTCCTAGTAAGCCTTCTAAAAAGGATGTAAAGCCTGATACTAGCCCCCTACCATATCCACCACCAAGAATGATTACAGCTCCTCTTACAAATCCTGATGCAATTAGCTCTCTTATGTATGAGCCGTAGAGAGTAAAGGTGGTTTCAGTGGCATTAAGCCCTGTTATTGGGTCTAGCGCATGTGCGTCAAAGCCAGCAAAGACTATGACTACACTTGGCTTTACAATATTTACAACTCTTTTAATTACGTTTTCAAGTATCCATATGTATTCAGAATCCCCACTTGCGTTACTGTACAGCGGTATGTTTATCTTTGTCCCCTCAGCACCAGGGCCTCCAATATCTGTTACCCAGCCTGTTCCCGGGTAAATACCCCACTCATGTATATCCACGTGAACTGCGCACGGATTATTCCACAAGATTTCCTGTGAGCCATTGCCATGGTGAGCATCAAAGTCTATGGCTAGGGGCATAGCTCCGTGGCTGAGGGCTGTGAGCACAGCTATGGAGGTGTAGTCAACTAGACAAAATCCCAGGGTTGGCGCTCCCATGGCCACACCATCCCTACCAGCGTGATGCCCTCCAGGCCTGGCAAGAATAACCCAAACCCCACCCTCATTAAGAACTTTTAAAGTGGCATTACTTGAAGCTGATGCAAAGGAAGCTGCAAGATCACAACTATGTTCAGTAACGTAGGTATCAGGATCAATATAATGAAAACCCTTAGCACACTCCCTTTTCAACCACTCTACATACCCACTACTATGAGCAAGTAACACAGTGTTATAACCAGGTACGGGGGGCTCAACAAGCTCTACATAGCTCCACAGCTCACCTGATTTCAATGCAGAGAGAAGCTCTTCTACACGCCACGGGTTTTCAACATGCCTTTCACCAGGATCTTTATGCAACTTGTGTTTTTCTGTGTACACAAGACGAATTTTTCCAATCATTAGGTGCACACCCCCCATACGCATAATATCGATAGAGACACTAATTTACTTTATTGCTAAAAATTAGGTAACAATATTAAGCGCTATCCAATGCAATTCTATTACTACTACAAACCTTTTTCAATATTGTGAAACCTAGTAGCATTAACCGGTGTAACAGATGTTTGCAAAGTATGCTGCTATTGTTAAAAATTTGCGTGGAGTTGTTCTCTTTGACCTAGATGAGGAAGGGTCTTGGAGCTCTGTTAAATGGCTTATTAATAGGTTTAAGTACAGAGACCTTGGGCTTGTGCCAAGTACTTACCATAAGTATTCCAGCAAGCTTAAAGGACATGTAGAAGGAAACCCATTTAGAGTCTTGGCATACCCTTTACAAGAGCTAGAGCTATTTGCTAGGGAATTTTCTCAATGCATTGATATTGAGCCTGAGCTCGGAGAGCTTTTAGTCCTCTCCTCTCTCTACATATCCCCAGCTATGGTCATAGGAACCAGGTATAGTAATGCCTTAAGCAAGCTTTGTGTTGAAGTTATAAAGACGTGTAAAGAGCTTTCTACAGAAGATTGGAAGCTTCACATGAGGATAGCAGACTACACAATTCTAGACATGTACGAATTCTCAATATCAACAGCACTCAAAGCTGTAGAGACATGCTCTCGTGATGCTCTGGGGCAGGTGCTTGGGGAGAGAATGGAGGCTATAAAGAAGGATGTGAAGAGGTATTGGAGGATTCTCTGTAGCGAAGGCGGTGGAAAAGTGTTTCTATGCTATATAGACAACCTAAAGCTATATACAGAGAGCTGCGGCTTGCAAAAGCTGTGTGGAAGAAGCAATACAGCAGTTGCTCTAGCTATAGTGCCCGTTATTAGGATACCAGCAGGGCTAAGCTAAAAGCAAGAATACATACCTTTAGACGTGAACCCTAAAGCCCATGCCAGGAGCCAAGGGTAGAACAGCAAGGACTATTTGGCTCAACTACGAGAACCGAATTGTTTTAATCTGCGGCACTCTATGTAGCAAGCCTTTAGAGGTTTTAGTGGGGCTGGACACGTATATGAGGCTTTATAAGTAGCTGGGAAGCTACATAAGCAATGAGTACCACAGGCACAGACCATAGAAAAGCAGATGCCTCAATATCACGTTTATATGGGATTTCAAGGGCATAGAGAATGCCTGTTAAAGGAGCCTTAAAACTCATACAAAGACCAGCAAAAATTCCATTACCTATTCTAAGCTTATGACTAGCAGCAATTCTACGCTCAGTGCAATCTCATCACAATCTCATTACCTGCAAAAAGCCTAGCCATTCTTTAGCCAGGTCGTTTTAAAATGTGTACTTTAATAGCCTTGTAATTCTCGCAAAAGCTATCTAGATAATCAATTAAGGGTCTAGAAGTGGGAGCTTTTAGAAATGCTTTATTAAGAGTGTATGCTTCGCAATTTTTGTAGCTCTTTGTAATTACATAGAATTGGTAATAAAATTTAAATTCTATCACTATGAAGCTATCATGTAGGTAATGCGTTATGAGAGTGTTCACTAGAATTGACTCTCTCAAAGACTATGCTGTTAAGTTGTTAATGGAGTTAATTGCGAGGCCTGCTATTAATCCTGAGTATGGTGGTGAGGGTGAGTATGAGAAGGCTATGTATCTCTACAGTGTTATTAAAGATTGGGGCTTTGACGATATTAAGGTTATAAATGTCTTCGACCCCAGGGCTAAGAATAGCGTTAGACCCAACATCTTGGCCTTTATTAGGGGGCGTGTTGAAGACAAGTTTTGGATACTTACACACTTAGATGTCGTACCTCCAGGAGACCTTAGTGCCTGGACTGTGACCAAGCCTTTTGAACCCGTTGTTAGAAATGGTAAGGTGTATGGTAGGGGTGCTGAGGATAATGGACAAGCAATAGTTTCCTCACTCATAGCAGCTAAGGCGTTGCTTGAAGAGGGTGTAAGGCCTAGTAGGACTGTTGTTCTAGCTTTTGTAAGTGATGAGGAGGCTGGGTCAAGGTATGGTATAGGCTACTTAGTTGAAAAGCATTGCGAGCTCTTTAGCAGAGGTGATGTAGCTTTGGTGCCAGACTATGGGGCTAGCGATGGCAGCTTTATTGAAGTTGCTGAAAAGTCTATTCTCTGGGTTAGGCTAAGGGTTAAGGGGCTACAAGTTCATGCAAGTACGCCTCATAAGGGGCTTAACCCGCACAGGGTAGCGGCAGAGTATATTACTGCCTTAGATAAGGTGCTTAGGGAGAAGTACAGTACCAGAAATGAGCTATTCGATCCTCCAATAACAACTTGCGAGCCTACAATGGTTAAAAACCCGAGCGGCTCACCAAACATTGTCCCAGGAGAGCACGAGTTTGTCTATGACTGTAGGCTCTTACCAGAGCACAATATTGATGAGTTATTAGAGGATTTTAAGAAGGTGTTTAACAGTGTTGCCTCTAGCTACGAGAAAGTTGTTGAGGGTGTTAAGTACCCACAGCTAAACATAGAAATTATTGAGCGTAGCGATGCACCCCCACCAACACCTGTAGACTCTTCAATAGTACAGACACTAATCAAAGCACTGCACGAGTTGAGGGGAGTTAAGCCAAGGGTTGGCGGCATAGGTGGAGGAACTGTGGCAGCATTCTTCAGAAGAATGGGAATTCCTGCAGCTGTGTGGAGTACTATTGATGACGTGGCCCACATGCCAAATGAGTACGCAAAAATAGACAATATGATTAGCGATGCGAAGGTCATGGCGTACCTGATGATGTACTTGTGACCTGCCTGAGGTAGGGGATCTTCAGCCTATTGAACAAGTACTTCTTGCTGTGCTTATAGCCAAGCTTAGCACTCATTTCAGCAATTTTTACAGTCACAAGCGTGGGGTCGACAACAGGTATGCCACACTCCTTTGAAAGCTCTTCAGCTAAGCCTATGAAGCCTCCACATCCAAGAACTGCAACCTGGGCACCATATTCACTAACAGCTCTAGAAATTTCATTTACAAGCATGCTCTTTACCAATTTTTCACTGCTTCTCAACTCCAAGACAGGCACCTCAATGCCTGACACATAAACAACTCTACTATCAATACCAAGCTCCCGCGCCTTTCTGCGATACACTACTACAGAGTTTCTTCCAGTAGACACAATAGCTATGTTATCACCAAGCACAAGTGCGTAGTATAGTGATGTTTCTCCAATGCCAAACACGGGTATATCAACAACTTCACGTGTTGCTCGAAGCCCAGGATCATCAAAACAGTTTATCACTACAGCACTAAAGCCCTCTTTCTCAGCTTCAACAACCTCTCTTACCACGAGATGCTCAGCTAACGCTTTATCATAGTCACACTCAATTGCTTGTGGCGCCTCTTTAATGCTCTTCACAACAACTTCTGTTGACTGCTCCAAAACACTTTTCACATAATTATACACAAGAGTATTCCACAGATCAACAGAAACAGGGTTTAGCACTAAGAGCTTTAGCAAGAAATCACCCTCGAGTTGGCTGCCTTAACTTAGAGGCGAGCTCATATAGCTCTGGATGAACATACTCTCCGTTTCTAATAATAACATCTCCATCGCCAGTAACAGTAGGCCTAAGGCATACGCCATCGGTATGCGTTGCTGCAGGCCCTAGCTTGCCTTTAAATGTTGGTGACTGTGAGCCTATGCCCCACTCCACAGCTCCCCAAACCCTCTCATCCTCAAGTATGTTGCCAGTTAATTTAGCCCCAGGATTGCAGCCGTAAGATATGTGTGCTATGTTAAACATCTTCTCATCGTTAAATGACTTAAGCCACTTCTCAAAGAGCGTAGCCTCATATCCTCCCTCAACTCTATATATCCTTCCATCTCTTACAAATAGCTTTATTGGGGACTTGAGCAAACCCAGTTCTTCAGGAGGCCAGACACTGCCATCAAATACTATAACACCGTTTATGCTGTCTTCCCTTGGAGCCCAGTCTACTTGCCCAAATAGCATGTATTCTCCAGGACCGCTGACCTCCCCCTCAACAAGCACAGGCCTCGTCGGATCGTTTTCAAAAGTAACATCCATGCCCGCGGGCGAGGTTATTCGCATTTCCCTAACACGAGCTGTTACCTCTGCAAGTTTTCTCTGAAACACATACATGAGTTCCGTATCGACCCTCCCAATCATTCTAACCATTGCGTCAGCGTACATGCCCACGAGGCACATGTACCTGACCCTTCCCTTACTTGTAGCCTCCCAATACGGTGCTGAATATAGAAGCCAGTTTCTGTTGTACTCAATCCACACATCAGCTGACGTGAGAACAGCTGTTAACGATTTTACTGGTATAAATGGATCAGCAGCCTTGCCCACACCAACAGGAGTTTCATGTAATACTACAACAGGTTTTCCACCAACAATTGACACGGCTTTCGCTGTTGCTTTCACAACGCTCCAATCGCTAGCAGTATCAGCTGTTATAACTACTTCCTCACCCTTTGAAACCTTTAGAACCTCTTTTACAAGCTTAGTGGCGGCCTTCATTAATTCAAACTCAAGGAACTCTACCACAGAGCTTCACCTGGAAAGTAAAGCTTCAAGAAACTTTATCGATGCCCAGGCAGGGTCTATAACGGGAACTCCAACTTCTTCTTCAATAGCCTTAGCCAGTCCTGCGAGCCCCGTGCAGCCAAGCACAATGACATCTGCGCCACTAATTAACACCTTCTTAGCCTGCGTGATGAGAAGATTAACTGTGTGTTTCTTATCAGCATCAATATCCATTACGCCAATTGGTATTCCACTCACATTAACAATGCTTTTTTCAAAGCCCAAAGCCCTAACCTTTTCCTTAATGAGTTCAAGACCTTCGGCACGCGCGCCAACTGTAATGATGGCTATGTCACCATAGGCTTTTGCAAGACTTAGTGAAGCTTCTGCAGAGCCTACAACCACTACCTGACCCTTGAGCCTCTTTCTAAGTGAAGCAACTCCTGGCTCAAGAAAGCAGTTGACTATGATCCCGTCAAACCCCTTGTAGTTATCTAAAACAAAGCTTATAGTCTCCCTCTCTGCCTCGACGTAAGCCTCTAGTGTTTCAACAGTACGAGGCCCCCTAGGGAGGGACCTTACAACAACCTCTGTATCAGGATTTGCATATGATCGGTATATCCCAAGGTCTGCAGAGTCCCATGTACTGTGCCCCACGGGATTTACAACAAGTACTCTTCTCATATCATACAACACCACGCTTAGTCACAAGCTCTTCAACAGGGATATAATCATAGTTAAATCCGAAGTGCCTAGGCCCAAACAGCTCTAAGCCACGCTTGCTTCTCCACACCTCTGGTGCGGGAGCGGCAATTGCCACTACCTCCATGCCTTCCCTCAAGTTGGTATTTGTTATAGGCATGCCGCTGGGAGTGAGAAGAGTGAAAAGGTCTGGCGGCATTACCAAGGGCTCGCCATCAATCCACACCATTATGTGCTCATTCATAATCCACGATTTTACAGTCCTACCAGTGTACCTTCCCCTGCCCCGTATGTATGCTTCTCCCTTAAGGAAGCCGCCTTCATTTCTCCACATATACCTCTCCACAATACCTTCAAACACGACCCAGCCCTTAAGAAGCTTTGCAACAGCATCAGCAGGGCTTTCTCCATGCTCACTCGCTTTAACAACTTCTTCTCCCAGTCTATAGGCTAAGCTAAGCGTACCCTTTACAACAGCCTTCTCAGCCTTTTCCCTACTTAGTGGTGTGTCAACAACAGCTACAAATCTACCTGCTAAAACTGAGAGGTAACGAGCTATAGCTTCATAGTCATCTATATCAGCATACTCCTTCACAACCACAATATCTCCAGTCTCAGTGACTAGTATAGCTGGAGCCATTGAGTATCCAAATATGTGAACTGTACACTGATGAAGCTCTGGAGCAGCACGACCAAGTAGATCGCCATCTATTGCTGGAAGTCCTCGCAAAGCCCCAATGCTAAGAGCAATAGCTGTGTTAAACCCACCCATTTCAGAAGAAACAACAGCTACAATTTTACCTCCAAGCTCTTTTTCCATAAGTTCAAACGCCTTAGATATGGGATCTTCTATTCTAACAGGTTTTCTACTCTTTAAGCCAGGTGCTATTGAACCAACGTAGTAGGGAACTACAATAAATCCATTGCTAGGAACATTACTAATATCAACTACTTCCATAACTCTGTTAGCAACGCTAATGGCACGTGAGAGAACCTTGAATCCTTCCTCAGGGTCTCCCCCACCACCTGTGCCTAGAATTGTAGCACCCAGAACAAGCTTCTTTACATCAGCTTCTGACGTGAGGCGAAACCCCATAGTACAACACTGCGCATTTGAAGTTTACGTGGTGCGTCCTTTTTAAAGCATAGCCTATATGATCATGACTAAAATAGGAAAATTATTGGACAATGAGCTGCTTTAACTTTGTAAAGTTAGGTATATAAAGCCTGTATGAAGACATGAATGTTCCCGTTGTGGTGCGTACCATGGTTTCAAAGAGAGTTGCTATTCTAATTGGTATACTCATTGCAGCAATAATTATAGGCAGTGTTGCATACATCTACAGAGCTGGAGCACCACCTACTTCACCTACACCCACGCCCTCACCTTTACCTACATCACCTGCTCCACCAAAGAAGAAAGTAGTTGTATATGCCTCACTCTCCGAAATGACTACTGCTGACCCTAGTACAGAGTTCTCCAACTCAATAATGTGGCTACCCCTAGTATACGAAACTCTGCTGTGGTACGACCCCATCAATAATAGGTTTATACCTGGACTTGCATACAATTACACTGTTAGCTCAGATAGGCTTGTCTGGACATTTTACCTTAGGAAAGGTGCTGTGTTTCACGATGGAACACCTGTGAATGCAGACACTGTGAAAGCTTCTCTTGAGAGAACTATTACCTTAGGTCAGGGCGCAGCATACATTCTCGAACCTGTTGATAAAATTGAAGTTGTAGACGAATACACTGTTAGGTTTTATCTGAAGTACCCAGCACCACTAGATAAAATCTTAGCAAGTCCCTATGGAGTCTACATATTCAGCCCAATGGTGGTAAAGCACGCAGGAGCTCAGAACCTTACAGACCCAAAAGTTGCAGAATGGTTTAACAAAGGTAATGACGCTGGCTCTGGACCCTATAAACTAGTGAAGTGGGATCCTGAAAACGAGGTTGTTCTCGAGAAATTTGAAGCGTGGTGGGGTTGGAAGGAGGCCGGCTACTCACTGGCAAGTCCAAACGCGCCTGACGTCTTTGTAATAAAGATTATTAAGGATGCTGTTACACAGGAAAGAATGTTACGAGCAGGGCAAATAGACATAGCTCAGTACGTACCGCCAGAAGTTGTTGAAGAGTTTAAAAGAGATCCTAACTATGTTGTAGTTGTCAAACCCAGTTTTCAAAATCTGATTCTGCTCTTCAATACAAAGAAGCCTCCGCTTAACAACACATTAGTACGCAAGGCCATAGCCCATGCCATACCATATGACGATATAGTGCAAGCAGCCAGAATGGGCTTTGCAAGAGTGGCTAGCGGTGTTGTGCCATATGGTATGTGGGGGCACTTTGACGACCTTAGGTATGAATACAACTTAACACTTGCAAAAGAGCTCTTGGCTAAGGCCGGGTACCCACACGGTATTGATAGAACACTGCTTCTAGTTTATACAGCTGGCGACATCTATGAGCAGAGAACAGCAGAGCTCATCAGCAGCTCACTTGCACAAATAGGAATAAAAGTGGAGATAAGGCCCATGAGCTGGGAGGAGCAGTGGGCTTTAGCACAAAAAGGTTGGGAAGACCCTAATGCTGCGCAAGACCTCTTCATATTCTACTGGTGGCCAGATGTGCTATCTCCTGTAACATACCTTTATAACATGTTCCACAGCGAGAGTAAGACATTTAATTTGTGCTACTATGAGAATAGCGAATTTGATCAACTTGTAAAAGAAGCTTATAGATATGAGGGCATAGACTCGAGGAAGGCACTAGAGCTCTATAGGCTTGTGCAAGAAATACTGTACAGGGATGTTCCCGGGGTTGGCCTGTGGGATATGGTGGAGTACAGAGTTGCGCAGAGCAAAATAGGTAATCTGGAGAATGCAGTAAACCCAGCATATCCAACAGTAATATTTGCACAGGTACTAGATGTCAAAGGGTAGTAAGCGATTTGCCTATATCGAGAGGCTACCTCGTTAAAAGAATAGTAATGCTTTTTCTTGTTGTTTTTGGCGTCCTTGTAATTGCCTTTATAATTACAAGAGTTATACCAGCAAGACCAGAACTCCTTTGGGCAGGCCCCCATGCAAAAGCCGAGCAGATAGAGAGGGCTAGGCAAGATCTACACCTAGATAAGCCTATATACATTCAGCTTTACTACTACTTAGCAGACTTTCTCAGAGGGAACTGGGGCGTTTCGTGGAGAACAAGACAGCCAGTTCTCTTAGACATAATTAGCTGTTTGCCTGCAACACTAGAACTAACAATTACAGCCTTCCTACTCGCATTTGTCATAGGAGTCTTTCTAGGGCTTGTAGCAGCTGTCAATTACAACAAATTTATTGATAAAGCCATATCACTTATCAGTACTGTCATGGCCTCCACTCCCGTGTTTTGGCTAGCCCTAATACTCCAAACAGTATTCGGTATATGGCTTCAAGTGCTACCAGCTGGTATGAGAGTCGACCTTTCACTTGCTATAAAAACTGGATTTAAACCCATTACTAACTTTTACCTGCTTGACGCCTTACTTCAGCTAAACATGCCGGTGTTTTTAGATGTGGTTAAGCGCATGGTTTTGCCTGTGATAACATTAATGATGTACCCCCTCGGGCTGACAATCAGAATGACAAGGTCCCTTGCTGTAGAGGCTTTACAAGAGCTCTACGTCAAGGCTCTTGAAGTGTGGGGATTGCCCAAGAAGCTTGTGCTTTACAGATACGTTCTAAAAAACGTTATTGCACCTGTAATAGCTTCTCTTGGATTGAGCTTCGGATATACCATTACAGGGGCTTTAATGGTTGAGTTAGTATTTGTATACCCGGGTATAGGGTATTACATTGGAATGGCCCTGCTGAGCTTTGATTACCCGGCAATACTGGGAGGAATAGTATTTGTAGCAATAATATACTCCGTAGCGAATCTTGTGGTAGATATTATACATGCATGGATAGACCCCAGGGTGAGATTCTAGTGACCTTGCCTTTACATGATTTCTTCAAGTTCTTAACTAGAAGATCTCTATACATGGCGGGTTTCATAATAGTAATAATGTTTGTAGTTATAGGTTGTATAGCTCCATACATACTTACAAGACCTGAAGAGGCGTGGGGCACTGCATACGATTTGAGAAAAGCATTTCAGCCACCATCTCTTGACCATCCTTTCGGAACTGACGCATACGGAAGGGATATGCTGAATAGGGTAATTCTTGGCTCTAGGTACTCTCTCATAATAGCTATAGGTGTTGTTGGGCTTTCTCTTGTGATAGGTGTTGTTATAGGGCTTGTAGCGGGCTACTTAGGTGGTGCTATTGGCACAACCTTAATGAGATTAGCAGACATGTTTTTAGCCTATCCTCCACTGCTACTAGCAGTGGCACTAGCAGCTATTCTGGGGCGCGGGGTACTAACAACGATAATAGCCTTGGCAGTCTCTTGGTGGCCTTGGTATGCCAGGTTAATGTACGTTACTGTGAACTCTGTTAAGGTAGCGCCTTATGTAGAAGCTGCTAAGGCTATTGGGCTGGGCAGGGCAGCGATAATGTTTAGGCATGTCCTTCCAAATTCTCTCATTCCAGTACTGACTCAGGCGATGCTGGACATGGGCTCTGCCATACTGGAAGCAGCTGCTCTCAGTTTTCTAGGTGTTGGAGTTCCTCCCCCCATACCCGAGTGGGGTAGGCTAATAAGTGAGGGTTGGGTTTACATAAGCAAGGCTTACTGGATATCGTTTTTCCCAGGACTTGCACTACTAATAACAGCTATAGGCTTTAACCTATTTGGTGATGCTGTAAAGGAGTATCTAAATCCAAGGCTGAGGAACATTGGGGGTGGGCTGTAATGAGCATACTGCTAAGTGTGCATAACTTAGCTATAGACTACTACACGCTAAACGGCATTATACATGCTGTTAGAAGAGCTGAGCTAGAGCTTTGCAATGGCGAAACCCTTTGTATTGTTGGAGAGAGTGGTAGTGGCAAGTCTACGCTGGGGGTAGCTATAGCACTGGCACTTCCACTTAATGCTATTGTGAAAAGCGGTAGCATTATTTATAATGGCATAGACCTCCTAAAGGCGAATAGAAATACTGTTGAAAGGATTAGGGGCAGGGAGATAACCATGGTATTTCAAGACCCTCTAGCAACCTTCAGCCCTTTGCACACCATAGGAGAGGTTTTAGAGGATATTGCCATAAGTAAACTTGGTGTAACAAAAAGAGAGGCTAAGAAGATTGTATCTGAGGTTTTGAAAAAAGTTCGCATGCCTGATGTTGATAGAGTATTAAAGAGCTATCCACATGAACTCTCAGGAGGAATGCTACAGAGAGTTGCTATAGCCGCAGCTATTCTAACCAAGCCCAGGGTGATAGTGGCTGACGAGCCTACATCAATGCTTGATGTCACAATCCAAGTACAGATCCTAAGCTTGCTAGAGGATATTGTGAGAAGCGATGGTGTGAGCCTAGTAATGATAACACATCACCTAGGTGTTGCACAGAGAATTTGCGAAAAAACAGTAGTTATGTATGCAGGTGTTGTTGTTGAAGAAGGGAGTACGGTGGACCTTGTTAACACCCCTCTACACCCATACACAAAGAGCTTGCTAAAGGCAATTCCAAGGGAGTCTCATAAAAAAGCTAGAGTTGTTCACATACCTGGAGACCCCCTGGATCCAAGACTTGAAGTACTGGGATGCCCCTTTGCAACTAGGTGTCCTCATGCAAGTAACAAATGTTTTAATGATGTTAAGTATATAGAGATAGGGAATCGCAGAGTGTATTGTAATATCTACTCGAGGTGAGGGTTTGTGAAACCCCTTCTCGAGGTTAGAAACCTGAAGGTGTACTTCCCATTGCGTCGCGGATTGTTCGGAAGGGTTGTGGGTTATGTGAAGGCTGTTGATGAAGTGAGCTTTGCAGTTAGCAAGGGGCAGATATATGCTCTTGTTGGAGAATCTGGATGCGGCAAATCAACTGTGTTAAGAGCTATTCTAAGACTTGTAGATGTGTACTCAGGTAAGATAATATTTGATGGAGTTGATGTGACTAGCAAGAGGGAGCAGGAGCTCAAGTGGTATAGGCAGAGAGTGCAAGCAGTGTTTCAAAACCCCCAGGCATCGCTAAATCCTAGAATGAAGGTGTTTGACATTATTGCTGAGCCGCTAAAGCTATACTCAAAGCTATCTCGAGAAGAGCTTACTGGCAAAGTGCTAGAGCTAACTAAGCTAGTTGGATTAACAGAGAGCGTCCTTAGCCAAAGCCCAGCAAATCTTAGTGGTGGTCAAGCACAGCGCGTTGCAATAGCAAGAGCCATTAGTGTAAAACCTGATTTATTGCTACTTGACGAACCCACATCAGCTCTCGACATCTCAACGCAAGCTCAAATACTAAACCTTCTCCTGGAGCTTAAAGAACAGCTAAACCTCTCTTACATACTTGTAACACACGATATTTCTGTTGCTAGATATGTGGCAGATGAAATTGGAGTCATGTACTTAGGAAAACTTGTAGAAAAAGGCTTTGCAGATACCATTCTTTCTGAACCCCTACACCCATACACCAAATTACTTATGTCATCTGCCCTACTTTTCAAAGAAAAGAGTTTTAACAGCACACCAATTGGAGAGACTCCAAGCGCCTTAAACCCTCCACCCGGCTGCAGATTTCATACCAGATGCCCCTACGCTATTGAGAGGTGTAGAAGAGAAGAACCTCCACTAATAAACTTAGGAAAAGAGCGCCTAGTATCATGCTGGCTCTACACGTAGAACAAACCTAATTGCATTATATTTTAAATATCAAAATAGACCAAAAATATTCAAAAAGCATGTTGAATATTTCTGGGCTAGAGATGAACATGTGTAAGCCTCTAGAATCAGAGGAAATGGAGAAATTTCTACACACTACACCCCTGGATTGAGGATCCTGAGACACCACGAGGATTTGAGAGGTATCAGCAAGAGTTAAAGGTTATGGAGAAGCTCGTTGCCCATCCCTGGCTTCAAGAACTTTTCAAAAGCAAGAAAAGCGTTAGTGTTATAGATATTTGTAGTGGCACAGGTATTGAAGGAGTTGCCTTTTGCAAAGTGCTTAAGAACAAGGATCTTGAAGTCAGTCTAGCACTTATTGACCTTAGGCTTAGTGCTCTTGAAAAAGGTAAGAAGTTTGCTTTGAAGGAGCTTGGAGTAGAGCCAATTACTATGATGGCTGATATTACACAGCCTCTCATTCTTGGTGAGAAATATGATATTGCTTTGCTGTGGGGACTTGCAATACCTCACTTCAGCCCGTGGAAATGGGTAAGGGTGCTGGTAAATATCTTAAATATTCTTGTTGATGATGGGCTCTTTATGTATGATGAAGGTGACAGGGTCTATAACACATTCATAATCAGGGGATTTAGAGAAATTATACTGCAAGTTGTTGAAGAGAATAGAGTTGTGTTAGATATTTTTGCAGATAGGAATAGCAGAACTGGGGATGTTAAGAAGCTGTATTGCTACAATAAATCTCTATTGCTGGGACATGGCATCTTCAGCTGCATTTACATGGATATTCTTTGAAGATGTGGGCTTCATGCCAATAAGGTCATCATATGTGGGTGCTGTATTGGCATATAGACCTAGGAGAGTAATTAAGCCTGGGGACTTTATTGTTAAAAACCCGACAATTGTACAGCTTGACAAAGGCTCTGTTGCATAGGACACATGAAAGAATGGCAACCTGGGCTGCTTTCTTGTGAGGTGTAGCTGTACAGATGTTAATAAGCTCCGTTTTAAACTCAATTAAATGTATAGCATGTAGTACTCTGTCTTCTCTATCTTTCCAGTGACAGGGTCTACCTTGAGACCCAGCGTCTCAAGAGTATCTACACCTATGACTGGAGTAGCATTTTTAAATGCGAGTATTCTCAGCGGGCCCCTCCTACCCTCAATTTCACCCTCAGCCACAAAAACCTTAGCATTTACAATCCTTCCGTCACCAAGCTTTAATTCAACAGTGAATGGAGTTTCGATAAAGTGTTTTTCAGCAATATCCAAAGGCATGACAGTAAACGACGCCCCTGTATCAATTAATATTTTTTCAAACTCTACTACATCCTTGCCTCTGAACCTAGCTTTAACAAAAACATGTCCCACAACTACCACCAGCTAAACACCAAATTGTTAAGAGCTTAATAGAGCTTTTACCTAGCATTGCCAAGGGTGCTAACAATTAAACTCTGCAATTTAATAATATAGTAGAGCAAAGTAGTTTGAGGAAATTGGTATGAAAAGCATGAAAATTTCGCTTCACATGCTGCTTGCCATGGCCATCGCATTGACTGTTGTAGCTGCACTCTATGTGCCTGTACATATAGATAGAGATGGAGGTTTTATGAAGCAGTATTCACATGTGAGTAGAGAGTATGTGGAGGAGCCTTTGCTAAACAACATCTGCAACTTTATAGCAAGTCTATATGTTGAATTGACGCCTAGCTATGGATGTGTAAGGGAGAGTCCCGTGGTTGAAAATAGTACTTGCTATACTAGTACAAACCTCTTAGCTGAGTATGTGTTGAGAAACCTTTGCAATAATAAGGTGCTGGCAGATAAGGTAAGAGCTTTTCTAAATACATACCCTGCGGACTTCTATGACTACTATCAAATCCTCTTCTCAAAGCAATTTTCTCTCCCCTTTACAACAGTAGAGCATGTAAATGTAGCTACAATTAATGGCATAACGATTAAGCATGTTAAGAGAACTGACAAGGTTATATATGACTACGATCAGTATGCTAATCTAGTAGCCCTTAAAGCACTTTACCACGTTATGCATGAACAGAGCGAGAATGCTGTAGCAGAGCTAAGCAAGCTTAACTCCCTGTTTGATGGCCATGGCTTTAAGGATAAGGCCTACCAAGCAAGTCAAATGTATGAAACTTATAAGCTAGCCTTAGCAGTCATAGCATACAAGTCTCTTGGTAGCATTTCCGAAGCTGGGAGATATAGTAAAGTGCTGTACAGCATAAAACCATTTACAACTCTCTACACAGCAAACTATACAGGTGTAGGGGATCTAAACCTGGAGACAGCTTGCCTAACGGCTATAGCCCTTTACTCATAATTCCGTAGGGTAGTAAAACGCTGACGTGAAACCATGTACAACTGAACACGGCTAAGGGATTCTAGGACGTCAAGAAAGCTAGGCGGTGAAATAATAATGCTAAGAACATTAAAAGAATTGATTCTGAATAGAGTGTGTAAAATGCGTTTACTTTGAATATTTGAGCCTCTTAACTTCCTCATAAAAGCTTTGTATACGAATATTGAGCATGTCTTTAATGAATAAACCATACTTTGAAATACTGCAGCTCTCTAAAAACTTCTTTAACATAGGATCTGCTTCAGCAAGCCTGTTTATCACATGCTCCATATTCTCTAAAGCCTTTTCATTTATTGAGGACAAGGTTTTGAGCCATGATTCCATTTGATTATAGTGACGAATTAAATTCTCTTCTCCACAATATGTAATACCTCTATGAGCACGTGCAACTATACTTGGCTTCTTTCTAATCATCTTCCTTAAGGACTCTATGTAGAGGTTGTATCTAAATGGCGGTGGGGTATCGGGTATAATAACATCTATTTCAGGTATATAGAAACCTGTAGCATCACCTGCAAACAGTATTGACTTTGAGGCCCAGAAAATGGATATGTGATGCGAAGCGTGGCCTGGTGTGTAAATGATTTCCAGGTCTACATCGTCAAGTGTTATGGTTTCGCCGTCCCTAGCCTCCAAAATCTCTACATCCTCACCTTTATCAGGCATACCATATAACTCTGCAACATCTCCCTGAACCTTTTTAGACGATTCCCATAAGCTTCCAGGATCTCTAATGTGAATCAACCCCCTCGGGTGAACAGCTATTGTTGCTCCAGTTAGCTTAGCCAATTTTGATGCGCCACCTACATGATCTAAGTGAACATGAGTAACAATTATGTACTTTAAAGACTTTTCCAAACCCAGCTCCCTAAGCACACCATAAACTCTTTCAACAGAATTACGAGGACCAGGATCAATCACTATAGCCCTTCCGTGTGATGTTGTAAGCAAATAAGTGTTTATGAATTCCTCAAGTCCTTTAAACCCTGTAAACACTACATAAAGATGGCCAAAAAGCTTTTCATAGACAGCCATAAAGCTTAACCTAAAATACTATAGCATTAATAATGTTTTAAATGTCTCTAATACCATTAACCTTTAGCTTTCTAACTAAAAAGCTTTATAATGTAAATAACTTGAATGTAGACCCAACGTTTCCAGAATCAATGTAATTAGAAAAGGGGTGTCTCTGAGGTTTTAATAAACTCACATACTGCACTACTCAATTTAAGTAATAATTGTAATGGTGTTAGATAGGGGCAGAAACATTTATTAGGGTTTTTTAGGGTTGTTTATTGTCAGTTAGGAGCTAGGTATGAGTAGTGAACCTGAGAAGTTGTTGAAGCCTAGTGAGTTCTGTGAAATTGTTGGTATTAGTTATCGTACTTTTAAGAGGTGGGTTTCTGAGGGTAGGATAAGAGTTGTTAGAACACCTACAGGTAGGATTAGAGTCCCCTACAGCGAGGTTGTGAAGATTCTTGGTGGTAAGCCTGGTGGAGGTGAGGTTAGAGCTGTTATCTATGCACGTGTAAGCTCATCAGACCAGAGGAG
>Ga0080004_1118824_pt1 | contig 80680 bp, 76 predicted proteins | sample WasSprMetagenome_FD_69207 | JGI IMG/M metagenome (GOLD analysis project Ga0080004, IMG submission 69207) | Sulfidic aquatic microbial communities from Washburn Spring, Yellowstone National Park, USA - WS (SPADES assembly) (version 2) | ecosystem: Environmental > Aquatic > Thermal springs > Hot...
AAAGTATTCCAGAAATAAAAGTTATTATATAGAGAACTTTATAAAACCTTGCCCAGTATAATGATATTATAATTGCAGCAAGGGAAAAAATAAGAATATAGATACCTTCTTTAACTATCTTCATAACTAAATTATACAAAAAAAGAAAATAAAGCCTTAATAATCTACTAAAAAATAAGAAATTTAATGGATTTGAAAATGGGCAGGGCGGGACTCGAACCCGCACGGCTTTTTTAGAAGCCAACGGATTTTAAGTCCGTCGCGTCTACCATTTCCGCCACCAGCCCAGTTATCAATATATTTTATAATAATTTGATTTTTATCCAAAATTTAAATTATTTTTTTCTACTTAAACCTTTTTAAATAGTTTAAATGAAAATCTTTTAGTTTTTTTACAAGTTCTTTTATTTCATCAACTGGTGGAAGTATTGTCATTCTAAAATGGTAAGTATGTGGTTTCTGCCCGAATCCTGAACCAGGAACAACGCATATGCCTGTTTCTTCAAGAAGCTCAAGACAGTAATTGAATTCCCTTTTTGTTTCGTATTCTATAATCTCTTTTTGACTCATATTTTTCATGTTTTCATCTGGGGGAAGATCTATCTTTATAAAGGCATACATTGCACCATAAGGTGCTTTCAAACTCATACCTTTTATTTTATTTATCTCTTCGTCAAGTATCTCTGCTTTTTTCTTTAGGTCTGAGAGTATCTTTGTTTTTTCTTTATTGTAAAGTTCATAACTCTCATCATTTTCTTGTGGTGGTTCTACCATTGCATAAGTTACAATTTGTCCAGCTGTATTTGCGCAAAGACCTATTGATTGAAGTTTAACTAGTTCATTGTAAACTTCACCACTTATGTTTCTTGCTTCAAGATATCCGCCTCTATGCCCGCATTCTCCTAAAAATCCCTTTGATGTTGAGTGGAAACTAAAAAGTGGAACATCTTTTATATTCATTTCTTCCATAACCTTTGCAAAAGAATAAAATTTATGCGTTGTTGTGTATATATTTTCCTGATATACTTCATCTGCAAGGATAGAAAGATTATGTTTTCTTGCAAAATTTATTATCATTTTTATATTTTCTTTTGAAAGAACAGAACCTGTAGGATTTCCTGGATTTATGACAACTATTGCAACTGGTTCAATACCATTTCTTTTTGCTTCTTTTATGCTTTCTTCAAGTTCATCCTTATTTAATTCCCAATGTTTTTCTTCATCAAGATAGTAATTTATTTGCTTTGCACCATATAATGCTATTGTTGCGCTATATAAAGGGTACTGCGGAATTGGGATCATAAATCCGGAGTTTGAGTTTTTCATTAAGAGTGTAAATATTGATTGAATTCCTTTAGAAGCTCCATCAGTAAGCATTATCTTTGAGGGATCTGCCTCTATCCCATCCCTTTTTGATATAAATTTTGCAACTGCTTTTCTTATAAAACTCATTCCTTCGCTTTGAGTATATGCTCCAAGTCCATGGGGGTTTTCAGAAAGAATATATTTGGCTTTTTCTATAACATCTTTTGGAAACTTTGAAGCAATTGTTTTATCTTCCATAAGATATGGGTATTCTGTTAACGCAAGAAGTTGTCTTACATAGGTAATAGGTTTTTGTTTTAAGGCTTGAGGATTTCCTATGTTAGTGTATATTATTTTTTTGCCTTCTTGTTCAAGTTCATATGCCCTGCGAACAATTTTACCTCGCACAGCATAGTTGGTATTAAGTAAATTTGGGTTTATATCTTGAAGTTTAATCATAAAACAATTATATAATAAAAATTTAGGTTTTAAAAGGTTTAAAAATTGTATAATTTATATAGGATAAATTTAAGGAGTTTTGATGGAAGAAAAAGATAGAAAAAAAAGTTTTGAGGAGATATTAAATGAACTTAACTCAATTCTTCAAAGTATGCCTTCCATAATTGAAAAAGAAAAAAATATTTTAGGAAATGAGACTAAAAATTTAAAAGAAAATACTCAAGAAAAAAAAGAAGAAATTTTTAATATAGAGGAAATAAAAAATATAAATAAGGAAAACAAATTTGAGGAAAATAAAAGTAATATAGATGCTAATGTAAGAAGTGATAAGATTGAATCTGAAGCCCAACCTTTAAATTCTAATACCAAAGATATTACAGAGAATATAAATTTATCTGAAAATGGAAATGAAAATGTTAATATAAATATTGGAGAAAGTAAAGTTGAATTACAACCAAATGCTATAGATAAAAATGAGATATCAAAAGAAGACTTACAAAGAGAAAATATAAATTTATCAGAGGATCAAAAAAGAAGAGAGAATTTAATAGAGGATATTAAGATACTTGATAATAATGTAGAAGAGAAAAAAGATTTGTCAGATACCGAAAGTGAAAAAGAAAAAGAAGATGAGGTTTATATAATTGAGCCTCAAGAAGATTTAAAAATATTAGAAAATGAAAAAGAAATTGAAAGTAAAAATGAGGAAATAGAATTATCTAATGAGATATCTTTAAATAATTTTAACGAAATATCTTTAGAAGTTAATGCTGATAAAGTTTTAGATGAAGAAGAGAAACTTGATGAGATATCATTTGAAATTGATAAATCAGAGGATAAAAATGAACCTAAAATAGATGAAAATATTATTTCTGATTTTTCATTGGACAAAGATTTAAAAATAGAGACACAAGATATAAAGAAAGAAGAAGGTATTGAGATTGAAAAATTTCCATCATTTGAGGTTTTAAAAGATGAAACAAAAGAAGAAAAAAAGGAAACATTTATCAAAAAAAATGAATTTGAAGAAAATCTTAAAGAAATTATAGAGAGAACACCACCACAAAATATACCGTCTGAAAGAATTAAAAATGTTGGTTTTGTTTATCTATCTGAGGAGGAAACATTTGTTGAACTTTTAAAGATGATTGATGAAATATGCCTTTCATCAAAAGAAAAACCAATGTTTGTAAAGAGAAGTTTTGTTTTAAATTATGATGATACAATTAGTAGCGATGTAATTATCTTGAATGCTAAGAATGAAAAAGTAATTGCAGTTGTTTTTGTTGGGCAGATCCCACCAGATAAAAAATATGAGTTTGAAAATTCACTTTCGCAAGAGGGAATTTATTTTATAAATTTTAACAAAGCAAATCTTACAAAAAGTTCTGTTATAGATTTTATAATGGAGTTAATAATAAGGTGATATGATAGAGAAGTGGAAAATTCTTGCACCAGATGAAAAGACAAAAAAACATAAACTTCTTTTAAAATGTGAACTTAAAGATATACTTTCTCTTGTAAAAAATTTAGGTGCTATTTGTTCAAGGCCAGAAAGAATTATATCAAGCGATTATAATTTTGTTATATATTTTCTTGAGTATAATGAAGAGATAGAGGAAAAAGTTAAAAAAGAAATAGAAAAAATAATTTCTAAAAACATTAGTCAGGCTTCCAAAAAAGTTGAGGAAGAAAAATATAAGACTTCAGAAATTGAAATTCCAATTCCAGATATTGAAATAAAAGAAGAAATTATTCCACCAAAGATTGAAGATGTTAAAATTAAAAAAGAAGAAAAAACGATAATAGAACCTCCTCCACCTCCACCTCCTCCAAAACCACCTTCTTCACCAGTAAAAGAAGAATTACACACAAAAACACACTCCAAAAAAACTGAGGTAGAGAAAAAAGAAAAGAGTATTCTTGAAGATAGAAAAACTGTTAAACAACCAAAGGATGAAAAAGAATATGATAAGATGAGGCTTAAATGGTCCATAGAATTACCTTTAAATCCGATGATGAGTTTTCAGACGCTTATAACTGCTTCTCATAATAGATTTGCTCATGCAGCAAGTATGAGTGTTGTTGAAAATCCAGGGGTGATGTATAATCCAATACTTATATATGGTGGAATTGGGGTTGGTAAATCACATTTTATACACTCTATGTCATATGGACTTTCTTCAAGTATAGGTCAGAAAAATATATTTGTTACAAATGGTGTTAAGTTTTCAATAGGGGTGAATCTTGCAATAAAAGAGAATTTTATAGACAAACTTGAAAAAATAATAAATGAATGTAAAGTTATAATAATAGATGATCTTCATCTAATGCTTATAAACAAAGATAACAAACAGTTCATATCAAGAATTATTGATTCATCAATGAAAGCAAATAAACAGGTTGTTTTCTCATCGCTTTTTCCGCCATCACAACTTGAACCTCTTGAAAATCTTCTTGAAATAAATCTTTCTCAAGGGTGGATGGTTGATATTAAACAGCCATCACCGCAGACGTATAGAATGATATTAAATCAAATACTCACAAATATGGATATAAAACTCTCGGAAGGAGATATAAATAAGTTTTTTGTTGCAAAATTAATGGATTTTAAAAATGTAAATAAATATCTTTTTAGAATGAAAAAATTTGAAAAGTATTTAATTGCATCTTCTAACTCAATGCTTCATCAGGATATGTTATCAATTTTGCTTGGAGAAAAGGATGATATATCAATGGTAAATGATTCTGATCTTAGAAATGCTTCAAATTATACTCCATCTTTTAAAGAAAATAAAAGTATTTATAAATGGGGATTTTTCTTTCCGAAAGGAATGAAGGATTATGTAAATTATGTTTTTTTAAAACTTGATGAGGTATCTAAGAAATATCTTTCAACAGATATTGGTTGGAGTTCTGTTTTTGTTGAAGAGTATGATACAGATGAAACATTTGGGCTTCCTTTTAGGATAGGGAATTATCTTCTTGAAAAAAATGTAAATGGTCTTATATTAATAGGACCGCCTTCAACTTCTCCTTTAAGTGCTAAAGAAATTGAGTTTTCACATCTAACTGAAAAAATAGCAGAGAGTATGAATATAAAGTTTGGATATATTAGTTTTACAAAACTTAAAGGTGATTCGTCTTATCTAAATACAATATTAGAACTTATATGATTCATCTGATATATTTAACCATCATAATAGTTTTTGTTTTCTTTGTTTATTGGTATATGAAGTTTAAGTATTTTCTCCCTGTATTAAATAAAGTAGATCATCTAGAAAAATTCTATGTAAAATTTGATGAGTTTGTTCATTCTATTTTAAATATTGCAATTAATTTTCATAAAGATAATTATGTAAATCTTTTAAATATGATTTTTTCAAAGTTGAATTTAGTTTTCCCTCAAACTCGTATATATATTCTTGAAGAGGCAGGAGATACCTTTCTATATCTTGGTGGAGTAAATAATTCAAATACACTTATAGATTTTTCAAATTTAAAGAAATTTATAAAATCTGATAATGATGAAATAATATTTGTTGAGGATGGTGAGATTTTTGATGGTGAAAGGGAAAGGTTTATATTATTGCCATATAAAGTATCTTCAAAAAACATATATATTCTTACTTTGATTGATGATATAGAAAAAGAGGTTATACTCAATTACATTAGATTTGTAAGTAATTTTTTAAAATTCTTTAAAAATTATTACGAAGTATTTGAGCATTTAAATGTTGAAAACAAAAAATTAAAACTTGAACTTGAAAGTGTTGTTAGGGAAATAGAGAATCAAGAATCCAAACTTATAAAAAAACATAAGCAGGCAAAGATTGTTTATGATGGAATATCAAATTTTAATCTTGAAAATGAAAATCCTGTCAAAAAACTTACAGAACTTTTATATAATTTTGTTGAACCATCATATCTTGTTTACTATTCTTTTGCTCATTTTTCAAATTCGCTCGTTCTTTCTATAAATCTTGGGGAGAAAAAAAATTTCCCAATTAGTATAAATTTATCTGAACATAATGATTATATAGTAAAATCTTTTGTTGACAATAGAATTATATACCTTGAAGATGGTGATATAAAAGATAAATTTTTTTCGCAAGTAAGTTCTCTTATAATAATTCCTGTTGGATATCTTAAAGAAAGATATGGTGTATTGGTAATAGGAGGAGGAAAAAAAGATTTCTTCAGCAACGATGACCTTTCGCTTATTGATATAATTTCTAAAGAAATAGGAATGATGATATATCTTTTTGAACTATATAAAAAGGTTAGTGAGGATGCAAAGACACTTGCAAATCTAAATAGAATAAAAGATGACTTTTTAATAACATTAAATCATGAGATAAAAACTCCACTTACAACCATTAAAGGTTTTGTATCTCTTCTTTTAAGTGAAGAAAGTGGATCTTTAAATGATCAGCAGATTTCCTTTTTAAATATCATAAATCAAGCAACAAATCGTTTAATAAATATAATTACGAATCTTCTTGATATATCAAAATTAAATAATGAGTCTTCTCTTGAATTTGAGAAGATAAATCTTATTGAAATTGTTGAGAATGCAGTTATACTAATGAAAATAAAAGCATATACCAAATCAATAACAATAAATTTTGAAAAAAATTATAATGAGATCTATGTTCTTGGGGACAAACCTTATCTTCTTCAGGCCTTAAATAATCTAATAGACAATGCTATAAAATACTCACCAAATTCATCAGTTGTTAATGTAAAGGTTTTTGATAGGGAAAGTGTAGTAGTTTGTATGGTGGAGGATTTTGGATATGGGATAGATGATGAAGATAAAAAATATATATTTGAGAAATTTTTTAGAGCAAAAAACACAATGCTAAATACAGAGGGTTCTGGACTTGGTTTAAGTATTGCAAAGACAATAATAGAAAAACATAATGGAAAGATCTGGTTTGAATCACAAAAGGGGAAGGGAAGCAGATTTTATTTTGCCCTTCCAAAACTAAAATCAACAACTTAAAAATATTATGGATTATAAGAATTTTTTAACGTATTCTGATATATCTGAGATTCCAAAACTTCTCTTGAATTTTAAACTTCCAAATGATGCAAAAGTACTTAGTAAATTTAAGGAGGTTTTTCTTCTTGGGAGAGGTAGTTCTGGAAATGCTACACTTTTTGCTAAATATATCTGGGAGATGTATTGCGGGGTTATAAGCAATATTGTTCATCCATTTTCAATATTTAATTGTAAAAAGAAACTTGATTTTGAAAGAAAGGTTCTTATATCTTTTTCACAATCAGGCCAAAGCCCTGATATAGTTAAGTGTTCTAAGATTATAAAATCAATGGGAGTTTTTCTTGTTGGTGTTACAAATGAGAGTGATTTAAGAAAAAATAAACTTGCAAAGATTTCAAATATTCATATACTTTTATCTAATTCAAAGGAAATTCCTGTTGCAGCAACTAAAAGTTTTCATCTTCAGATGTGGTTTGTTTTAAGAATTGCAAATATATTTGGTGCAGGTTTTAGTGAAAGGAAATTTAATGAGACAATCAAAAATTTAAATTATATAATAGAGAATTTTGAAAAAATTTATAAAGATTATAGTTTTGAAGATGTGATAAATTCTACTGTTGTCGGTTTTGTTGGAAGAGGGCCATATAACGCTATAAGTGAGGATGCTTCTCTTAAATTTAGAGAAATGGCAATGATGCATTCTTTTGGATATTCAGCTGCTGAGTTTCTTCATGGACCTGTTGGAGCATATAAAAAAGGGGATTTTATATTCATATTATCTCCATCAAAAAAACTTACACCAGATCTTGTTCTTGTTGAAAATAAATTGAAGGAAAAAAATGTAGATTATAAGATTATAACTCCTTTTTCTAATAACTATCCATTTAATTCTCTTGAGATAGATATTCTTTTAAAACTTGTTGCGCTTAAATTTGCTGTTATCAGAGGACTAAATCCAGATAATCCCAAAGGACTTACTAAGGTAACGCATACTATTTAATGGAGGTTTTATGAGAAGATTTTTAATTGGATTTATTGTTTTTTTGAGTGGATGTTTTTTTAATGTAAGCAAAGTGCAAAATGTAAAATCTGATTGCATTCCTAATAATATTTATGAGCCAACTATTAAATGCGCTCCTGATGAGGTTTTGGTATGTAAGAAAGTTGAAATGAAAGCTGAACTTTATAAACTTAATGAAAAAGAAATTCCATTTTTTAAAAGGGACTTTAATGACTCATTTAAAAGAGCATATAATCTTACAATTGAGTATCTGGATAAAAACCTTGATAAAAATATTTCATATGATTTTGGAACAAGAAAAGTTGATATAAAAACAGTCAAAAATACTGTTTTAAAACTTAGAGAAATACTTGAAAACTCAAAAGATGATGAGGATTTTAACAAGAAACTTCGTGAGAATTTTGATATTTATGAACTTAGAAGAGGAACAGAACCAGTTCTTTTTAGTTCTTATTATGAGCCAATTTTTGATGCATCTCTTTCTAAAAATGATATTTACAAATTTCCCATATATAAAAAACCGGATGATTTGTATGAGATAAATCTTGAAGATTTTGATCCAGATAAATATAAAGGCCAAAAACTTACAGGAAGAATTGTTGATAAAAGATTTGTTCCATATTATTCAAGAAAGGAGATTGACTTTGATGGGGTTTTGAAAAATAAGGGATATGAACTTGCTTATTTAAAAACTATGACTGATGTTTTAGATCTTCATACACAGGGCTCTGGGATTTTAAAATTAGATAATGGAAAATATGTAAGGGCAAAATTTGCCGCAACAAATTCACTTAAGTTTAAGGGATGGATGAGTTATCTTCTTGAAAAGGGTTATATTAAAAGGGAGGGTAATGTTGGAAAGGATAAGACATTTTATGATAGAGCAGTTAGTTTTATAAATTCAAGGCCGGAACTTTGGGAAGAGGTTTTTGGTTCAAATAAAAGATATGTTTTTTTTATGCTTGATGAAGTTAAATCAGTTGATGAAGGACCGATAGGAACATATGGATTAAATCTCGTTGCACAGAGATCTGTTGCGGTTGATAATTCAATAATTCCACTTGGAATTATAGGTTATATAAATTTAAAACTTCCTGATGTTGATGAAAATCTTAATGTAAAAGGTTTTTCAAATAAAGAAAGGTTTATATTTGCTCATGATACTGGAGGTGCAATTAAAGGGGCAAGAATTGATTATTTTGCTGGAACCGGTGATATAGCAAAAAAATTCGCATATTCTGTTTGGGATAAGGGAAACCTTTATATCTTTGTTATAAAGGAAGATAGGTGAGATATCTCATTTTTGTTTTTTTGTTTTTCTCAGTAAATATATATTCTGAAGTTTTAACTGGGCTTGATGTTCTTATAGAAAATAATTTTTCTGAGATAAGAAATAAAAGAGTTGGGGTTATTGTAAATCATACATCAGTTGATAGAAATGGCAATAATCTTGTTGATATTTTTATAAAAAATGGTATTAATCTTGTTGCAATATTTAGTCCAGAGCATGGTTTTTTTGGAGATATTGAGGGTGGGTATTATATTGAAAATTCAACATATAACACAATTCCAATATATAGTCTTTATGGAAAGACAAAAAGACCTACTGATGAGATGCTAAAAAATATTGATGTTCTTGTTTTTGATATACAGGATGTTGGTGCAAGGTTTTATACATATTTAACAACGATGGGATATTCAATGGAAGAGGCAGCAAAAAGAAATATTGAATTTATTGTTCTTGATAGACCAAATCCTGTTGGGGATATAATTGAGGGATCTGTTCTTCGTGATAATATATCAGCATTTACTGCCTATTTTAAAGTTCCAACAAGGCACTCACTTACAGAAGGTGAGATGGCTCTTTTTCATAAGATAAAAATGACCCTTAATCTAAAACTAAAAATAATAAAGATGAAGAATTACAAAAGAGGCATGTTTTATGATGAGACAGGACTTAAGTGGATAAATCCATCACCTAATATAAGAAATATAAATGCAGCGGTTTTATATAGTGGGATTGGATGTTTTGAAGCAACAAATATATCTGTTGGAAGAGGTACTGATATTCCTTTTGAGTTTTTTGGTGCTCCTTGGATGGATAATATTAAAATATCAGATGAGATGAATAAGAAAAAGTTAAAAGGGGTAAGATTTAGTCCATGTGAGAAAATACCTTCTTTAGATTTGTATGCAGGCGAGAGGGTAGCAGGTGTTTGTATTTATGTCTATGATAAAAAAAAGGTGAGGGCATTTGATATTTTTGTAAATGCAATTTATCTTATAAATAAATATCATTCTGATAAACTTATAATTAAAGAAGATGAGATTTCAAAAATGGTTGGTGATAAAGATTTTTACTATATTCTTAAAAGTGGAAAAGAGCCATCATACATAATTAAAAAATACAAAAAAGAGTTAAAAGATTTTAAAAAGTTTATTAAATCAAAGGGAATAGTCATTTATTAATTTTAGTATTGATTTAAATTTCCTAATTTTTTAGAGATATATACCGCTTTTTTAAATAATAAGAAAGAAACTGGAAGAAAAAAACAAAATATGATTAGCATTTTTATTTCTAAAATATCGCAGAATTTGATATTTGAATAAAAAATTTTTTGTGATGCTTTTATTGAATATGTCATTGGAATGATTTTTGAGATAGGTCTTAAAAAATTTGGTATTACTTCTACTGGAAAATATACTCCAGAGAAAAATGACTCAATTACTGATAGTAAAAAACTAATTATATTTCCACGCTTAAATAAAACTGTAAATGATGCTGTAATTATTGATAATGCTGAAAAAGATAGTGATGAGATTATGATTAATATAATAAGTGAAGTGTAGTTTATATTAAAATTAAGTATTCCTGTAAGTTTAGCAAATATCAAAAACAAAAAAAGTTCTGTTGTAGAGATTATAAATGAGTATATTATTAGGGACCATAGGTAATAGTTGATAAATTTATTTTCAACCAGATTTTCAAATATCTGCATATTTATATCAGATGTAATTGAGTTTGTTATAGTTTGATTTGAAGAGTAATTAAATATCATAAATGATGAAAATATATATGAAAAATAATCGACACTTAGAAATGGTGAGATTTTTGATTTAAAGTACTTATCTATCATAAAAAATATGAGAAGTGTAAAAAGTGTAGAGAAAAATAGTGAAAAAATAGAAAATTTATAATGAATTTCAATTAGAAAATTTTTTCTAATAAGATATAATATTTTTTTCATTTACAAAACCTTTTGTTTCATTTCTCTTTGATGTTGCAATTATTATAGTTTTTTTCATAGAGATTTTTGTTAAATAATCTTTTATTATTTCTAGTGACTTTTCATCAATATTTGAAAATGGTTCATCAAGAAGAATAAAGTTTTTATCTTCAATAAATATTTTTAATAAAATTGCCTTTGCTATACTTCCTGTAGATAGTTCTTGAGTTTTTTTGTTTAGATAATTTTCTATTCCAAGCATTTTTGAGAATTGGTTTATCTTTTTTAAATCTATTTTTACATCTTCAAGAGTTAGAAAAAGTTTTATATTTTCAATTACAGTAAGTTGAGGATAAAAATTTTTAAAAGAATTTGAAAATAATGAAAAATAATCTGATGGGTAATTTTTAAACTTGGTTTTAGCTCCATTTATAATTATCTCTCCACAATCAGGTATTAAAAATCCTTTTATTATTTTTAGAAGTGTTGTCTTCCCCCAGCCATTTTGAGCAATTATAGAATATAGACCTTTATCAAATTTTAAACTTAGATTATCAATAACTTTATTTTTTTTAAAAGGTATAATCGTTTTATATGAAAAAGATATATTTTTTAGTTCTAACATTATTTTCTAATTTATAATTTCTTTTTACTTCTTACTTCTCACCTTTAACTTTTTTTCTCACTTTCTATATATGGCTTACAATTATTTTTAATCCAAGAAGTATTAAGATAAATCCAGCGATTTTCTCTATTTTGTTTTCAAAAAAATGTTTTCCTTTATAACCTATGTTTATTCCAATAATGCTCATTAAAAAGGATATTAAAGCAATAAGTGTTACAGAAATAATAAGCGGTGTTTTTATTATTGAAAATGTAAAGCCGATGCTTAAAGCATCTATACTTGTTGCAACTGATAAGATTATAAGTGTTTTAAAACCAAAAGGACAGGTTCTATTAGTATCGCAGTTTAGTTCATCAAGTTTATAACTTTCATATATCATTTTTATGCCAAGTATGAAAAGAATTAAGAATGCAATCCAGTGGTCAAATCTTTCAATATATCTTATTGTTTTTACTCCGGCAAAATATCCTATCAAAGGCATTATCCCTTGAAAAAAACCAAACATAAAAGCCATCTTTATCATATTTGGAATATTCAAAAATTTCATTGTCCCACCACTTGATATGCTTACAGCAAAACAATCCATTGATAAACTGATGGCTATTAAAATTATTTCCAGTATTTTCATTATATAATATTCTATAAAATTTGGTATATCGATTTTTGTCTTTGGTGTAATGTTTTATGGATTAAAAAATAAATAAGTTGAAGATGAGCAGTGGAGAATTAAAATTCCCTTTTGGCAAAAGTAAAATTAGAAGGATTTTGTTTAGCTAATACAAGCATTAGATAATAATTGCATCTAAAATAACTCCCTAATAAATATCTTCTAATATTAGTTTATACTAAAAGGTGTTTCAGAGATCTTCTTTTTTATCTAACAAGAATTATTTCGGCAACATTTTTTATGAACCAATACGTTAACACCCCAATTTCTTTCAATTATTGTATAATAGTTAATATGTATCTTGAACATTTTGGATTTAAAAAGATGCCTTTTGAAAATCTTTGTGAAAAAGAGTTTTTTTTTGAATCAGAAAATCACAGAGAAGCCTACTCAAGAATATCATTTGTAATCGAATCAAAAAAGCCTCTTTGTGTTTTATATGGACCTTATGGAACAGGCAAAACATTTATTTTAAAAGTAATTGAAAATGATTATTCAAAAAAGAATTATATATTTTCATATTTACCAAATCCTTCACTTGATGAAACCGGAATTTTGAAAATGATAACATATAACTTTTTTAACTTTAAAGTGCCTGATAATAAGGCTGATATTTTGATATCTCTTGAAAAATTTTTGAAAGATACTCACAGGGACGGAAAGCATTGTGTAGTTATACTTGATGAGGCACAAAATATTGAAAGTGAAAAAGTTTTTGAGGAACTTAGAATGCTTTTAAATTTTGAGGTAAACTCAAAACCTGTAATAACTATGATTATGGCAGGACAAAGCGAGCTTTCAAATAAAATTTCATCAAATAAGCAGTTTTTACAAAGAGTATTTCTCAGTTATGAATTAAAGCCATTTAATAGAGATGAGACCAGAGAATATGTTATTCATAGATTAAAGGTTGCAGGTAATGAGAAGATTTTTGAGGAAAGTTGCTTTGATGTCTTATATGAGTTAAGCGGTGGTATTGCAAGATGGATAAATAATATATGTTCGGTTTCACTTTTAACAGCATTTACAAAAAATCTTTCAACAATAAATTCTGATGTAATAAAAGAAGCATACTCAACTATAAAGGGGGAGGTTTGAAAAAAATCCTTGTTATAGGAGCGCATCCTGATGATATTGAGTTTGGATGCGGGGGCACATTGCTTAAACTTGCAAAGAGAAAGTTTTTGATAACAATGTATATTGCAACAAAAGGTGATGTTGGTGGTAATCCAAATATTAGAGTAAAAGAGCAACAAAAATCGGCAGAAATTATAGGAGCAAAACTTTTATGGGGAAGTTTTTTTGATACAAAACTTTTAAATACCAAAGAATTAATAGATGAAATAGAAAATGTTATAAAAAAAATTGTTCCAGATTTTATATTTGTAAATTTTTATGATGATACACATCAAGATCACGTTTCACTTTCAAAGGCAACTATAACAGCAGCAAGATATGTAAATAATCTTCTTTTTTATGAAACTCCAACATCAAGAAATTTTTATCCTAAAATTTTTGTAGATATTGGCGATGTTATGAATAAAAAGCTTGTTCTTTTAAAAACACATTCTTCACAGTTAAATAAAACAAGAGTAAAAAATCTTTTAATTACCGAAAGCGCTAAAAGTACTGCAATATTTAGAGGTTATCAAGCACGAGTAAAATATGCCGAAGGATTTGATAGCGAAAGATTGTTACTAAACATTTTATGTTTAAAAGGATAGCAATATTTATTGCTTTAATTATATTTCTTTACATAATTCCACCAGGTGGTTTTTCATCTTGGAGTTTTGAAAGTGGGCTTCGCTGGTTTTATCTTTTTATAGTTTCATTTTTGATTTTTAATCTTTTATATCCATTGATAATAAAACTCGCATATAAAATAAATGCTTTTGATATACCAAATCAAAGGAAAATGCACACAAAACCAATTCCAAGAATAGGTGGGCTTGCGATATATCTTTCATTTGTTTTTACAGTGATAAGAAATTTTCAATTTCCAAAAGAAATTATTGGAATTCTTATATCATCAACACTTATTTTTATGTCTGGCTTTATTGATGATATAAAAACTATGAGTGCATCAAAACGCTTATTATTTCAAATACTTGCAGCTCTTATTTGTATAGTTTTTGATGTAAAAGTAACACTACCAATAGAAAATGTTTTCTTAAAAGAAATCTTATCATCAATTGTTACAATTTTTTGGATTGTTGGAATTACGAATGCTTTTAATTTTCTTGATGGAATAGATGGACTTGCTGCATCTATTTCATTGATTATAAGTTTGATATATCTTTTCATAGTTGTAAATACTTCTCAATATTATGTGATGTTTATAACATCAGCTGTATGTGGAAGTGTTTTTGGATTTTTAATTTATAATTTTCATCCTGCAAAAATATTTATGGGTGATGGTGGATCAAATTTTCTTGGTTTTATAATAGCAGTAGTTGGAATTTATGTTAGTTGGGCTTATAACAATTCGTTTGTATCATTTTTTGCTCCAGTTATAATATGTGGAATTCTTATATTTGATATGATATACATTACGGTTTCAAGAATTAAAAATGGACGTGTAAAAAATTTAAAAGAATGGGTTGAATACACTGGAAAAGATCATCTTCATCATCGTTTAATTGATATAGGATTTTCAGTTAGAACTGCAGTTTTTTTTGTGGTTATACTTAATGCAATACTTGGTATAATTGCTATCAGAATAGTGATAAAGGATTTTTTGGTTGATAGTTTTTTTTCATTTTTTGAAGCCATTTTAATTTTTGTAATGCTTGTTTTGATAATGCTTTCAGCAAGGAAAAAAATTGAGGATAAAAGTATATGAGATTTATATTATTAGTTTTATTTTTTGCTTTAAATATTAATGCTTCTAATAAAAATATGAGTTATATTTTTTCAACTGGATTAAATTTTCCCGTTTTTGGAGATTTTGGCGATGGAGATAGCGGTTTTAAAGAAAGTTATGGTTTTAATATTGGAGTTTTTAAAAATTATGATGATCTTGTTTCATATGGTTTTATAGCATCCCAAAGTTCATATTATAAAAATAGAAAAATTGATATAAAGTTTAAGATTTTTTCTTTTACTCCATCAATTCTTGGATGGATAGATAATCAAAGAACAAAATATTTTTATTTTGGTCCTGGCTTATATCATTGGACACAACCAAAAACATCAACTTATTCTTCAACATCAGGTGATGAAGGTGGTTTTAGGGTTGGTGTAGGTTTTAAAAAAGAGTATAGAAAAATTTTTTATGGTGGTTGTCTTGAATTTAATCATCTTTTTAATATAAATGGAAAAAATTTTGATCTTGGACCTTCAAATACTCTTTCACTTCTAATTAGTTTTTATTTAAATCCATAATTATATTTTGAAAGTTTTCTTCAATTTTTTCTTCAACTTCTATAGTATTTCTGTTTGTAATTTCTGAAATAGATTCAATTATATCTTTTATGCTTAATGGATCATTCCTTTTTCCTCTTATTCTTTGGGGTGGGAGATAAGGGGAATCTGTTTCTGTAAGGATGTTATTGAGATCTATTTTTTTTATTATTTCTCTTAGATTTATATTTTTTGGATATGTTATAGTTGCATTTATTCCAATATAAAAACCACTATCTATTGCTTTTTTTGCATTTTCATAATTGCCAGAAAATGAGTGTATTATGCTTTTTGTTTTTATTTTATTTTTTGTTACATTAAAAAACTCTTCATATGCTTTTGAGTTTTCTTTTGAGTTTCTTATATGAAAGACAAGTATTTTTTTGTGTTTATTTGCAATATCTATTTGTTTTAGCATTAATTCAATTTGCTCTGAGATATTTTGTGGGTAATACCATAAATCTATTCCAGTTTCTCCAATCCCAATTATTTGTTTATTTTTTTGTATTAATTCTTCAAGGTTTTTAATATCATCATCTGAGTAATTTTTAAAATAGTGTGGATGAATTCCAAGTGAAAAATAAAAATTTTTACTATATTTTTCAAAATATTTAGTTCTCTCCCATTCATTTGGCATACATAAAATTTCAAAGAAAGTATTAATTTTATTTTCTATCGAAATTTTTATTATATTGTCCCTATCATTATCAAATTTTTCATCTGAGAGGTGAAGGTGTGAATCTATCATTTTTTTTGTTTAGCTATCCAACTAAGATATGAATGCATAAAATCATCAAGTTTTCCGTTAAGAACATCTTCAACTTGTGATGTTTCATAACCAGTTCTTAAATCTTTTACAAGTTGATATGGCATAAAGACATATGATCTTATCTGATATCCCCAACCTATATCACCTTTTTCATCATATCTTTTTTCCATTTGCGATCTTTTTTTATCAAGTTCCATTTCATAAAGTTTTGCTTTAAGCATTTTCATTGCATTAACCCTATTTTGAAACTGAGACCTCTCTGATTGACAACTAACTACAATTCCCGTTGGTATGTGTCTTATTCTAACTGCTGTTTCAACCTTATTTACATTCTGCCCGCCATGTCCACCAGAACGATATGTTTCTATTTCTATATCTTTTTCTTCAATTTTTATTTCTATATCATCTTCAATATCTGCAAGAACATCAACACTTGCAAATGATGTATGTCTTCTTTTATTTGCATCAAAGGGAGAGATTCTCACAAGTCTATGAACTCCTATTTCACTTTTAAGATAACCGTAAGCATAATTTCCTTTTACGAATGCTGTTACACTTTTTATTCCAGCCTCATCTCCACTAAGCATATCAGTTATAATAAACTCAAATCCTTTTGATGAAGCCCATTTCATATACATTCTCATAAGCATTGATGCCCAATCGCATGCTTCTGTTCCTCCAGCTCCTGCATGGATTGATATTATTGCATTGTTTTTGTCAAGAGGATCAGAAAGTTTTAATTCAAAATCAAGAGCTTTCAACTTCTTTTCAAGATCTTTTAATTCTGAAAATAAAAGTTTTAGTTCTTCTATATCATTTGCTTCCTTTGTAAGATCAAAATGGATTTTATAGTCTTCGATTTCTTTTTTTGCTTTTTCTATTATTTCAACTTTGTTTTTTATATCATTCATTTCACGAACAAGTTTTTGTGCTGTTTTTTGGTCATTCCAAAAATTCTGTGAGTTACTTAATTCCTCAATTTCTTTCATTTTCTTTTTGTTTTCTTCAATATTATATATGGATTCAATTTCAGAATATATTCTTTCAATTTCCTTTATTTTATTTTCCGCATCTTTAAATTCAATATTTTCACTCATAAAATTATTCTATCATTTTATTAGTTAAAAATTGTTTTTGATGTTTTTTATTTTTATATAATGATTTTGATAAGCGATTTATGTGTGGAATATTTGGAATATATGATTGTGATAAAGCAAGTTTTTTTACTTATATGGCTTTGTATTCCCTTCAACATAGGGGGCAGGAGTCCTGTGGTATAGCGGTTTATGATAAAGATTTTAAATATTATAACTCAATGGGGCTTGTCCAAGAAAGTTTTAATAGAGAGATTCTTGATGAACTTAATGGAAGATATGCTGTTGGACATGTAAGATACTCAACTACTGGACTTTCAAATATAATAAATTCTCAACCACTTGTTTTTAATACAAAATATGGTAAGTTTTGTGTTGCTCATAATGGAAATATAACAAATTCTAAAAAACTAAAGGAAAATCTTTCTGCTTCTGGATCAATCTTTCAAACAACAACTGATAGTGAGATAATAGCTCATCTTATTTCTCATTCAAAAAAGAGTGATTTTATAGATGCTCTTATTGATGGCCTTTTAAAACTAAGAGGTGCTTTCTCCTTTGTTTTTATGTATGCTACTAAAAAAGAACCTATAATTATTGCTGCCAGAGATAGATGGGGTTTTAGACCATTGGTAATAGGTAAGAAAGGAAAATCCTGGGCTTTTTCATCTGAGACCTGTGCACTTGATAGTATAGGATATGAGTATTATGATGAGGTTATGCCTGGCGAGATTGTATGGGTAAGTAATGGTGTTTTAAAAAGAAATAAGTATATTGATGTTAAAAAATTTTATAGGTGTATATTTGAACAAGTGTACTTTGCAAGACCGGATTCTTTTGTGTTAGGAAAAAGTGTTGCTAATACAAGATATGAGATAGGAAAACTTCTTGCAGATGAGTTTTTAGATCGAGATTATGATTATGTGAGTGGGGTTCCTGATTCTGGTATAAATTATGCTATTGGTTTTTCTCATCAAAGTGGAATAAAGTTTATAAATGTTTTTATGAAAAATCATTACTCGCCACGTTCATTTATTCAACCAAATCAAACACTTAGAGAATTTGTAGCAGAATTAAAACTTGCACCTATAAAAGATTTCATAAAAGGAAAAAGAATTATTCTTATAGATGATTCGCTTGTCAGAGGAACTACATCAAAAAAGATAATATCAAAACTTAGAGCATGTGGTGTTAAAAAAATTGCTCTTCTTATAGCAAGCCCTCCAATAAAAGCTCCTTGTTATTATGGAATAGATACACCAAGAAATGATGAACTTATAGCAAATAAAATGAGTTTAGATGGGATTAAAAAATTTATAGGTGTTGATGTCCTTTATTATCTTACTCTTTCTTCTCTTATTAAAGGTTGTGGAGATGATGGAAACTTTTGTACGGCTTGTTTTAATAGAAAATATCCTGTTCTTTAGAATATTTTTGGGATAGGAGGATATTGTGAATATTCTTGTTATTGGAAAAGGTGGGAGAGAGAATGCTCTTTGCTGGAAGATTTTAAAAAGCAATTCTCTTAAAAAGCTTTATACCATACCTAAAAATACCATTTTTGGAAAATTTAGTGAGAATTTTGATATAAATCCTTTTGATTTTGAAAGAGTAAAGGATTTTTGCATTGAAAAAAATATAGAAATGGTTGTTGTTGGACCAGAAGATTATCTTTCAAAGGGAATAAGTGATTATCTTTCAAATTATAAAATATCTGTTTTTGGTCCAAAAATTCAAGGTGCTATTCTTGAGTCATCTAAGCAGGTAGCAAAAGAATTTATGCAGAGAAATTATATACCAACTGCAGATTTTAAAGTTTTTACAGATCCAGAGTATGCAAAAGAGTATCTAAAAAAAATTGATAAATATCCTATTGTAATAAAAGCGGATGGACTTTGTGCTGGTAAAGGTGTTAGAATTGTTGAAGATGAAAAAGATGCACTGAATTGTGTTGAGGATTTTATGGTAAAGAAAATATTTGGAAATTCATCATCAAAGATTATAGTTGAGGAGTATTTAAGCGGAAGAGAAGTTAGTGTTTTGTGTCTTATTGATGGTAAAAGATATTTAATGCTTCCACTTGCAAAGGATCATAAAAAATTACTTGATGGTGATAAAGGACCTAATACAGGGGGTATGGGAGCAGTATGTCCTTTTGGTATTGCTGAAAATGATCTTAAAAAGATTGAAGAAGAAATTATATGGAGATTTATGGATGCAATAATAAGGGAGAAGATAGATTACCGTGGAGTGATATACTTTGGTCTAATGATGACAAATGATGGTCCAAAGGTTCTTGAATTTAATGTCAGATTTGGTGATCCAGAAACACAATCAATACTTCCATTAATTGATGACGATATACTTGAAGTTCTTTATTCTGTTGCAAGAGGAGAATTAAAGATTGATCATTTAAATATTAGAAAAGAATACTGTGTTTGTGTTGTTGCCTCATCTGAAGGATATCCTTTTTCTCCAAGAACTGGTGATGAAATAACTGGTCTTGATAAAATTGATGATGATATAATTTTATTTTTTGCTGGTGCAAAATATGAGAATGGAAAATATTATACTGATGGTGGACGGGTTTTAAATGTTGTTGGTTGTAGTAGTGATTTTGAGGAAGCAAGAAAAAAAGTTTATGATAATATAGGAAAAATAAATTTTAAAGGTATTCATTTTAGAAAAGATATAGGAGTTTTAGATAAATTTGAAAAAAAATTTATCGTTAATTAATAAGTTTTTCTTATCTAAAAAATTACTTTCTTATTAAAATATTTATCCAAAATTTCTATAGTTATTTTTTAGGTGGTTTTGATTAAATTTTTTTTTCTTTTTCTTAATTTAATATAATTTAGTTATACTTTTTAGTGTCTGATATGTGGAGGGCACAATGGCATATTTTATAGGAAGAAACAGGGAAGCAAGATATGCTTATGGTTTTGATGATATAGCACTTGTTCCTGGTAATATTACAATTGATCCTGAGGATGTTGATGTGAGTGTTGAGATAGGAGGTTTGAAATTAAAGATACCTTTTCTTGCATCAGCAATGGATGGTGTTGTTGATGTTAAGATGGCTGTTAGTTTTAATAAACTTGGTGGTCTTGCTGTATTAAATCTTGATGGTTTAAATACAAGATATGAAAATCCCGAAGAGCCAATAAATGAGCTTATAAATGCTGATAATGACAAAGCAACTGAGGTTTTTCAAAAGATTTATAAAGAACCAGTTAAGCCAAAACTTATAGCAAAAAGAATTGAGGAGATAAAAAAGAATAAGGTTTATTGTGCTGTTAGTTCAATTCCACATACAGCCCAGACCTTTGGACCAATTGCAAGAGAAGCTGGTGCGGATATATATTTCGTACAGGCAACAGTTCTTACTGTAAATTACTGTTCATCAAAAATAAAACCTTTAAACCTTGAAAAATTCATAAAAGAGATGAAGATACCTGTTGTTCTTGGTAATTGTGTGACATACAGAGTTGCACTTGAACTTATGGAGGTTGGTGCAGCAGCAGTTCTTGTTGGTGTTGGACCTGGTGCAGCATGTACGACAAGAGGTGTTCTTGGTATAGGAGTTCCGCAGGTTACAGCAACTGTTGATTGCGCAGCAGCAAGAGATGTTTATTTTAAAAAAACTGGTAGATATGTTCCAATAATCTGTGATGGAGGTATGATTACAGGTGGTGATGTTTGCAAAGCAATTGCAAGCGGTGCTGATGCTGTAATGATTGGCTCTCCGTTTGCAAAAGCAAAAGAAGCCCCTGGTAAGGGGTATCATTGGGGAATGGCAACACCACATGCATATCTGCCAAGAGGAACAAGGGTTTATGTTGGAACCACAGGAACGATTGAAGAGATACTTTTAGGTCCAGCAAAAACTGATGATGGGACTCAAAATCTTGTTGGTGCTCTAAAAACATCAATGGGATCTGTTGGTGCAAGAAATATAAAAGAAATGCAGATGACACAGATAATAATTGCACCTGCAATAAAAACCGAGGGGAAACTTCTTCAAAAAACTCAGGTTGTTGGAATGGGAAGACAGAGATAAAATCCCCCTATTATCCCCCTTTATCAAAGGGGGATAGTTATAAAAATGTGTTATTCTGATTTATGGATTTTAGAAATTACGATACAATAATTATACTTGATTTTGGAAGTCAGTATACACAACTAATCGCAAAAAACTTAAGGAGGATGAAGGTTTTTTGCGAGATACTTCCATATAATGTTACTCTTGATGAGATAAAAAAAAGAGAGCCAAAGGGTATAATACTTTCAGGTGGTCCTCAAAGTGTATATGAAAAAAACTCACCAAAACTTTCATATTCTATAGATCTCTTTGGTGTTCCTGTTCTTGGTATATGTTATGGGATGCAACTTATTGCAGTTGTATATGGTGGAAAAACATCTAAGGGGAGGGTAAGAGAGTATGGAAGAACATCAATAAATATTATAAGAAACTCACTTCTCTTTGAAGGGGTTAGTAGGAAAACTATTGTTTGGATGAGTCATGGGGATGAGGTAAAAAAAGTTCCACCTGGTTTTAATATTAATTCAGAAAGCGATAATGGGGTTATAAGTGGTTTTGAATCTGAGGAAAAAAATATTTATGCTATTCAGTTTCATCCTGAGGTAATACATACTGAAGAAGGAAGAAAGATGATTTTTAACTTTGCTTTTAGAATATGTGGTGTAAAAAAACTTTTTGAACCTGATGATTTTATATCAAAAACTATTGAAGATATAAAAAGAGAGGTTGGAAAAAATTTTGCTATATGTGCGTTAAGTGGTGGTGTTGATTCAAGCGTAAGTGCATTTCTTGCACATAAAGCAATAGGTAAAAAACTTAAGTGTATATTTGTTGATACAGGACTTTTAAGATATGGGGATAAGGAAAGAATAGAAAAAATTTTTAAAAAGAAATTTGATTTTAATATAGAAATAGTTGATGCCTCATCAATATTTTTAAAAAAATTAAAAGGAGTAGTTGATCCTGAGAAAAAAAGAAAGATAATAGGTAAAACATTTATAGATGTTTTTAAAGATTCTGCAAAGAAAATTAAGAATGCAAAATTTCTTGTCCAGGGAACGCTTTATACCGATATAATAGAATCAATCTCTGTAAAAGGTCCTTCTTCGCTCATCAAGAGTCATCATAATGTTGGTGGTTTGCCTAAAAAACTTGGTTTTAAATTGATAGAACCTTTAAAGTTTCTTTTTAAGGATGATGTAAGAGAAATAGGTAGAAAGCTTTCAATAGATGATGAGATTTTAAAAGAACATCCTTTCCCAGGACCAGGGCTTGCAATAAGAATAATAGGAGAGGTTACAAAAGAAAAACTTGATATTTTAAGAGAAGCAGATAGAATAATGAGGGAAGAACTTTTAAAATCTGGTTATTATGATAAAGTTTGGCAAGCATTTTGCGTTTTACTTCCTGTAAAATCTGTTGGAGTTATGGGTGATGAGAGAAGTTATGAGAATGTTTGTGCAGTTAGATGCGTTGATAGTGTTGATGGTATGACTGCAGATTGGTCGAAACTTCCAAATGAACTTCTTTCAAAAATATCATCAAGGATTGTTGGTGAGGTTAGAGGGATAAATAGAGTTGTTTATGATATAACCTCAAAGCCACCAGCAACAATAGAGTGGGAGTGAATATGACACTTGAAAATTATAAAAAATATCGTGGGAAAGTAAGAGATGTCTATTTTATTGATGATAAACTTCTAATAGTTTCTACTGATAGAATATCTGCTTTTGATTTTGTGCTACCTAATGAAATACCAGGAAAGGGAGAGGTTTTAAATCAAATCTCTCTTTTTTGGTTTGAAAAAACTAAAAGCATAATAAGAAACCATCTAATAACAGCAGATATAAATGAGATAAAAAATCTTACAGGTATTACTCTTGGAGAATGGTATGAAAAAAGAACAATGCTTTGTGTTAAGGCAAAAAGGATAGATTTTGAGTGTATTGTAAGAGGATATATAGTTGGAAATGCTTGGAAGGAGTATGAAAGGACTCAAAGTATATGTGGTATAAAACTTCCTTTGGGTTTAATCTATGCCCAGAAATTACCCGAGCCAATCTTTACACCTACGACAAAATCTGATTTTGGACATGATGAAAATGTGGATTTTGATTATATGAGAAAGGTTGTAGGTGATGATATTTCATCTAAGATAAGAGATATATCTATTCAGATTTATAATTATGCCCATGATCTTCTTCTTAAAAAAGGAATAATTCTTGCAGACACTAAACTTGAGTTTGGTATATATGATGGTGAGCTGATACTTATAGATGAACTATTAACCCCCGACAGTTCAAGATTTTGGGATTCTTCAAGTTATAATCCTCCAAAAGAGCCCGAGAGTTTTGATAAACAATTTGTGAGAAATTATCTTCTTCAAACAAACTGGGATAGGAAATCTATGCCACCAGCGCTTCCTTTTGATGTTATTGAAAAAACAAAAGAAAAATATCTTGAGATACTTAAAAGGATTTATAGTTTATGATAATTGAGATTTTTACTCTTGATGAATTTGATAGAGAAAGCGTTAATATAACTGAGGCATTTAGAAATTATGGTGGTAATGGCAATATAAAATTTACAAAACTCTATCGTATAGTTTCTAAAAATAATTTATCTTATTTTAAAAAAATAGCAGAGGATGTTTTAGTTGATGAGATTGTTGAAAACTATAGGATATTTGATGAAACAAAATCAGGTGATTTTAAAACTCCCCTTATTATAGATATATGGTTTAAAGAAAGCGTTACAGATATATGTGGTGAGAGTGTAAAGCTTGCTATAAAGGACGCAGGAATAGGGATGGTTGATGATGTTAGAACTGCGAAGAGATTTTATTTTTTTAAACCTGATAAAAAAGCACTTTCTTTTATTATGGAAAACTATGCAAATGAACTTATACATAAAGTTGATTTAAAGAAATTTTAAAGGAGGGCTTATAGACGATAATTTTATTGAGGAAACAATTGATTTTATTAACTCCTCTTTAAATGAACTTTTAAAACTTAATGAAAAATATGGTTGGTCATTAAATAAATATGAACTTAATGAGATTAAAAAATACTTTTCTAATTTGAAAAGAAATCCTACAAGAACAGAGATTGAAACTATTGCACAAACATGGTCAGAACACTGTAAGCATAAGACATTTAATTCACCTGTTGAACTTTCTTTAATAAAAAATGGAAAAAGAAAAATTGTTAGATTTAAAAATCTTTTTAGAGAAACTATAGTTTATGCAACAGAAAAACTGAATAAAAAATATTGTCTTAGTGTTTTTAAGGATAACGCAGGGATAATTGAGTTTGATAAAAATTATGGACTTTGTTTTAAAGTTGAAACTCATAATCATCCATCAGCCATAGAACCATACGGTGGAGCGGAAACAGGTGTTGGTGGTGTGATAAGAGATATTTTAGGTGTTGGGCTTGGAGCAAAGCCAATTTTAAATACAGATAATTTTTGCTTTGCATATCCTAATAAAAAATATAATCTGAAAAAGGGCTTTCTTACTCCTCATAAGATTGTAAATGGTGTTGTTGAAGGTGTTAGAGATTATGGAAATAGAGTTGGTATACCTACGGTTTGTGGAAATGTGAGTTTTGATGATTGTTATTTGTATAATCCACTTGTTTATGTTGGATGTGTTGGAATAATCCCAAAGGATTGTATAGAGAAAAAAGTTGAACCTGGGTCTTTTGTATTTGTAATAGGTGGGCTTACTGGAAAGGATGGAATAGGTGGAGCAACATTTTCATCTGCAGATATAACAGAAGATACATCCTCATCACATGTTCAAATAGGAAATGCTATTGTTGAGAAAAAAGTAATAGATGTTATACTTGAGGCAAGAGATGAAAAACTCTATACAGCAATAACTGATTGTGGGGCAGGTGGGTTTTCAAGTGCAGTTGGTGAACTTGCAAAAGATTGTGGTGTTTGTGTAAACCTTGAGAAGGTTCTTTTAAAAGATAAAGAAATAAAACCTTGGCAGATATGGCTTAGTGAATCGCAGGAAAGAATGGTTCTTGTTGTTCCTCCAAAAAACATTGATAGACTTATTGAGATATGCAAAAAGAATGATTGTAATTATTATATAATAGGAGAATTTACAAATAATGGTAAACTAACAGTTAAATACAATAATTATATTGTTTGTGATATTGATATGGAGTTTCTTCATAAAGGGCTAATAAAAATAAAAAGAAAAGCGATATACAAATATCCATCGATGAAAAATTCTTTTAAAAAAATTAAGAAATCAGATATATATGATAGATTTAAATCTGTTATTTCAGATTTAAATGTTGCATCTAAAAGATGGATTATAGAACAATATGATCATGAGGTTATAGGGCAGAGTGTTTTAAAACCTTTCTGCTCTAGAAATCAATCTGTTCCAACAGATGCCTGCGTTATATGGCCTAGTCAGTGTATTGGTGATTTTAATCTTGAGAAAGGTTTTGCTGTTTCGCATGGTATAAATCCAAGGATTGCAAAAATCTCTCCTTATGATATGGCTTTTTATTGTATTGATGAGGCGGTTAGAAATATTCTTTGTGTTGGTGCTGATATTAAAAGGGCAGCAATGCTTGATAATTTTTGTTCTGCAAATCCAAACAAAAAAACTATTATGGGTGAGTTTGTAATGGCAGCACTTGGAGCAAGGGATTTGGCAATTAAGTATTCAATTCCATTTATATCAGGTAAGGATAGTTTTTATAATCAAACACGAATAGGTAGAAAAGAGTACTCAATTCCAACCACACTTTTAATTTCAATGATTGCACCTATAGAGAATATTAGAAAGATTATAACATCTGATTTTAAATCAGAAGATAATCCTGTTTATGTTATTGGTAGATTTTTAAAAGGGCTTGGTGGAAGTATTTATTCATATATTTTTGAAAAAAGAAATAATTTTATAACTTCGATTGATGTTTCTCAAAATCTTAAAGTATATGAAAGAGTAAAAAAAGCAATGGATTTAGGTTATATAATTTCAGCACATGATGTATCCGATGGTGGGTTTGTTTGTGCTATCTCTGAGATGAGTTTTGGTGGTATAGGTTTTAATGTTAAAATTGACGATATTGTTAAAAAATATAATGTTAGCGATATTGAGGTACTTTTTGGTGAATGCGGGTCAAAAATAATTGTTGAGGTTGATAAAAATTTTCAGAAAGATTTTGAAAATTTATTTAAAGGAATTCCATTTGTTAAAATTGGATATACAGTTAAAAATAGAATAGTTTTTAATGATATTTTTGATATTAGCATCGAAGAGGTTAGAGATTTATGGGAATTAAAAAACCTAAAGCATTGATTTTAAAAGCGAGTGGTACAAATTGTGATCTTGAAACAAAGAATGCTTTTGATATTGTGGGCTTTTATTCTGAGATAGTTCATATAAATGAGTTTATAAGTAGAAAAAAAAGTATTCTTGATTATGATGCTATTGCAATACCTGGTGGTTTTTCTTATGGTGATGATATATCTGCTGGAAAGATATTTGCAATAAGGATAAAAAGTTTAAAAGAAGATTTTAAAAAGTTTATTGAAGACAGAAGACCTCTTATTGGGATATGTAATGGCTTTCAGGTTCTTGTTAAAACTGGATTTCTTCCAAAAGATCCATCATATAGACAAAGAGCAACACTTTATTTGAATGATTGTGGACATTTTGTATGCAAATGGGTTAAAATGAGAATAAACAAAAAATCTAAATGTATATGGACACAAAAAATTGATTGTGATTTTTATCTTCCAATTGCTCATGGCGAAGGAAAATTTATTGCTCCAAAAAATATCCTTGATTATATCTCAAAAAATAATATGGATGCTATTAAATATATTGAAAATCCAAATGGTTCAATCAATGATATAGCAGGAATTACAAATGAGTATGGAAATGTTCTTGGATTGATGCCACATCCTGAAAGAGCATTATTTGGAATTTTAAAACCAGGTTTTTACGATAAAAAATACTACATTGGTTATGAATTTTTTAGAAACGCAAGAGATTATCTAAGGTTCTAAAAATCTCTAAATTATGTATAATATATTATAGTTTTCATTTTTAATTAGAAGGAGATTTTATGCCTAAGATGAAGACACATAGCGGAGCAAAGAAAAGATTTAAGATAACAAAGAACGGAAAACTCAAATGGAAAAAATCAGGTCTTATGCATCTTTTAACTCCAATGTCAGCAAAAAGAGGAAGAAATTTAAGAAAACCAAAAATAGTTGAAGCAAGTTTTACAAATGCTAAAACTTTAAAAAGATATTTACCTTACGAATAAATAAAACTAAATAAACTTTTAAGGAGTTGTTATGAGAATAAAATATTCAGTAGCAAGGAATAGAAGAAAAAAGAGAATATTTAAACTTGCCAAAGGGTATTATGGAGATAAATCCAGAAGATTAAGGATGGCAACCCAGCAAGTAAAAAAATCTTTAACAAGAGCATATATTGATAGAAGAAAGAAAAAGAGAGATATGAGATCCCTCTGGATTGTAAGACTTAATGCTGCAGTAAGGGAATATGGGCTTAGCTATAGCAAGTTTATAGGTGCTCTTAAAAAAGCAAATATTGAACTTAATAGAAAAATGCTTTCAGAGATTGCTGTAAATGATCCTGCATCTTTTAAAGAACTTATAGAGCTTGCAAAGAAAAATATGCCAGCCAATTAAAATGACTCAATCAGAATGGCTTTCAAAGCTCTTAGAGATAGAAAATGAGTTTGAAAGTTTAAAAGAAAAATCAGATTGTGTTCAGATACAAGAAATTTTCCTGTCAAAAAAAGGGAAACTCGCTATTTTGTTAAGAGAACTTGGAAACTTTTCTGTTGATGAGAGAAAAGAACTTGGCAAAAAAGGAAATCTTCTAAAAGAAAAGATATTATCATTTTTAGAATCAAAAAAGAGTTCTTCTTTTTCACTTAAAAAATATTCTTTTGATATTGATACCACTCTTCCTCCTCAACTTCTTAATCAATCACTTCTTCATCCTATAACAATCACAATGAATAAAATTGCAGAAAGTTTTATAAAACTTGGTTTTTCAATTGAGTGGGGGCCATTAATTGAAGAGGATTTTTATAACTTTGAGGCTCTTAATTTTCCACCATATCATCCTGCAAGGGATATGCAAGATACTTTTTATACGGAATTAAAAGATGATAAAGGTAAAAATTATCTTTTAAGAACACATACTTCAAGTGTTCAGATAAGGACAATGCTTAAATACAAACCACCACTTAGAGTTATTTCTTTTGGGAAGGTTTTTAGATCTGAAGCTATTGATGCAACTCATTCTTTTGTTTTTCATCAATTAGAAGGATTTTATGTTGATAAAAATGTTTCTATGGCTGAATTAAAATGGGCTCTTGAATTTTTTATAAAAGATATATTTGGGAATTCTGCTTCAATAAGATTTTCTCCATCATATTTCCCATTTGTTGAACCAGGCGCTCAAGTAGAGGTAAGTTGTGTGTTTTGTGGTGGAAAGGATAAAAATTGTAAAGTTTGTCATGGAAGCGGTTGGATTGAAATGCTTGGTGCTGGGGTCATACATCCAAATGTTCTTAAAAATTGTAATTATGATCCAGATAAGTGGAGCGGGTTTGCTTTTGGTGCAGGAATAGAGAGATTTGCAATGCTTATTTTTGGAATAGATGATATGAGAATACTTTATGAGAATGATTTAAGAATTTTAAGGCAGATTTATTAATGAGGTGAGATTGTGAAGATAAGTTATAAATGGCTTTGTGAATATCTAAAAGAAAAACCAGATTTTAATAAACTTGTTTCTGATCTTTCAAGAATTGGATTTTCTATTGATGATGTATCAGTAGTTGGGGCAGATACAGATAATGTTGTTACTGCAAAGGTTTTAAAAAAAGAAAAACATCCAAATGCTGATAGATTATCGGTTTGTGAAGTTTTTGATGGAAAAACAAATTATACAGTAGTGTGTGGTGCACCTAATGTTTGCGAAGGGCAGGTTGTTTGTTTTGCAAGGGTTGGTTCAAGATTAAAGGATATAACACTTAAAAAAGCAAAGATAAGAGGCGTTGAGTCAAATGGAATGATATGTTCTGGAAGTGAAATAGGTATTGAGGAAAAATCTGATGGCATTTTAGTGCTTCCTCAAGATACCCCTCTTGGTATTGATCTAAAACAAATTTTTCCCTTGGATTATGTCTTTGAACTTGAGATAACACCAAATCTTGGGTATTGCCTTTCTCATTATGCACTTGCAAGGGAGTTATCGATTTTTTATGGTTATGGTTTAAATGAAATAAAGGTTTCGGAAGTAACTTTAAAAAATATATCTGATTTCCCAATAAAAGTTGAAACTGAAAATTGCTATAGATACACTGGTGTTATTGTAAAAGGAATAAAAAATCTAAAGACTCCTTCTTTTATCTATGAGAGATTAAAAAAGGTTGGATTAAATCCAAAGGATAACATTTTAATAGATGTTTCAAATTATGTTATGTTTGAAATAGGACAGCCAACACATTGTTTTGATTTGAAAAATTTAACAAGTGGTGTTCGTATAAGAATGGCTTTTGATGGAGAGGCAATAAAAGCGCTTGATGGGAATGATTATAAACTTTCCAAGGATATAATGGTTATAAGTGATTTTGAAAAGCCAGTTGCAATTGCAGGGGTTATTGGTGGTTGGTGGAGCTCTATAAATCCAGATACAAGAGATATTTTTATTGAAGTTGCAAATTTTAACCCCCAAGCTATTAGAAAATCATCAAAATATCTTAATATAAAAACTGATTCATCATATAGATTTGAAAGAGGTGTGGATATAGAACTTTGCGATTTTGCAGCAAAAAGAATGATAGATTTAATAAAAATAAACAATCCTGATATTGAGGTTTCAATTTTTAAGGATATCTGGAATGCTGATCACTCAAAAAAGAGCATAAAAGTTGATCATGATAAAATAAATCTTATACTTGGGACATCACTTCCAAAAGAAAATATTGATGAGGTTTTAGAGAAAATAGATTCTTCTTATGATGGAAAAATTTTTACCGTTCCATCATATAGAAGAGATATTGAAAATATATGGGACATTTCAGAAGAGGTTGCAAGATATCTTGGATATGATGTTATCCAATCAAAACCAATTAAAGAGATAATGAATTCAAATATAGATCCTTACTCAGTTTTAAAAGGAAGAATAATTTCAAACTTAAAGGTTTTTGGTGTAAATGAGGTTATAAATTATGATTTAGTTTCAGAAAGTGATTTGAATTTAACTGGTTATAACATTTCTGATTGCATAAAACTTGAAAATCCTCTTTCAAAAGAGTTTGAGTATTTAAGACCTGATATAATTATATCGCTTTTAAAGAATGTAAGGCATAATGTAAATAGAGGTGTTAAAAGTTTAAAAATTATTGAGTTTGGAACTGAGTTTATAAAATCACAATCAAAACCGCTTGAAAAAAGAAAACTTGCAGGGGTAATGTGTGGTCTAAAGGAAGAGATTTTAAACTGGAATATAAAAGAGGAAAAAATAGATTTCTTTTATGTTAAGTCATTTATTAACTACATACTTGGTTTTTTAAATCCATTTTTTATAAAATCTAACTCTTCTAAGATTTATATGGTTGATGATCTTTTTATGAGTATTTCAGTTTATGGGAAAGATGTTGGATTTTTTGGAATGGTAAATCCTGATCTTTTAAAAATTTATGATATATCAAAAATTGATAATCTTTTTTATTTTAACATTGATATGGATATACTTTCATCAGTTTATAAAACGGATTTTATTTCAAGCATAAAGAAGCCAAAAATGTTGTCTCCATTTCCATTTGGGATAAGAGACCTTTCATTTATAGTTGATAAGAAATATACCTATCAAGAGATATATGATGTTATTAAAAATTTTGATGATATTGTTGAGATAAGATTAATAGATGTTTATGAGGATGAGAAAATAGGGAAAGATAAAAAGAGTTTTACTTTCAGGTTTTATTTCTCCTCATATGAGAAAACATTTACAGATGAAGAACTAAATAAAAAGATAGAAGAAATTTTTGGGGTCCTTGAGAAAAAATTTTCAGTAAAACTAAGATAATTATGAAATTTGGGGAAGAAATTATTCTTCTTGTAAAATCGAGATACTCTCTTATATGGATTGAAACGATTGATGAGGATTATACCGTAAAAAAAATTCTTGAGGCACTTTCATCAAATTACAAAATATATTTCTGGTCACAAACAAAGGGTGTTTATATTCATCAGAGTGATGATGGAATATATGACTCAACGGATCCTATTAAGGCAATTAAACTTATAGGAGATATTGCATCATCTCTTGATAAGGGTGTATTTATACTTTATGATATAGATAGATACTTTGATAAACCTCTTGTTGTAAGGCTTTTAAAGGATGTACTTTCAAAGATAACAGATAATTCAGTTACAATTATTGTGATATCTCCAAATCCTCTAAACATTAAAGATTTTGATAATTATGTTGTAAGAATTACTGGTGCTCTTCCATCTGAGGATGAGATAATAAAAATAATAAACTCTGAGATTTCAAATTATTCAAAAAACACAAAAATTGAAATAAACATATCAAAAGAAGAAATACTAAGAATGATAAATGCATTTAAAGGACTTACAGAGAAACAAATAAGAAATATTATTCTTAGATGTCTTGTTGATGATAATACTCTTGATTTAAATGATATAAAGAAAATTGAAAAGGTAAAAAAAGAGATTTTTGATAAAGGTGGATTTCTTGAGTATTTTGATGGAGAGAGTGTTGAAAATATTGCTGGTTTTGATAATTTAAAGAAGTGGGTTTTGGATAGGAAAAAAGTTTTGGATTCAAAAATAAGTGGTGTTGATTTTCCAAAAGGAATACTTATTTGCGGGATTCCTGGCTGTGGAAAGAGTTTAAGCGCAAAGGTTATTTCTAATATACTTGGATATCCTCTTTATAGATTTGATCCATCGTCACTTTATTCAAAATATATAGGCGAGTCAGAAGAAAATACAAGAAAAGTTTTTGATACTGTTGAAAAGATATCACCTATTGTTTTGTGGATAGATGAGATTGAAAAAATATTTGTTATGGATGAATCATCTGCTGATGGTGGTGTTTCAAGAAGGATATTTTCAATGTTTCTTGTATGGATGGGGGAGCGAAAGGATCAAACATTTATTGTTGCAACATCAAATGATGTTTCAAAACTACCACCTGAGTTTATAAGAAAAGGAAGATTTGATGAGGTATTTTTTGCAGATCTTCCTGATCTAAATCAAAGAGAAGAGATATTTAAGATTCATATGAGAAAAAGAAATATAGATTATACTTCTTTTAATATTAAAAAATTTGCTTTAAATACAGAGGGGTTTTCTGGTTCAGAGATAGAGCAGGTCCTAATAAACTCTATTTACTCATCTTCAATGAAAGTAACAGAGGATGTAATAATCTCTGAGATTAAAAGAATAACACCATTATCTATTCTAAAAAAAGATGAATTTACATTTATAAGAAACTGGGCAAAAGAAAGAGGTTTAAGACCAGTATAAGCATTAGATAATAATTGCATCTCACATAACTCACTCATAAATATCTTCTAATATTAGTTTATATTAAGAGGTCTTTTGGCGTTCTTTTTTATCCAACAAGAATTATTTCAGCGACATTTTTAATTATCCAATACTATTTATTGAGTTGTTATTAAAAAATAGTTAAAATAGTTTTAGGTAGATTTATTGGAAAATTTTTTGGAGGTTTTTATGATGTATGAAGAGATTAAAAAATTTGATCCTGAGATTTATGAAGCTATAAGAGGGGAACTTCAAAGACAGCAAAATAAACTTGAGTTAATTGCCTCAGAAAACTATACCTCAAAAGCAGTTCTTGAAGCACTTGGAAGTGTTCTTACAAATAAATATGCTGAGGGATATCCTGGTAAGAGATATTATGGTGGTTGTGAGTGGGTTGATGTAGTTGAAAATATTGCAATAAAAAGGGCAAAAGAACTTTTTAAAGCAGAACATGCAAATGTTCAACCGCATAGTGGAACTCAAGCAAATATTACTGCATATCTTTCACTTATAGAGCCAGGCGATACTGTTATGGGATTAAATCTTTCTCATGGTGGACATCTTTCACATGGACATCCTTTAAATTTTTCTGGGAGGTATTTTAAAATAGTAAATATCAATGTTAATAAGGATACAGAACTAATTGATTATGATGAAATGGAAAAAATCGTTGAAAAAGAGAGACCAAAATTGATTATGGCTGGGGCATCAAATTATTCAAGAATTTGGGACTGGAAGAGAATAAAGCAAATAGCTGATAATTGGAAGTGTTATCTTGTTTGTGATATTGCTCATTATGCAGGGCTTATTGCTGCCGGAGTTTATCCTTCCCCCGTTGAGTATGCTGATGTGGTGACAACAACTACACATAAAACGTTAAGAGGACCAAGAGGAGGGCTTATTTTGTCAAAGAAGGTTTATGCAAAAACAATAGATAGGACAAATTTTCCTGGAAATCAAGGTGGTCCACTTATGCATGTAATTGCTGCAAAAGCAGTATGTTTTGGAGAGGCACTAAAAAATGATTTTGTTGAGTATCAAAAACAAGTTGTAAAAAATGCTCAAAAACTTGCAAAAGAGATGGAAATTAGAGGATATAGAATTGTTGCAGGTGGAACTGATTGTCATTTGTTTTCTGTTGATCTTAGAACAAAGAATATCACAGGAAAGGATGCAGAGATTGCTTTAGATAAAGCTGGAATAACAGTTAACAAGAACACTATACCATATGATCCAGCGCCACCACTTGTAACTAGTGGTATAAGAATAGGAACACCTGCAATAACAACAAGAGGAATGAAAGAAAAGGAGATGGAAATTATAGCGCAGTATATGGATGATGCTTTGAAAAACAAAGATAATGATTCTTATCTTAAATCAATTTCAGAGAAAGTTAGAGAACTTACTTTAAAGTTTCCTATTTATAAGGATTTTTAATAGAATATAAATATGGCTTCAAAAGTACTTATTGTTGATGACGATGCTCATTTAAGAGAAACTCTTCATGATCTTCTTGAAATGGAAGGTTATGAAGTTTATGAGGCTGCAAGTGGAATGGAAGCAATGAATATGGTTGCTTCTGATTTTTATCATATAATTCTTATGGATTTTAATCTTACAGATAAAACTGGAATTGAAGTAATAAAAGATATAAGAAAACTTAATAAAGACAGTCAAATTTTAATGATGACAGCTCATGCATCACTTGATACTGCTGTTAAAGCAATTCAGGAATCGGTTTATGATTTTCTCATAAAGCCTGTTGATTTCAGTTATCTCAAGAATGCAATAAGAAGGGCTGAGGATAAATTAAGACTTGAACAGGAAAATCAAAGACTTTTAAATGTTCTTCAAGAGCAAAATAAAGAACTTGATAGATTAAACAATATGAAATCCAAGTTTTTATCTATGGCAAGTCATGACCTGTCAAATGCTCTTATGACGCTTCAGATTAGTTTTGAGATGCTTGTTTCATCTATAAAAGAACCAACAGAAGATCAAAAGAAAAAGATAAGTTTTATTACAACATCAATTCAGCAGATAGGAAGACTTGTTGGTGATCTTGTTGATTGGGCATCAATAGAGCAAGGTAAGTTTAGACTTGAAAAGAATTACTTTGAAATGGATAAACTTATTGAAGAAATAATAGATGGTCCAAAAGCAAGAGCCCTTCAAAAAAATATAGAAATAAAAACAGAGATAATAAAAGAAGGACTTAAGATGGTTTTGGCTGATAAAAGAAGAATAACTCAGGTTATACTTAACCTACTAGAAAATGCTATAAGACATACACCACGAGGTGGAAAAATAACAGTTAGAGTAGAAAAAGCAAAGGACGAAGATGGAGTTTGTGTTAGTGTTATTGATACTGGTGAGGGTATTGCTCCAGATGTTCTTTCTAATCTTTTCCAGAGTTTTTATCAACCACCAGGATCTAAAGCAGGGCATGGAAGACTTGGACTTGGACTTTCAATATCAAAAGAAATAGTACAAGCTCACAATGGAAAAATATGGGTAGAGTCTGAAGGTGTTGGAAAAGGTTCTGCATTTAAATTTATAATACCATTTGTAAAAGATGGACAACAACAATAAGGAGGGCATTTATGGCAAAAGTTGTAACTGTTTTAATAGCAGATGATCAAACGCTTTTTAGAGAAGGTTTAAAAGATCTTCTTGAGGATGAAAAGGGAATAAAGGTTGTTGGTGAGGCAAAAACAGGACCTGAAACAATTGAGATGGTAAGAAAACTTAAGCCGGATGTTGTTCTTATGGATATAAAAATTCCTGAGATGGATGGAATAACTGCTACAAAGATTATAAGAGAAAAGTTTCCACAGACAAATGTTATAATACTTTCAAGTTATGAAGATGAGGCACATGTAACTGAGGCGATAAGTGCTGGTGCAAATGGGTATCTATCAAAGATGCTTCCTGCAAGTGAACTTGTAAATGCTTTAAGGACATTTACATCTGAATCTGTTATGATCCCACAACCGATAATGAATAAACTAATAAGTGGACTTAGACAAGGAGTAAATAAAACTGATTCTCCTGAATCTCTTACACAGACAGAGATAAAAGTTATGGCACTCCTTGGTAAAGGTAAATCCAATAAAGAAATTGCTGCTGAACTAAAATGTAGTGTAAAAACTATAAAAAATCATTTAAATAGTATATATAACAAATTAGGTGTCACAAATAGAACTGAAGCTGTGATAAAAGCAATAGAAAAAGGTCTTATTTCTCCAGAAGGATAGTAAAATCTTTTAATTATTTATTAGTTTTTCCTATTTTTGGGGAATAACTTTGGATTGTTTTCATCATTTTTTCTTTATGTTTTTGTATCATTTCAAGTTCTTTTTGAAGTTCTTCGAATCTTTTACTATCATCTGAAAACTTAGGTCCCGTCCATATCTTTCCATTTTCACAAAATCTGTTCTTTCTTGGTCCTTTTCCAAAAAAATTACTCATTGCATCATCATCTTTTAAACTTCCCTCTCTATATGAAACTATATATGAGAATAGTTTTATTGGAGTATAGAATGCATCCTCAACACATTTTAATGAAGAACATATAAAGTATCTGTATTTGTTTTGATATTTGATTTTTTTGATATTACAGGGATAAGAGAGAAGAATATTATCAGGACAGGTTGTTTTTCTTTGAAGGAATGAATACTCATCTTCAGTAATTTCATCGTAACCATTTCTTGTTAATTTTTTTATAGTTTCTTCTATATTTGGATCTAAATCTTTTTTATCATCTTTTTTAAATGAATCTATTTCTGTTTTATAAAACCAAGTTTTTTTACCAGTTTTTTTATGGTTGTAATATGCAATTATTCCTTCATATGTTAAATATCCTTTTTCATCAAAAATAGGATTTCCATTTTCATCAAGCATTTTAAATATATAATGCGGTGACACTTTATTTTTTTCAAGGATTCTTATCATCTCTTGTGATATTTTTCTTAGAAATAAAGTATATCCATTGAGTAAAAGAACATCCTTTCCATTTAATGTTCCTATAAGATTTGCATATCCAGAATAATTTGTTTTAACCCAATCAACTGCTCCTTTTTTTTCAATTAGTTTTACTGCAAAAAACTTTTTTCTATCCTCTGGGGAAAGAACCATTTTATCTTTTTCTATAAATCCTCTATCTTTCATTTCTTTTAAAATATCAGTACTTGATTTTGAGAGTGTTTCAAGATCATCTATCTTTTCTTCATATTTTTTATTGCCTGTTTTTGAATATAAATTTTTGTATATCTCAAGAGCGCTTATTTTATCATTTTCTTCTTCAAGCAATGTTGCATAATTTTCAAGTTCATTTATATCAAGCGTATTTGCTATTTTTTTGTAATACTCTAATGCTTTTTTATTATTATGAATATTTCTATAACTTTTTGCAATTTTTAAATATATTTTGTTTTTTTCTTTTTCTTCTTTTATTTGGTTTAAAAGGGGATATGTTTTTTCTATAAAATCATCATATCTTGAATTTACATAAAGTAGATTTATGTATTCAATGTTTAATTTTAGATCACTTTCTTTTTTTATTTTAAAACAAGATTCAAGTTTTTCAAGTGCTTTATCATTTTCTTTAATACTTCTATATTCTTCTATACACTTTTTGTAATCTTTCTCAATTTTTGTTTTTTTATTTTTTTCTATTTTGTTTTTAAGTTCTTTAAGTTTATATTCTATAAAAGTTTTTTTGCCCATAAGATTTAGAGGATCTTTTTGTAGTAGTTTTAATGAGTTTTCATAATGAGTATATGCTTTGTCAAAAATTTCTTTTTTTTCATATATTTCTGCAAGCAATAGATTTGTTTTTACATTTTGAGTTGATATACTATATGCAAAATTTGCTTCAATAAGTGCTTCGTTAATTTTGTTGTTTTTCATATAAAGATATGCTATTTCATATGCCACATCCTCAGAAAAAGGATTTTTTTCTTTTGCTTTAAGACATGTCTTTCTTGCAAGTTCAAAGTTTCCTTTAACTCCATTTATTCTACAGAGACATAAATATCCATACCATTTTTCTTCTTTTACCATTTGAGAACATATTGATATATCTGTTTCTTTTATATCTTTTGGTGACGTTATTAGATTTATACATCCAATAACATCATTTGCATTACTTTGAGATGTAATACATCCATAAAAAGAATTTGTAAGTTTAATAAGTATCAATAAAAGAAAATGTCCCATATAAAAAATCTTATCAATTTATTTTTTTATAACTTTTGGTAGAGTAACTCCTTTTTGTGCCTGATATTTTCCTTTTCTATCTTTATATGATATCTCACATATTTCATCTGATTCAAGAAATATTAACTGTGCTATTCCTTCATTTGAGTATATCTTTGCTGGTATAGGTGTTGTATTTGAAATTTCAATTGTTAAGTGTCCTTCCCATTCAGGTTCAAGAGGTGTAATATTTACAACTATTCCACATCTTGCATATGTACTTTTGCCAATGCAGAGTCCAAGAACATTTCTTGGTATTCTAAAATACTCGATTGATCTTGCAAGTGCAAATGAATTAGGTGGAATTATACAATAAGGTGCTTTTATGTCTACAAAAGATTTCGTAGAAAAATCCTTTGGATCTACAACTGTATTATATACATCAGTAAATATTTTATACTCATCAGCAACTCTTATATCATATCCATACGATGAAAGACCATATGAAATGGTATTTTTTGTTATTAGATTTTCAACAAATGGTGTTATCATTTTATGCTTAAGAGACATTTCTCTTATCCATTTATCTGATTTAATCATTTATCCTCCTAAAAATAAATTTCTTTAACAGAATTAATAAAACTCTTTATTTTTTTCCAATTAGATATTTTATGATTTTTTTTAATGCTTTCAAAATTAAGGTTTTCAAGGATTTCATAATATATATTTTTCATAATAGAAGTTACAAAAAGTATATTGCTTCTATTTTTTTTAATAATTTCAGATGAAATTTTGTAATAGTTTCTATTTATATTTCTTTCATACTCAAGAAGTTCTTTTATTTTTAAGTTATTATTTATATCTATTTTTTCAGATCCAAGTATCTTAACTCTATGAGTCTGGGGAATATAAATTCTTTTAATTTCGTAATCTTGATAAAAATCCCTTATTATATTTGTTAACTGTACTGCATAACCAGTATAAGTTGCAATCTCTTCTATATTTTTATCATTATACCCACATATTTTTAAAACTGCAATTCCAACAACACCTGCAACCTTATACATGTAATTTTCAAGTTCTTTTTCTGTTTTAATATCAACATCACCACAATCAAATAACATCCCATCTATTAACTCAAGAAAACATTTTGATGGGATTTGATAATAATTTATAATCTCATAAACTTCGTTTATTTCTATGTTTTTGCTTTCTCCTAAATATTTTTTTTCAAATTCATTTTTTATTTCTAAAAGTTTTTTTATTTTTATCTCTTTTGGTATATTTGAGTCTGCAATATCATCAACATATCTTGCAAAATTATAATAAATGGAAAGTGCTTTTCTTCTTTTTTTTTCAAGGAAAAAAAATGCTGTTGAAAAATTTGATTTTCGATATGTATTATTATTTAAATCCATTTAAATCAAAAACTTCGCTTTCTTTGCAGCGTTTAAAAATGTTTTAATTTATATAAACTTACTCTATAGATTTTATAAAATTTATTGCTTTAGACCAATTAGTTATCTTATCAAAATCAAGTTCGTTATAGGTAGGATAGTAATTTATAAGATTTCCTTCTTTTCCAGGAATATGCATAGATATCCCATGAGTATTTGAAAAATCTTTTCCAGTTCTATCTTTATTAAGATAAACATTTTTTATTATTAGTTTTTTGTCTATAATATTTTTAAATGATTCAAAGATGTTTTTAAATTGATAATAATTTTCCTCTTTATTTGTGTAGTATTTATCTATCAGTTCAAAGAAATGATATGGATCTGCATAAAACGAGATTAACTTATCAGGATCTGTATCCACTTCTCCTACTTCAAATCTAAGTACATCTTTTTTTGCCATTGATATTGCTTTTTTATCATTAAGAAAAACTATTGCATCACTCATTTTCTTCATTATCGATAAAAATTCATTCATATATCTTGTATCTATTGCTGATAATTGTGTTCCGTATTTACCTTCAACAAGCAACTCGAAATACTCAGGTCTTTGATACATTTCTTTAAAACTTTCCACAAAAAATATTGATAATTTTCTTATATCTGTATCAGGATTTTTTAGAAGAAAATCAAAAAAATCTTCCCAATTAAAGCTTGGCAACTGAATTACTTCTTCTGATCCAATTATTATTTTTGAATAATCTTTTATTTCGGTTACAACCTCCGCCATCTGCATAAAGCATGCCATAGATATATAGATATCAACTGGACCTGCTTTCTGAAATATTTTTTTAAGTTCAGTTGTTTTAATATAATTTCCTGTGGTAAAATCATGTGAGATTGATTTTGTTATTTTTGATTCTTTTACTGGATCAATCCATCCCCATCCATGATTCCAAATTATAAAAATATAATTTCTTGCGGGATAATTTTTCTTTGCCCATCTCAAGAAATCTGCTGCTTCCTGCCAACTCCCCATATCAGCATTTTTTCTATCTTCAACTACAGGTGAATTTATTTTGTTTGTATCGCTATCTTTTATAACATAAAACCTTTTTACTCCACTCCAAATCTCCGGAGTGCTTTCTCCATCTGCAAATCCTTGAGCCCTTCCAAGTTCAGCAACAATGTTTATATCATTGCTTGATCCAATAGTTTCTATACGGTTAAAATCCTTATATGCAAACATATCAACATTATTTCTTCCATTGATATATATTGCAACAGTCCATTTTTTTATTTGTGGAGCTTTTGGAATCTCAACGCTTTTTTTTATTTTGTTAAATTCCTCAAATTGAGCGCTGAGAGATGTGCTCAAAAAAAATAAAATTAAAAAATTAATTTTTCTCATACATCTATATTTTTGTTTAAATATTTAATGATTGCAAGAATTTTTGAACTATTGATTTTTAGGACTTATTTAACTTGATCTGTCAATATTTAAAAATTTCATATATATCTCAAATGTTTTTTGTGCCATTGTATCTATAGTAAAATTTTCATTAATTGTTTTTATTGCATTTTCTGAAAATTTTTCTCTAAGTTCTTTATCATTTAATATTTTTTCAATTTTTTGAGAGAGTTCAATAAAATTGCCTGGCGTAAATAAAAATCCATTTTCGCCATCTTTTATTATTTCTGAGTTTCCACCAATATTTGAAGCAATGGAAGGAATACCCATTGCAAGTGACTCCCTTATACTTCCACTAAGTGCTTCTCCTTTTATTGCAGCATTTATGCTTATATCAGTGATGTTTAGAATTTTATCAACATCATTTCTTAGTCCTAAAAAAATACCTTTATTTTTTGATATTTTACTAAAAAACATTTCTTTGATTTGAAAAATGTCTGTATTTCTTCCTGCAAAAATAACACTAAACCTATATCCTTTTTTTTCAAGAATACTTAGTGCTTCTATTAAAATATGCTGACCTTTATCATAACTAAAATTTCCAATAAGTGTTATTACAGTTTCGTTTTCATCAACTCCGAGAGATTTTTTAAATTCTATATCCTTTTCTCTTTTAAAAAACTTTGTTTTATCAACTCCGCTATATACAACAAATACTCTTTCTTTTTCTATCCCATAATCTATAAGCATATTTGCCACATATTTGCAAACAGCAATATAGGCATTAACATTTTTTGTTTTGTATTTAAATTTTGCAAATATATTTGAAGGGAGTTGATGCGTTACTCTTCTTGAAACAAATAAAAGTGGTTTTGATTTTGAAAAAATTTTTGCAACTACTGCTGCATTGTGTGCTTTTGGATGATGAGCATGTATTATATCAAAGTCAATTTCGTCTATTATTTTTGCAAGTTTAAAACCATCTATTATGGCTGATTTTGATTTAGGATTGAAATTTATTGTTTCTATTGAGTTTTGCTTAGATTTTATAAATAGATCTCCATTTTCTGGTGATGCTATATAGTTTATATGTCCTTTTTCATTTAGTTTTTTTGCAAGACTTAATGCCTGGTTTGCTCCCCCTGACCAACCATACGCTTCACTTATATGAAGAATTTTAAGTTTGTTTATTTTTTTCATATTCGTATGCCATTAGTTTTAAGGCAAGTATTCTTTTTTCCATAGGTGGGTGTGTTGCAAACAGATTTGAAAAAAAATCTGTTCTTTCTTCTATAAGACTTCCTCTTGGATCTGTAATACAAAGATGGGCAACAGAGTCCTTCATTGATTTTGTTGGCTGAATAGCCATTCTTATTTTCTCAAGTGCTGAAATTAATGCTTTAGGATTTCTTGTAAGTTCTGCACTACCTGCATCTGCTAAATATTCTCTTTGTCTTGATATTGCCATTGCAAGAATTCTTGAAATTATTGGTGCAAGTATTACAAAAATTATCCATATCAAAAAAATTATAGCGTTTGCATTATTTTTTCTTGATGATGAAGAACGATACCCAGTAGATCCTCTTCTCATGCTTCTTGAAATAATATCCGATATAATTCCAATAGCATTTATTAAAACAGTTACAACTGTCATTAATCTTATATCATAAAATCTAATATGGCTTATCTCATGCCCTATTACTGCCTGAAGTTCTTCTCTTGTAAGATTATCAATAAGTCCCTGTGTGACAAATATATATGATTTTTCAGGTGAAAAACCAGTTGCAAAAGCATTTAGATCACTATCTGGAACAATATATGTAATTGGCCTTGGGATTCCTGCAGCAAGTGCCATCTCTTCTACAACATTTAATAATTGTCTTTCTTTTAAGTTGTTTGGATCTGGTACTCTTGCACCAGTTGAACTTATTAGCATTTTTATACCATTTGTAAATGCTATAAGCACAAAAATCAAAGATATAATAAGCGATGCTATTGTTCCTATTGGTACAAATTTAGGCTGTGGTGATCCACTGTAAGGATCGTACGATGCCATTAAAAAACTATTTAAATAAAAATAATCAAAACCTAAACCCATAGCAAGGAAAAAAAGTATAAATACAATAAGAATTATAATTGTTAGGCGTTTATTTTTTTTCTGCTGTTCGTATATATTCATTCACAATTAAATACTCAAGTTTACCTTTGGAACTTCTCTTTCTTGTGAATCCTTTGGCAGTTCAAAAAGATCAAATGGAGTAAAATTCATTATTTTTGCAATTATGTTTGTTGGAAAAACTTCAATTGCGGTGTTGTATTTAGTTGTTATATCGTTATAAAATTGTCTTGCAAATGAGATCTTATTTTCAGTTGCTGTAAGCTCTTCCATTAATTGAGAAACCTGCTGGTTTGATTTTAACTCAGGATATGATTCTCTTAATGCAAAAAGTCTTCCAAGTGCTTGAGTTATTATGTTTTCATTTTGAAATCCTTCTTTGATATTTCCGCTTTGAAATGCATTTATTGCTTTTGCTCTTGCTTCCATAACCTTTGTTAATGTTTCTTGTTCGAATTTCATTGCTCCTTTTACTGACTCAACAAGGTTTGGAATTAGATCATGCCTTCTTTTTAATTGAATGTCTATTTGTGTGAAAGCGTTTTTAACTTGGTTTCTAAGTGTAACAAGTCTGTTAAATGATATTATCACCCATATAATCAAAATTGCAATTATTATCAAAAATATTGTCATATTAACCTCCTATCCAAAATTATACAAAAAAATTAAAAATTTGTATAATCTATTTATGAGTAAATTTATTTTATCTTTCTTTTTACTTAACTCGCTATTTTCATTTGCTCAAGTTTCAAATTTAGAAAATTTATGCCGTAATTTAAACGGTAAATCTATTTCAGATGATTATGAAACACTTAAAAAGATAATTGATAATAAAAAAGCAAAAATAAAAGATAAAACGCTCTGCGTTTTTAAATTCTTTGATCTTTATGGATGGGATGTAGGTAAAAATAAGTTTTTTTATGATGCAAATAACTATCTTCCTCATCCTTGTGGGAGTAAAAAAATGGGTTTTTGCTATTATGATGGTAGTTATATGATTAAAAAGAAATACACAAGATGCTTTGATTTTTCTGAAGGTTATGCAAGAGTTGAGTTAGATAGAAAATATGGTTTTATTGATAGATATGGGAATGAGATTACCCCAATAAAATATGATGAGGCTTTTGATTTCCAAGATGGATTTGCTCTTGTTCGTATTAATATGAAATCAGGTTTTATAGATGGAAGTGGTAAAGAAATTATAGAAGTAAAATATGAAAATGTTTTTGGTCCAAAAAAAGATCTTTTTGCTGTAAAACTTAATGAAAAATGGGGGGTTATTTCAAAAGAAGGCAAAACTGTTATTCCTTTTGATTATGACTTAATTTTTCTAAGCGATTTGATAATTATTAAAAAAGATAATAAATATGGAATTGCAGGGTGGGATGGAAATATTATTGTTGAGCCAAAATATGATTATATAGGTAATTTTTCTAATGGATTTGCAATAGTAAGAATAGATGGAAAATATGGACTAATAGATGGCAATGGAAAAGAAGTTATAAAACCGAAATATGATGATATAGGTGATTGTGATTATTATCAAAATTATATAGGACTTGGTAAAAAGAAATTTGATCACTGTCTTTTTACAAATATATTTAATGACGGAGTTGCCCCAATCAAATTAAATGGAAAATGGGGGTTAGTTGATCTTAATGGAAATGAGATAGTTAAACCACAGTACGATGAAATTTTAGAGTATGGAAAAAATCTAGTAAAAGCAATTCTTAATAATCGTGTTGTTAGTATTGATATATCACAGATTAATAAAAAATGATATAGTTTTAATCAGTTGTTAGAATTAATGGTTTATTTTTTGTGATGTAAATTGTGTCTTCTATTCTTACTCCAAATTTTCCGTAAAGATATATTCCAGGCTCAACTGTTATAATCATTCCTTTTTGGAGTTTTACCGATGATCTTGTATTTATATAAGGTTCTTCATGTATATCAAGTCCAACCCCATGTCCAGTTCCATGGATAAAATACTGACCATATCCATTTTCTGATATTATATCTCTTGCAATTTTATCAACTTCATTTGAAAGAACGCCTTCTTTTGCAAAATTTACTGCCTCTTTTTGCGCTTTTTCAACTATAGAGTAAACTTTTAAAAACTCGTCTGTTGGTTTCCCATAAAAAAATGTTCTTGTAATATCTGAACAGTATCTTTTATAAATGCATCCAAAATCCATAAGAACTACTTCATTTTTTTTGAGTTTTCTTTCAGATGTTTCATGATGTGGGAGTGCAGAATTTGGTCCAAAAGCAATTATTGTTTCAAAAGATCTTGTTTGTGCTCCAAGTTTTTGCATTGTATATTCAAGCTCTCTTGCAATTTCTATTTCTTTTACTCCTACTTTTATTTTGGGTTTTATAATTTTAAATGCTTTTGCTGCAATCTGACAGGACTTTTTAATATTCTCAAATTCTTCAAGTTTTTTTATCATTCTAAACTCTTTTATAAATCCTTGAACTGGTTTTGCTCCCATATCTATAAATTTTTTTGCTTCATCATAAAAGGTTACGGTTGGATCAAATATAATTTCTTTTATCTTAAGTTCTTTTATTTTATTTTCAATTTCTGAATATATATTTTCATAAACAATAATCTCTGCCCATGGTGTTGTTTCTTTGAAATGATCATAAAACATCTTTGGAATAAATGAGTAAAGTTTATCTTTTGTTAATAAAAGAATTGTTCTATCCTGATGAAAACCTGTTATAAAAAAAATATCCTTTATTGAGGTTATTATTATAGCATCAGTTTTCAATTTTTTTAACTTTTTCTGAAGTTCTATTGTTCTTATCTCATGTATATTCATAAAACCTCCCTCGTATAAAAAATATTTTTATCTATTAACTTGCCTTCTTTTAGAATTATATCATTTTTAACAAATAATTAAATCTGTTTTGATTAGTTAAAATATGATATTTCCGGCTCTTTGCCAATAATATATGTCTTGTTTTCTTTATTTTTTATTAAAGATTTTTCTTGATTATCATCCGCTTTAAACTTATCTGCTTCACTCTCATATTGTGAAAATAGAAAATGAAAAGATAATAGCAAAATAAAAGTACTTAGGATTATCTTTTTAAAAGTAGACATCATTCTTCTAAAAAGTATTTATAATCGCTTAAATCAGGTGGAACATATACCTCTTGAGAAATTGGAAATCTTAAATGGAAGTGGGGAGCAGTGGATCTCCACCTTTCAACAGGAAACCAATCAAAAAGCGTTCCATCTTTGTCTTCTGCTTTTACTTCAACTCCAAGTTTACAGGCTGTTTCTTTACTCATTTCAAGTTCTTATATTAATCAGATATTGTGTATGAAAGAAATTTTCCATCCTTGTAATACATAATATAAGATGTTTTCTCTCCAACAACTTTATAAGCATCATTTTCTAATATTAATAGTTCTTTTTCATATTCACTTTTAATTACTGTGCCTTTTTCTACAAGTTCCATATTAAAATATAATTTAGAGGTTTATAAGGATTGAAGTTGTTTGGAACTTTTAGATACTCATTTCTTGGACTTACTATTAGCTCATAGGTGTTTTTATTAGATAATAAAGTAACAAATATAAAATGGCTTTTATCATATCTCCTTATTACAATATCTGGTTTTTCCGTCTCCATTAAAATCACCAATCACAGCTGAAGGACATTGATTTATTCTTAAGTTTTCCTTTGCTCTATTGTTGGTAAATTCATAATTAGTAAGAGTACCTGGATACAAAGATTCTGATGGAATTACCTTAAAATCAGGAAGTTTTTGTTTTAAGACATTTTTCATTGAAGGTGAAAGAACAATTTCATATTTTATATCTATTCTGGGAGTTTCTCTGGATTTTTTTAAATCTCTTTCAAAAATTGTTTGATCATCTTGACTCATAATAGGTAATACCGTAAAGAAAATAAAACTTATAGTCAAAAAGAAAATATTATTCATATTTAATAATTTAACAAAATCTTAATCTCCTATTATATATTTACTAAATTTTTTTTCTAAAGGATTATAATACCAAATGTATTCCCATGTCTCTCCGGTTTCTTTAATAGCATCCGTCTTTAATTTCAACGGTAATTCTTCATATTTACTTTTAATTACTTTTCCTTTTTCTACAAGACTTATTACCTTAGGTGACATTTCTGGTTTTAAAGGGTTAAAGTCGTTTGGGAGTTTACTGATAGTGCTTATAATAACCGAATAACTGTTATTTTCAGATAATAAGAAAATTCGAACTTCATGAGTTTTATTATATCCGTCCATAACAAGATCTTCTCTGCCATCGCCATTAAAATCTCCGATTACAATTGAAGGAGATTGCATTATACGATAAGTAACCATATCTTTGCGATCTCTAAATCTATAGCCATACTCAGCATCAGTAAAAACCACAGGATGAAAATGTTTTGCTGTCCACGGTTTAAAGTCAGGAGCATATTTTTTTAATGTTTTTTCCATCGATGTTGACAAGATAATCTCATAATTAATTTCTATTCTTGGAGTTTTGTTTGCTTTTTGCATTTCTCTCTCATATACATATATATCATCTTGACCATAAAAGAACACTTCACTCAACATTATTGAAAATATTATTTTTGTTAGCATTTTTATCATAACTTTGCAGGTGGACAACCTTGTGGAGTTTGATCTGGTGGATTATCTATTTCGGTATCAAATTTTGGAAAAACAAGGTGATAATGTGGTACACGTATATCAAGTTCCTCTTCAGTAAAAGAATTCCATGGTGGTAAATTAAAATCAGTATTTTCCCAGAAATATGTATCAAAGGGAGTTAATGGTTCGCCATTTTTACTATGTAGTTCAACTTCTACTCCCAAACTACAACATATTTCTTTAAAACGTTCTCGATTCTCTACCGGGATTGACCATAGGCGTATATCAACCTGTCTTCCATAACGATGATATGTATGATCACCACTCCAGTTTTCATTCACATCAAATTTACCTCCCCATATAAGACTTATGTCATTGATATTTAAAACTTCAGCAGTAGGAAACTCAACATGGTATTTCCACGCAATTTCTTTCAAAAGATCAATTGTTTGAGGTCTAGCAAAATGGTTGGCAGGATGATAATCAGTAGCGCCAATGAGGTTATAATAAGTTACATAACCGTGAAGGCTATCAAGATATGCGGGCTCCAAAGCTTTTAAACCATCTATTTTAATGTCAATTATGTCATAATATACACCACTACAGGCACCATAAAATTTTATTTCATGTTTTGCCCTTGTTGCAAATTCTGGTGCTTTAAAATATACATATGAATAATTATTAACTTGAGTTAAAGGTGTGCATGCAGGACTTGGAAGGGGGTTGTTGTTCCAATCGTTATAGGGCGGTATGTTCCCATTATGATTATGTCCTCCAAATTTGGGGTAAAATTTGTAACTCTCACAGACTTTGTATGTTGCATTAGATGGTTGTGATGAAGAACATTTGTATCTTGAATAAAATTTGTCATTAGGCTTGAATTTATAATATGTTTTGCCATCACTCCCTTCTAATGGTAATATTTCTTCTACACCACCATTTGGTAATATCCTAAAAAGTTTTCTTTCCATAGAAATGTCTTTTGTCTTTTCAACTTTTGGTGGTTTAATATCTATTATAATACTATCTTTTTTCTGGGTTTTACCATCGAAGTCAAATGTGCTTTCTTGTGAAAAAGCAATAACAGAAAAAAGCAACATGCTATTTATTATTAGTATTATTCTTTTCATATATCCTTTTTATATCTTATTAAATTGTAAAAAAAAAAGATTTATGTCAAAGCAATGTGCAGTGAGGTAATGTATAATAAAGTGTGTAAATTGAATTAGATAAAGTATTAAAAAATGAAGAAAAGGAAAGAAGAAAACAAAAGAAAATAGAACCAAGGAGGCAAAGATGAATAAATCAAAGGTATATCAAAATGAAGATATAATTCAAAACATGGGTGGCAGCAAGATAAGCTTGCCATCCATAACTCCAAATAAATTATACACAATTTATGATGTTAAAATAGAATAAAAATGGTAAGGTAGTACTAAATGAGTTAGAAGTTTATGTATAGTTTTCAAGAACATTTTTGATCTAACACCTATATAATAACTTTTGATAACTCAAATAATTTTTCAGGGGGGATTTCTTCTGCTCTTGCATTGGGACTAATTGATTTTTCTTCTAAGATTTTTATTATTTTTTCTTTTTCTAATCCTGTTGAGAGATTTATTGAGTTTAAGAGAGTTTTTCTCTTATGTCTGAAAGCATATCCGATAAATTTTATATATTTTTCAAATTCATCTGATGAAATTTCATTTGTTTTTTCTATCATTACAACTGCCGAATCAACTTTTGGAACTGGATAGAAGTTTTCTTTTCTTACATCAAAAAGGTAAGTGGTCTTGCATATAATATTTACAAAAGCAGAAAGATAACCATATTCGCTATCGTTATATGAACTTACAAGTTTTCTTGCCACCTCTCTTTGTAGCATAAAAACACCTGCTTTAAATTTTTCATATTTTATGAGTTTTTCTATTATCGCAGTTGATATATGATATGGGAGATTCCCTATAAAATATGAGATTCCAAGTTCATAAAGATTTAGTTTTAGAAAATCAAAATTTAATGTTTTTAATAAAGGAAATTTTGTCTTAATTTCTTTTATCATTAAAGGGTCTATCTCAACAACAATTAGATCATCTCCACAGATTCTATAAAGAAATTCAGTTAAAATCCCTTTTCCAGGACCTATTTCACATATTTTTCTATCTGGTTTTAATGAGAGGAATCTATCAACAATTCTTTTTGCTATATCCTGGTTTTTTAGAAAGACCTGACTGTATTTTCTCATTTTATAAGTGTTTCGTATTTTAATTTTATTTCGTTTGTTATTTTGTATATATCGCCTGCTCCAAGTCCTATTATTATATCGTTTTCTTTTATTTTTTTCGCAAAATCAAAAGTATTTGTGAAAGAATATATTTTTTTGCCTTTTTTTTGAGCCCAATCTATTATTAATTTTGAACTTACATTTTTTATTGGTTTTTCGCAAGCAGGATATATATCCGTTATATATGCTTCATCTGCAAAATCAAAAGAATTTGCAAAATCTTTGTAGAGAAGTGCTGTTCTTGTATATCTATGAGGCTGAAATATTGCTTTTATTGATCTTAATGGATATCTTTCTCTTAGTGTTTTTAGAGTTGTTTCTATCTCTTTTGGATGGTGAGCATAGTCATCATAAAAAAGAACATTTCCAACGCTTCCTATTAGATCAAGCCTTCTTTTCATTCCTTTGAAATTAAAAAGCCCTTCTATTATCTTTTTTCTATCAATACCTATGTATCTTGCTGCTATATATGCTGCTGTTGCATTTATAGCGTTATGTGTTCCAAAAACATTTAGATAAACATTATCTTCTTTTTTGTTTTTATAGTATATATCAAAATATATACCATTTTTGGAATTTTTTATATTTTTTGTCTGCCAGTGGTTTGTTGGCATAAGTCCATACAAATAATATGGTTTTTTAATTTTATCAAGTATCGATAAAATATTTTTATTATCACCGCATAATATTGTTCTTCCATAGAATGGGATTTTATTTATAAAATCAACAAATATGTTTTTTAAATTTTCAATATTTTTATAAAAATCAAGATGATCGCTATCTATGTTTGTTACAACAGAAACAAGGGGGGAGTAATAAAGAAAACTTCCATCTGATTCATCAGCCTCAATTACAAAATACTCTCCGCTTTCAAACTTTGCATTTGTACCTATATGTTTTGATATTCCTCCAATTATTGCTGTATAATTTAGAGAAGAACTTTCAAATATTGAGGCAATCATTCCAGTTGTTGTTGTTTTCCCATGTGTTCCTGAAACAGCAATTACCTTTGAGTTTTCCGAAAGTATTGCAAGAAATTTTGCTCTTTTAACAACTTTTATATTATTTTTTAATGCCTTTATAAGTTCAGGATTGTCATCTTTAATTGCTGAGCTAATTACTACAAGATCTATATCTTTTGTTATGTTTTTAGCAGAATGCTTATTAAAAACTTTTATTCCTTCTTTTTTTAGTTTTTCAGTGATATAGTTTTCAGATATATCAGATCCAGTTACATAATACCCTTTTTTCTTTGCAACTATTGCAAGTCCACTCATTCCTATGCCACCGATTCCTATAAAATATATTTTTTTCATATTTATATAATTTCTATTTTTGAGATCGTTTCACCAAGCCATTTATCTACAACTTTTTTAACAACTTCTAATGTTTTTTTTGAAAGTTCGCATAAAAAAAGATCATCAAGCTTTCTTATAGTGGAGATTATTTCTTTTTGTTTTGGAGTAAATATTATTATTTTTTTATCGCTTGAAAGAAGTTTTATAAAATTTGATGAATAAACAGGATCTGATATAAATATACTTCCAACTTCAAGTATTATTATTTTATTTTTAATTTCAGTGTAATATGAAAGAGATTTTGATATCTCTACTAGAGTATCTTTTTTAATTGCGTATTTGTTATAGTATAATTCACTAATAAACTCTTTTGATGCAAAATCAAATACTTGCCCATTAATAAATTCTATATTGTATCCTTTAAGTTTATTCTTTTCTCTTATCTCAACAGAAAAAAAACCTTCCATAAAGCTCTTATATGGAAGGATAATATTGGTTAAGATATGATTTTTTTGTTTATATGATTCAAATACTATTGCAAGTTTATTTATTTCCATCAATCCACCTTATATTTTTTAATGCTGTTTGATTTTTAGGATCAACTTTTAAAACTTCTTTAAAATATTTTATAGAATCATTTTTTGCACCTTTCAAATATGAGATTACTCCAAGACCAAGATTTGATATTACAATATCATTTGCTTTTAAAAATAAATTTTCTGCTTCTTCTATGTTTCCTATTAAAAGATTTCCAACAGCATTTATTTCTGGTGAAAGATTTTTTTCTGCTTCAAGATTTTCTTGGATTATTTCTATCCATGGATTTCCTATTACCCATAATCCCATATCATTACCAATATTTCTTGGAATGTATTTAAGCTCATTGTCTTCTTTTTCTATTTTTTCTATAGATTTTTTTTCAATTTTTGTAGAGATATTCATTCTATAATTTTTGTTTTTGGTGAGATTTTCTATATCATTTAAAATTTTATCAATTTCTCTTTCTTTGTTTTGTGAATTTCCATCTAATTTATATGTTTTTGTTATGGTTTTATAAGTAAGAGGTTTGTATTTTTGTGAAAGTTTTTTTGCAAGTTCTCCTTCTACGTTCATTGTAAGGTTTTCAATCTCAATTATATCAACAGTTATTAGGGCAGTTTCATTTTTACTAATGTTTAGAAGAGTATCTTTTATAGAATTTGATGGTGATGTGTTTGAGTTTTTGGTATAGGCAATTGAGAGAGCAATTGTTTTAGTATTATTATCAGGCACAAGTTCAAAACACTCTGATAGATTTTTTCTTAGATTTTCTTTTTTATCAATCCTTGAAAGCATATATCTTGCAAAGAAATCTTTTTCTTTTATTGAAATTGCTTTTTTGTAGTACTTAATTGCATTTTTAATATCATTTTGTTTTTCTAAAGAAATTGCAAGCCATAAAATTGCTTCTTCATAGTCATTTTTTAATGATATGGCTTTTTGAAACTTTTCTTCTGCTTTTTTAAAATCTTCGCTATAGAAATAAATAAGCCCTAATTGAAAATAGTAAAGTGGATTTGATTCATCATTTTCTATTGCTTTTTTTAAATAAAGTATTGCATCTTCAATTCTTTCCATAGAAAAATAAATAGATCCAATATTCATTAAAAGATCGCTTCTTTGTGGATTTATTTTTTCTGCTTTTTTAAAACAATCAAGTGCTTTTGTTATCTCACCTTTTTTTGCAAGTGATATTCCTTTTAAATGCCATGGAAGTTCATTATTGCTGTCTATCTGTATCGCTTTTTCATAATTTTCAATCGATCCGTCAATATCGCCAAGCCAATAAAGGCTTGCTCCATAAAGTGAATATGCAGTAACTGATGGATTTTTTTCTATTGCTTTTAGAAATTCTATTGATGCTTTTGAGTAATCTTCTTGTGAAAAATATCTAAGTCCTCTTATTAAATTTATCTCTGCTTGCTCTTTTAATATTTCATCCCATAAAGTTGAATTTTTGGAGGTCGAACACAAAATATTTATTGGCAGCATCAAAGTAATGAAAAAAGTATAAAATATTATTCTCACATTTAGTTATTTGTTTTGATTCTCCGTATTGTCTTTTAATAATTGTCCAAGTGTTATTTTGGGAGTTTGTTTTGCATACTGCTCAATTCTTTTTCTATTTTCTATTATCTCATATTTCTTTATAGAGAGTTTTAGTTCAAATGTCTCAGGTTTTACACCAACAACAACAGCATCAACAATAGAATCTTTTTCTGGTGCTCCATCAAAGCTGTAATCGTTTTCTTCAACTATTCCATAAACATCATCAACGATATGAAGTTTTACAAAATTATCACCAATTTCAACAACCTTTCCTTTAACAAAACTTCTTTGTGGGAATCTTCTTTTTAAAAGATCAAGTGGGTTTGGTTTTGTTTGTTTTATTCCAAATGTTATTTTTTGATTTTCTCTATCTATTGATAGAACTTTTACTTTTATTCTTTGCCCTCTTTTGTAAGTTGAAAGTGATTTTGCCGGATCTTTCCAATCAACATCATCAAGGTTTACAAATCCTTCTATTCCTTGATATCTTGCAAAAATTCCTTTATCTATAACCTTTGAAACTACTGCTCTTACAATTTCATTTTCTTTTGTTTGAGCAAGAACTTTCTCTCTTCTTGCGTTTTCATCTTCTTCAAGAACAGCTCTTCTTGATATTATTATTTTTCTTGTCTTTGGATTAAACTCAACAACATAAAACTTAATTTTTGCATTTACTGGAAGATAATGTCTTTGTGCTCCACCTATTTCAGAAAGTGAGAGTGGCATAAATGCCTTTATTCCATTTATAGTAACAATATATCCGCCTTTAACTTGTTCAGATATTCTTCCTTTTATCCTTAGTTTTTGCGAAAAAACTTTTTCAAGCCATTTAAGTGTCATTTCTTCTTTTGCTTTTCTATATGAAAGATATACATTTCCTTCTTTATCCTTTCTCTCAAACACTGCTACAATTCTTGTGCCTATGTTTGGAAGTTTAAAACCTTCAAAGTCTTTTGTTGGGATTATCGCTTCTGTTTTTTCTCCTATATCAACATATATATTTCCATCACTTATTGCAACTACCTTTACATAAACAGGTTCTTTTGTATATAATTTTTCTAAAATATTAGAAGTTTCTAAATTTAGAAGTTCCTCCATTGTTATTTCATTATCATCTTGTAGTTCTTGTTGGTTTTGACTTTCAATTTTCTCGCTCTCGTTTTTAGATTGAATTTCATTGTTTTTTTGGTTTTCTTGTGATATCATAGACCTCTCCTTGGAATTATATATTTATGGAATAAATTTTTGTCATTATTTCCTTTGAAATTTTTTTGAGGGTTTGTTTGTCACAAAAATCATACCTCTCAAAGATGAATGGTTTATCGAACACAATAATTATTTTACCTAATTTTGAGTTGTTTTTTGCAATATTTATTTTTACAGGAAGTATTTTTGCATCAGATTTATATGCTATAAATGCTATGCCATCCTTTGCCTTTATTTCTTGTTGACCTTTTTTTCTTGTCCCTTCAGGAAAGATAAGAAGAGATTTTTTAGAATTTAATATTTCTATTGATTTTTTAATTGATGATATTTGTGGATTTTTTCTATCAATTGGTATTGCTCCCATTTTTTTTAGAAAATATCCCAATAATTTATTTTTAAAGAGTTCCTCTTTTGCAATTACATATATATCTTTTCTTTTAAGAGATGCAAAAGAAATTATTGCTGGTGGATCATAATTTGATATATGATTTGAAGCAATTATAAGAGCGCCTTTTTCTGGAATATTTTCAATTCCTTTTATTTCAATTTTAAAGAAAATCTTATAAAATATTCTTGTTAAAAGTAGAATAAATTCTTTTATCATCCTGAAATGGTTTTGATGTATAGTTCAAGGATTATTTTTTTTACTTCGTCTTGTTTAAGTCCAGTTGTATCTATATAATAACTATCAAAAGTTCTTTTTAATGGATTGTATTTTCTTTTTGCATCTTGTTCATCTCTTGTTTTTACCATTTTTAAAATTTCATTGTAATCTGCTTCTATTCCTTTTTCTTGGAGTTGTTTTATTCTTCTTCTTGCTCGCTCTTCAGCTGATGCATCAAGGTAAATTTTTAATTCAGCATCGGGAAAAACATTAGTAGTTATATCTCTTCCTTCCATTACAATCCCGCCATCTTTTCCTATTTCTTGTTGTTTTTTTACGAGAAATTTCCTTATTTCTAGCATTCTTGCTATATCACTTGTTTTTTTTGCAATCTCTTCATCATATAATTCTTTTTCAAGTTTTACTCCAGCAATATATAATGATGGCTCTGGGGGGATTTCATCTATAAATTTTATCTCATTTTCTATTGCTGTCTTTAAAACTTCGTTTTCGTTCGTGATATCAATCCCTTTATTTAAACAAAGCCATGCAATTGCTCTATACATTTTCCCTGTTGATATAAATTTGTAATTAATCTCTTTTGCAACTTCTCTTCCAACGCTTGATTTTCCACTTCCAGCAGGTCCATCAATTGCTATTATAATTCCGTTTTTTCTCATACAGGTTGTTTCTCAATCTCTTTTGTTTCTTCGGGAAGTTTTCTTAAGGGTCTCACCCATTTTGTGAAACTTGAGGGTTTTAAGGAGTATTCATGAACAAGTCTCACCACTTCATTTATGGGTTTAAATGTCTCCCAGTCAAGTCTTAGTATTCTCACCCCGGCATCTTCCATTTCTTCTATAAACTGATAATAATTTTCCTGAAGAGATTTAAGATAATCCTTAGTTATACTTTTCTCCATTTCTCTTCCTCTCATTTTTATTCTTTCCATTGCGGTATCAACGCTGCAATCAAGAAATATTAGTAATTGTGGAAATACTAACTCCCTCAAAACCATATTATCAAATAGATCGAGATATGTGTTATAATCAAGATCGCTTATAATTTTTTCAGGATGTTGATTAAGCATTCTTGCAAAGATAGTATCTTCCCATATTGTTCTATCCTGAACAACACCTTTTATTTTCCCTAGACTTATTCTTGCAATAAATTCTCTATGCTGTCTAAATCTATGATTTAAAAGCCATATCTGCATTATTGTCCCATATTTTTTCATATCTTTATAAAATTTTTCAAGATATGGATTGCCATTTACTTCTTCCATAACAGGTTCAAAATTAAGCGCTTTTGCTAACTGAACAGTAAGTGTTGATTTACCAACACCTATTATTCCAGCAATTCCGATATATCCTTCTGCAAACATAACTCCTCCATTTTTTATGGTTCTATTTGTGGCCTTCCTGCTTCTTGCTCTATGCCTTTTATTGCAAGAAGTACATCATCTGGATTTGATGCAGCACTTACAACATCCTCAAGGGTAGCAAGATTGTTTTTGTAAATATTAACTAAGGATTGATTAAATGTCTGCATTCCATAATATGATCCCTTTGCAATAGCATGTTGTATTTGTTCAAGATTGTTTTCTGCGATTAATTTCTTTATATGCGGTGTATTTATCATTATTTCTACAGCAACAATCCTATTTCCTTTTGTTGATGGTATGAGCCTTTGCGAGATTATACCTTTAAGAGTTTCAGATAATTGAAGCCTTACTTGAGTTTGTTGATGGGGTGGATAGAGATCTATTATTCTTGATATGGTTTGAACAGCATTAAGTGTATGCATTGTTGACATAACCAGGTGCCCTGTTTCTGCCGCTGTTATAGCTGCTTTTGTTGTTTCAAGGTCCCTCATCTCACCAACCATTATAACATCTGGATCCTGCCTTAATGCAACTCTAAGTGCATCAACAAAGCTATTTGTATCAGAGCCAATTTCTCTCTGACTAATTATAGATTTTTTATCTGTAAACACAAATTCAATTGGATCTTCTATAGTAATTATATGTGCGTTCCAAGTGTTATTTAAATATTCTATCATACTTGCAAGTGTTGAGGATTTTCCTGAACCAGTGACACCAGTAACAAGTATTAATCCTCTATCATTTGCTAATAATTTTTTTATTGGGTCGACTGGAAGTTTTAGCTCTTCAAGTGTAGGAATTTTAAAAGGTATATATCTGATTGCTACTGCTGGTTTTCCTTTTTGAAGATAATAATTAAACCTAAATCTTCCAATATTTTCTATCTCATATGAAAAATCAACCTCATGATTTTCTAAAAATATTTTTTTCAAACGGTCGTTTAAAAGAGGATTTATTAGATTTATAACATCTTCCGGTTTTAGATATGAATCTTTTATTGGGAAAAGCTCGCCATTTATTCTTAAATAAACAAGAGAATTTCCTCTTATATGAAGATCACTTGCAGAATTTTGAACCATTATTTTAAGAAAGACATTTATATCTATCATAATTAATCAAGATAACTTACTTTTCCTTTTTTTCTTAAATATGCTGGTTTTGAAATATCAATTTTTTCATCAATTAGTCCTATTTCTTCAGTCTCTTCTATATTTATTTTTTCATCAAGGATTGTTGAATTCCCCTTAATCTTAAATATTAATTCATCATTTTCAAATCCAAAACCAGTTGCTATTAAAACTATTGTTATTTCGTCTTCTGGAATTTGATCAGTATAATATGTACCATATTTGAATTTAACTCTTGGGTTTGCAACTTTTTTCTGAATATAATCTTTAACTTCATTTTCTTCAATTGCTTTTATATTTGGATTGCATTTAAAATATACTATTATTCCTTTTGAGTTTTGTATATTCACATTTTCTATTAATGGAGCTTCAATTGCGCTTTTAATTGCTTTTATATGTTTGTTTTCTCCTTTTCCTCTTCCAATTCCGACAAGTGCTGTTCCAGATCGTGTAAGAATTGACTCTATATCAGCAAAATCAACATTTATATCTGATGGTGTTGCTATTACATCAGTTATGCCAGTTATTACATCAACAAGAACTTCATCAACTTTTTTGTATGCTTCCCTTGATGTTATGCTTGGACCTAATTTAAGAATTCTATCATTTGGAATTGTTATTATTGCATCTATATGTTTTTTTATTTCTTTTATACCTTCTTCAGCAATTCTTGCTTTTTCTTCGCCTTCTGAAGTAAAAGGTTTTGTAACAACTGCGAGTGTTATAGGTGGTTTTGGCTTGACTTGTTTAAGTTTTTCTGCTATAACAGGTATTGCTCCTGTTCCTGTACCACCACCCATGCCACCTGTTATAATAACAAGATCAGATGGCAGTAAGTATTTTTCTATCTCATCCCATGATTCAAGGGCTGCTTTTTTCCCTTCTTCCGGATTCCCACCTGCCCCAAGCCCTCTATTTCTTTCTCCACCAATCTTGATTTTATAGTTTGTAGGATTATATTTTAATGCTTGTGCATCAGTGTTTGCTGCAATTATATCAATATGTTGATATTTTAGTGTTAAGTGATTATTAAAATGATAGGTTGCAGTTTTTACAATATTTCCACCTGCTCCACCAACCCCTATTATTTTTATTTTTGCTTCTTTAGGATTAAAATTTGATTTATCATTCATAAATTGATCTTTTTCGTTATTTGTATTTTTCCCTAAAATTTCCATATTTCTTAAGAAAAAATATTTTTTATAAAATCAAGAATTTTTTTACTAAAACCAAAAAAGTTTGATTTAGTTTCAATTTCTGAAAACATCTCTATCCTTGGTTTTATTATTGTTGGATATGCAAGAAGTGATATTGCTGTTATATATTTCTGATTAGTGTATTTTTTATCCTTTATTTTAACTATATCATCTGGAATATATCCATATCTTACATTTATATCTTTAAAAATTTTTTGAAAAGCTTTATCAAATCCCTTAAGCATTGATCCACCACCACATAATACAATGTTATTTATATCTATTTTTGCTGACTTTATGATATTTCCTATTGTAAGTATTATTTCCTCAACTCTTGGTTTTGAATAAGTTATTATTTCTGAAAGCATTATTTTCTTTTTTTCATTATTTACAGTAACCATAATTTCTTCATCATTTTCCATAACTGAATGCATTGCATAAAGATGATTTTCCTTTATTTTTTTTGCCTCTTCATAGGAAGTGTGAAGTAGATAGGCAATATCTTTTGTTATAAGATAACTTCCTATTTCTCTATCTTTTGAAAACTTTATTTTACCATCTTGATATATAACAACTGATGTTACCATATCTCCAATATCTACTACAGCAGCACCAATATTTTTTTCTTCATCGCTTAAAACAACTTCTGCAAGTGGATAAGAATGATAAACAAATTCTTTTACTGAAAATCCAGCATGCGATATTGTCTTAGATATATTGTTTAAATGGGATATATTTGCTGTAATTATATGAACTGTTGTTTCAAGAATGTTTCCTTCCATCCCAACAGGGTTTTCAAATCCTTTTTCTTTATCAACTGAAAAATCTTGTGGTATTATATGAATTATTTCTCTATCATTTTGTAGATGGACAGCTTTTGCGTTATCTATAACATCATAAACATCATCTTCTGATATCTCTTTATCGGAGCGAGATATGGTTTTAACTCCATGGTTATTAAGAGATTCTATATGAGCTCCTCTTATTCCTGCATAGATTTCTGAAATTTGGATTCCAAGTTCTTTTTCATTTTCTTCAATACAATCTTTTATTGCTTTAGAAAGAAATTGTATACTTGTAACAATACCAGCTTTAAGTCCATTTTTTAAACTTTTTGATGATGCAAAAAGTAATTCTACGGAACCATTTTCAAGCAGTTTTCCTGTAGCACATACCACTTGGTTGCTTCCAATATCTATTGCAGTTATGAGATGATCTTTTTCCATAAAAAATTTCTCCAGGAAATTTTTGGTTATTATTTATTTTACTAAATTTTTTAAATTTTTAAATAAAAAATTATTTTGATTCATTTGCTTTTATTTTTGAAACTATTATTTTGCCATTTGAAAAAAACTTTAGATCAATTTTAAGATAGTCTCCAAACTTGTTTCTTGCATCCTCAATAACATATTTTAGTTTTTCAAGTTTATTTTCAAAGTATTTTTCATCTCCCCATTCTATAACAATATTTCCACAAACCAAATTAAATGTTTGTTTTTCAATAATTATTTTACAATCTGGAAGTGGAAATTCTTTTGTCTCTCTAAATTTGTTAATGATTTTTAAATTTTTTTTATCGATGATACACTCATTGCACTCTATCGTTATAAAATCATCATTTTCTGATTTTTCTGAAAATCTTCCACTTTCAAGAAGATATTTGTTTATAGGGGTAAGATATGCTATGGCTTTTTCAGTCTCTATATTTATGTTAAGTTTTGAGAGAACAAAATTAAAATTTGTTTTTATATCTGAGACATATGGAAAGTTATTTTTTAAAGTTTCTTTTATTTCATCTTCAATTCTTTTATCAAATTCCTTTCCTAGATATTTAGAAAATAAAAACATTGCTTCTCTTTTTACTTTTAAACTATCAGAGTTTATTGAGATTTTTTGTATTGTACTTGAAAAAACAGAAAGATTTTTAATTTTTTTTGATAATATAGGAGTTTTTGTGTTTATAATAAAGAAAGCAAATGCTGCAAAAGCCATAAAGGAAATAGGAGTTAAAAAATTCTTTCTTCTTATTGCCTTTATTACATTTGTTTTAAATCTTTTTTTAGGTTTGTATCTTTTTATTTTTTTTTGAACCATTATTTAAATTATACAACAAATTTAAAATTGTTTTTAAAATTAGCAATGTTAAAAGCGAAATTTTATAATTAGCACTCTTGACAAATGACTGCTAATCTGCTATAATATAATTAGCAGTCGTTTATGCCGACTGCTAAAAAAACTATCTTAAAGGAGGTGTCTATGAAAAAAGATCTTTTCCCAGCCATAAGAAAAACAATGTTAGATAAGTGGTTTGATGATATATTTGATAGAGATATTATGGAGTTTGCTTCTTTTGATAGATATCCAAAGATTGATATGAAAGAAACAGATAAAGAGATAATTATAAATGCAGAAATTCCTGGTGTTGATAAGAAAGACATAAATATTGATCTCAATGAAAATATTCTTACTATTTCTTTTGAAAGAAAACAAGAGAAAGATGAAAAAGATGAGGGATGGAGAATTATTGAAAGAAGTTATGGTAAATTTTCAAGAACTATAACACTTCCTTGTATTGTTAAATCTAATGAGGCAAAAGCAACATATAAAGATGGTGTTTTAAAAATAGTTCTCCCAAAAGAAAAAGATTCAAAATCAAATAAAATAAAGATAGATTAATTTAAAAATTATTTAAAAGGAGGTGTCTATGAGAGAACTTATAAGGTTTTCAAATGAAATCAATGAAATGAAAAGAAGAATAGATAAAATAATGGATGAGTTTTTAGGAAGGGAAAAAAATACTATTGATGAACCTTCTGCAAACTTTTTTGTTCCACCTGTAAAAATTGTTGAAGGAGAAAATGAGGTAAAGATATATATCCTAATTCCTTTTACAGAAAAAGAGAATATAAATGTTGATATAAAAGAAAATGTTCTTAGAATAGAAGGTAAATCTTTGTTTAATATTTCAGATAAAGAAGAGGTGATAAGGGATGAGATTCCCGTTGGTAATTTCTCAAGAAGTTTTAAGATAGGCTATGAGATAGATACATCAAAGATAAAAGCAAGCTATAAAAATTCCATTCTTGAGATAATTCTTCCAAAAAAAGAGGAAGCAAAAGCATCAAAAATTAACATAGAGTAAATAACTAGTTTAAGTTAAGTGGCTGCCAGACAATTCTGGCAGCCATTTTTAGTATATAATTAAAAAGGAGGGGGAATATGAACAAAAGATATTTGAAATATATTTTGCTGGGTGGAGTTATATTTATTATTCTTCTTTTTGGAATAAAAGTTGCTGCAGTAGATAAAGATGTTAAAAAAGACACTGTAACTATAGAAGAATTTTCTCCTTTTGGATATGATGATGTATCTGATATTATAAAAAAGATGATTGAAAAAAATAGAAAGATAGAAAAGGAATTTTTTGATGAGATTTTTGGTGATGATTTTTTTGATAGAAAATATGATCCTTTCATTGAAATAGAAAGGTTCAAGAAAAGAATGATGAAAATATTTGGTGGGGATAATAAGAAAATTTTTGAGAATGATTTTAATGAATGGTTTGATAAGAGAATAAAACTTGATGATATAAAAGTTAATGAGTTTAATGATAGAATAGAGATAAATATTCCAGATGTAAAAAGGAAGAATGTTTCTATAAATGTAGGAAATGATTATATAAAGATCTCATATGATATTACGCAAAAAAATGATCTTGAGAAAGATAATTATAAAAAAAGTATTTATACTTCAGAAAAATATATAAAATACATAAAACTAAATGAAAAATTTAAAAACAAACAACATTCAGTTGAAATTGGTGATGATAAAATAACAATAAAATTTAGTGATAAATAGGTAATTTATTGAAAGTGTTAATCTAAAAAGTTATAATAAATTTATACCATTCCGGGATGGTGTAATGGTAGCACAAGTGGCTCTGGACCACTTGGTCTAGGTTCGAGTCCTAGTCCCGGAGTTTTGAAATCTCGTTGAGTTCGTCGTAATAGTTAACAAGGCTTTCACCAAGAAGGGCGGTTTTGTATACTTTTCCAATTGGAAAAATAAATTTATTTTCTTTTATTTTAAATGACCAAAAACCATCATTTTTTTCAACATTGTACCATTGTGGTTTTATATCTTTTAAGATGATTTCAAGAAATATATGAGCATAGCACCTTAAAATTTTCCATCCATCTCTTGTTGGTGGTATTTTAGGTTTAAATCGTTTTCTTATTTCGGACTCTATTTTTATAATTGATGAGGGATTTAATGGAATATATGATGTCTCTTCTATTTCAGATGTAATTGTAAGAATTTTTTTATGTTCAATGATTGCATCAAAAATTTTTTCAGGATGGGATGGAGTTTTTGATATAACTGCTCTCTTTCCATATTCATTTTCTTCTTTCTGATTCATAAAAGATGTTAGATATTTAAGATAATTTCCAAGCCATCCTTGTTCGGGAAGTTTTTCATTCCAGTTAATTAACCATACTCTTGCAACTGGATATGTAAGTAGTTGAAGTGAATTCTTATTTTTTATTATTGCTTCATTTGTCCATGGATCTAAGTCATTATATTTTATTATCTCTGCCTTAAATCTTTCCTTTAAAAGAAATGTTAAAAATGCCGATGCTCCATTTATAACATTGTTTTTTTCTTGTATAGGAATTTCACTCATAAATGTTATTCTAAGTTTTCTTTCTACAATGTTAAGCCCTTCAAGGTTAAAGAGAACCTTTGTTTGAAATTCTTCTTCAAGATTTTTAGCAAACTCAAATGCAGTTGTTTCGATTTCGTCCTTATTTGTTTGTTTGTCTATTGTTTCTTCTTTTTTTTCATCGGTTGTAGAAAATGATGAAAATTCTATTTTTGTTTTTGAGATATCTTCTGGTTTTAAAACTGCTTCAAGAATTAATTTTTTGTCTTCCTTTTCATCATTGTTAGTTTGATTTTCAAGTTTTATAGTAAATGAAGATGGAGGATTTTTTCTAATACTTGGTTGTGAGATATTTTTAAGTAATTCTTCACCATATTTAGAATTAAAAACAAAGATTTCATATAGTAGATCATTTGCTTTTTCATAATCTGAGATTAGAAAAAGTGAGATGCATTTTTTCTGAAGAGTTTTTATATCGGGTAATATGTCTATTATTTTATCTGATATTTCTATTACTTTAAGGTAGTCCTTGAGTTCAAAGTATATATCACAAAGACTATGAAGAATATTTAATTTTATATAAGATGGTTGATTTACTATCTGTTCAAGCATATCTTTTACTTTTATTATATTATTTTCATCAAGTTTTAACAGGGATAAAGAAAGCCCATAAAGAGCTTCTATTTTTTTATCATTATTTAAATTTTGAGCATAATAATTAAATATTTTTGCAGAATTTTGATAATTTTTATTTATGTAATGGAGCCATGAGTACTCGATATTTTTCTCAATCTCATATTCTTTTGATTTTATCATTGAGAGATACTCAAGAGATTTTTTTATATCGAGGTGTTTTCTTGCTATTTTTGCATAAATAAGTATATTTTTTTCATCATTTGGTTGAATCATTTTTAGAAGTTCTTCATCAAGGTTAAGATTTGAATATATTATAAATAACTTATCTATATCAATTTTTTGATTTAAGGATAAATAAAGTGCTTGAGGATACTGATATGATTTTATTGCATCTTCAATGTTTTTAAAAGAAACAATCTTTTTTGCAAGAAAACCAGCAATTAAGATAGCTTCATATTTTGATATTTCGTATTCTTTTTCGTTTAGTTGAATTTTTATTTTATCATAGGAATCTGCCATAAGAAGAAGTGTTTTTATGGGATCATATTCAAAATAAAAGTTTTCTGGTTTACTTAGTTTTAAGACATTTTTTGATTTGTAGAAAGTAAAATCATTTATTTTTATTTCCAAAAGTTCAAGATATAATTTTGAAACTTCATCAAAATTATTTAAAATTTGATTTATGAAATATTTATTTTCCATTACTTTAATTTTATATTTTTAATTTGGAGCTTGCAAATGGTAGATACTATAATGCTTGCAACAAAAAATCCTGATAAAGTAAAAGAGATTATAAAAATTTTGCCACCTAATATTAAGATAAAAACATTTAATGAGTTTAAAAATTTACCTGATGTTATAGAAGATGGTTTGACAATAGAAGAAAATTCTCAAAAAAAAGCAATTGAGATTGCAAGATTTACTTCGCTTGTAAGTATAGCCGATGATACAGGTTTGTTTGTTGAAGCACTTAATTTTAGACCTGGTGTCTATTCATCAAGATATGCAGGAGAGAATGCAACATATGAAGATAATTGTAAGAAGCTTTTAGAAGAGATGAAAGGATTTAAAGGTAAAGAGAGAAGGGCTTTTTTTAGATGTGCTATAACTATTGCATTTCCAGATAAAAGATTTGTAACTTGTGTTGGTGAAATAGAAGGTATTATAGCATTAAAACCAAGAGGGAAAAATGGCTTTGGATATGATCCCCTGTTTTATGTTCCATCTTATCGTATGACATTTGCGGAAATGCCACTTGAACTTAAAAATAAAATAAGTCATAGGGCAAAAGCAATTGAGATTATAAAACCTATAATAGATAAGGTTGTAAAATATGGAAGTTTTTAAAACATTTATTTTTATGAGTGTTTTTATGTTTAGTTTTCCATCTCTTTTTGCTTCTCAATATGAGAGTATTCTTGATCAAAAAGATTACATAAGGTTTTTTAAACTTTCAACAGAGTATGAGAAATATAAAAAGAAAATTGAAGATCTGATAGAAAAAAACAGAATTAATAATTTAAAATTAAGCGATTTAAAAGAAATTGAGTCCTTGCTTGAAAAAACTAATTCTATAGTTGATGAGATTTATCCAAAATATTCTGATAACCCTGTTATAAAATCACAGTTTTATCAAATAAGATTTGAGATTGAGGAAATGAAAGGAATCATAAGTAACTTGAAAAAAAATTTTCAAAAAAGATCTTATTTAAGAGAAAATATATATAAGATTGAGTATTATCTTTTTAGAATGAACGTATATCTTAAAGGTATATCTCAGAATCTTTCAATATTATGAAATTTAAAATTTTTTATAAATTTCTTTTTTTGATACTTTTTTTTGCAATGCTTCCGCTTCTATGGCTTGGGATAAATCTTACTAACAAGGCTGAGTTTAGCATAAAAACTCCAATATCTGAGCTTCATATAAATCTTGTTGAAAAGATAAAAAAATCATTTTATTTAAAGATCGAAAAATTTGATGATCTTTCAAATCTTATTGATACCTTTTTTAAGAGAAATTTGCAATGGGATGTAAGAGCAACATTTCTCTCATCTATAATTTCTTCTATGCCTGAGATCAATCTTATAGGAATATTAAATCTATATGGGGATGAAATTTTAAGGGTTTCAGAAAAAAATGTGTCTTCTAAAATTATTTTTAAAAAAACTCCTACTAGGGCCGTAATTATTGATAAAAATTATATAGCTCTTATATACAACAAGGGAGGTTATTATCTTTATTTTGAACTTGATTATAAAAAATTTATTAATGGCCTTGATATTTCAAAGATAGGAGAAAAGTCAGTTTTAATTATGGTAAATGATAAACTAGAAATAGAGGATCTTTCTGGTTCTTATCAAAAAGCATATAATTGTGTTCTTAAAAACGAAAATTTTCTAAATTATATTAGATCAAAGATTGATGCTGCAGTTGAGTTTGAGTGTGGTGGTAATAATTATCTTGGAGCTATAACATATATTCCTGAGATTTCTGCAAGTATTGCTTCGCTTCAGGTTTCATCGGATGCATATAAGTATGCAATGTCAATAAAAAAGGAAGCTATTAAAATAATAGTTTTTTTTGCGCTTGCAGTGATTGTTATTTCTTATATTCTTTCAAGGGGACTTTCTTCTCCATTAATAAAAATTATAGAAGCAGCAAAAAGAGTAAGTGAGAAAGATTTTAGTGTTAGAGTAAATCTTAAGACAAAAGATGAACTTGAAGATCTTGCCGAAACTTTTAACAAAATGGTAGAAAATCTCGAGGCGTATTCTAAACTTCAGATTGAAAAAATATTAAGGGAAAGGCAAAATACACAAGCAATAATGTATTCAACTGAAGAAGGGATAATAATGGTTGATCTTGAAATGAGGGTTCAGCTTATAAATAGAAAAGCACTTTTTATAATAGATTGTAATGAGGAAAATTTTGAGAATAGAAATATATATGAGATAATAAATGATGAAATTGTAGAAGATTCAATAAAAAAAGCATTTGAATCTGAAAAAAAACAGGTTGAATTTGAAAAGGATTTTAAAACATATAAAAGGTTTTATAGAATTTCTATTGGTGAGATAAAAATTCATAATAAAGAACTTATTGGATATCTAATAACATTTTATGATATAACGTATGATAAAGAGCTTGAAAAAATAAAAGAAGATTTTCTTCACTCAATAACTCATGATTTAAGAAATCCTGTAAGTGCTATAAAAGGGTTTTCAGAGTTTCTGTTAAAAGAAATTGCAGGTCCTCTAAATCCAAACCAAAAGAATATGATAGTTTCAATAGATAGAGCTGCATTTAGATTATTGCAGATGGTTAATAATATTCTTGATATAGCTAAAATGGAAGCGGGTAAGATGGAACTTAACCTTACAAGATTTAATGTTTATAATTTTGTTAAGAACTGTGTAGATCTTATGTCATCACTTGCTGTTAAAAAAAATATAACTTTTGTAATAGATGGGGATAAAAATATTGAGATAGTTGCTGATGCAAATCTTATTGAGAGGATTTATATAAATCTTATCGGAAATGCAATAAAATTTACACCTCAAGATGGAAAAATAACAATAGGATTTGCTATTGTAGATGGAAAATTTAGATCATGGGTTGAGGATACTGGTGAAGGTATTCCTCCTGAGTATATAGATAAAATATTTGCAAAGTTTGAACAAGTCAAAGGACAGAAAGCAGGTGGAACAGGGCTTGGGCTTACTATATCAAAATATATTGCTGAATCTCATCTTGGAAAAATATGGGCAGAGTCAAAACCTGGAAGTGGTGCAAAATTTATATTTGAGTTCCCACTAAATCTTAAAAAAGATGAATTTGGCCGTATTGTAGCGGGATAAAATTTTTATTGATTATTTATGTAAAATATTTTTATGAAGTTTCTTTATTTTATAATCTTTCTTTTTGGTAACTTTTTTTTGTATTGTGAGGATTTTCAAATAGTTGAGATAAATCAAAATTATACTCTTTGGGATGTTGCAAATAAATATTTAAAAGATCCAAAGAAATGGGATATTGTTGTTAAATATAACAACTTAAGTCCAGATCCAAATCAGATACTTAAAGGTAAAAAATTAAAAATTCCAATAAATTTGCTTAAAGAAGAGTATATTGCTGCTCATTTTGAGAAAATTATTGGTGATGTAAGAGTTAGAGGGGTAAGCAGGTCGGAGTGGGTTGATGCTTCAAAAATAAAAGATGTTTTTAAAGGGGATACTATTAGAACTGGATCATCGTCTTATGCTGATATAAAATTTTATACAGGTCAGGTTCTAAATCTTTTTGCAAATTCTATGGTTGTTGTAAAACCGCCTAAGGTAAGTGAAGATTTGAAATTAATTTCAGGGCAGATTAAAGCAAAAGATACACAGGTAATAACTGTTTCAGCAAAGATTGTTCCAAAAGTGAAAAATACAGAGTATTCTGCTAAAGTTAACGAGGATCTTTCAACAAAAGTTGAGGTTTATAAAGGAGAGGCTGAAGTTGAAGGTAAGGGAAAAAAGGTTCTTGTTAAAGAAGGTTTCTCTACAGAAGTAAGATTAAATTCAGAACCTTTAATTCCAAAAAAATTACCTGAACTTGCATTATCTAATCTTTCAAATATAAAGATTAACTATGAGATAGATAACAATGTTATAAAATTCAAGCCGGTAAGCGTTTCACCTGATAATAAAGTTTCTGAGATTAAAAAAGAGTCCAATAAGAATCCTGTTTCAGAATCTGAAGTAAAAATTGATATTTCTAAAGCGGTAAGTGGATATAGAATTCAGGTGGCAAAGGATAAGGAGTTTAAAGATATAATTTTTGATAGAAAAATTGATATTTTTAAAAATTTAAATCTTAGAGATTATCTTTCACCAGGGAGTTATTATTTTAGAATTTCTTATATAGATCTACTTGGGTATGAAAGCGAGTTTACAAAACCACAAGAATTAGTTATCAAATAATTTTTTTGATATGTGAATTATAATATTACCAGGAAAAATTCTTTTTATTGTAATATTTCCAAAATTTTTGATCATAATTTTTTTAAAGCCTTCTAAATCAAAATTAAATATTGAGTTTTTTAAAAAATTATATGCTAGCTTAGATGAAGGATCTATTAAATTTATCAAAAAAATTACTATGTTTATATATAATTTTGAAAAGAAATTTAAAAATTTATTATTATGATTTATTATCTCAACACCTATAAATATTCCATCTTTTTTAAGAACACGATTTATTTCTTTTATTATTTTTTCGAAATTCTTTGAGAAGTATACATTTCTTGTTGCAAAAGATATTGTTATACAATCAAAACTGCAATCATTAAATGGCATATTAGTAAGATCGGATTTTATAAATTCTACGTTTTTTAATTTTATATTTTCTAATGCTATTTCAAGCATTTTTATGTTTGCATCAATTCCTTTTATTTTTGAGTTAGAAAAATTTTTTGCAAGGATTTCAATCAAATCTCCTGTTCCTGTTCCTATATCACATATTGTTTTTGGTGATGGATTTAATTTTTTAAGTTCTAATACAAGTTTTTTTCTCCACCATTTATCAAGATTTAAACTAAGAATGGAGTTTTTTAGTTTATATTTTTTATAGATGTTGTTATATAAATCTGGAATATCCATACAAATAAAATTGTATAATTTTAATTAGTAAAATGAATAGAGGAGGGTTTATGAAGAAAATAGGTCTTGTTATTTCTTTCAATGGATTTAGAGATGAAGAGTATGCAGAGCCAAAAAAAATATTCTTAGAAAATGGTTTTAATGTTGATACTATATCAATAAAGAAAGGAAAAGCAAAAGGGAAAATAAAAATTACTGCTGATGTGGATTTTACACTTGATGAGGTTAAAAAAGAGGATTATGAAATAATTGCTCTTGTTGGTGGACCTATGGCACTTAATGATCTTGATAATAAAAAGGTTTATGAAATTATGAAAGATTTTTATTCATTAAAAGGAAGAATTGCTGCAATATGCATCTCACCGGTTATTCTTGCTCATGCTGGGCTTCTTAAGGGGGTTAGAGCAACTGTTTGGCCTGATGGTAAAGATGAACTTATTAAAAATGAAGCAATATATGATGAAGGACCAGTCGTTTTGGATAAGGGTATAGTTACAGGTAATGGACCACTTGCGGCAGAAAAATGGGCTTATAAAATATTAGAGTTGATAGGGAAAAAATAGTTTTAAGAAAATTTACTAATTGTTTTAGAACTGAAGTATTATGTTTGAACCAAACTGGTAGGAAAAGTAATCTTCTTGTTTTAGATATTTATGCCAAAATCTTTGAAGAATTAGGTTAAATCCTATGCGAAGATTTTTACTAATTTCTATATCTGAATTTGAATTGAGTGAAAAAAGTCGGTTGTTATCATTTATTGATATAGGTGATTTTTTGATAGTGTAGCTTATATTTGTTGTCCATATTATTCTGTTTTCAAAAGTTGTTTCGTTTATAAATGGAAGTTTTATTGTTCGTGGTATTTTTACATCTGTTCTAATTAAAACTGATGGGGTAATGGAGGTTGTGTTTGCTGTTACAGTTTTTAAGGTGGACTCTGAATAATCATTTGAGTAATCTATTTTTGGTGTAAATCTATATGATTTTACATCAAATGATGTTTGAATTGAGAAATCTTTATGTTTTGTATATGATAATTTACTTTTTAATTTAATATCATATTTTTCTGTTTCTTTTGAATTGTAACTTATTGATGTATTCATTGAGTTTAAAAGATTAAATCTAAGATTTGTTCCATATGAGTTTGATGTGTCTCTTGAAGTATTTATAACTGTGTTTATATTTTTATTGTATTTTATATTAAGAGTAGAAGCACTCATCCATTTAGTTATTGAGAATATTTTTTCAATTTGAGATAACGATACTATTAAATCTGGAAGTGTTTTATTTTGCGTTTGGGTAAGAACATTATTTGAGTAACTATCTTGTTTTGAGTAATTAAAATTATTTGTAATTGATAGAGTTGAAAGTGGTTTTAATTTTTCGCTTTCAAATGTGTATGCTTCAAATGGTTGCCATCTAAGTGAAGAGTTGTATGAATCTCTATAGGTTGCTGTATTTCTTTGAGCAAATGGATTTTTAGGTTTAAGTGAATCTCTTATCCATAATTTCTTTTTACTTTCAAATTCTTTTTCTATATTTGACCAGGTATCACCATCTTGAAGTTGGTAATTCATATTTAAAATTATGGATCTTATTGGTTTTACTTTTGGGAATATATCGCTCATATTGATAGTGAGATTAATATTTCCATTTGCATTTCTGTTTATTGTTTTTATCTGGCCTGTTAAATAATATGTAGTTTGATTTGCAAGTGTTACAGTAGTTGGTGTTATGTTGTTGTTTTCTGTTGTTATAAGTGAGTAACTCATATATGGATTTAACCATTTAAAAATCCTTATATTTGAGTTTAGATCTATATTTTGCTGCATAGATTTTGGATATGAAAAACTTGAGAAATTATCAAATCTTTTTTCCCTTACTGTTGAGAGTGAATATGATGAATTTATTGTAAAATCTTTAATTGGAATAAATGATAGTTTTATTGAGTATGAGTTTGTTCTTTCATCTGTAGAGTAATTTTGAGTTGAGATTAGTAGATTATAGTTTATTTTATTTGTGATATATGTATAGTTTAAGGAGATATTTTGGGGAAAGAAAAATAGATCTAATGGAAATTTAAAGTTTGTGGATGCAGAGTATGTGTTTTTATCATCTTCTCTATCTATTAGTTCGTATTTTGTATTGTTTTTAGTGTAATTCAAATTTGTTTGTGGTATAATAGGAATATCTAGAAGTCCTGATGCTGTGATATCTTCTTTTTTTACTTTTCCCATTTGAAGCATATTTACAAGATTGTTGTTGCCTGTATTATATATGTTTGGAGTATTTGTATTTTGCCTTGAATATGTATAACTTGTTGGAAAAAATCTCGGTTTTAAAAGATTTAGATATGCAGTATTTTGTTCATTGTCTTGATTTGTTATTGCTGTTACTGGTGTTTGAAATGCTCTATCAACAAACCTATGCTTTCCACCAAACCTTGCAAAAGATGGAATTTCAAAATCAGCACTTATCTTTCTTGCATTCCCAGTTCTTTTAATGGGTTGGGATAGAAATATATCATTAAGATATACAGTGTGAGTAAATGTGGATGTTGAGTTTGTTTCAAATCCCGCAATTATTTGGGGAATTTGCTGAAGAGAAACATTACCATTTGTAGATATTGTTATATCTGGATCGATTGCTTTCCATGATTCGGCAATTCCATCGTTGTTTGAATCTATTTGCTCTATTTCAAAAAGTCTCCAGCCTGTAAAATTAAGTGGTACTGATGCTTTAAAATAATTATTTTCTGTTCCAAATTTAAGATAAAAGTTTATATTATTTGTTATTTCAGTATTGTATAAGATAAATGAAAGTTTTTCATGTTGTGATATATCTATTGGTGTTGAGAATTTTCTATATACATATGAGTTTGATGTTGAAGAAAGTGTTGAAATCGTTATAAGTAGTGCTTGTTCTTGAATTGTTTTGTATCCTGTTGATGATTTTTGTGATGATACTGATCCATAGAGATTGTTATATGCGTCACTTACTCTTCCACCTGCATTATATATTGGAATATAAGTAGGATTGTCTGTATTATTTATACTTATAACTTTTATATTTTCTGAGGTAAATGTTGATGTTTGAATATTCCAATTATTTCCAACTGCTGATATTTTTGCAATTTTAATTTTTCCTTTTGTAGGTGTGTTTGCTCCTTTTTTTAAACTCAATCTTACTTGTTTTATATTTGACCATTTGTAGGCTTCAGTTGATGATATAACAATAGGATAGACCCATGTATGCCAATTAGAAAAATTTACTTCATTTTTTGTATTGTTTGAATCTGTTATATCTGTAAAATATGATCCTGTAACATAACCAAAAGAGCCACCTATTGCTGGATTCCCTGGGTCTAGTCTTCCGTTCCCATCTAAATCTTGCGTATCAATTCTTCCATTGTTTGCTCCAAATCTTTTTGAGGAAAGTCCACTTGGACTGTAAAGCCATCCTTTATCTTCATCAGGAGAAAGAATTCCATCACAGTTTATATCTTCTGTTTTTGGAGCATTATAAATTATTTTTCCATTTGAACAGACAAGGGTCACTCCACCACTTCCATCGCTATCTTCATTTATTTCACCAAAAGTTAGGTTTAAAAGCGGACCAGCACTATCATTATCACCAGAAAGTGTTATTTCAAATGAATTTTTTTTGGAAAAATCAAGTCCAGTTTTTGAAAATACATATACTATAGAAACTTCACTTGATATACTAAAATCATAATCAACAACCAAAACTTGTTGTTTTGAGTTTTCCGGATTATTTGGGTTTATATCTCTTGAGTTTATTTCAACTGTGTTCCAATCAATTGCATATGGATCTGCTGGTCCTAATGTTGGATTTGATGCTATTTGCCAAAAATTTTTATCCATTGAAGCAGTATCTTCTTGTTTGCTTGATTCCATATTTTCAATTATTGCATAATCATCTATATTCGGGTTTAATTTTGATAATGCTATTTCTGCAGAGAGATTTGATTGTATTCCTAAAATGTTTATATTTTTTAACTGAAGATCTGAGTCATAAACACTAAGAGTATTTGCAATGTCTGTTATAGAAGGTGCTTTACTTGATTTAGATGATCCCTGGTATATCATTGTTCCGCCAATACTCATCTTTGACGATATATCATATGATACTCTTCCACCAGCAAGTGTTTGATTTGATCCTCCAAAAGGTGAAACCTCATATGTTACATCTATGACGCTTGAGTTTGTTATTTTTTCAGTATTATAAAATGTTAAAAATCCAGAATCATAATCAAGATAATAATCAACGTTTTTTGTAAGTTTTTTCCCATCAAGAATTATTACTTCAGAATTTAAAACTATATTTGGCTCAAGAAAAAATGTTTTTACCTTTGAGTAAAACTCCACATGTATTATTCTTTTAGGAAGAGGTGATGGTGAGTATGTTAATGGATCAGGATTACCATTTTCATCAACAAATGGATTTAGAAGATGTATTATTCCTTCTTCAAAATTTACTTCTATTGTATCAGGATATTTTTGTGGAGGATTTAGGGATGATCCTATTTCTTGTCTGTTTAGGTTTTGAACCTTAAGTATAAAATTCCCAGTTCCATCATCTCTTATTATATTTGTTTGACCTATAAAATAATATGTTTTTATTTCATTTCTCCAACCTCTTTCATTTGGATCGGATATATATATATCATCTTTTGCTTTTAGAATCTTTGGTTTGCCTGTGTTTGAACTTAGATAATTATTGTTTTTGTCTTGATAATCTATTATTACAACATCTTGTGGGTTTAGGCTTCTTTCAAAAATAATAATTCCCTTGTTATAATCAATAGAATAATCAACACCTCGTATAAGTTTTTTAAATCTTCCAGTATATGTTACTGTTGAAATATTAAAATCATCAGCAGTTATCGATGAAATAATAATTCCATCAACATTTTCATTTGTTTGTCTATCAATATATATTACTTCGCTTGCACTCTTTATTGGAAGAGTATTAGCGTTTCCAAAGGTTATATCATAGTATTTTCTTCTTATATAAGATGAGTCATAGATATCAACGCTTTGAAAATAATTTGAGCCTTTAAACTGCTTTGTTTTTGTTTGTCCTTTTGTTCTTGAACCTATAAATGTTGCTTTTAGTTTATTTGACTTTATATCTGCTCTTATTCCAAATAGTTGCTTATTATAGGAAACAAACTCAGTTGCTGGAAGTGATAAATCTATATCTCCAAATGATATATTCTGAACAACTTCTTGTGGATCACCTTGATATGTTATTGATATATCTTGCTTATCTGGTTTTGTATCATCATAATCAACATTGACATTAATTTTTTCACCAACCTTTCCTTGCATTCTTATCTGAAGCTGTTGGTTTATATCAAATAAACTTGTTGATCTGTTTCTTATGCTTGTTGTTTGTTCATTTATATATTTTTTACCTGAATAGTTTATTGATATAACTTTTCTACCTGTAACATTAAGAGAAGTACCGCTATCTAAAAACTCTACTTGAGGAGGTGGGGCAGTTGGTTGTGTTGAGATAATAATTTCGCTTTTAGGTAAATCTTTTTTTTCTTCTTCTATTTCTCCTTTTTCCATTTTCTTTATGAATTTATTCCAGGATTCTTCTTTCCATTTAAAAATCTCATCATAATCTTGGATAGTTTCTTCTTTTGTTTTTGTTTGTGTTGAACTATCTATTTGGATATATTCTTTTTTTTGAGTTGAAAATTCTTCGTATGAAGATATATTTTTCAAAAAATCATTAAAATCAAATGCATATATATCAGTTTTTAGAAATAAAACGAATATAATTGCTGCATAAATAGATAGCATAAATAAATTATATATAATAGTTATTAAGTTTATGTTAAGAATACTTAAAATAGAGTTTTTCATTACCAGGGTTTTTTTAAAGTATTTTTTTATTTCACTTTTTATGTTTTCTTCCATTTTTTTTATGTTTTATTTTTTTAGAATTATAAACTCATCTGGGATTACCCATGGGATATCATCATATTATTTTATAAGAAGCGTTCTTTATCTTTTACCTAATATTTTTCTAATTTCTATACCTTTTTCTCTTGTTTTTTCAATATTTTTTTGTATAGGTGAGATCTCAATTCGCGGTGAGTTTATTGCTATAAGAGTTGGTGGATTTTCATATAAAGAGATAACAAGGTTAATGTTTATTTTTGTTATATTTCTTTCAATTTTTTATTATATTCTTGCATCATATATTGAGCCGATTTATTCACATAAATCAAGAGAATATATTAGAATTATGATAAATAGGATTACGAATATAAGTATAAAAGAAAATGTTTTTAATGGTGTTTCATCATTTGTTATAAACCCAAGATATGTTGATGGGAATTTTATGAGGGATATAGTAATGTTTAGAGATTTTAACTATGAAGGAAATGATAATCATATTTTAAAAGTTGAAGCAAGTAGAGGAGAGTTTAAGTTTATAAATGAGAAAGGAATTGAGATATTTCTTTCAGATGGGAAAATAACACATATTCCCAAGGATAATCTTTCTGTTGTAAATAAAGGAAGATTTAGTGATTATTATGTATTTATTCCTTTTGAATTTAAAGAGACGACATATAGTATTCCATATAAACATATGACTACCAATGAATTAAAAAAAATCTTTTTTATTGAGAAAGATGCTTTAAAAAAATCAATGATAAAAAAAGAAATATACGAAAGGATTGCAAAGAGTTTTTCAGTAATACTTTTTTTTCTTGTTTCTATTACTCTTTCATTTTACTATGAAAAAGAGAGCAGATATTTTAGTTTTATTTCAAGCCTTGGAGTTTTGTTTTTCTATTATTCTCTTTCAACAATTTCAGATGTGATTTTTAGAAAAAATACTTCGCTTTTTTATATTGATTTTCTTCCAGTTATTTTTATGAGTATTTTTTCTCTTTATTTTTACTTTTTCAAATTGAGGTTTAAATGAAAATTATCTCGAAATATTTTTTGAAAAAATTTATTCTTTATTTTATTGCTTCTTTTTTAACAATATCGTTTTTTATATTTCTTATAAATTTTTTTGAAAATATTAATAATGCATCAAAAAAAGGTTATGATCTTTTTTTTGCTCTTAAAAATTCATTTAACGAAACACCATATTTTATTCTTTTGGTTATACCTATTATAACATTTTTTGCATCAATTTTATCTTTTAACTATTTTGTAACAACTAATGAATATAAAGCAATATATGCTGGCGGATACTCTGGTTCAATTTTTTTAAGACCTCTTTTTATTGCTTCTTTTTTAATTTTTGTTTTTTTAATAACAATTTTTGATAGTTTTGCTATAAAAATGCATAAAAAAACGCAAGAAGCAAAAGAAAATGTTTTCTTAATACAAGATTATTATGTACATTTTGGTGATGTTTACCTTGGGGCAAAAAAAATAGAAAATAAAAATCTTTTTGATGTTTATATTGAAAATAATGAAAAGATAATTATTTCTAAAAAATTGTGTTATCAAGATAACCTTTGGATTGCTCTAAATGCAAAGATTATTGATAAAAATAGTTTATCTGTTTCTTTTTATAATGATTATAAGATTGGGTTTCTTCCATCCTTTGAAAAGATAATTGTAGAAAAATTTATTTCTGATGATTATTATGATATGTTTTTTCTAATTAAAAGAATAAAAAAACTCTTAGAGCTTAAGATGGATAGCCAAAGAGAACTTTCTCTTTTTTATTTTAAAATTTCTCTTATGTTTCTAAATCTCATTTTTGTTTTTATTTCATATCTTATCTCTCAAACAGAGATTATAAAGCAAAGGGCTAGTGCAATCTCATTTACAATGGTTATTTCTTTTATTATGTGGTTTGTTATAGTGATAGTAAAAAGAACATCAGATATAGGGATAATAAATCCATCAATGATATTTTTTATTCCATATCTTATTTTTGTAGGTGTTATAATTTACTTTTTTAGGCAAATGGAGATAAAGTATGGATAATTTAATTGGAGTTATTCTTCATCTGGATAAATATCTTGATATCATAATAAAAACATATGATAAATGGTTTTATCTTATGCTTTTTGCAGTTATTTTTGCTGAGACAGGGTTTGTTATAACTCCCTTTCTTCCTGGTGATTCACTACTTTTTGCATGTGGAAGTTTTGCTGCAGCAGGAATTCTTTCTGCTTCAAAAACTGTTTTTATAATTTTTATAGCAGCGGTTTTAGGCGATATGGTTAATTATCATATAGGGGAGATGGCTGGTATTAAACTTTCTCTAAAATATCCTCGTATTATTAGAAAAGAGTATATTGAAAAAACCCATTCTTTTTATGAAAGATATGGTTCTAAAACTATTGTTATTGCCAGATTTGTTCCTATTGTTAGAACATTTGCTCCTTTTATTGCAGGTGTTGGTTATATGGGGTATAAAAAGTTTGTTTTTTATAATGTTTTTGGGGCATTTCTTTGGTGTTTAATTGTATTTGGTGCGGGATATGTTTTTGGAAATATACCATTTATAAAAAAAAATTTTTCACTCGTGATAATTCTTATAATTATTATTTCTATCCTTCCAGGAGTTCTTGAATATATTAAAATTAGAAAGAATAGGACTTAAGACCTATTATTTTTTATGATTGAAGGTCTTGACTTAAGTAATTATGTCTGTTAAAACATAAATGGAGGAGATATGAAGATGATTAGTATTTTAGTGATGATGATAGTGTTGGTGATAAGAGTATATGGGGAGGTTTCATCAGATATATCAGATATCTCAGATATAGTAGAGAAGACACTAAAGGATTTAAGATATTCTAAGGCAGACAAATTGATGATAAAAGAGGCAGAGAAGGATCCGAGATTTTACATATTGAAGGAAGGAGTAAAGATAAAGGTAGAAGAAAAAAAAGATGAGAAGGATATAAATATAGATGAAATTGCTTTAGTTGGTAATGAAGAAAATGGTAAGGGAGAAAAGGGGATAATTGATACGTTAGTAGCGATAGATCAGATAGTAAACATAGGTTCGAAGGTATGGAATATGGTGGTAGAAAACAAGCCTGTTGTGAAAGTAGAAAGCAAGTATGCAGTTGCCTTACCTATGGGAGTAAAGAGCGCTTCTGAGTTAAGTGGGTGGTCAAGGCCTAAGAGTTATGTAGTATCATTTTATTTTGAGAACTTATATGGTATAGATGTGATAAGGGTGAGTTATCGAGTAACATATGTATATGGAGGTAGTTATCAAGGGAGAGGGAAGTATCTTGCAGCGGTATATGCGATACCTGAGAGTGTAGATGTTATGTGGGGATTTAGTTTTAATATGCAGGCATATGTACCTGATGCAACGGTAGTAAATGTAGGAACGAGTACAAATCCTATTGCGGCATTACAATTGAAAGTGAGTTGGTCAGCATCAAGTGTTTTAAAAGAGATAGACGGGACAGGGGTATATTATATTCAAGGGGATGGATATTTTGAAGAGATAGCAAGTCCAATTAGGAGAAATAAGACAGATTTAAAGAATATAAAGATAGAATAATAAAGGAGGTATGATATGAGGAAATTAATAATGATGATGGGAGTGGTGATAGGGGTAAGTGTAATATTGTATGGTGAAGAAGTGGTTAAATATGATGAGAAGTATTTTAGTATAGGGGAAGTGGAAATAGAAAAGGTTAGTGAAGAAGTGGTTAAGAAAGGGATAGATGTTCCATCACCAGATGAATTACCAAAGCCGCCTTTACCTACACCAACAACGCCAGGGGAATTACCGAAGCCACCTGAGTTACCGACACCACCATCAGATAATGGTAATATAGGAGGAGATTTTCAAGGGGCAATAAACAATGTTAATGCAGTTCTTGATACGATAGATAAGATAGTAAACTTAGCGCAGAAGGTATGGGAGATAATAGAGAAGAATCAGCCGGTAGTAAATATAAATGTAAATTATGCAAATGCTGTGCCATATGGTATTCAACACTGGACACAATTACAAGGGTGGAGTAAGCCAAAGACTGCAACATATAGATTTGTAGCAAAGAATCTTTATGGTATAGAGGTAGTAAAAGTTACTTATCAGTTAGAATTTAGGTATAATGGGAATTATCAAGGGAAAGGTAAATTTTTGACAGGAGTAACGATAGAGCCGATAAGTGTAGAGACATTATGGGGATATAATGTTAGTTTAAGTGCTGAGATACCGGATTCAACTATAGCAAATGTAGGGACACATGAAGATCCGATAGCATCGATGCAGGTACAATTGAAATGGACAATACATACGAAGATTAAAGATAGTCAACAGAAAGAAATATATTATGTTCAGGGTGATGGAAAATATGGGGTGATAGCAACTCCGTTTAAGGGTGCGGTAATAGAGAAAGTAAAACCTTTAAAGATAGAATTACCGAGCGAAGGTGGGATAATTGAAAAGATAAAATCTGTGAAATTTTAGGTCTTGACAAGATAAGAAAATCTGCTATAAATATAGTATAAGGCCTCTCACCCAGTTTAGAAAGGGTTTTAGAGAGGCCTTATTCATTTTAAGGAAATTTTTTATTAATCAGT
>Ga0080004_1124856_pt1 | contig 80486 bp, 85 predicted proteins | sample WasSprMetagenome_FD_69207 | JGI IMG/M metagenome (GOLD analysis project Ga0080004, IMG submission 69207) | Sulfidic aquatic microbial communities from Washburn Spring, Yellowstone National Park, USA - WS (SPADES assembly) (version 2) | ecosystem: Environmental > Aquatic > Thermal springs > Hot...
CTAGGGGTATCCCCTCTCCCAAGAAGAGGATCGCTGAACGAGCCCTGACGAACATCCTATACAGGGCTTCTCCAAGCCTAAGGGAGGCTTCAGCGTTGCTAACCCCTCTCAGGAGGGCAGCCTCAACGATCGAGAATTTAAGTAAACTTAAATAGGGTATCTCTGATCCTCCTTTAGGGAGGAGATGCCCCATGAGAGGACGCAACTACCGCCTTCCGAAGGGTCAACCCTACGTGAGAGTAGAGTATATAGCTGGTCCACCGATGCCCAAGATAACGAAGTTCGTGATGGGAAACCCGAGGAGGAGGTTTCAGTATAGGCTGATGCTCATCTCTCCGGAACCGGTTCAGATCCGCCATAATGCCTTAGAGGCTGCTAGAATCGCGGTAAACAAGGTTTTAAATGATGAGGTAGGCGGCGAAAACTACCTCTTATGGATAAAGCCGTATCCCCATGTGGTCCTAAGGGAGAACAAAATGATAGCCACGGCCGGTGCGGATAGGCTTCAGGAGGGGATGCGGAGGGCCTTCGGAAAACCCATCGGCAGGGCAGCCAGGGTAAGCGGGGGAGAACCCATCATAGAAGTATATACTGACAGAGAATTCTTGGATGCAGCCAAAAAAGCCTTAAAGGTAGGGGGGTCGAAGCTCCCCATCCCGATAAAAATAGAAGTTCAGGAACTCGCCGGGGAGACTAAAACTCAAATCGAAATAATAGATCGTTGATGAGGTGGAGAAGCATATAATCCCCGCCTCTATCCGGACTCCCCCGACTTGGGGAGAGCGCAGCGCCTAATCATCTATTTTTTCACTTCTCTAAGGGGGGCTCCTAAGAGGCCGGAGATCCTCCCCATGATATGGCTTAGGATCTTATCCAGGCTACCCTTCTCGACTATGATCCCTGCAGCTGAGCTATGGCCTCCCCCGGATCCATCGAAGGCCCTTCCTATATCATCTGCCAAGTCCCTTCCGAGATGGATCCCCGTGGAACCCACGAAGGATTCCGCTGCCCGGAGATTCACCCTACACACGTGATCCTTCTCCCCCATAACAACCGCTAAATCAGCTCCTAAACTTACCAGGGCCCTCGCCCCTGAAGCCTGATAAGAGCTCAAGTTCGAGATTGCTATTATCCAATCCTTCACCCTGTAAATCCTGCAACGCTGTGCAGCCTTCAACCTTGCGATCCTCTCGGATAATCCCGCCACCATGTGGAGAACCTCCGCTGAAGCTGAGGGGGAGGCCCCAAGCCTGCACATCTCGGCGGCGAACTCAAAGGTCTCCGAGTTAGCTATCATGAAATGCCTACTGTCGAACATGGTCCCTGTGAGGAGTATCTGAGAAATCTTCTTCGAGGGGGTAACTCCGAAACCCTTGTAGAGTTTAAAGACGACCTCGCAGGTGGATGTCGCCTCCTCATCTATGAAGGCTAAGGGAGAATATTTTAAGATGCCCTCGTCCGGATGATGGTGGTCCACGAGCACTATGGGATTCTCCCTAACCATGGATTCCACGCGCTCCTTCAATGGTCCCAAAGTCCACATAGAACTAGTGTCCACCATGAAGGATAGATCCGGAGGGGAATCTAACCCCTCCAGGCCCTCCTCTACGTCGATCTTAAACCTGGAGAGAACGGATCTAGCCTGTTCACTCACGCCCTCAGGGGATATTATCCGGGCCTCCGCCTTCCCGTTCAACTTCTTTATAAGCCAGCGTATTGAGAATGCCGCGCAGACCGCGTCTGGATCGGCGTTTTGATGAGTTAATATCAGTATCCTATTGGATGCGTGGATGTAATCCGCCAATAATCCATGTTTATCTCCTGGATCCCGGCTCTCATGGGAAGTTAAACGGCTCATTTAGGGATATCCCTTAGACGCTCTTGAAGCTTGGCTTGAAGCTCCTTCACCTTGCTCTTAGCCCTCTCCTCCTGCTTTGATAGCACGGTTATCCGGGTATTCAATAGTTCCTTCCTCTCCTTTAATTCATCAAGCAGCTTAGACCTATCCACTCTTATCAGGATGCCCCCCGTACTCTTATAGACAGGCGACTTATCCTCAGCCTTCTCCAGCTCCTCTATGGCCCTCTCAACCTCGCTGAGCTCCAGCTCTAATTGCTGCCTCTGGGTTGACACGGCCTGCAGCGTCTGCTGCATCTGTTGGAGGCGCATCAGTTGCTCTTGAATCTGCGGTGGGAGCTCCAATTCTCCGCTCAAAAGTTTCCCTCCGAGCCTCCTATTCCCCTTCCATCCGCTAACCTAATATATCTCCGGGTTTAATACCTTTAACGCATTGTATCCTACGGACATATATCTAATATAGGAGTTGACCATAGCCCTTAAAGCCTGTAGATCTCTAGTGGTTAATGATATGGAGAGGGCATCCCCTTCCGCCTCTATAGCACCCCCATATCTTCTCGATGGGAGATGTTCGATTTCCCTCTCAAGCGAACTTTTCAAAGCCTCCACCAGCCTTCCATCTAGCTTACACGCCTTTAATATTAAATGGACGGTCATCCCAGTCATCTTCAAAGAGCCTCTAGTTCACTGCGTCGTTTTCTGCAATGAAGCTTTAGAGGATGCCCGAGACGCTGTCAATCCAAGCTTTGTTTGCGGCGTATAGGCTCCTCCCGTGAAGGTGTATCCGCATTTCCTACACTTCCATATGCCTACGCTCACTCTCTTGACCGAGTTGGAGAGGCAGTTGGGGCATTCATGTTTCCGCTTCATCTCCCTCATGACCTCAAGGTACCTCTTCCTCGGCGAGGTTCCATATCTGGCGCCGAAGGCCGCAGTTAAACCTATCTTCTTAGCTCTCCCCAGCTTTTACAGCCTCCAATAGTTTTGAACGTAGCTCAGAAGATTTAGATATAGCCCTATCTATTATCGAGTCTACCTCTGAGGGGTGGAAGGTCCCCAACCCCCCCTTCTGGGCTGCACATATCTTATCGTCCTTATCCACGGTTATCGTGAGCCTGGCATCCATGACCTGTTCCTCTTCATAGGATGGATCCAGGATTACGCTCCCCCCTATCTTAGCGGCTGTCACGGCTATCGGATAATTCTTAATGGGAAGGGGGGCATCCTCCCCTTTCGCCTCTATTTTATCCTCACCCTTAACCGTATACTTGGGGATCCTAGAGGTTAAGAGCGCGGCTAACGAGGCCAAGGCTGATGAGTCTATCAGATTCCCATCATAGTCTAAGACGTATATGTCTATGAATATGACCTGAACCTTCTTTCCCGGTATTAAGCAGAGTTCCCCTAGGCCTATGGCCTCCGATTCCCTTAACCCTCTGTCTACCACCCTCGCAAGTTCTATAGCGTTCTCATTGGGAGGGCCGGGTTCGAAGGTCGGGGATGCGAGGGGAACCAGTTCCACATTAACCGTTAAAACTCCCTGGTCGGGTGTATCCTCGAAGGGTTCTCCGAGTTCAACTTTAACTCCGACCATCACCTTGGTCTTCCCCAGCTCTACGAACGATGAGCCGTTGGCCTTCTCGATTATCCCGGTCCTCACCTTTATGGGTCGATAATCGAAGGGTGAACGGCCGTCGAGTCTTTTCCCGCTTTCAATTAGATCGATCAGCGTCCTCCTCTCCATCTTCGCTATCGGTGAAAGCTGCGGTGTGGCGCTCATTGCTCCTCTCCTCCATATTCCTCCATAGATCTCTCTATCTCCAAGTATTTATTCTTCAGGGCTTCCCTCTGTCTTCCATGGATCTCCACGCAGGCCTTTATGGCCATGTTGAGGCCTCGTTCGAACTCCTCTTTGGAGAGCTTTCCATCCATCTGAAGCAGGGTTATCATCCCCAGGTTGGGCATTATGGCTACGGGTAGGTCGGCCTCCCCGTTCTTATCCTCTATATCGCATGGATCCAATACTATCTCGCCGTCGACTTTACCTACCGCGCACGCGGCCACCATATCCCTCATTGGGATCCCCGCATCCGCTAGCGCTAATGAGGCGGCTGTTATGCTTGCGCATCTTGTGCCCCCGTCGGATTGAAGTATTTCAGCGAAGACATCTATCGTGGTGCGCGGATATAGCTGTGATATTACGGCCGGCTCCAAGGCTTCACGTATAACCTTGGATAGCTCCATGTCCCTCCTGGAGGGGGCAGGGGATCTACGCTCTTCGGTGGAGAACGGGGCCATATGATATCTACATCTGAGCACAGCCCTATCCGTTAATGCCACGTGCTTCGGATGGGCCTCCCTCGGACCGAACACTGCTACCATTATCTTATTCTTCCCCTGCTCTATATAGGCTGACCCATCAGCCTTATCGAGTATGCCTACCTCCATCTTGATAGGTCTAAGCTCATCGAGCCTCCTGCCGTCTACCCTTATCCCATCCTTGCCTATGAGTCTATCAGACTTATTCTGGATGGATCGAGGCATCCATAATCATCCTCCTTATCATTTCACGCACCCTATCGGTTAGACCTTCGATGTGGGCTTCCCTATCTATCTTATATATGGCTGCCACGGCCACCTGCTCCCTGAAGGGATATCTACTCGATACTAGGATGCGCCCGTTTTTTCCCACTATGACCTGGCAGCCAGTCTCCCTCTTTATCATGCTTATCATTGAGCCCTTCCTGCCTATAAGCCTGGGAACCTTCGCGGGAGAGATCTTTACAACCCTCCCTGAAGTTATCCTGCCTAATCCCTGATCTTTAATGGTGAGCAGGGGATCCCGGGTTCTATCGAAGGCTAATACTTTAGCGATTATGAGGTCGCCTACATCGAGTATCCTGGTGAGATCCTGCTTCAAATGTTCCTGGCGGTGATCAACCGCCTCTGAAGCTGGAAGCATGGCAGGATAAGGGGCATCTATATCGACCTGCCATCCTGAAAGGCCTATATCCACTATCCTCCCTATAACCTGGTCGCCTACGGCCGGGATATAGCATCCTGCAAGGGCGACCACGGCTATCCGGTTACCCTCGATATTGGCTAAGCCCACCCTTGTAGCGTAGATGGCATCCCCCTCCTTTATCGTATTTGCTCCCGCCAAGTATTTTCCATCGGCTAATAGTTCGCCTGGAATCACTATCTCTCTCCTTTGAACGTTGAGGGGCATATCTTTCACCATCTTACAGCTGCTTGACCTGGATGGTTCCCTGGGTTATCTTACCTAGTTTATCTATGAAGGAGCCGTATACTCCCGCGGGCATCTCGATTAGGGCTGTCCAGGAACCATCCTTCAGCCATTCCTCCTTTGTTATCTGGCCGAAGTTCTTGGCGGCTCCATATGCCTTAGCCGCATATTGAGGCATTACCTTCACAGCTACCTTAATATTCTCCATCCTCAGGGGGATCTCCCGCTTCAACATATCTATGATGGCTTTAGCCTGCTCCTCTGCAGGTTTAAAAGGATCTATTAATGGTTTAACCTTGTCTATCGCCTGCTCTATTCTTAAGGGGGGTGGAGGGGCATTAGTTCGGGGATCTAAACAGTTCTTTGATATGAAGGATATTATCTGCCTCTTCTTTTCCTCAATAAGCCTGCGCCTCTGCTCGGCTGTGATTAGGAGCTCCCCCTCCCTGAGGATCCTCTCAGCTACCTTTGAAACGTCTTGGGTCCCAAAAAACTTCTCGATGTCGTCGCTGGAAGCCCTAGTCCCTTTACCTGCATCCGTGTATATCTCATCGATTAACAGGATCTGGGAGAGACCTATCTTCTCGCCATGCTTATATTTTAATGCTGGATCAGGCTTTACCAGTATCTCAAACCTCTCCTTGCCCAGGGTTAGCCTTGCGATCGTATATTTCTGGCTCAAAATTCATCCTCGCTACCTAATGCTCTTCAGATAATTCTCAACTTCATCCTGGAGTAGATACCTGAACTTCTTCGTGTCCGAGGGGATTACGGCGAGCCTGACTTTTTGGGCTTCGGTTTCACCTTCAAATATTTTGATCATGCACTTCAACGCGAGCTTTATAGACTCTTCAAGAGTTAACTTCTCATTGTATTCGTTTTCCAATATTCCATTAGCGGTTTCACCTCCAGCCCCTATGGCCCATGCCCTATATGCTAGGAACGCCCCGCTGGGGTCTGTCCAGAATAGGCGGCTCCCCTTCGAATCCACACCTGCGAAGAGGATCGATATCCCGAAGGGTCTCACACCAGCATGCTGGGTATAAAGCTGCTTGATCTCTCCTATCCGTCTAGTCAGGGTCTCCACATCTATCGGCTCATCGTAGAGTAGGCGATGGGATTGGGCGTATATCCTCGCCTGCTCTATGAGGATGTGCGCATCACAGCTTAATCCGGCCACGGCAGCCCCTATATGCTCATCAACCTGGAATATTTTCCACATGAACGATGGGTCTTGGAGTTTTGACGTGGTACGCTCCTCAGCTGCCAGGACAACTCCTTCCGGACAGGTTATTCCTAGGACCGTGGCTCCTCTCTTCACGGTCTCCGAGGCGTACTCCACCTGGAAGAGCCTTCCATCTGGAGAGAAGACGGTGATCGCTCGGTCATAACCTCCTGGAGCTGCAAACATGGACAACCTCAAGTCACCTCAAACATGCGCCTCTCATATTTTCCTTCTATACATCCCTCATGTTTCAGGCTCTCTTACAACTTCGACCATATAAACTATATGGAATCTCTACTTAAAAACCTCTTCAGGCTCTTTAATGTCCCTGAAACCCTTAATGTCCTCGCTTTGACAGGCTGTCCATCCATGGATGTAAGCATTAAAGCGGCGCATCTAACCATATGCTCCTCCCCCCTTCTGCACCGGATTATTATCAGATTATCTTTTGAGGCGATGCTCCTCAATTCGACGCGTGCTAAACCGAATTCCCCGAATAGGTTCGTTAAAGTTTTAATAAACCCAGAGTATATGGTTTTCCAGTCCATAAAACCCTGGGAATCAACCTCCAAGAGAAGATACCTTTTATGATGATGAGTCATCCAGAACCCGCTCCAATTATACGTCTCCCAATAGTTGAACCCCTTCCATTATATATCTCTCACTTAGTTTTAGGCGATTCCTCGATATTATCTCTATGGGGTTCCTCGAGACCGCGTCTAGAGAGCCCCCTCCACTTAAGCCGAGGCATTCAGCCAGGGCCGCCATATCCCTTGCAGCCCTGATCTCAGACAGCTCCCTCGCTGAACTCGTCACGACGATGGGTATATCATGCTCCACGGCTATCCTCACCTCCCTCATGAGGCGAGCGAATATTTCATGGATGCCCCCACGAGCCGACAGGGCTACTAATGGTCTAACCTGTATCTCTAATGCCCCTACACATACGTGGGCTACGGACTCCCTAAATACGGTATTTCTCTTACTCAGGTCGTAGTATATCAGGTCCACCCTATGATCCCGAGCGGATACGGTGGCCAATTCGTTGGTCAGCGGCTTGACCCCTATAACTTCAAATCTCATCCTGTTTCTCCTCAGAAATTTCAAAAGTTCCTGTCTGCTTCTAGGTTCGAAGTTGACCCTAAAGGCTACATCGAGGCCGTGTTCCCTCATAGACTCCCTTATCGATTTCAAGCTCCCGCAGTTCGTGTTGGGATCCGATGAGAGGGCTACACCGTGGAAACCAGATCTCTTAATCTCATGGGCTACTCTAGAAACGGGATTCTTCAGGAATAGCTCCATCTCAACGTTTAAGTCGACGTATCTACGCATCCCTAAGCATCCTTTTCAGCAACTCTATTAAATTATTTTTTCTATGGCCCCGCCTAAACTTTATCTTAATTTGGATCGGATCACCCCTACCGAGGCATATCACCCCTCTAGCGGCCGCTTGTTTATCCAGTCTTACATAGAGGGTGCTCCCCCCAGCCATATGGAGTGGAAGCTCCCTCAGGAGGAGAGCTTTATCGTTTGATCCCAGCCCGGCTACCAGGCTTTTAAGGAAATAACCTAGTCGCTCCCTAGGCTTTACCGAAGCCGTTAAAAGCCTTATGGGGTTACCATAGTGTCCCGAGAGGCTTCTAATTCTAAGGATCGAATGCATTTCACCGGGTATCAGCGATGAGACGGCTTTCTCAACCTTCTCTCCATCCTCAGTTGCATGGATTAAAGCGTTTATCTCTATCTTCTCGACGGATAGAAGTTCCTCCATCTCCAGATCGTCTCCTCATATTAGTTCTCCAATATCCTTCTAATAGATGCTTCTAGTATTTCAAGGGCTAAATCTATGGTTTCCCTCCCGATGTTGATCGGTGGGGCCACTAGGATCGTGGACTTACCGCAGACGTCTAAGACGACGCCTTTCCTCCAGCACTCCCTCACTATTCTTTTAGCATTCTCCACGTCGGGCTCCCTATCTCCACCGGTCTTTATTATCTCTATCCCTATTAGGAGGCCTAACCCCCTTATATCCCCTATACAGGGTAATTCCTCTTGGAGCTCCCTGACCCTCTTTTTCATGTAGAGGCCTTCCCTGTTAGCGTTCGGCATCAGGTTCTCATCCCTCACCGTCTTCACCGTCGCCAAAGCCGCTGAAGCGGCTAACGGGTTTCCACCCAAGGTCGTCGAGTGCGAGCCAGGATACCAGTCCATGAGGTCTCTATCGGCTACCAGCGCCGTTATGGGGAGGCCTGAAGCCAAGTTTTCGGCCATCGCCACGGCCTCAGGTGTTATGCTCCAATGGTTCACCGCGAACCATGAGCCCGTCCTCCCCAGGGCCGTATATCCCTCATTAACTATGATAGGTATCCCATTATCCCTAAGGATCCTCCATAGTTTCCTCATATACTCATCGGGCGGTACTATTACGCCATTATATACTTGAATCGGCTCTAGGAGGAAGGCCGCCGTATCCTGTGGAGGAGCCACCGTAGCTAAGGCGTCCTCCAAGGCTTGGAGGCAGTAAAGGCTTCTACATGGTTCTCCTACCTTGGTTAAGGGGCATCTATAACAGTATGGAAATGGTATATGAACCGTGGTTAGCAGGCCGGGCATATGAAGCCGCCTCCGAGCATCATCTGACGTCAGGGAGGTGGCGGCTATGGATTCCCCATGGTAGCTTCCAATATGAGTAAGGTATACCTGCCGCCGAGTATTCCATCGCACCATCTTTAATGCTGCATCGATGGAGTCCTCCCTGGAAGCCGAGAGGAGCACCCTCTTCTCGGAGGCTCCAGGAGCGATATTGGCTAGCTCCTCTGAGAGCTCCGTGACCACCTGACTGTAGAAGCGGCGGTATGGAAAGCTGATAAGCTTCCCAGCCTGCTCCTCAATAGCTCTGACTATGGCTGGATGTCTATGGCCTAGGTTTGAGGTGAGCCATCCTGAGGTTAGATCGATATACCTGTTCCCATCTAAATCGATTAAATAGGGGCCTTCAGCGTATTCTATGGATAGGGGGAAACCTTTCTCCAACGACGGTGAGGTTACCTTATAATCCCTTATTTGGAGCTCCCGCGTCCTCGGACCGGGAGGGTAAGCTGTTATCCTAGGATAATAGGGTTTCTCAGACATCTCTTACAGCCTTTAAGGGTATTCCTCACATTCTTCGCGATAAAAGGTTTTAACTTCGGTCCCGCCTCGTTGTATAGGTTGTGGTTTAGGCTTGAAGTATAAACAGGTCATACTCGTCAGGACGGACCTGGGGATGAGCATAGGTAAAACTGCTGCGCAGGTTGCCCACGGGGCGGTCTCGGCCGCGGAGGCCGCTAGGATCGGATGGATGGAATGGTGGAGCGGATGGATGGACGAGGGGCAGTGCAAGATAGTTCTGAGGGTAAAATCTGAGGAGGAGTTGCTAAGATTTGATGAGATGGCTGGGAGAGAGGGTTTGCCTAAAGCTTTGGTCGTTGACAAGGGTTTGACCGAGGTGGCTCCTGGCACAGTTACCTGCCTTGCCATCGGTCCGGCGCCCAGCGATAAAGTGGATAAGTTGACGGGGGTGCTCCCGCTCCTTTGACTCGACTGGAGCCCCCTAGCCTAGACAGGGAGTTAGGTATGGAGGTCTATTTGACGGATATCGAGGGCATAGGGGGGACCATCAAAGAGAGGTTCGACGACTTCATCGTTGAGGAGGTTCTCCATGGATATGGGAAGCCTGTCCCCGAGTTTAAGAGTCTCCTCGGAGGGGGCAGGCACCTCCTCTGCGTGGTCTCCAGGAGAGGCTGGGAGACACAGCAACTGGTTACAGAGTTAGCGAAGAGGCTGAAGGTTCCTAGGAGATGCATAGGCTTCGCTGGATTAAAGGATAAGCAGGCCCATGTAAGGCATTTCATCAGCTTAGAAGGAGTCGACCCGGCTAAAATCGAAGGTCTAAGATTTGACGGCGTTGAGGTTCACCCGAGGGGCTTCATAGATGAACCATTGTCCTCGAGGCTTCTGATCGGGAATAAATTCACCATAACCATCAGGGGTCCATCCATGAAGCCGGATGAGGTCCACAAGGTAATAGAGCAGGTATACGAGGAGGTGAGGAGGCGCGGGGGCTTCTTGAACTTCTATGGATATCAAAGGTTTGGCAGCGTCAGGCCGGTTACACACCTTGTGGGACGTTTAATGGTTAAACGGAGGTTCGACGAGGCCTTAAGCGTCTATCTGGGGCATATCGGATCGAGAGAGTCCGAGAGGGCTCGAGCGGCCAGGCTGGCCTTCCTTAGGGGAGAGAAGCTTAGCGATGTGTATAGGCTTTTCCCTAGAAGCTTCATCTATGAGCGTATGATCCTGAAGAGGCTGATGAGGTCCCCCAAAGGCTATTTGGAGGCATTCAAGGCGTTACCCTCGGGTTTAAGAAAGCTCTTCATCAACGCATATCAGGGCTATCTCTTCAATAAGGTCCTAAGCCTAAGGGTTTTGGAGGGCCTACCCTTGGAGAGGGCCTTGGAAGGCGACTGGGTTTTAGGCTTAACCCCTAAGGGCTTCGATACATACTCCCCGGTTAAGGCCGACGCCTCATCCCTGGATAGGTTGAATAAGCTGTTGGCGGAGGGCAAGCTACGCCTCGCCCTGCCCATATTCGGCTACCTCTCCAAGCTCTCCGATGGTGAGGAGGGGGTGCTCGAGAGGAAAATCCTGGAAGAGGAGGAGATATCATCACTCAGAGCCTTCTATATAGGGGCGATGCCGGAGGCGAGCGGCAGCGGCGGTCTAAGGCCCATCCTCGCCCCTGTTAAATCCTTCAGATTCGAGGCCTCGGATGGAGATGTAGGGTTCACCTTCTTCCTATATAAGGAATGTTACGCTACTATGCTGCTTAGGGAGTTCATGAAGCCTATAGACCCCGTATCGGAGGGTTTCTAAAGAAATCCACATAATCCGGCCGATGGAGCGACTTCGCATCTCAATCATCCAATAGGAGCAGCGGGTCACCCCACTTTAAAAGGGCACTGAAAACCCATATGCCCACAGCGCCTTCACCCCGACGAAGACCTGTAGGCATCCAAGCTTTATACGCATATGGAGCCGCGCTGTCTTAATATCTGTGGTTACCACGGCATGGTTCATGATAACAGGGATGTCGAAGACCTATCTATCGCTGGATAAACGCCTGGTTCGTGGACGGGAATGTTTTTAAAGCATTGAGCGTTCAGCCAAATGCTATGGGTGGACTAGCTGTTAGAGTGGATGGTTTAAGTTTCACCTATGCGGGGTCTCCTTTTCCCGCCTTAAGGGAGGTCTCTCTTAAGATCGAGAGGGGAGAGTTTATAATCATAACCGGGCCCAGTGGATGCGGTAAGAGCACTTTATGTCGATGTCTGAACGGTCTGATCCCCCACTTCTATCCGGGGAAGATGGAGGGAAACGTTGAGGTCTTCGGGATGAACACCAGGTTTTACACGCCTAAGCATTTAGCCAGGTTTGTAGGTCTAGTCTTCCAGAACCCTGAGAATCAACTCTTCTCGTTAAGCGTCGAGGGGGATGTAGCCTTCGGACCCGAGAACCTAGGCTTCCCAAGGGAGGAGACTGTGAAAAGGGTTGAGGAGGCGTTATCCCTGATGGGGTTGAAGGAGGTAAGGGATAGGGCGCCGTACGAGCTTTCAGGTGGACAGCAGCAGAGGGCGGCGATAGCCTCAATACTCGCCATGAGACCTGAAATGGTGGTATTGGATGAGCCCACCTCGTTCCTAGATCCCAGATCATCACTAGACATAATAGAAGCGATAAGTTTTCTGAACAGACGCTTGGGCATCACCGTGGTCCTAGTAGAGCACAGGCTAGACATAGCCTCCAGGTTTGCGGATAAGATTTACATCCTAGATGAGGGGAGGATAGTGGATGAGGGACCACCCCATCAAGTTTACGGGAGGAGGGAGACCCTCCTCCTCGGCGTAGGCGTCCCACGTATAAGCCTTTTATTCCAACTGTTAAGGGAGAGGGGGATCCCCGTAAAGGAGATCCCCCTCACGGTGAAGGAGGGAGCTGAGAAGCTAGAGGCGTTCCTAGTTGATAGAAATTGAAGGGTTAGCCTTCAAGTACCCGAATGGCGTGTTGGCGCTAGATGATGTGAACTTGAAGATAGGGGAGGGGGAATTCCTAGCCCTGATGGGGGAGAACGGGGCTGGGAAGACCACCCTCATAAAGCATTTCAACGGGCTCCTCAAGCCTACCGCCGGCGTCGTAAGAGTGGACGGTTTAGATACGAGGCATTTAAGCGTGGCCTCGCTCTCTAGGAAGGTGGGGTTAGTCTTCCAGAACCCTGACCACCAGTTCTTCTGTGAGACGGTCAGGGAGGAGATAAGCTTCGGCCTCCTAAACTTCGGATATCCCCGCCATATGATAGAGAAGAGGGTGAACCAGGTCCTTAGGATGCTGGATTTGGAGAGATACAGTGAATCGTCGCCCTTCGCCCTGAGCGGAGGTGAGAAGAAGAGGGTGGCCCTCGCGTCGGTTCTGGCATGGAACCCTAAGTATCTCGTATTGGATGAGCCCACGATAGGACAGGACGCCCTGCAAAAAGAGAGGCTGAGGAACTTCATAATCCAGCTGATAACCCAGGGGAAATGCGTCGTGGTGGTCTCCCATGACGTGGAGTTCGTGGCGGAATGCAAGCCTAGAGTAGTGGTCCTATCCAAGGGGAGGATCATAGCCGACGGCCCAGCCCATAAGATCCTATCCTCCGAGGAGGTAGTGGGGAGAGGATCCCTGATAATGCCCCAGATCGCCGAGTTGATGAAGCTTCTAAAGAAGCACGGCTTCCCAGCGGAGGTCATAGACGTATACACAGCGTGTATGGAGATACAGAAGAGGATGTCGAGAGGCCCCTGAATTGTCGATGAGCATGTTTGAAGGCTTCAAGTTTACAAGGCTTAACACGCCCATGCACCGAATGGATCCGAGAGCCAAATTCCTCATGATCATCGTGTTCTTCACGGCCGCAGTTATCTTCTCGAATATAATCGTCCTCCTCTCAGCCTTAGCCGTCCAAATCCCTTTGACCCTCCTCGGCAAGGCGGCTCACAGATGGGCTTCATCCATCAGAAGCGCATCCATACTGGCATCCCTGATCTTCCTGATGAACTTCATAACGGGCTCCCCCCTAACGTTCTCCATAGCCATGGCTGTAAGGTTCCTCGTACTAGTATCCTCGTTCTCGCTGTTCTTCATGACGACCTCACCGGATGATCTAGGCCTAGCATTAGAGAGGTTAGGCATACCATATACAATATGCTTCACCTTCACAATGGCTGTGAGGCTTGTACCGACGATGGCTGTGGATGCCCAGAGGGTGATAGACGCCCAGAAGTCTAGGGGTCTTGAACTGGAGAAGGGGAACATCCTGAAAAGGGTTAGAAATTATATACCAATACTCATCCCCCTGATCGTTAACGCTGTCAGGAGGAGCGTGGAGATGGCTGAGGCATTGGAGTCGAGGGGCTTCACCTCCACCAAGAGGAGGGAGCCCATGAAGGTGTTAACCCTAAACCGGATAGACTATCTAGCCATAGTTTTCAGCCTGGCATCGATGATATTCCTCATCTATATTAGACTCTATGTTTCAATTCCCACCTTCGACATTCCATATAGGATTAAACTTTTTTAAATAACCCTTAACTTCTTGGATAGATGTGAGGGACAGGTAAAGTCCACTATAAGGGACGGCGCGGGGAGCGATGGAGCTGAACAGCCGCAGAGGGGTGGAAGTGTGAATTGTTGGCCTTCAGGGAGGCCTATAAAGAGATACTGGAGGGCGTGAGGGACGCCCTCTCCAGCGTGGATGAAGGGCAGGTGAAACGTATGGTAGAGCTCCTGCTGGATTCGTATGGGAGGCGCATCCTGGTCATGGGAGTCGGCCGCAGCGGCCTCGTAGGCAAATCCTTCGCCATGCGCCTCATGCACCTTGGATTCAACGTCTACGTCCTCGGAGAGACCATAACCCCCGCCATAGGTGAAGGAGACTTGATAATATCAATTTCAGGTTCAGGATCCACCAAGCTGGTGGTGACGGCCTCCGAGATAGCCAAGGATGTGGGAGCCAAGATAATAGCCATAACTTCTTATCCGGAATCGGAGCTAGGCAGAATCTCAGACCATGTCGTCCAAATTAAGGGCAGGACGAAGATAGCCAAGGAGACCGACTACTTCCTGAGGCAGATAACGGGGGTCCATGAACCCCTCGCCCCCCTAGGCACAATATTCGAGATCTCATCCATGATATTCCTGGATAGTTTAATAGCCGAGCTCATGGTAAGGATGGGTAAGACCGAGGAGGACATGCGGAACAGGCACGCCACGATAGAGTAGGATAAGCCGTCAACCATTGAGAAATAGTAATTTTAATTTAAGATGCAATGCTTAAGAGGTTCAAGTAAGCTTAGGGGAGTGGCCGTCTTGCCTAAGCCTCCTCCGCCTTCAAGCATCCTGTTAAAGGGGTGCTCCTGGATAATAACTCAGAACGCCTCCAGGGAGATAATCAGGGGCGGCTCCATACTTATAAGGGACGGCCTAATCGAGGCGGTATCGAAAGAGCGGATAAAAGCAAGGAATATTGACCTCGTCATAGATGGTGAGGATAAGCTGGCTTTACCAGGCCTCGTAAACGCTCACACCCACGTATCCATGACCCTCTTCAGGGGATACGCCGATGATATGCACCTCAAGGAGTGGCTTGAAGATAAGATATGGCCCCTGGAGAGGAAGCTCACAGGCGATATATGCTACTTAGGCGCGCTCCTAGGATGCCTCGAGATGATAAGGAGTGGAACCACATGCCTCCTAGATATGTACTTTTATCCAGACTATGTGGCTAGAGCCGCTAGGGAGGCTGGGATGAGGGCCTACGTATCCCATGCATTGATCGACCTCATGGACAGGGATGAGGGGCTGAGGCAGGTGGGGTTGGCTGAGGATTATATCCGGAGGATACGGGGTATGGGGGATCCTAGGATCGGGATAGCGATCTCTCCACATGCACCTTACAGCTGCTCAGAGGAGACGCTTTTAAAGGCTAAAGAGATCGCGGAGAGGGAGGGGATCCCCCTCCACATCCACTTGGCTGAGACTAGAAAGGAGCAGGTTGACTTCGAGAAAAAATATAGGTTAAGGGAGGTTGAATACCTCGATAGGATAGGCTTCCTCTCCCATAGGCTGGTGGCAGCCCACTCCGTATGGCTCACCCGTAGAGAGGTTAGGCTTCTAGCCGAGAGGGGGGTTAAGGTGGCCCACTGCCCCGTCTCTAATATGAAGCTGGCTGAGGGGGGTACAGCCCCCATCCCCGAGATGATGGAGGAGGGTCTCACAGTCTCCCTGGGAACCGATGGGGCGGCCAGCAATAACAGCCTAGACATGTTCGAGACCATGAAGGTATGCGCTTTAGCCCATAAGGCGCATAGATGGGATCCAACCGTAGCCCCAGCCCAAACGGTTTTAGACATGGCTACGATAGGGGGGGCGGAGGCTCTAGGCTTATCCCATAGGATAGGAAGCATCTCCGAAGGTATGAGGGCGGACATAATCCTCATGGACCTTAAATCGCCCAACCTAAGGCCTATACACGCCCCCTCAACCCTAGTATCCCACATGGTTTACTCGGCTAATGGATGCAACGTAGACACGGTCATAGTAGATGGAAAAATCCTCATGTATAAGCGTAGATTTAAGACGGTGGATGAGAGAGCGGTTTACTCAGCCGTTGATTCAGCCGTATCCAGCCTCATCGGAGAGGCGGCTTGAACCCAGCACAGCATCCCTTATAAAGAGGTATCCCCTATCCCCATACCAGACCTTCTCCGAATCCCTTATCTTTATGGGATACTTGAAGAGGGGGGAATCCACCACAAAGGTCTCAGCTTCTCCTCCTTCGAAGACGGGATTAACCCCGAACCTGTTATAAGCCTCAAGGATACCCTCTAAATCTGAGATGTCGAACAGTTTACCCAGCCAAGCCTGACCCAAGCCATATGCTGCGCAGGCCGTTACTATAAACTTGAAACCCATCTCCACCTCTATTCGGAGGAGATTGAAAGGATCCTTACCCCATAGTGGGGCTATCGAGTGAACCCCTAGATCCTCGCATATTCTATCGATCCTAGATCTCTGATAATCGCTCATAACCGCCCCGGATAAAACGGCGTCAAATCCTACCGTATCCCTGATGACCATTAAAGCCTCCTCCAACTCTTGAATTTCCCCTTCCCCTTCATCTTTTCTCATGGGGAGTATCCTGATGGGATAGCCTAAAGCCTCCGCTTGAAGCCTCGTCCACTCCACGTTGGGATAGTGGAACATGTAGGATTCCGGATCCGCCGGTACGACTGAGACCAGAAGCTCGACGCTCCATCCCTGGTGGACGGCATACCATAGGGCTAGGTTGCTGTCTTTACCTCCGCTGTACAATACTATGCATCTCAATTCTACCTGAGCCTCCTAATGAACCACAATGTATAAAAGCAGTTTCGTATTGTACCCTCAATAGTCAGCTATATCAAGGTTGTGATCGGACTTGCCGAAGTTTAAGACGACCGGTGAGATCCTGAAGATAGTGGGCAATAAAGATCAGATCCGAAAGATGTAAAGGATAAATCCTTTACATCCGGAACATATAGGGATCATTGCCCACGTAGACCATGGTAAAACCACTATGTCCGACTCTCTACTTGCGGCTGCAGGCCTGCTCTCTCCATCCCTCGCTGGAACCGCCCTAGCCTTGGATTATATGGAGGAGGAGCAGAAGAGGCAGATGACCATAAAGGCAGCTAATGCAAGCCTCCTACACGTCAGAGGGGAAACTCCATACGTGATAAATCTGATAGACACTCCTGGACACGTGGACTTCTCGGGGAGGGTTACCCGCTCGTTGAGGGCTATAGATGGGGCTGTGGTCGTCGTGGACGCCGTGGAGGAGGTCATGGTTCAGACGGAGACAGTCACCCGTCAAGCCGTGGAGGAGAGGGTGCGGCCGGTCCTCTACATAAATAAGATAGATCGGCTGATTAAGGAGTTGAAGCTCACCCCGGATCAGATCCAGGAGAAGATCTCAAGGATCATCAGGGACTTCAACAACCTGATAGAGATGTATGCTGAACCAGAGTTTAAGGATGCATGGAAGGTGGGGTTCGCTGAGAACACGGTGGCCATGGGCTCCGCAAAGGATCGTTGGGGTTTCACCTTCGAGATAGCTAAGGATAAGGGTATCAGGTTCAGCGACATAGTGGAGGCCTACACTTCTGGGGATGTTGAAGGCCTGAGGGGGAGAGCCCCGTTGCATGAGGCGATCCTCAACATGGTTGTTGAGGCTATGCCTCCCCCCCATGTCGCACAAAGGTATAGGATACCTAAGATCTGGACCGGTAAGCTGGAGAGCGAGGCGGGTGAGGCCATGATAAACTGCAGCGACGATGGGCCGGCTGTGATGTGCGTAACTAACATAGTAGTGGATCCTCAGGCAGGGGTCGTAGCTACGGGCCGACTCTTCTCAGGGACTATACATGAGGGCGACATGGTATACCTGATAAACGCGAATAGACAGTCTAGGGTGCAGCAGGTATGCATCTACATGGGACCATACAGGGAGGTTGTAGGGTCCCTGGGCGCGGGCAATATACCCGCCCTACTGGGGTTACAGGATGCGAGGGCTGGGGAGACCATATCCACGACGAGGGACGTCGCACCCTTCGAGGCTGTACGATACGTGACTGAGCCCGTGGTCACTATAGCTGTGGAGCCTAAGAACAGCCGGGACCTGCCGAAACTCGTAGATATACTGAGGAAGCTGTCCATCGAGGATCCGAACCTCGTCACGACGATAAACGAGGAGACCGGGGAATACCTCATATCGGGAATGGGCACGCTCCACTTGGAGATAGCCACCACGCTCATCGAGAAGACGGGCCTAGAGATAGTTACTTCCCGTCCAATAGTCATATATCGGGAGGCTATAAGATCCTCGGCTGGACCATTTGAGGGGAAGTCCCCGAATAGGCATAATAAGATATACATAGTGGTCGAGCCCCTAGGCGATGAGATAATAGAGCTCATGAAGGGGGGTAAACTCGGCGAGTACATGGATAAACATGCTATGGCGGAGATCCTAAGGGAGCACGGCTGGCCGGCGGATGAGGCTAGGGGTGTATGGTGCCTCGACCCAACCTTTAATGTGCTCGTAGACGCCACTAAGGGGGCCCAGTACCTTCATGAGGCGAGGGATATGATCATAGCCGGATTCAGATGGGCGATAAAGGAGGGCCCCCTAGCCTACGAGCAGATCAGGGGGTTGAAGGCTAAGATAGTGGATGTCTCCCTGCATGAAGACCCGGTGCATAGGGGGCCGGCCCAGATAATGCCGATGACCCGGAGGGCGATCTTCGCGGCGTTCCTCAGCGCGGATCCATGCCTCCTAGAGCCTATACAGAGGATAACCGTGAAGGTGCCGCCTGAACTCTTAGGAGCCGTCACCAGCGTGGTAACCCAGAAGAGGGGGCGCATCATATCGGTGGAGCAGAAGGAGCATCTAGTATACGTCACAGGGGAGCTGCCCACCGCTGAAACCTTCGACCTCTCAGAGGTCTTAAGGAGCGCCACAGCCGGCAGGGCCTTCTGGGGCCTAGAATTCTCGAGGTGGGCTCCTGTGCCAGCGTCGATGATGCAGCAGGTGATACGTTCCGTGAGGGAGCGGAAGGGCTTAAGCCCTGAGCATCCGAAGCCTGAGGACTTCGCTGAGAAAGCTTAAACCAGCCAACCACACCTAAACCTGAAAGCTTCGGAGGGGTAGATAGCCTTAGAAGGAGACGCAGCTCTTCAGGATTCCTGAATCTTCCAGTTTCTTAAGGATCTCCCGGTACTTATCCTCTTGGTTGAGCATCTCGTTGAAGATCTCCTCTTGGACGTGGCTTCCACTTTTGACCTTCACCTTAACCGGGATCCCCAACTTCTTCTCCAAGGCATATTTTATCAGGATGCCTATGATGCCTCCCATGGGACAGTAGGGCGTAGTCGGCTTAAACTGCACGGTTAAGCCCTCATCGGATATATCTATATCCTCCTCCTCCACTATCTTCAACTCCGTGACTGAGAGCGGATACTCCGGATCATAGATTTTCCCCAATACCTCCATGACCGTGTCCTTATCCATAAGCGGTCTCCTCATGCTGCTATTAGCTAAAGGGCATGTCTTAAATGTTTCCTCACAGACGGGATGAGATGGGTTCCATCGCATGACTCCGCCTCGTTAAGATGGGCTAGGCCCTCTCTACAGGTGGAGAAAGAGATCCCGTACCTGGCGGCTGCATCCCTAACCCTCAGCAGCAGCCTGAACCTTAAATCCTCGGGTAAGTAAATGCTTCCACCTATACGTCGACCCTTACGCAGATAGAGTTCTTCAAGTTTCATCCTTTGGGCCTCTGTTAAAGCCGAGGTTAAGCGTTTAAAGTTGTCCGGCTTGGCCTTATAGGTCGAGGCGATTATATGCGACGCGCCGCTCTCGGCGGCTTTTGAGACCAGCTCCTCCACCAGCTCTAAGCTATCGTTTACAGTGGGTATGATGGGGTCAAACCTGATGGAGCAGGGAACTCCGTGGGAGGCGATCTCCCCTAAAGCCTTTAGGCGGAGGCTTGGAGGTGGAGCCCCCGGCTCTATAAGACGGGCCAACCCGTCATCCAGCATGGTGATAGTCAACGATACGGCGCACCAGCCCCCTCTTATAATGTCTAGGTCCCTGACGACCAGGTTCGATTTAGTTATTATTAACACCTTGAAGCCCTCCTCATATAGGAGCCTCAACACTTTACGGGTGAGCCCCAGCCTATCCTCGGGGGGAGTATAGGGATCCGAACTGTTAGCCATGGATACGGGCTTTGACCGGTCACCCCTTCGAAGCTCCCTCCCCAACCGGTATAGGAGATCCCTTTTAGGCCTGGCATGGAAGGGGTCTCGTATATAACTGGTTATATAGCAGTATAGGCAGGCGTGGCTGCAACCGGTGTAGGGCGCCAAGCTATACTTGGCGGGACATGTACATAGCCTGCCGTGCCAGGGATCGAACAACCCTAATATAGGCAACTTCCCCGTAGAATCTGTATATACAAGTTCATAAACATATTCGAATGGAAATGTGCTAGGGGAGCCGCCGTCCAGCCTGGCCGAGATTACAGCGTTAATCCCCAACGGAGACCTATGCCTACCCCTAACCGCCTTCAGCGCATGTTCGATAATTCGACAGCCGCTAAGACAATCCTTCGATCAATAAGTTTAAAATAATTCTTTAAAATACGATTTATGGGCTGTAAAAGAAATAAATATGTCCCAGCATTTAATCATAGGAGACGAGGCACATCCCAGCCTTTATGCGGCCGTAGTCTAGCCTGGTCTAAGACCTTGGCCCTCCAAGATGAAGGGCCTTTACGATCAAGGAAAGCCAAAGACCCGGGTTCAAATCCCGGCGGCCGCACCAACATCCATACTCATGGAAGCCTTCTAAGCTTTGACCTGTTAAATCGGCATCGATTCTGGATCCGATACCTAAGAACCACCTGGGAAATTGAATCTATATCGTTTCACCAACTGTTCGTGACAGGATAAAGCCTTTATCTTCGATGCATTTAGATTAAAGATATATAAACATGTTAACCGGCAGGTCCTTATCTCACCGGTATCCAGTAACTCCCCCCTCCTTCGCGGTGGAGTATCCTATAAATTCTTTAAACGACCTTACATAAATGGGTTTGGCTGGGTGATTAGACCCAAATTAACCTGGTGCCGAGAGCAATTAGTTTGAGGTCTTTACGTTCCTTGGGAGTTAAGAGATCCCAGTACAGGTTCACCTAATATATGATCGCGAAGTCGCGGTATTCCCCCTTAGGCTCCTCATACTCAACTTCTACTTTAGTTACTCTCGCCGCTGGCGGGCCCCTCCGACAAAATTGAATAAATTCCTCCACGGCTCCCTCCTCACCTTCCGCAATTGCTTCTACTCGTCCATCGGGCAGGTTCCTCACCCACCCCGATATTCCCAGATCCTTCGCTACTCGGCGGGTTTCATATCTGAAGAAAACCCCCTGAACACGACCTGATATGTATAGATGTGCCCTTACCCGACGCATCTATCCATCCTCCATACCTTGTATGATCCGGGTTTGAGGGCATACCCAGTCATTTGAGAGAGCCACCGATCTACGTAGTGGATCCGCCCCATCACTATTGAATTATCTTTATTTTAAGTTTCTCATCTCCTGTTATCTCTACGCCTTTGAGGCTGGAGATCATCCCTAGAACCGTGGATTTAATCATCCTAGCTACAAAAGGTTGCATGGGAAGCTTTGAATCGCCTATTTCAACCTCTACATCTAGGGAGGATGAAGCTACGGGGCAGTTTTCGAGTTTTCTCCGTCCACTATATATGGCCTTCGCCATCTCAAAGCAGGATGGGTACCCGCACCTCCCACAATCTAGTCTGGGAAGCTCTCCCATTATCCTTTTAACCTCCGTGAAATATTCAAAATATTCGGTTACTCTCCGCCTTAATTCATCGTCCTGCCGCCCAAGGATTAGAGTTAAACAATCTAAGTCGGATAGGGAACATGAGGCGACCAAATCCCCCTTCAACTTCGAGTTGAAAGCATTCAAATCATCCGTATTCCTTACACATAATATCTTGGCTATGCTGGGGTCGCTTAATGCCTTATCTTTAAAGCCTTCCATCACTATCACGTCGTAGTCCCTTATAATCCTCTGGTATTGGGGGGTGCCAAAATCCATCCCTCCATCTCCGGGATATATCACGGATAACTCCTTCGGCGACGCCACAATCACAGCGTCTGCGCCAGCGGACCTCATCCTCCAGCTATCGCTCCCCCTTCTATCGATGGAGAAGGAGTCGTCGGGAACATGCTTCACGGCTAAAATCTTTAAAGGATAGCTTTTCAAGGCTTTAATTGTCAATTCAGCTGCATATGTCTTGCCCGAGTTCTGGTAACCCACAATAGCGATCTTTAAAGGATAGCCAACCCTGAGGACCATACCTTAAACCTCTATATCATGGCCTCTAATTGAGCTACCGTTAATATAAAAATAATAGTTGATGCCCTATAACGCCTAAGGAGGCTGGATACTCGCAAATGAGCCCCATAGATCTCACCTCTTAACCCCGGTTTATTGAGGAATCGCCGTTCATCATGGCCGTATGAGCTTTATACTTAAAGGGCTTAGAAGTCCCATCTCTGTTCGCGATGATACGCGAAGTAAAGTAGCGGGTGAGAAAGGCTCTAATACCTAAAGTCTTCCGGGTAATAAGCCAGATGGAGAGGACTAGGTTGAAAGACTCGATAGTTGTGGATATCGATGAGACGCTCATAGACACGTCGTCTAGAAAGAGATCCGCTTGGAAGCTGGTGTTAGGCTTAGAGATCCCATTAGAGGTCATCGAGGAAAACCCATCGAGGAAAATCCTGAGTATTTACGCCCCGGACAGGTGGGATATATGGCTCGAATTCTGGAGAACCCTTCTATGCTACAGGGAGGAAGGGGTTGGCCTTCTAGCCTTAGATAAGGCTATACCGGGGGCGGCTGAGGTATTAAATAAATGGGCTGAAGCCTACAAAATAGTGTATATAACGGGTAGGACGGAGAACATGAGGCAGCTGACATTAAGGGAGCTGGAAAGGCTAGGGTTCCCCACCGGAGACGATGAGATCCTGATGAGCCCATCATTAGAGGATTTCCTAAATAACCCTATGGACGTGAGGAGGAGGCTCCTACTAAAGGCAGCGGAGGGATCCAGGATAGCTAGGGTCGTAGACGACTACCCGAAATACTTCCAGATATACTCCAAGCTCGGAATACCGGATAGGATAGGGCTGATGAGGAGTAGAAGATATAAAGAATCAGATTATGAGGGCACAACAAGGGTCGTAAAGGAATGGCGGGAACTATTAGGCTAGCCTTCACGTATCCACCTCATCCCGGTTTCATGCTTCCAATGATGGTCCACTATTGAATGGTGTATACTCCCTAGGGGATTTCGGGCTGAGAATTCTCATTTAGATAATTTCACCTAGAGATTTTAGGGAGCCTCTTGAGATACTCCTGGTATGACGATGTGATGAGCCTCCTATCCTCATCGGTGAGGCTCCTCTTAACCTTCCCGGGGACACCCATCACCAGGGAGTTTGACGGGATTTTGGTGCCGGGCGGTATCACGGCTCCGGCGGCCACTATGACCCAATCCCCTATCTCCGCGCCGTCCAAGATTATGGAGTTTATCCCTATCAATACGTTGTCTCCTATTCTCGCTCCATGAATTATCGCCGAATGACCTATCGTAACGTTTTCGCCGATTTCAACATTCATACCATGTATCACTACATGCTCCTGTATGTTGGAGTTGCTGCCTATCTTAACGGCTCCCTCATCGGTCCTTATCACAGCGAAGGCCCAAATCGAAACGTTGTCTCCGAGCTCGACTCTATCACCAATCTCGGCTTTAGGATGAATATATATCATTTTAGACACCGTTCATAGGGGCTGGAAGCCCACCACCTAGGGCTAAATAAAATAGGACCTAAAAAAGGGTTGAAGATGTTGAACATCCAATATTGGATTTATCTACCTAATTTATCCTTAAGGACCCTATCTACTTCCCCTAGTCCCAGCCTTTCGAGTGTTTCACCCTTAGGTATCCCGTTTTCATCCCAGCCCATGGCGGAGTAATATTCCATGCGCATCTCCTCAAATTCTCTCCTGTCGACCCCTCTACCCTTTTTAGGTCCTGAGGGTAAAGGCTCATAGAATCTGGGAGGATTCTCATCGTTCTCCCTGGGCTTCCATCTCAAGTCCGGGCCGCCTATTAGGAGGGCTGCCCTCTGTATGTTGATGATCCTTCGAGCCATCTCATCGTACCATTCCTCTCCGGAAATGTTCCATCCGGTAACCTTGTTGATGAAGTCCCATACAAGGGTCTCAGGCAATGTCCAAGCGTTGAACCAGCATATGACCGCTGAATCGTATAGGGCTATAGTAAGCTCACTGTTGCCATGGTTTAAGGGTAGGTGGGCTATGGAGGTGTGGTCTCCCCCCTGGACGGAACAGGCGTAGGCGATGTAGGATGGATAGTCTAGGGTGCTCCTGTTTCCATGGGCTCCTATCGCGATGCCCTTAGATTGGACGGCGTATTTCAGTACTTCTTCACCCTTCTCCTTCGATAATTTTAATGCGGCCCTGTAGGTTCCCTCGGCTAATACATCGCCTATCCCCTTCCTGTAGGCGATCTTCTCGAGCAGCTTCGCGAATGCCTCAACGTTGCCCCATTCCAGGTCAATGCCTTCGAGCTCATCCTTTGTGAGTAGGCCTCTCTGATATAGTTCCGCGGCGAATCCTAGGACGTTCCCACCGTTTATGCCGCAGATCCCCAGGTCGTCTACCCTAGCCGATAAGTAAGTGTTACCTTCAGGCGTGAAGACCCCGAGGTTCGTCCCTACGTAGGCTTGGAGCTCATAGTCAGGATTATCGCTTACGGCGCCCTTTAATGGCCCTGAGGTGGGCATGGCAACCTTGAGGCATGTGGTTGGACAGCCGTAGTCTCCCCAGAACCTCTTCACCCAGACCCTTTCATCAAACCGGTCTACACCATAATCCTTGACGTCATGCCATTCCTCCTGCCAGTTTCTTACAGGTTCGGAGCTGGTCTGGTTGCCGTAATAGTAGCCGCCGTGGCCTGTACCCCACCTCCTGAAAAGCTCGTTCTTGTAGAGTTCATCGCATACCTCGCCTATGAGCCGTCTAACCCCCTCCATATCCGCCACTTCAGGGAGGGGGCCGCTCCCCTTAACGGTTATAGCCTTAAGCTTCTTCGATCCCATGACCGCGCCGTAGCCGCCGTACCCCGCCGCATGGGTCCACTTAGCCATCACCGCCGCCACCCTAACCTTGTTCTCGCCTGCAGGCCCGATATATAGGATGGATGGATCCTTCCATTCGCCGAACCTTGGATTAATCCTCCTGAGTTCTTCACGCCCCTCCTTGACGAGCCTCCTAAACGTCTCTTTTCCCTCTAAGCCCCAGATATGGGAGGCATCCCTAAGCTCCACGTGGGAATCGAAGATGAACAGTTGGGTCGGCTTATCCGCCTCACCGGAGACTATGATCCCATCGTATCCTGCACATTTAAGTTCGATGCCGAACTCGCCTGCAACCGTGGATCCAACTATCCCATTGCTCTGCGGGGACTTCCCTGATACGCAGACCCGGCCGCCGGGAAAGTATCCCGTTAACGGCCCTGTAAGGATGAGGAGTATGTTCTCCGGGCCTAAGGGATCCATTGAATCCCATTTCTCCCCGATTCTATCCCAGAGGATCCTTGAAGCCAATCCTCTACCGCCTATATAGCGTCTAAGGGTCTCCTCCGGGAGCCTGGTTTCGGCCACCTTGTTCGAAGTTAAATCTACTTCTAGGAATTTACCCGCATATCCCTTCATCTAGATCATCTCCTCGGAGGCTTCCCCGAAAAGGACCTTGACGAGGTCCCTCGTAATATCCTCTGGGGTTCGCGCATAGAGCTTCGTGGTGTAAAGCTGCCATGATTGGGGCATCTCCCTGACTAGGCGTAGGGCATCCCATTTACCCTCCTGGCATACCTTAACGCATTGGGGGTCTCCGCCGCAGAGATCGCATATTAGGACGTAACCATCTCTGGGATGGAGGTGGGGAATATGCCCCGGACAAGCGTTTATGCAGATCCCGCAGGCGGTACATTTCTCCTTGTCAACTATCACAGCCCCAGTCCTATCGTCGACGGAGAGGGCCTCGAATGGGCAGGCTTTAACGCATGGATAATCGTCGCATTGGGCGCATAGATGGGGTACCTCCGCGCCGGGCACCAGCATGAAGACCCTTACACGCGAAGCCTCAGGCCATATGACGCCCTCATGATAGAGGGAACAGGCGATCTCGCACCTCCTGCAGCCGCTGCACCGGGAGTAGTCCCGGGAAATCCACATCTTAGGGGAACTACCCAAATCCTACACCACGCAGATGGTTTACACCGTTTAAATCATGAGATATGGGGGGAATAGCTTTAAGCCTTTCCTCTCCTAGAATTAAAAGCCCTACTTAAGCAGAGGCTATCTTCTATCTAGGCTTGGGGGTTGATCCCGGTGGATCCCTAAATAATTTATTGTTTAACCATTAGTGGGTTGCATTTTATTCTCGATTACAATCTCTATTACAAAATAATAGTTGGGGGTTTTATTTGGGCCACCAGATCCTCAGGTTTTCGAGTTCCGCTGGTATCGGTACGTAGCTCCATCTTTGGAGTGCCCGCTTTAGCTCGGGGTGCCTCTCCGCGGCCTCGGTTAGGGGTACACCCTCTAGGATAGCGTCTAACGCCTGTCTGGCTGCTTTGGCGCCTATGCCAGTACCGTCTGGATGGCCGTGGATTCCTCCGCCGAGGTTTACCGTGATGTCGGTGCCTAGGAAGGCTATATTCCAATGCAGGTTTCCGGGGTGTATCCCTCCAGATGCCACTGGCATAGTAGGCTTCAGGTGGAGCCATTCGGCTCTTAAGGCCCTGTTTATCGTTTGGACGTCCGCTATCTTTCCATGCATCTTCCCCGCGGCCGTCCCGGTGTGGAGCTGGTCCCCTCCAGCTACGCGAACCAGTTTGGAGAGGGCTAGGGTGGTCATGCCGTGATCGGGCTTCCTCGTGAACGCGGCGTAGCCTGCTCTATGGCAGTGTACTGGAAGCTTTATCGAGGGATCTTCGGCTAGTGCCTGTATCGCGGATAGGCCGGCCCATACGAAGTCCACCATTAACATTACCCCCTTGCTCGCGTTCGCCTGGACCTTCTCAGCCACCCCTAGTATCTTATGGGCTGGCGAGGTTATATTTATGGCGTAGAGGGTCTGCCTCCCAGTCTCCTCCCTCGCCCTGTCTATGGCCTCAGAGCAGGCTGCAACCCTATCTTCAAGGCTGTTGTATGGAGGGTTCACGAGGAGCTCATCGTCCTTCACGAAGTCGCATCCGCCCGCCGCAGCCTCGTATACTATGTGGGCGTGAGTCTTATAGTCTATCCCAAAGTTGGGTTTAACTATGGTGCCGAGGTGGGGCCTCCTCTCCCTGGCTGTGCCCGCGATCTCCCTTACTCCCTCTAAGCCGAACTTCGGACCCTTAAACTCCCTCAGCCAATGTTTAGGGAGGTGGAAGTCTAATAGCTTGATGGCCTTGAAATCCGCCATCCCATAAATGTTGCCTGCTATACATGAGAGGAGGTTGGGTAAGCCGCCTACCACGGGGTCGTAGTTCTCGGCTGGGAAGGCTATATCGGCTATGGCGGAATTAGGGTTTCCCGGAAGCTGGAAGAGCCTTAGAACCTTGCCGCCGAATCTCCTTCTAACCTCAGCGGTCTCATATTTGACGGGGGTCCACGTGCCGGTGCTCTGCTCAGCGGCTATATGCTCAGCCTCCACTTGGGTAGAGGATCCCTCCTTCACTTCAAAGTAGAATGAGGCTAGAATATACTTATCGAAGTCTATTCCGAGGGATTCGAATGTTCCTACGAGCCGTGCCTCCTCGCTGAATTGCCACAAGGCCTCCGTTACCGCTTTGCTCTCCTCCTCCGACATGGAGTTTCACCGGCTCCTTTAAAGCTCAACGAGGATTAAATAGTTTATGCTAAACCCGGGTTAAGCCGAATCTCTCAGCCTTAAGGGTGGTGGAATCCCGTATAGATGGAGGCGTCTATCCGGCAGGTGAAAGGTTTTACATGCTAACTTTTATAAATCGACAACCCTCTATTCTATTATCGCGGTTAAATGAAAGTATTCGGCATGCCGTCCCTTATGGATCTAGAACTTGGGAAGACAGCCTACAAGGCTGTGAACAAGCTCTGTAAGGTTAAACCTGGAGAAAGCGTCCTTATTACAGTTGATGGACTGCAGGAATGGAGGGTGGCTGAGGAGATAGCTAAAGCCGCTGAGGCCGCTGAGGCTAAGGTCATGGTGGCCTGGCACTCCACCCCGCCGGGCTACGGGAAAGTAGGCGACCCGTATCATCCAGATCCTTTGAGGGCGGCTATACCTAATACTGACGTCTGGATCGAACTGAACAATCGGTGGCTCATCTACTCTACCCCCGGGGGTGGTGTTAACATTTAATCCGCCAGCTAATCTCTTCTCTTTAGAAATGGTGGAGCCGGGGACGGGAATCGAACCCGTCTCAGCCCCTGTAGGACATCTTTACTTTATACTGCGGGTTTCCGGCGTATCCCTTTAAAGTTCTGCAGCCCGCCGCCTGAACCGTTCGGCCACCCCGGCTCAGCTAAATCCGAACGAGTTAATTATTCTCTCATCGGATATTTTAATTTTAATCCAGTTTTAATCTTTTATCCGTTGCTTTCTGCCTTCCCGGATTAGGCTGCATAGGTTGCATAGCTGGATGGATAGCGTGTCCGGACCTCCTCTCTTGGCTACCTCCTCCGCTGCCTCGTTTATAGTCTTCTCCAAGATGGGGTCCCCCTCTATCTCCTTCACCGTCTTTGAACCCCTCTTCAAGGATAAGTATTGACTTACCGCTGCCTGTGTGGTCCCCAGCCTCTCAGCTATCTGGATCTGGGATAGCCCGTACTGCTCCATGAGCTTCTTCGCTATCATAGATCTTATGGCTGGGAGGTAGTATCTCGCTATCTCCTCGCATGAGGGCCTCGAAGGCATAGATAACACCGTTATTTCACTTGTGAAGCCCGGATTTAAGGATTTCCAAACCGTTAACGGCCTCCGGAATCCTCCACAAATTTGATGGCTGAGATAGCGGCCTTGGCGGCCTCCCCTACCGCCGTAGCTATCTGACGCCACTTAGGCGACGTACAATCACCGGCGGCGAAGATGCCCTTCATGGAGGTCTCCATGTTCTCATCCACCCTTATATATCCAGAAGCATCCTTCTCGACGATGTCTATGAAATCCGTGCTGGGCCTCCTTCCAATATATATGAATATTCCATCCAGCTCCATCCTGAGGCTTCCACCGGTCCTCAGGTTCCTGACGGTTATCCCTTCAACCATCTCGCCTCCATGGATGGCCTCCACCACCGAGTTCAGCAAGAACCTTATGTTAGGGGTGGCCTTTGCCCTCTCCACATGTATCTTTTCAGCCCTGAACCCCTCCCTCCTATGGATGAGATACACTTGCTTGGCCAGCTTGGCCAGGTATAAGGCCTCCTTGAAGGCTGAGTCTCCCCCACCTACAACTGCGACTGCCCGATCCTTGAAGAGGGGACCATCGCACGTCGCGCAGTAGGAGACGCCCCTACCTATGAGCCGGTCCTCCCCCTCCACGCCCAATCTTAGAGGCTTCGCACCCGCGGCAACTATGATGGCCTTAGCCGAGTATTCCCCTTTATCCGTCCTCAAATGGAAGACCCCGCCGCTAGGCCTGACCTCCTTAACCTCCTCCATGGCGATGTCCAGGCCGAATCCCTTAGCCTGTTCAACCATCCTCTCAGCCAGCTCATATCCTGGAACCCTATCAACCCCAGGGTAATTCTCTATCGAATCGCTCAGGGCCATTTGGCCGCCGAGTATCCCCGCCTCGAAGAGCTTAGCATCCATTAAAGCCCTCCCCACGTAGATGCCGGCCGTTAAGCCGGCTGGTCCACCACCGATTATGGCGATATCCAAAGGATTACCCTCCTCTCATACTCTCCTTCGTATGATCTTCAATCCGGTTATATTGATCGGCGATCATAGGGTCGGCTTAATCGCCCCTTGGGGGCATGCATCCGCGCATTCCATACACATTATGCAGTCGAGATCGTTTAGTTTACGCCAGGGTCTCCCTAATATTTTAACCCCCATTATGCAGGCCCTCTCGCAGTTAGGGCATTTCAGACATTTCGTAGGATGTCTCCTCAAGCCTATGAGGCTGAACCTCGCAAAGGCAGACATCAACCCGCCCAAAGGGCATAGATATCTGCACCAGAACCGCGCCACTGAGGCCCCACCCCAGAAGAGGAGGAGTAGGATCACGCCTTGGACCATGAAGAGGCCTATGTAATCCCTGGAGAGAGGGATCTTCCCCTCCACTATCATGCGGGGTATTTGGCCGAAGAGGATGTTATCCGGCGAGAAGGGTATGAACGGTCCATCGGCCATGGCGCCCATAGCCTCTATATAAGAGGATCCCACTCCACGCGATCTCGCTAAGCCAACCACTCCAACCACACCCATAACCGCCAGTAGTATGATGTATTTCATTTTCTTCCCTGAGGAGTCCGTTGCCCTGCCAACCTTTACGGCTTTGCCTCTGAGCGTGGAGGCCAGGTCTTGGATGAACCCTATGGGGCAGACCCATCCGCAGAGGGCCCTGCCTAAAATCGAGCCTATTATGAGCGTGGCGGCTATAGCGCTGAGGGGCACCATCGAATTTGAAAGGGTTACTTGTAGGACGTCCAGCAGTCCCGGGGTGGCGCTTATGTCAGCGCTTATCCCTACTAGGACGGGGATGGGGAGGTAGAACCTCGAGGGCCTCAACCCTAAAGGCGTATAGTTCAGGATGAGTATGTTCAACGTTATGAGGGAGGCCAGCTGCACAGCCCTCCTGAAAGGCCTATACTTCAACTTGGATACACCTACGCCACGTCTAATCTCGGAGTCTACCATCCAGCGGCTAATGGAATATAGGTATATATTTCTCTATGATGCCTTCAACTGCCTTGACGTCTCCTCTCTTCACGGCTAGGAACAGGATTATCAGCCCTAGGCATAGCATAATCCCTGCAATGGCCCTTTCCACATATATGGTTTTTAAAGTTGTCATGGCTCTGAAAGGTTTATCATGCCTTGAACTTAAGTTTTTACTCTGTGCTTTGGGTGGCGGCGGACATATGTTTATAACGACGTTATTACATGTATGATCCATAAGGGAGGTGGATATCCCTGAAAACCGTTTATCTAGATCACGCGGCTACAACCCCGTTGGATCCGAGGGTGCTCTCGGCGATCCTACCCTACTACGAGTCAAGGTTCGGCAACGCTTCAAGCCTACACTGGGCGGGGAGGGAGGCGAGGGAGGCCCTCGAGAAGGCCAGGGAGGCCGTCGCCGAAACGATAAACGCGGATCCTGGTGAGGTCATCTTCACCTCTGGAGGTACGGAATCGGATAACTTGGCGGTGAAGGGCGTAGCCTACGCCCTTAAAAGGAAAGGAAGACACCTCATAACCTCGAGTATAGAGCATCCCGCCGTTCTAGAATCCTTCAAGGCGCTTGAAATGGAGGGCTTCAAGGTCAGCTATATACCCGTGGACAGGGATGGGATCGTAGACGTCGGAAAACTTGAGGGGGAGGTCAGGCCGGATACCATCCTCATAAGTGTGATGCACGCGAACAACGAAGTTGGCACGATACAGCCCATAGAGGAGATAGGTGATATAGCGGAGAGGAGAGGGGTATACCTCCATACGGACGCCGTTCAGACAATGGGTAAGCTTCCCATAGACGTGGAGAGGCTGAAGGTCTCCCTGCTCACCATCTCGGGACATAAGATATATGGCCCTAAAGGGGTGGGAGCCCTCTACGTCAGGGAAGGCGTGGAGGTAAAGCCCATCCTCCACGGGGGAGGCCATGAGGGAGGCCTAAGATCCGGCACCGAGAACGTTCCAGGGATAGTGGGGCTCAGCGTCGCAGCTAAATACGCTGTGAAGGAGATGGATGAAACGGTTCATAGAATGAGATCTCTAAGGGATCGCCTCATTAGAGACCTCGTAGATCAGGTTCCCGGCTCCATCCTTACAGGCCATCCCGTTAAGAGGCTCCCAAATAATGCGCACTTCTGCTTCCCGGGGATCGAAGGGGAATCCCTGATTCTCGCCCTCAACGAATTAGGGGTAGCCGCATCCACAGGCTCAGCCTGCTCCTCTAGGAAAAAGGAGCCGTCACATGTCCTCCTCGCGATGGGGTTAGATCCTGTCGCCGCGAGGGGATCTCTAAGGCTAACCCTAGGTAAATGGAACAACGAGTCGGAGATAGAGTATGCGGTTAAGGCTATAGCTGAAACGGTGGAGAAACTGAGGGGGATCTCCCCTGTAACCCGTTAAAGCCCAACCTCACCACAAGGGGGAGAAGCCGTAAAATGTATAGTGAGAAGGTTATGGATCATTTCATGAATCCGCGGAACGTGGGCGAGATTATAGATGCGGATGGGGTTGGAAGCTTCGGTAACCCCGTCGACGGCGACCAGATCAAGATATATATAAAGGTTGAGGATGGACGGCTCGTAGATGTGAAGTTTAAAGCATTCGGCTGTCCGGCAGCCATAGCCTCCGGGAGCATATTAACCGAGATGGCCAAGGGCAAGACCATAGATGAAGCCTTGAAGATAACCAGAAGGGACGTGGCTGAAGGCCTGGGAGGGCTTCCCCCAAATAAGATGGAGTGCTCCAACCTATCGGCAGACGCCCTCCATAGGGCGATAAAGGAATATCTATCTAAGGAGAAGGAGAGACAGTAGCATTTAGGGTTAGAGAAGGGGCTTTCCCCCTCTTATACCTACCTCTAAATCCTTAAGCTCAAGCTAATCTTATATCTCTGAAAAGGCGGCTTCTAGCTGGGAGGTCGGGCATCTCCTTAGAAGCCTATAGGAGGGAGAAGGGCTGGAGATAAAGGTCCTCTACTCTAGGGACGCAGGATACCTTGAGAGGCTTAAATCGTTGAAGAAGCTTTCCGCGGAGGCCTCTAAGAAATGGGGTGTCAAAGTTAGGTTTATAGATGCTTCGAGGCTCTCTAAGGATCGGCTGGAAGGGTTCAAGTCCGCGATTAGGAGTATACCACCCCAAGTAAGGGGGAGGATAGTTTCCTCAGGGAATTATAGGCTGCCCTTGTCCAATGGGAGGAACCTGAACCTCGCCAATACTCCCATCGCCTTAATCTATAATGGCAGCGGGGAGCCCATCGACGTTTACCCCCATCTCATGGGAACCTTCTACATGGATGTAGAGGAGTTCATGACGAGATTATTGGGGGAGGGGCCTTCTGGATACTTCACCACTAGAGGTTTGCTCGAGGATCCCCTTAAGAAGATTTTAGCCGACGCCCCCAATATGCTTGAGGAAGGCTTAGAGTACGTGGGATGCGAGGCTGAAACTCCGGCGGGGATTATAGACCTCCTCCTAAGGGATAAGGAGGGGAGGCTCCTAATAGTAGAGGTGGAGACCACCGCCTCGGACTCCGCGGTAAGCCAGGTTTGCAGACTCGCCAGCGGATACTCGAAGGCCTCAGGGAAACCCCTTGACTCTATGAGGAAGGCCGTGGTATGCGTGAACTGCGGGGGATCAGTGGTCGACACATGCCGTGGCGCAGAAGTCGAATTATACAGGGTAAGGTGTGAGAGGATCGCTTAGATCCCTGCCCTATGGGCTCTACCAACCAGCGGCTTTATCTCCGCTAATCCCTTATCCCTGAGATAACGGGATAAACCGTCTTTCACCTCCCTGAATACTTTAAGGTCCCGGTATAAGATGGCTGTGCCTATCTGGACGGCTGAAGCCCCCGCCAGGAAGAACTCCACGGCGTCCCGCCATGAGGTTACCCCTCCGCATCCTATAACAGGTATGCGTAGACCCCTGTAGAGCTCGTAGACGGCCCTCAGGGCTATGGGCTTTACGGCTGGGCCCGATAACCCGCCTATTCCAGGGTTCAGGATGGGCCTCTCCAAGTATACGTCTATAGCCATGGCCCTCACGGTATTGATGGCGGTGACCCCGTCTGCTCCCGCCTCCTCAGCGGCCTTACCTATGGAGACTATATCGGTGACGTTGGGCGTCAACTTGGCTATCACGGGCTTATCCCCTACAGCCTCCTTCACGGCCTTCACTATCTCCCTGACCTTCAAGGGATCCGTCCCTACCTCGAAGCCCGTCCCGTGAACTGTGGGGCAGGAAAGGTTAAGCTCGAAGCCTTCAACGTCCACTTCCCCCGCTATAAGCTCCGCAGCCTCACCGTATTCATCCACTGAGAAACCGTAGATGCTCGCTATGACGGGTACGCCGAAACCCTTCATAGCCTTCAACTCCTTAACCATCTCTTGGATCCCTGGATTCGGCAGCCCCATAGCATTAATTAAACCGCATGGAACTTTAACCACGTTAGGCCCGGGGTATCCCTCCCTAGCCTTCAACCCCACGGACTTAGCCACTACGCATCCTGCGCCGGAGGCGAATACCCTTCTAGCCAGCATCGGTGAAACCCCTATCACCCCCGAAGCCGCCATGAGAGGCGTCTCAAGCTTTAAACTACCTATCTCGATGGATAAGTCCATGCCATGGTGCCACCAAAGCTTTTATCCCTTAACATCATATTCTTAACGGGAGCCCTTAACTTAAAGATGTCTAGTAAATTTAAACTGGTCCACGTCTCAACCCGACTTTAAATGGAGAACAAAGGGTATGAAGGCATACGTCGCAGATACTATTTTAGGCCTATTCGTATTGAACGAGCACGGCGAGGTATTAGATGGAGAACGCTTTGAGGGTCCCGGAGAAGCCGTTGAGTCCATAACGGGGGTGGATAGGGGGGCTCTCCCTAAGCCCCTAGAGAGGCTTATCCCAAGGCTGAGGCGATATGAACTCTTAGTCACAGATAATCCCGGCATCATGGACCTACTGCGGAGGGAGGGCTTAAAGGTTGAACTGGTTAAGGTCTCTGAAGTCATCGGTGGATTCAGGGATTCCCTGCCTGAATACGCGTTGAGCATAGGTCTGATAGAGAGGCCTGAGGAGCTCGGCGAGCTTGAAAGGACGATCCTATACGAGATAGCTAAGAGGAAGGTTAAAGGGGTCTCCGCTAGAAGGGACCTATATGCCGCCCAGATGATCAGAGCCCTAGACGATATAGACAGGAGCATAAACGTCTTCTCTGGGAGGATAAGGGAATGGTACGGCTTCCATTTCCCAGAGTTGGATAAAATGGTGGATTCCCATGAGGTTTACGCTAAACTCATATTAAGGATGGGGAGGAGGAGCGACTGGAGCCTCGAGGCCCTAAGGGGCATGGGGATACCCGACGGGGAAGCTGAAAGGCTGGTGGGAGCCGCCTTAAACTCTATAGGCGGGGAAATATCCGATGAAGACCTCGATACGCTTCAATCCTTCTGCAGGGCCACCATAACCCTCTTCGAAACCCGGGGGGTGATAGCTCTATCCCTCGAGAGGGCGATGACGGAGGCTGCCCCCAACCTGGCTTCGATAATCGGTCCAACCATAGCTGCCAGGCTTATATCCCTAGCTGGGGGGATAGATAACTTGGCGAAGATGCCGGCCAGCACCATCCAGGTCCTCGGCGCGGAGAAGGCCCTTTTCAGGGCGTTAAAAACTGGGTCCCGCCCCCCCAAGCATGGAGTAATATTCCAATATGCTCCTCTCCATCAGTCGCCTAGATGGCAGAGGGGTAAGATCGCTAGAACATTAGCGGCGAAGATAGCCATCGCCGCGAGGCTCGACGCTTACGAAGGCGAATTCAGGGGCGAGGAGTTAAGGGAAGACTTGGAGAGGAGGATAGCGGAGATAAGGGCGCGTTATAAATCTCCTCCTAAGAGGGAGAGGAGGCATGGAAGGAGGCGTAAGGGTAAGACCCCATGAGAGGTTCCCCGGCGTATACTGGGTGGAGCTCGATGATGAGAAGAGGCTTTCCACTAGGAATCTAGCCCCTGGACGAACGGTCTACGATGAAAGAATTGTAAAACAGGATGGGATCGAGTATCGGCTGTGGGACCCGTATAGGAGCAAGTTATCCGCTTTCATAATGAAGGGGGGGAGGGAGATATCGGTTAAGCCCGGATACAGGATATTATATCTAGGGGCAGGCACAGGAACCACCGTAAGCCATGTGAGCGATATAGTAGGCGAATCGGGCAGGGTCTACAGCGTCGAGTTCTCAGCAAGGGCCATGAGGGTGCTCCTAGACAACCTATGCAAATATAGGAGGAACGTCTACCCGATATTAGCGGATGCCCGCATACCGGAGAGGTATCCGATCCCTAAATCCGGGATGGACGGCGTATACTGCGATGTCGCCCAGCCTGAACAGGCGAAGATACTAGTGGAAAACTCGGAGATCTACCTTAAGAAGAAAGGATTAGCCATGATCGCCTTGAAGGCTAGGAGCATAGACGTAACCAAGCCGCCCAGCCAAGTCTTCGAGGAGGAGATAAAAATCCTCGAAGAAAAAGGCTTCAAGACAATTCAAATGTTAAAGCTTGATCCATACGATAAGGATCATGCAATGGTAGTCGGCGTATGGAACCCGTAAATCCCTTCACCAGTCATTAAGGTAGCAATTAAATTTTAATACCCAAGTTTAATGTCTGTTCCACCTAACTTTCCAGATGGATGACTTAACTTAATCAAGTGGATGAGGCCCTCCCCAGCAATGCATCCATTTTAACGTCCATAATGGGTATTCACCCTCCTCATTAAACTGCAAGGAAAGTTTTCATTATCTTATTTTCCGCCTAGAACAGCCTTACCGGATAGCCTAACTCCGCTCCGACCCATTCATTATTCGTTTTAGGGTCTTCCACGACCTCCTAACGATGGGGGGGAAGGAGCCGTGCTCCAGATAATAGTTCTTAAGGAAACCTATCGTACGCGGATCCGTGACGTAGCCGGATCCGAAGTCCCCGTAGATCCTCTTCAGCTTAAGCACCTCCCTATCCCTAACGACTTTCGCCAATATACTAGCCCCTGATACTATCGGATATTTCTTATCGGCATGGTGTTCGCCGATGAGCTCAACCTTCAATTGTCCCAGGTTAATCCTAATCCAATCGCAGAACCTGCCGCAATCCACATCCGAAGCGTCTACATAGGCTATATCCGGCCTCAGCTTGGATATCACCTTCGCCATGGCCTTAGCCTCCAGGAAGTTAAGTCCCCCAGGCCGAATCGACATATCCACATACCTATCTATCACCTCGGGAAGCATCTTAACGATATAGTATCCATCTACACGCCTCCTCAGGTCTTCAGCCAGCCTCTCCCGAGACCTAGCCGAGAGCTCCTTCGAATCCCTAACCCCTATCTCCCTTAGGGCCTCCACCCTATCCTCTCTAAGCTTGATCCCTGCCACAACCATCGGACCTATGACCGGGCCTCTACCGGCGTCGTCGAGCCCCGCTATAAACTTTAAACCCTCCATGAAGATAATTAGCATAGTACTGGATTAAAAGGATCTACCCTGGAAATCCATTTTTAGGCGGCGAAAACCCCAGGTCCACCATAAACGTTTAGGAGAAACAGTTTATGTATATATTCTTCGAGGTAACAATCTAAGCTATGTGTCTGGTGGTTCATGTTGTCTAGGCGCCTAGAATTCTTGGATGAGGCCGTGGAGGATATAAGGCTGATGAGGGTGAGGGGGGCCGCCGCGATAGCCAGATACGCTGTTGAAGCTTTAAGGAGGCTCGCGGGTGACGCTGAAGCCTATAACGCTGAGGACCTGTTCAAGCTGCTGGACGAAGCCTCTAAGAAACTGCTTGCTTCAAGGCCCACAGCGGTCTCACTCCCCAACGGGGTGAGGTTCGTAATGCATAAGGCTAAGAAAATTTTAGAGTCGAATCCTTCATTAGAGGATTTTAGAAGGGGCTTCAAAGAGGCCGCCGATGAATTTATAGAGAGGTCCCTGAAGGCCGTCGAGAGGATAGCGGAGTACGGCAGCCGCAGGATAGAGGATGGGGACATCCTCATGACCCATTGCAATAGCTCCGCAGTGGTGGAGATCCTGAAAAAGGCCCACATGGAAGGAAAGAGCTTCAAGGTCTTCATAACCGAGACTAGGCCGCTCTACCAGGGCAGGATAACCGCGAGGCAGCTCGGAGGAGAGGGCATAGAGACGTATCTAATAGTGGACGGAGCCGCCAGATATTTCATGAACGACATCGATAAGGTGATAGTGGGGGCGGATGCCGTAGCCGCAAACGGGGCCGTGGTCAATAAGATAGGCACCTCCATGATAGCCCTAGCAGCCCATGAGGCGCGGACCCAGTTCCTTGTAGCCGCTGAAACCTTCAAGTTCAGCCCTGAAACCATAATCGGAGAGCTCATATGGATCGAGGAGAGGGGATCCGAAGAGGTTCTACCTTCCGAGGAGCATAAGAGGATCCCCCTCTGCCGCGTGAGGAACCCAGCATTCGACGTTACCCCTCCGGAGTACATAGACGCCATAATAACCGAGGAGGGCGTGATCCCACCGGAGGCCGCGTTCCACATTATGGAGCAGATGTTCGGAAACTTGACTCCCGATGAGCTGGCATCCTATAAGACCGTGAAACCTTTAGAGGAAAGCGAATAAAGAATAGATCCGGGTGGTCTTCGATCATGGAGTTGAAGGTTAAGGAGATGAACGTGGATTCAGGTGGCCCATTGATAGCCGTCCTAAACGTGGATGATTCAGAGGAGCTGGGTGTCAGAAGCCAGGGGAGGGTAGCTGTATCTAAGGGGTCCATACAGGCTACGGCCATAGTTAATACTACGCGGAGGATCGTGGGGAAAGGGGAGATCGGAGTATACGATGAGCTGAGGGACAGGCTTGGGCTGAGGGATGGCGACCTGGTGGCCGTATCTTCCACGCCATCCCCTAGATCCCTGAACTATATAAGGAATAAGCTTAGAGGGCGCACGTTGAGCAAGGGCGAGATATATGAGATCATAAAGGATACTGTGAATGGAATCCTGAGCGACGTGGAAATAGCCTCCTTTGTAACCGCACTGCATTTCAGGGGTCTAGACCTGGACGAGGCTATAAACTTATCCAAGGCCATGGTGGACACGGGTAAGACGCTTCAATTAGGTGATGGATTGATCGTGGATAAGCATTCCATTGGAGGAGTCCCAGGGGATAAGACGACGCTCCTAGTGGTGCCTATAGTGGCCTCCCTAGGCTTGACCATACCGAAAAGCTCGAGTCGGGCGATAACCTCCGCGGCTGGAACGGCGGATAGGGCCGAAGTCCTGATGCCCGTGAACCTCACCATCGAGGAGATGAGGGGGGTTCTAGAGAAGTGTAATGGGTGCATAGTATGGGGTGGGGCCCTGGATCTCTCCCCCGCCGACGACATCTTTGTAAAAGTCGAGTTTCCCCTCTCGATAGATCCTCTCCTCCTCCCATCCATTTTAAGCAAGAAGAAGGCGGTTGGAGCCAAGCTCCTGGTCATGGATATACCCTGTGGATGGGGTGCCAAGGTGAAGACCCTCGAGGAGGCCCAGCAGCTGGCAAGGGATTTTATAGAGCTCGGATCCAGACTGGAGATGAATGTGAGGTGCCTGATAACCCATGGGGGGCAGCCCGTAGGCTACTCCATAGGCCCAGCGTTAGAGGCGAGGGAGGCTTTAGAAAACCTCTCAGGGGCCTCGAACAGCGAGGATCTGATAGATAAGGCTACAGACCTCGCGGGCAGCCTATTCGAGATGGCCGGCTACGCCGATGGGAAACAGACGGCCCTGGCCATCTTAAAGAGTGGAAAAGCCGAGGATAAGATGCGGGAGATAATAGCCTTACAGGGCGGAGACCCCGATATAAAGCCTGAGGACATCCCCTTGGGAGGCTACAGATACGAAGTAGAGTCGGAAACTAAAGGATACGTTATATGGATGAACAACCACGCCCTCGTGGAGATAGCTAGGAAGGCCGGCGCACCTAAGGACAAGGGTGCCGGAATAAGATTATACAGGAAGACCGGAGACCCCGTAGACGTAGGGGAGATCCTTTTCACCATATTCGCGGAGAAGGAGGGTAAGCTCAGCGAAGCCATCTCAGAGTTGGAGGAGAACAGGGCATTGCAGGTTGGGAGGCGGATGGAGATGACCATGGACGAGATTAAGGCCGTAACCCCGGGACTAGAAAGATTCATACTTGAGAGGTGAGCTGGACGCTCGGCAAAACTGGAGGGATATCCGTTAGAAAAGCCTCAGGGGAAATCGAACCCTACGATCCGGATAAGGTCTTCAAGTCATGCATGAGGGCCGGGGCCTCCAGGGAGGAGGCGGAGAAAATCCTCAGCGAAGTCGACAGGATCCTCTATGACGGGATAACTACCGGTGAGATATATCGTAAGGTTGAGGAGGCTTTAGAACGTCTAGATTACGCTAAAGCTTCCAAGTATAGGCTTAAGGATGCCCTGATGAGGCTTGGACCCGCGGGATTCCCCTTCGAAGCATTCATCGCAAAAGTCTTGGAGCGCCACGGTTATGAGACCAGGATTAGAACCCTGTTGAGGGGGAGATGCGTCAGCCATGAGATCGACGTCATAGCCGAGAGAACCCGGGATATACCTGCCACCAAGTATATGATAGAGTGTAAGTATCATAACCGTCACGGGATATATACCGGTTTAAAGGAGACCATGTACACCTACGCCAGGTTTCTAGATTTAAAAGATGGATATAAACTGGGTTTATGCGAGAGATTCGATGGGGCCTGGCTGATAACTAACACTAAATTCTCCCTGGAAGCAATAGAATATGCGAAGTGCACGGGTGTGAATCTCCTCGGCTGGAGCTATCCGCCCGGCATGAGCCTGCAGGCTATGATCGAGTCCAGAGATCTCTATCCGATCACAATCCTGAAAGACATCCATGTAGAAGAATTGGCTATACTCTCTCGGATGGATCTGGTGACATTGAACGATCTATCCAAGAGGAGCGTAGAGGAGCTTCATAGGGTTACAGGGCTCCCTAAGGGGAGGCTCTCCATGATTAAGGGGGAGGCTGAAAGGATCGTTGAGGGGAGATTCAACCCTAAAGGATTAGAGGGGGGAGAATATGGCTAGAGGGGCCTTCATCTCCTCAGCTAGGAATCCTCCATGGGTAGCCTTATCCCCTGAGTCTTTGCCCCCACAGGTTAAAAAGCCATTCTCCCTAGCTACAAGTATGATATCCCCGACCCTCTCGGAGTATTCACCCCATCCAAGCCATCCATCCATTATGAGCCGGTCTCTAGTGAAGGAGTCGAAACTCCCTACTCCGCTCATCTCCAACCTTGGGTTTTCATCGTAGATGTAGATTACCCGGCCGCCGTTGGACGCCATCATAGCCTCTCCAGCCTTTATGTTCATCCTCTTATCAACCTTTATGAATGAGTGGTCTGATAACAGGATTACTCCAAACCCCTTCACCAATGAAGTATGAATCAGGGTTTGAACCTCTTTGATCGCACCCCATATTTTATGGGATTCAGGGCCCTCCTCATGTAGAATCTCGTCGAGCTTCGAGAAGTATACGTAGGTTAATCTTATATTTCTCGTACCTGAGATGATTTTGCCGACATCGGCCAATGATCCATAGCCTATAACCCTGGTTTCGCCTAGCATCAGCTGGGTTGCGGGGCTAGACGCGAACTTTTGGGGCATGAACGCGCATACGCCCACACCCTGTTCCGCTGCTTCTTGGAATAGGTTGCCTGAGGATCGGAAAATATCCCTCTGGAAGGCTTCATCCGAATCCAGCTTGAAGGGATTTATTATCTTATCAGCCTCCCTAAGGTAGAATTCGAACCCTAGGATGCCATGGGCTAAAGGCGGTAGGCCTGTGTAAAGGGTCATTAGGGCGGTGGGGGTGACCGATGGAAACGTTGAGGTTACCAGGCCCTTTAAGGCTTTTCCGTATGGTTTCTCCGCTTCCCCTAGGTGGTTTACGAGGCTTGATAGGAGGTCTGGGCTGAGGCTGTCCACCAGTATTATGATCAGCCTCTCAGGCTGGGGTTTGAAGAAATCTTCTAGAGGCCTCTTGAAGGGTTCCAGTTCGTGGAGGGGCTTCGATCCCCGCCATGCTATCCCTAGGATCTCTAGGATTGTAGGCTTCAAACTCGACAGGTTTAAGCCTGAGTAGTCCGGCTTTACTATCTCATGCCTCGCCGATCCGGCGGCTCCTATGCTTTTAATGGCCTCGCCTGTCAGGTCTATGGTGGACATCTTTTAACCTGAAGGCTCTTCGCGTTTTCGGATTTAAGCGTATCTATGATTCCTATTAGAATTTTTCTCTCAAAAAAGATTAATAATAGAATCAAATGGTATAACCGCCATCGAAAAGGTGGAGAAATTGACCCGAAACAGGCATGGGAGGATCCGAACCATAGAGGAGATAAATGAGAAGATAAAGCAGGGATCCGTCGTAGCCGTAACCGCCGAGGAGATGAGGATGATCGTAGAGGAGAAAGGCCCCGAAAAAGCGGCTGAAGAAGTGGATGTAGTTACAACCGGGACATTCGGGGCGATGTGCAGCTCAGGGGCATTCCTGAACTTCGGGCACTCCGATCCGCCCATAAAGATGGATAAGATAACATTGAACGGGGTAGAGGCATACCATGGAAACGCGGCCGTAGACTGCTATATAGGGGCCACAAGGATGGATCCTAAAAGGCCCTTCGAATACGGAGGCGGACACGTCATAGAAGACCTGGTTTCAGGAAAAACCATCCACGTAGAGGCTGAAGCCTATGGAACCGACTGCTACCCTAGGAGACATGTAGAGACAGACATAACCATAGAGGATTTAAATCAAGCGATATTATGTAACCCGAGGAACGCGTATCAACGATACAATGCAGCAACGAATAGCAGGGACGAAGTAATTTACACCTATATGGGGAAGCTCCTCCCAGACTTCGGAAACGCCTCATTCAGCGGCTCCGGCATCCTAAACCCCCTATGCAACGATCCGGACTATGAAACCATAGGGGTGGGCACGAGGATATTCCTCGGGGGAGGCATAGGCTACGTCATAGGTGAGGGAACCCAGCACGACCCAAAGAATCGGTTAGGAACCCTGATGGTCAAGGGGGACCTCAAGAAGATGAGCCCTAGATACCTGAAGGGGGCATCCTTCACGGGCTACGGCACATCCCTATACGTTGGAATAGGCGTCCCAATACCGATACTCAACGTGGGGCTCGCCGAGAAAACTGGCTTAAAAGATGAGGACATAAAAACCGACCTACTAGACTATGGCGTTCCGAGAAGGATTAGACCCATAGTGAAGGGCACAAACTATGCTGAGCTGAAATCTGGAAAGCTGGAGGTGGATGAAAGGGAGATCCCCGTCCAACCGCTGTCAAGCCTCAAGTTGGCAAGGGAGATAGCTGAAACCTTGAAGGAATGGATCCTCTCAGGGAAATTCTATATCTCAGAGCCCGTCGAGAAGCTTCCCCTCGACACGGAATTCAAGCCAATGAAGGTCACAGGGGAACCTGAAGCCCATATGATAATGGAGCCCGCCGTGACCTGTTCCGTGGACGAAAGCTTGAGAGAGGCCGCTGAAAGGATAGTCCAAGAAGAGGTAAACCACATACTGGTCACGGATGAGGGAGGGCGCCTAAAAGGTATAGTCACCTCATTTGATATAACTAAGGCCGTTGCCGAGGGCTTCAGACGCCTAGACGAGGTCATGACTACGAAGGTTGTAACAGTTAAACCTGGAGAACTTTTAGAGTCATGTATCCAGAAGATGGAGGAGCATAACATATCGGCTCTACCCGTAGTGGATGATGAGGGGAGGGTCATGGGGATAGTGACCTCTGAAGGAATAGCCAAGACCCTAGGGAGGAGGAGATTTTGAAGGTAGAACTAAGGTTCGACACTAGGATAGTCAATGAGCCGGCCATAACTTCCGTAGCGCTGGAGAAGGGGGTCCTCCTTAACATACTTAGGGCTCAAGTGGATGAGCATGGAGGTAGAGTCTTATTAGAGATACCCGATGATAGGGTGGATGAGGTCGTTGAAGCCTTCGAGAGGAGGGGAGTTAAGGCATATCGAAGGACCCTTGTGGAGATAAATGATAGGTGCATAAGCTGCGGCCACTGCATTACATTATGCCCCGTGGAAGCTCTATACAGGGATGAGCTGGAACTAACCGTGAGGGTGGACGCCGATAAATGCATCCAATGTGGGAGATGCGTCGATGCTTGTCCTATGCGGGCCATAATCCTCCTAATATAGGGATAGCTTATCGCAAGGGGATTTGCATCCTCTGGTTGACCTACAAGGAGACTAGGGTCCACCTCAGTGTAGATGATGAAGCCTCGGGCATAAAAATTTTAAATAGATTATATGAGGCGAGGAGGGCCCTCGATAAATACCGCTGGATACACCCCGAGTTCTTCCAATCCCTATGTCCGGTGGATCCCAAACCCTCGGCGCCCGAAGCAGCCTCCATGATGGCCGAAGCCGCCTATAGGGCGGATGTAGGCCCTTCAGCCGCGGTGGCGGGAGCCCTAATAGACACCGCCGTATCCGATGTAGAGTCGAACCACATAATCCTAGAAAACGGCGGCGAAATATATGCCAAAGCCAACCGCGAGGTAAGGATAGGAATACACGCCGGGCCCTCACCCTTCACGGGTAAGATCAAATTTATCATAAAAGGCGGAGAGCCGCCCATCGGAATAGGGACAAGCTCAGCCTCTGTAGGATACGCGCTAACCTTCGGGGAGGCCGACGCAGCCACTGCGATAGCCGAAAACGCAGCTCTAGCGGACGCAGCCGCCACAGCGATATGCAATGCGGTGGAGGGCTCAAACCCAATATGGCTTAGGAGAGGCGTCGAGACGGCTAAAAAGATCAGAGGTGTAAAGGGGACGTTAATAATAAAAGGTTCGCAAATGGTGGCCTGGGGTAGCCTCCCAGAGATATCGATCAGGTAACACTAACGAATAGCTAGAACGTTAAAACCTTGACTATTAATCATCTTAATCATTTTATCTGATAAGGCAGATCAAGTTTTATCCTAGGCGTAGCCTAAAAATGGTGATGGTCTACTATGGACCTAAAATTGGAGCTTGAGGGCTTGTTCAGGCTGCTGATAGCGGTAGGCTTAGCCTTCCCAATAGGCTATGAGAGGGAGTTAACCCATAAACCCGCCGGTTTAAGAACACACATGCTCATAGCCTTAGGCTCAGCCGCCCTCACATATGCTTCCCTGGAAGGATTCCCTGGATCCGACCCCGCCCGAGTCGCCGCCTACGTCGTAGCAGGTATAGGATTCGTAGGTGCCGGGGCGATAATAAGGGAGAAGGATAAAGTGGTAGGGATTACTACAGCCGCATCCCTCTGGATAAGCGCCAGTATAGGGTTAAGCTCAGGTGCAGGCCTATACCTCACGGCTTCGGCGACCTCGATCTTGGGCTACATCATACTAAGCACCAAATCCGTGGAGGTAAGCCTCTTCAGAAAGAAGAAATAAACCTCCATCGAATCAACTCGGAATGCGAGCCTACCCAGCGGTGAAAACCATCATTTTATCCAGGATAAATTGCCTATCCCTCCGCAGTTATACCCTAAGGCCGGCTTTCGCAGGAGCATTTTTATTAGTCTATTTCCTTAATATTTCATGGATGAAGAGCCTTGAGAAGGCTCTAATGATCTATGGGAAAAGATGGGATGCGATTTAAGTAGGGGTTTCATCGATGGATAAGAGGCTGTACTGTGTAATATGTGGGGCTGAGATACCCTACAGGTTCGGCAGGCCTAGGAAGGTCTGCGGGAACCCTCAATGCCAGAAAGCGCTTCAAAGGCTTAGAGTTAGGCGTTTCAAACTTAGGAAAAAGAAGTTTAGAGGGGAAGCCCTATACTCTGCCTTAAGGGCTGTCTCCGTTGAGAGCTATGAGCCGACCATATATAGTTCCGATCTTGGAAATCTCCTAAATATAGGTGAAGGCTCCTCCCTTAAGGTCATACCGGAGTATTTAGGAGCCGTATTTCAAGGATACAGGGAGCCGGATGCCTTAACAGTGGAGTTCATAAAGGATTCCATAGAATTCCATCGCAGACATCCAAGCCTTGTTAGATACCCGGATAAGCTTAAGCCGAACCCTAAAGTCCACCGTATAGGCGCAGGAATCCCCAATATACTATGTGGAGTCTGCGGCTCCTCAAACCTTCTATGGAGGTCCGACGGAGGATGGTTCTGCCCTGAATGCGGGAATGACATCGACTTTTCGTTACCCATTATATGAAGTTCCCCCTAATACCCTTGATACTTTTAAAATTAAATTCCAACCTAGATTTTAATAGGTGTAAATATAAGGGCCTGGGAATCAGACCTAAACCCTCAACGTTCAAAAACGACCAGCTTATGTAAGGAATTATATAGGTTCGTGGCTTAACTCCATTTTTGCACATTAATATGTAAAATTTTACGGAGAAAGCAATCCACGTTATATATCGATTTAGACATTTATACGCCCCTAGTATGAAAACCCATGAAGCAAATATCCTATTTCTTTAGCCCCTTTGGTAAGGAAGCAAAAGGTTAAATTCCAGCACTACATCTTTCTAGCCGAAAGTTGGGGCGGGATATCGCCAAATGAAGTTTTGTCCTAAATGCGGAATGATGATGGTCCCGGTGAAAAAAGAGAACTCTATAATTCTGAGATGTCCCAAATGTGGTTTCGAGACGAAGGAGGCCGACAAGGAGCTTTCAAGGGTTAGAAGGGAGAAAGAGAAGGTTATAGTGATAGAGAAGAAAGCTCAGGAGATAAGGACTCTTCCTAAAGCTAGGGTTGAATGTCCTAGATGTGGCCACACCGAGGCTTTCTACTGGATAGTCCAGACTAGGGGTGCCGATGAGTCCTCAACCCAATTCTTCAGGTGCGCTAAATGCGGTTATACTTGGCGTGAGGTGTCGTAAATCCCACCCCTTTATGGACAAAATCTCTACAAAAATTTTAATTTATATTATTGCTAAACCTGATACTTGGTAGGAGAGGGAGCCCCTTGTTCAAGGCTGTGATATCGGATGCAAAGCTGTTCAGAAACATTATCTCAGCGGTATCCACGTTAGTGGAGGAAGCTAACCTTGATTTAGATCCTGAAGGATTGGAGGTAAGAGCCATGGATCCTTCACATGTGGCGATGGTGGATCTCGACCTGCCCAGGGATGCCTTCCAAGAATATGAGTGTCCCCAAAGTGTTACTATACGGTTAGGCCTTGATGGACTCATTAAGCTTCTGAAAAGGGCTAAAGCCAACGAGAAAGTTATGATAACCTATAATATGGAAACGAAGAAGATCGAGTTAACGGTTAGAAACGAGGTTAAAAAGGAATTCATAATTTCCACCCTAGAGGCTGTAGAGGAGAAGACCCCTACGCCCAAGATCACCTTCAAGTCAAGGGTGAAGATGACCTCAGCGTCATTGAGGGAGATCATAGATGACGCTCAGGCCATAGGAGATAGCATAATATTTGAGACTACCCCTGAAAAACTTATTGTACTGGTCGAGGGTGAATTAAACTCGGCTAAATTTGAATTAGATAAGAATAGCCCTGCAGTAGTGGAGTTCACGGCAGAGGAGCCTTCTAAAGCCTCCTTCAACCTTACATATCTAGCGGATATGGTTAGAGCCGGGGCATCTTCCTCGGAGATCCTTAACCTCGAGTTCTCCACCAATATGCCGTTAAAGCTCGAGTTTCCATTACCTCAGTCCGGAAGCCTCTCCTACTATTTAGCTCCAAGGATAGAAGCCGAATAGAGTAATGCCCTCGATAACTGAATTAGCAAAGTATCCCTTCACGGGGAAGGCCGCGGAATACGTGAGAGAGATAGAGTTTAATATAGATGAGCTGATGGCTCCCCAATTTTCACCGGTGTTGGATAGGGCGAAGGAACGTATAGAACAAGCTATTAGGAAAATGGAGATCCATGGATGGGCTCAAAAGGATGAGATAGAGCTCATATCGTTCCCCGCCGCAATATTCATGGTGAGTTCATTAAAAGATTCCCGCCTCACTAGGAGGTATGCGCTTGCAGAGGCTAAGCGCGCCTACCGGTATCTCAGGGATGAAAACGTGGAGGCTCTGAAGATGATGGCTGGGGAATTTTCATGGAACCTAATTGAACTGGATGAAAACCCGATCCGCCTCGGATTACATTTCGCCGATTACCTTAGAAACTCTATCTGGATAAAGGAGTCTAGATGGCGTCTTATAAATCGGAGGGTTGAAGGTGGGCGGGTGGTCTTAACCAAAGAGGAATGTGCCAGGCTCCTACAGGAGGAGATTAGGAGGAGGATCGAGGAGAAGGTCAATAAAAATGTTCAAATCCCATTTAGAGATGAGATTAAGCCGATATTAGAGTATTTGGAGAGATTATACAATGAAACTTTATCCACCGAACCCATCCACGTCACCGGCGGAGAAGTATCCTTGGCCGCGTTTCCTCCTTGTATAAAGGCCTTATACAGCGACCTATCCTCCGGAAGAAACATATCCCATATAGGGAGATTCACCCTTACCTCATTTTTAGTCAACATAGGCGTTCCACTCGAAGAGGTATTAAAACTCTTTACCAGGGCCTCGGATTTCGACCTGGAAAAGACCCGATACCAAGTCGAGCATATTAGCGGCTTCAGAGGTGCAGGGAGAAAGTATACGCCTCCGAAGTGCGCAACCCTTAGAACCCATGGGCTCTGCCTTAACCCTGATGAGCTATGCCGTAGTATAGGGCATCCCCTATCCTATTATAAGCGGAAGATGGGCGTTTTAACCCAAGTGAAAAGGATTGGAAGTTGAGGACTTCATTAGGAGATGGTTCGCATTCTATTATAAAACAAATATAGGCGGCGTAATACCGCCTGAAGCTCTAAATCGGAGAGAGTTCGGTTTTATAATTTTTAAAGGTAAAACCATGGTGAGGCATAAGGGGTTCAGGGAGCCGGATGAGCTAAAAAAGTTTATAAGCGATACGGTGCCCGCCGATGCATACCATTCATCCGCCTACTATGAGATGCCTGAAGCGGACATGAATGAGAAGGGATGGTTAGGCTCAGATCTAGTCTTCGATATAGATGCGGACCATCTCAGCCTACCCTGTAAGTTAAAGCATGACAAATGGATATGTATGAGTTGCGGTAAATCAGGCTCCGGAAACGCTCCAGATGGCTGTCCCCGATGCGAGGGTAAAATCCGTGAGGAGAGCTGGATATGCGAGGAATGCCTAAGCACGGCCAAGGGAGAGGTTATCAAACTCTTAGATTTCCTCATGGATGATTTCGGCTTCTCCCGGGACGAACTTCAAGTCAACTTCACCGGCCACAGGGGATACCATGTCCACGTGATCAGCGATGAAGCTAAACTTTTGGGGAGGGAGGAGCGCAAGGAGGTGGTCGACTATGTCACCGGTACTGGAATAGACCTCTCCTTCCTAGATCCGCGCAGGAAAGATGTTCTTTCCAACGCCCCAAATTGGATAAGGAAAATCCTCGGAAAACTAGGCTCGAAGGGGCCTATCCCCGACGGGTATAAACGGTTAATTAAGGCCGCCCAACAGGCTATAAGCGAAATCTCGGTTAAAATAGATACGGTCGTCACCACAGATATACACAGGTTAATCCGTATAGGGGGGACACTGAACAGTAAGACAGGTATGAAGGTGGTTAGGATACCTTTAAAGGGGATAGATGCGTTCGATCCATTCAGAGATGCCGTCGCCATCAAGGATGGTGAGGCAAAGATATACGTTGAGGAGGCTCCCAAGTTCCGTTTAATGGATCAGGAATTCGGCCCCTATAATAAGATGGAAGTCGAGCTGCCCATAGAAGCAGCCGTCCTCCTGATATGTAAGGGGAGGGCATATCCACTAGTTTAAGGGCACCTCGAAGGGTGAGGATACTCTTGAAGGATGCCTATCGGGGGCTTGTCGAGGCGTGGAGTAGGGAATTAAATAACCCCGAGCTCCAGGATCTAGAAGAGGATTTCTACATCGTCATCAGGGATTATTTGGGGGGACTGGAGAGACTCCTAAAGCAAAAAGGAAGCTCAGATATTGAGGGTATGCTCCGGGCAAGGGAGCTTGAAAGGGCGAGATCCATTTTCATAGATCTCATCAAAAGGAGAAGCATGAAAATTTTCGAATCGCTCATGTTCAGTGAAATGACGCCTGAGGAATCTAATCTAACTATGGAAGAGAAAAATGCGGTAAAACACCTCCAGGAATTCAAGAAATCTCTGATGGAAACTTGGGGTGAGATGAGGCTCCCTCCAAGAGAAGACTTAAGGAGGAGGGAAGGCGGAGGTAGGGAGGAGCTGCTGATCCGCCTCCTAAAGCCTCTGCCCAAGATTACGGGCCTCAACCTTGTGAACTATGGTCCATTCGAAGCCGAGGATATAGCCACGATCCCGAGGGATAACGTGGACGTCCTAATAAAGAGGGGGGTAGCCGTAAAGGTCAACTGGGATACGAAGAGAAACGATTAAAATAAATAGGAGACCTCTATAACGCTTCGATGACATAGAGGGGGTTGAAACCCGTGAAAATGGCTAAGGAGATCAACGCGTACTGTCCGAGATGTAAGAGGCACGTCCAGCATGAGGTCTCGCTGTATAAGAAGGGGCGGGAGAGGGCGTTAGCGGAGGGGGCTAGGAGGCATGCAAAGGAGAAACATGGCTACGGAGGTCAGAAATGGCCTGAACTAAGAAAGCATGCTAAGACCACGAAGAAGCAGCTTCTAAAGTTGAAATGTAGGGACTGCGGATACATAATCTATCGTTTAGGTAAAAGGCTGAGCAAATTACAGATAGAGTGAACTAAGATGTCGGAGATCAGTTTAATTCCAAGGCCGAGGAGCGTATTTCTAAGGGTTAAATGCAGCGGCTGTGGTAATGAGCAGGTCATCTTCGACAGAGCCAGCACGTTAATAAGATGTAAGATCTGCGATGAAATCCTCGCCGAACCTACGGGTGGGAAAGCTCGGATAAGGGGTGAAGTGGTTCAGGAGTTAAGGTGAGGTTGACTCGGAAACCTGAAGGTGAACTGGAGGATTACCCTGAGGTCGGAGATTTAATAATCGCGACCGTAAAACGCATAGTCGGATATGGGGCATATGTCTCTCTAGATGAATATCCTGGCAAGGAAGGCCTGATCCACATATCCGAGATATCTACTAAATGGGTTAGAAATATCAAGGATCACCTCAGAGAAGGGGAGAAGCTGGTCTTAAAGGTTTTAAGGGTCGACCCGAGCCGTGGGCAGATAGACCTCTCCCTCAGAAGGGTTGGTGGAAGGGAAAAAGTAGAGAAGATGCTCGAGTGGAAGCGGGAGAAGAAGGCATCCTCCATCTTGAAGGCTGCTGCAGATCAATTAGGGGAAAGCTTCAATTTAGGGGAATTGAAAGAAAAGCTTTCCTCTAAATATGGTTCGGTGTACGAGGCACTAGAGGAGGCCGTGATGGAAGGCGAGAAGGCATTCAAGGGTTTAGACCTACCTGAAAAGTGGGTTGAGACGCTCATCGAGCTAGCTAAGGCTAAGATAAAACTTGAGGAATCTAAGTTAACCGCTACGATCGAGCTTACATGCATAACACCGGATGGGATAGACGCCATAAAGGACAGCCTCATAAAGGCTAAGGGGGTTAAAAAGCCCCGTAGGGCTAGGATAAGAGCCTACACAATAGGAGCTCCTAAATATAGGATAGAAGCGGTCGCAGGAAGTTATCCGGAGGCTGAAAGCCTCCTCGACGAGGCGGTGAAGGAGGCTATAAACGTTATAAGGAAGCATAATGGGGAAGGACGACGCATAGAATGAGATGGAAGATAAGGCGATGCAGGACATGCGGCGAGTATACGTTAAAGAAGGTCTGTCCCAGATGTAATGGCGAAACCTTCACACCCCACCCCGCACGCTTCTCCCCAGAGGATAAATACATTAAATATAGGAGGAGAGCCTACGGGAATAGCAAGGCCCCGCCTTCAAATAAAAATTAACTTGACGATTATTCTTTGATGCCCTTCGAATTTAATTCATCGGGACTCCCTAGGTTTCACTTCTAGAACCGCTGGATCACTAGTCGCAGGATTATAGTTTAAGCCGCCGCTCCAGATCGCCCTAACCTGGATCTTACCCGTGATGTCAGGCCTCCATGTTGTGATATAGGTTCCATTTTCGAGTAGTCCCACCTTAATGGGGGTCCACTCTCCACCTTCAACTTTATATTCCAGAGTTATGTTCCCCTCACTTGTAGGCACCGATAGACTAGCCTTCACCTTCACCTCGTCTCCTAAGGTTATCGTTGAATTAGACAGTTCGCAGGTAACTCTTGCACTGAGTTTACCTACGGTAAGCTCTTGGGGTGGGCTTGTAGACTCCTTATATACACCCTTCTCGCCGGGCCATCTAGCCCTTATCGTATAGTTTCCGGCTTGAGGATTCCACGTTACTAGGTATGTGCCGTTTCGGCTGGTCTTAACCCTCGTTATCTCCTCCCATGTGGTACCCTCCTGCCGGAGGGATTCGATTATTATCTCCTTTTCCGGGATCGGTTCACCTTCAGGGCTCGTCAATCTCCCCGAAGCGGCGACGGATTCCCCGTAAGAGATGGATTTAGGAGATAATTCAAGCGTTAAATCTGCACTTTTCAGATATAACACCTTATATACTAAGACGAATCTGTTCGCTGATGTGAAGACATTCTCTAGGTAATCACTCTCGACGCTTCCAGGTGAGATTCCCATCATGATCATCTTCCCAAGTATAGTGGTGTCGGCTATCCCCGACTTACCCGCTATCGTATCATTTGCGATCATCTTACCGCCTGAAGAGACTATGCGGATAAACCTCACCTCGTCCTTGAGCCTCCTCTGATAGAAATTGAAGGTTAAGCCGTCTATGCTCGAACCGTTTCCTATTTTAGCCATCCAATACCATTTATTGTCCTCTCCGTAGCCGTAATAGCGTATCCCCCCTTTCTCATCCCTCGTCCAGGTTACGAAGACCGCGACATGAGTCACGTTATACCGCTTCATTACGGGTATAGCCCATGTCTCATTGGATAAAAACGTGCACGCGATGATCGCTACCTGCGTCGCATTTATCGTCCCATTATCCGCTAGGGATCTCTTATCGGCGATGGCTGTGATCCAGTAGCCGTAGTCCCACCAAGACATAACCACCGCATCCTCGGGGAGGTTATTCCGCATCCATAAGAGGGCGTGGAGCCAATCCTGGTATTTCACGATTTCATCCCCTGAAGGCGCAACCGGTATGCTTGAGGTCGCTATCGTGGTGGGTGAATAAGCAGACCTGGTGGCATAATAGAAGGTGGGCATCAAAGCTATGAGTATTATCATGAGGCTTGCTACACCGTATTCCTTTCCAACTCTCATGACGGCCTTCCGCTTGGGCAGTATAACCTTTTCTTTGAGGATGTCGAGGGAGGGCTTCGCCAACTCATTTACAGCGACGGCCGAAAGTATGACGAATGCAGGCGACATCAGGAGTGTCAACCTTACGAAGGACGAGGCGAAATAGGCGGACGTTATCCCGAATAAGATGAGGAATACGTCCTTAGGCCTCCCTTTTCTTGCTAGGAAGTAGAATCCGAATATGCCTAGGAATATTAGGGCGCCGAACTCGTAGAAGATGGAAGCCCAGGTCCCCGGCCTATGCTCCGCCACCGATTCAACCAGGGGCATGGCTGCCCTGATTCCCGGGTTTAAAACGGCTGAGAACTTGCCTGCTAAGGATGATATTACTCCCATCCGGAACAGGAGGTAGCTTGCGGCCGCTAGAACAGCTGCTATCGATGCGATTAGGGAAGCCTTTCCCAGCTCGGTTTTTACGATCTTGGAGAACTCGGAGATCACCAGTACAGCGAATACCCCTATTAGCGCTAGGGTAGTCCACTCTTTCAGGAAAGCGTATCCTAGCCTCGGTATCTGAAGCATCGCCATCAGAGCTATTCCCAGGGATATCCCATACGTTAAGACGAGGTTTCTCCCCCCTTTTCGAAGGAACACTATGACTAAAGCATAGAGGGCTACTAGGCTTAGCGGGTATCTGAAGGCACCCCAAGAAGCAGCTAGATACGCCATGGATAGACCTGCTAGTAGCGAGTAATTTACGGCCACCCTTATGGGAGCCTCCTCGGAGGAGGCTTTTAGAAAGAAAGTGAAGAAGAGGAGCATCAGGAATATCGATAGCGTCTCATCATCGAAGAAGCCTAAGGAAGTTCGATTTATATGGGATGAGCTGAAGGCGAGTAGGAGGGCTGAGAATAATCCCACCCCGCCTCCACCCACCTCCTTTCCTAGGAGATAAGCTGCAACGCATGTTAACGATCCGAAGACTACTGGGAAGAGTATACACCATTGAAGCAGTGTTAATTCTACGCCCAATATCCTGAGCAGCCTATAAGTTATAGCCGCTGTGAAGGCTATCCCAGGATAATTCGTGGTAGGGATATCCCTTCCCCACGGGTGCCAACTCATATAATCGTGCCATGTGAACCATGAGGAGAACCCGTGGTTTATGATATGATCCGCCATCCGATACTGCTGGTAAGGGTCAAACTCTGAGAGGAACATGCCCCATCTCAGGGGGAGGATCCTGAGTGTAGCGGCTAAGGCTACGATCAATCCGAGGAGGATGTACTCGAGCGTTGGAGCCCTGGGCATCGATGTGAACCAATCCTTCAATGCGTTTAAGCGTTCCCCGAGTTTTTCGCGGCCTAGCTCTTCCCTCAGGCTCGTCCACGCCGATATACGAGGCGACATTTCCACCCACCGATCCAAGCCTTTCATTACCAGGTCTTCCCTAAAAAAGTTTTTAATCCGGGAGCTCCTGTAAGGGCTGTCGGATTAGCCGCTTTAACCTTGAAGGGATGGATGCCATTGCGGGGTATAGTCGGTAAAGCTGAAAAGTCTTATGATCCCGTTCTAAGAGAAGCGGAGATCTTGGAATGGTGGGATAAAAATGGGGTATACGGTAAGGTTAAAAGCCTCCATAGGGGGAGGTGGAAATTCTACTTCTTAGACGGCCCACCCTACGTTACGAACCCTCCACACGTTGGGACGGCGTGGAACAAATTCCTGAAGGACGTTATAATTAGATATAAGAGGATGCGCGGATTCGACGTGAGGGATCAGCCTGGATACGACTGCCATGGGCTGCCGATAGAGGTTAAAGTTGAGGAGAGCCTTGGATTAAAGAGTAAGAAGGATATTGAAGATAAGATTGGGGTCTCAGAGTTCATCTCCAAATGTAAAGGCTATGCCATGGAAAACGTCGAGGAGCAGACTAGGATATTCAAGAATTTAGGCGTATGGATGGACTGGGCTGATCCATATCTAACTCTACACGACGAGTACATGGAGGCCGTCTGGTGGACTATCAAGAGGGCCTACGAGGAAGGCCTCCTAGAGAAGGGTTTAAGGGTGGTCCATTGGTGTCCCCGATGCGAGACAGCCCTAGCAGGATATGAAGTCACGGATGAATATAGGGATGTGGAGGATCATTCCATATATGTGAAAATGCCCGTAAAGGATAGGACGGGGGTTCACATACTAATCTGGACGACCACCCCTTGGACCCTGCCTGCGAATGTAGCTGTCATGGTCCACCCGGACGAGGAATACGTGGAAGCCGAAGCCAGGGGAGAACGCTATATCCTCGCTAAGGCTAGGTGTGAACCGGTGTTCAGGGAGGTAGGCATCCCCTATAGGATCGTGAAGAGCTTTAGAGGATGGGAGCTTGAAGGATTAGAATATGAGCCCCCGCTGGGGGATGAAGTGCCCCTTCAGGGAGATCTGAAAAATGCTCATAGAGTAGTGTTAAGCCGTGAATACGTATCTATGAATGAAGGTACCGGATGCGTCCACTCTGCACCTGGCCACGGCGAGGAAGACTTCGAGGTCGGCTTAGAGTACGGCTTACCCGTGGTCTCCCCAGTGGATGAGGAGGGAAGGTTCACGAGGGCCGCTGGGAAGTACTCGGGCAGATACGTGAAGGACGCCGACCTGGAGATAATAAGGGACCTTGAAAATAAAAGCCTCCTCTTACACCATGGTGTAATAGTGCATTCTTACCCCCATTGCTGGAGGTGTAAGACGCCTCTAATCATGAGGGCTGCTGAGCAATGGTTCATAAAAGTCACGGCGTTTAAGGAAAAACTGATCGAGGAGAATATGAAGGTTAAATGGGTTCCGGAGTGGGCGGGGAGCAGGAGGTTCGCCGACTGGCTCAAGGGAGCAAGGGATTGGGTCATCTCAAGGCAGAGGTACTGGGGCGTCCCCCTCCCCATATGGATATGCGGTTCATGCGGATCGATGAGGGTCATAGGATCCGTCGAGGAGCTTAAAGCCGCCTCTACGAACCCCCCATCTAAGATAGACCTCCACAGGGACTGCATAGATAATATCAAGCTTAGATGTAAATGTGGAGGGGTTATGGATCGGGTGCCGGACATAGTCGACGTGTGGATGGATTCCGGGATAGCCTCGTGGGCTAGCCTCGACTACCCCAAGGAGGATGTAAAATTTAAGAGGTGGTGGCCCGCCGACGCCGTCACGGAGGCCCACGATCAGACGAGGGGATGGTTCTACACCCAACTTATCACGAGTATAATATGTTTCGGTGAGGCCCCATATAAGACCGTAATCATGCACGGCCACACCCTCGATCCTAAAGGACAGAAGATGAGCAAGTCCCTAGGCAACTTCATATCGCCCATTGAGGTGGTGTCCAAATATGGTAGAGATGCCCTACGCCTATACGAGTTACAGAGCACCATATGGGAGGATTTCAGGTTCTCTATGGAGAGGGTTGAAGATGCCTACAGGGATCTTCAAGTCATATGGAACGTCCTCTCCTTCGCGAGCATTTATATGAACCTGGACGGCTTCAGGCCGGACGATTGGAGCATGGAAGATTTATTCGAGCATATGCGCCTCGAGGATAGGTGGCTCCTCTCCAAGATAGAGAGGCTTAAAGCAGAGGCAACCAAGGCTATGGAAAACTATGAGATCCATGTAGCTGCCCGGCTTATAAGAAACTTCATGGTTGAGGATCTAAGCCACTGGTACATCCGACTCGTCAGGAGGCGTTTCTGGCTAGAGAAGGAGAGCCCTGAAAAACTTGCAGCATATAAGGTGCTTTTCCACGCATTAAGGGATTGGCTCTCGATGGCTGCTCCATTTATTCCATTCCTAACCGAGGCTGCGTACAAGTCCATAATATCCCCGGCGATGAAGGACCCGCCGGAGAGCGTCCATATGGTGGAATGGCCTGTGGCCCGCCTCGAATGGATCGACGATGATCTAGAGGAGGAGATGGCCATCGCTAGGAAAGTGGCGGCAGCCGCTGTGAGCGCGAGGCAGAGCCTCAGATTAAAGTTGAGGCAGCCCGTCAGAGAGCTCATAGTCTTCACTGAAAATCCAAAGGCGAAGAGAGCTGTAAACAGGCTAAGCGATGTAATACTCGAAGTTACAAACGCTAAATCCCTCAGCTGCCCCGACGTGAAGGATGAACGGACAATAAAGAGGATAAGGGTTACCCCAAACTTTCGGTGCATAGGCCCGCTATTCAAGGATAAGGCCCATAAAGTAGGGGAAGCCATAAGGAGATTGGATGGGACCCAAGTTTTAGCGCAGATAGAAGAGAAAGGCTTCTACGAGCTGGAGCTTGAAGGGGAGCGGCTTCGCTTAACCCCCGAGATGGTCAGCCTAATAGAAGAGATGCCTGAGGGGTTCGCTAAAGGAGAATTCGAGGGTGGCAGAATCTATGTGGACAGCCGTTTAACCGAGGAGCTCAGGCGCGAAGGATTAGCCAGGGATGTTATAAGGCGCATCCAGGAGATGAGGCGGATCATTGACCTGCCCGTAGACGCGTTCATAGACCTTTACGTGATAACCCCCAGCGTGGAGGAGAGCGAATGGCTTAAAGGATACGCATCATACATAGCCGAGGAGGTCAGGGCGCAGAGATTAACTTTAACCCATGATCATCAAGCGGTAGTAGATGGATACTTCGATAGGGAATGGATGATAGATGGTAAGCCTTTCCGTATAGGGATTAGAAGAGGATGAAGATACTAGGATTGATAGTTAACCCCATCGCAGGCATAGGCGGCGCCGTAGCCTTAAAGGGATCGGATGGAGAGGAGATAATCAGGGAGGCCAGGAGGAGAGGGGGAGTATCACCGGCTCCCGGAAGGGCGGAATTCTTCCTGAAAGCTCTAAGGCAGTATATAGGCTCCCCATTTACGCTGATCACATGTAAGGGCGAGATGGGCGAAAACGAAGCTAGGAGAGCTGGGGTTTTCCCCCATCACGTAATTCCCGTCGGCGGAGTTTCAACTAGCGCCGACGACACAAAGGCGGCAGCGCTTGAGATGGAGAGACGCGGGGTGGACCTGATAGTCTTCTGTGGAGGGGACGGCACTGCACGCGATATAATGGACGCTGTTGATCTTAGGAAACCCGTGATCGGCGTGCCTTCAGGGGTTAAGATGGAGTCGGCTGTGTTCTCGGTTAACCCTGAGGCTGCAGCCCTACTCGCCGCTAAATTCCTGGGCGGAGTCCTCTCCACCGTCGAGAGGGAGGTGGTCGACGTGGATGAAGAGGAGTATCGGAGGGGAACCCTGAGGACAAGGCTCTACGGTTATCTTAGAGTACCCGACGACACGGATCTGCTTCAGGGCGCGAAGGCGCCTTCCCCCCTGACAGAGGATGAGAAGGAGGCTCAAAAGTCTATTGCAAAGTACATCGTTGAGGAGATGGATGAGGATGTGCTTTACATAATCGGGCCCGGCACAACCGCTAAGGCTGTACTCCGAGAACTAGGTTTAACGGGCTGCCTTCTCGGGGTCGACGTTGTAATGGGGAGGAGGCTTCTAGCCTCCGATGTCTCTGAGAGGGATCTAATCCACCTAATAGAGAGCCATAGCGGATCCAGCCGGGTTAGGATAGTGGTCACCCCGATAGGGGGACAAGGCTACATCTTCGGGAGGGGGAACCAGCAGATAAGCCCCAAGGTTATCAGGATGGTGGGCAGGGATAACCTAATCGTCATAGCCACGCTCAATAAACTCCTAAGTCTTCCAAAGTTAAGGCTGCTAGTGGACACGGGAGACCGGGAGATCGACCTCTCCCTCAGCGGCTATATAAGGGTTATCGTGGATTATCGAAGGGAACTCGTAGTAAAGGTTGAACCCGGACTTACCGTGGCGCAGCGGGGTAATCCTACCGGGACAATATCTCCTTGATGTATTCACCGTACTTCTCAGCGTCCATTAAGCTCTTAAGTTCCTCCTCGAGATCTGAGGGGCTTACGACGGCTATCCAACCCTCGTCGTATGGGCTCTTATTGACCAGCTCAGGCGTTTCCCTGAGGGCTTCATTTACCTCTATCACCTCCCCCGATATCGGGGCATACACCTCTGCTACCGCCTTCACGCTCTCCAGGGTTCCCAAGGTCTCCGCCTTGGATACCCTACGGCCCTTCTCAGGGAGTTCGGCGAAGACCACTTCATGCAGGGTCTTCTGAGCGTAATCGCTTATACCGATTCGACACGTGGCCCCCTCAACCTTCACCCATTCATGGTCCTTAGAATAATAGAGCCCCTCACGGACCTCATACCCTTCAACTTCCATACTCATACGCTCCCATTCCCTTGTCCTTTGAGAGCTTATTCTAGCATATGCATTTATAATAATATCGTTTAACTCTATCGGCTGAGACTTCCCCGGCTCCGCATCCCGTAAAGTTGAAGGGGCCGTGATGGGAGGCTATGCAGGGATTGGGTAGCCCTGGAAACCTACGAAAGCCCATGGCCTTCGAGACGAATGCTAAGTTGGGGAAGCCGTAGGTCTTCCATGAAACGTGAGGCCATCCGTGAAAGCAGGTGGAGTCTCAGTAAAACGCATACCTCCGGTTTAGTGTTTAGGCTTGTACCCGCATCCATCCATATCTTGATGTATCGTAGAATGGGAATCCCACTACTTCGGCGTTAACGGCTTTACCCCTTATATCTACCTGCAGTATGGAGCCTTGCTTAGAATATTCTTTAGGAACGTAGCCCATGCATATCCCCACGTTTAGGGTTGGCGAGAAGGTTCCGCTGGTAACCTCCCCAACTGTTTCTCCATCGCATTTTATGGCGTAGCCCCTCCTAGGTATGCCTTTCTCCTTAATCTTCAGGCCGACCCTGATCTTCCTGACGCCCTCTTTTTTCTGCCTCTCTAGGGTGTCGCGGCCTATAAAATCCGTGGTCTTGTCGAGTTTAACCACGAACCCTATCCTCGCCTCGTAGGGGGTCACCTCCTCGGTGAGCTCCTGACCGTAGAGGCACATGCCCGCCTCGATGCGCAGCACATCCCTAGCCCCTAGACCACAAGGCTTCAATCCATGGGCCTCTCCTCGAGCCAGTATGGAGCTCCATACATGTAGCGCTTTATCCGGTTTTTGCACTGAGGATTCAGGAATAAATATCTCAAGTCCATCCTCCCCTGTATATCCGGTTCCAGAGGCTATACAGGGCTCACCGGCGATCTTAAGCATACCGCATTTAAACCTCTTTATGCCTCCTAAATCTCCCTCTGCTAGATCGGTGAGTATTAATCTACTCTTAGGACCCTGAACGGCGATCATAGCCATATCGTCTGAGACATTTACAATTTTTACATTGAAGCCTCGGGAGTGATTATTCATCCATGATAAATCCTTCTCTCTATTAGAGGCGTTGAATACTACGAGGAACCCATCTTGATCTAAACGGAGGACTACCATATCGTCCACCACGCCTCCTCTCTCGTTGCACATCACCGTGTAGTGGGCTTCCCCGGGGCCAAGTTTCGACGTGTCGCTCGGAGTTAGATAGTCCAAGTAGCGTTCGGCATCCCTCCCCGTCAAAAATGCTCTGCCCATATGGGATACATCGAATAGGCCTGAAGCATTCCTGACAGCCAAGACCTCTGGGACTATCCCCTCAAACCATAGAGGCATATCGAACCCTGCAAATTCGATCATTTGGCCGTGAATTTTATGATATTCGAAGATAGGGGTCTTCAAGGCCAAACCCGTCACATCCATCTAATAATATTAACTAAGGAGAAATGATATATAGTTATCCTAGAGGTGATATCAATATGGGGAGGGATAACTCGATAGGGGGGAGGTTGATTAGTTTTGGATAGGAAGAGGAGGTTGTGGTGGCAGGAGTTTACTAGACCTGAGATAGTGGAGCATGCTAAGAAGTGCGATATAGCCATGCTCCCCGTGGCCTCCATAGAGCAGCACGGTGAACACCTCACTACGGGTGAGGATTCATGGCATGCCATCAAGATCTCGGAGATCGTGGCCGAGAAGACGGGCGTCATGCTGCTCCCATGTCCATGGTATGGGGCGCATCCCTATCATCATTGGTATTACGCTGGGACCATCCCTTTGAGATTTGAAACATTCATGAACCTACTGCTGGATATAGTGAGGGGGGCAGCCGTGGCGGGATATAATAAATTTATAATATTTAACTGTCACGGCGAGGAATGGGCGATTCCCCCGGTGGTCCATCAACTCGGCCTGGAGGGATACTTCGTGGTGGCTCCTACACTATGGGAGATCGCTAAAAGCACGTTAAACGAGGTCTTGGAGACGCCGTTCATGCATGCAGACGAGGCTGAAACCAGCCTTGGACTATATCTGGTACCTGACCTTGTAGACATGGATAAGGCTAGAGACGAGGTCCATGAATATCTGATAGATTCTAAATGGTTTGCGGGGCCTGGAGGCCTCATAAAGGATAGGATGCCTTGGCATGCCGCGACCTTCACGCAACCTGAATATAGGCATTTGAAGCATGGAGTCGTAGGTTACGCGACTAAAGGCTCTGCTGAGAAGGGGAGGAGGATAGTGGAAGCAGCGGTTAACTGGCTTGTAGACCTTATAGAGGAATTAAAAGCCAAGTATCCCCCGGGCGTGAAGCCGCCTGTGAAGTAGCTGTGGCGAGGTATAGTTGCCTTGAGCTTCGTCATCAAGGAGGTTAAAACTGACGTAGTCGTTGTAGGCGGTGCAGGTGCAGGGTGCAGGGCTGCGATAGCGGCGGCTGATGAAGGCGTAGAAGTGGTTCTGCTCGACAAGGGAACGGCTGGCCGTTCAGGAGCGACACCCTGCGCCCTATGGAGTATCCAGGCACCCTTCGGGGAGAGGGGCATGGATTCAAGGGATTCCCCTGAGCAGATGTTCCGCGACATGGTTGTAGGGGGCAGATACCTTGGGGATCAGAACATCGTAGAGGTGATATCGCATACCGCATGTGACAGGATACTCGACCTTGAAAGTTACGGGGTGAAGTTCAAGAAGACGGAGGATGGAAGGTTCTATCAGACACCTATGCCAGGACAGACCTATCCCAGGTCATGCTTCATAATCGAGAATGGAAACGCGTTATCCACGATACTCGCCAAGGAGGCGTCTCAGCGTAGAAACGTATGGATTAGAAACGATTTCCTAGCCTTCCACATATTAAAAAGGGGTGACCGGGCTGTAGGGGTGCTCGGGCTGGATGTAAAGGAGGGGGAGCTGGAGGCTATTCTAGCCAAATCAGTGGTTCTAGCCTCAGGAGGATACACGTCCATATGGGATTTCTCGGATAATCCCCCTACGATGACCGGTGATGCGGTGGCCATGGCTTACAACGCCGGGGCCGATATAGTGGACTTGGAGTTCAACCAGTTCTACGGCACCGACGTCCTATGGCCTCCAAGCGTGAGGGGTACGGTAGTGCTATATGAGCTGCTCGCAGAACCCTTCACAGACGCCAACGTATATAATAGCGAGGGGAAGCCTGTATTCCCGAAGCCCCTGCCGATAAGGGATGAAGCTATAAGGATAATGTACAGGGAGATCATGGAGGGGCGGGGTACTCTCCATGGAGGTTTATGGTATGACGTCACAAAGTCCCCGAAACCAAGGGAGGAGGTTAGGCGGATATTCGAGGAGATGACCCCTAGACACTACGAATTCATAAAGAACGCCGCGGGCATCGATCTGGTCGAAGAGCCTTTAGAGGTGGCTCCAGCCTCCCACTACCAGTGCGGAGGCGTATATATAAACGAGAAGGGAGAGACGACCGTTGCAGGATTATTTGCATGCGGCGAATGCGCTGGAAACTATATGGGCGCGAATAGGCTTGCCGGAAGCGCGTTAGCAGATACCCAGACGATGGGGGCGCAGGCCGGGAGGCATGCGGCCTTAGCTGCTAAGAAGTCTCCGGAGCCCCGCGTTTCGAGGAGGAGTTTAGAGGAGGAGGGCAGTAGGGCATGCTCATTATTTAAGAAGAAGCGTAATCCAATCTCGCCCCAGGAGGTTAAGGAGCAGATAAAGAGGGTTGTGGGGAGATACGTAGCACCCATAAGGGATGCCCAAGGTTTAAAAACCGCTTTAAATGAACTGAAAAGAATAAAGTCTAAACTTATACCGAACATGGCGATCCCCTGCGTGGCTAAATATAATCTGGAGTGGGTCGACGCGTTAGAGGCAAACCTGATGGTTGAGACAGCTGAGCTGACGGTTGGCTCCGCGCTCTTCAGGACGGAATCCAGAGGCCACCATTTCAGGCTGGACCACCCGGAGACCGATGATAAAAGATGGCTGAAGCATACGGTTGTCCGTATGAAAGGCGGGAAACCCTCCTACTTCACAAGGCCGGTTATCTATACTAGGATGCCTCCTCAGGGAGCGTGATAAAGGTTGGCGGATATAACAGCCAAGGTATTCAGGTTCGACCCAACGGTCGATAGGATGCCCCGCTATGAAACGTATAGGATACCTGCGGATGAGCCTATGACGGTCCTCACAATCCTTCGATATATAAGAAGGCAGATCGATCCTACGATATCCTTCAGGGATTACATATGCTATAAAGGGATTTGTGCCAACTGCATGGTGACCGTTAACGGGAAACCGGTACGTGGATGTTCCACAAGGATAAACCCTGGGGAAACCGTGTTAGTGGAGCCTATGTTTAAGCATCCCATAGTGAAGGATCTCGTCGTGGATTTCGGAACCACTATTAAAAGTGAAGATGCGGTCTATACGATAAGAAGGGGGGTATTCATAGAGGCCAGGAGGCAGTAGCCTATCCCCCTCCCCTGCTTCAAACCTACTTAGCAGGAAGGTTCTTCGCCAGTTCGTCTAGCCTATGGGAAATAGGCGCCGTGACGTTGTGGAGCTCCCTATATATCTTAAATAACTCATCGTAGAGGGCGTATAATTTAGGATCCGGATCTGTCTCATCTATTACTTTCACGCATCGGGCTACCCCCTCCTCAATGCTCCTATACGCGGATACTCCCACCCCGGCTAGTATTGCTGATCCAAAGGAGGAGTCCCCACCTGAGGTTTTTAAACCCCTCACGCCTAATACGTTGCAGAGTATCCTTCTCCAGGTTGGGCTGGCGGATCCCCCTCCAATTATCCGGATTTCGCCGATCTTAAGGTTAAGCTCTTGGAAGATGGACATGGAATCCTTTATGGAGAAGGCCACGCCTTCAAGGATTGAACGGCAGAAGTGGCTCCGCTGATGGATTAAAGTTACCCCGAAGAAGCTTCCTTTAAGCTGGGGATCCCAGTATGGGGATCCCTCCCCTATGAGATAAGGATGGAATATTAGGCCTCCGGAGCATGGAGGGGCCTCCTCCGCGAGCGCGTCCATGAGCTGGAAAGCGGTTTTCCCGAGTCTTTCAGCATCTTCCACCTCCCTTTGACAAAAGAGGTCCCTAAACCATCTATATGAGGAGCCGCATGAGAAGGTGGCGGTCTTTGTGAACCATCCGTCCGCCCCCTTCTCCCTGGTTGTAGGGAGGCAGTAGGTTACAGTCCTCCCCTTTGGGTCAGGCAACGGCCACCTCGTCGTCACGGAGACCACCCCCGCGGTGGCGAGCTTGACGAAGGCATCCCCAGGCCTCACGGTCCCAGCGGCTAGATTCTCCATAGAAGGATCGTGGGCTCCATTCACCACCGGCACGCCCTCGGGGAGACCGAGCCTCTTAGATGCCTCCCGGCTAACCTCCCCTATGACGGCGGAAGACGGTTTAACCTCGGGCAGCCTCTCAACCTCTACTCCGGCTGCAGCGCATATCTCATCGGACCATCTGAAGGATTCTCCATCGAATAGGTATGTGCCAAGCGCATCGCTTGGATCGGTGAACCAGCCCTCGCCGACGACCCTCCATCTAACATAGTCCTTAGCTATGAGCAGCTTATAGGTTCGCTTCCAGACTTCAGGCCTATGCTCCTTCACCCATAGAATCTGGGGGAGCGTGAAAGCCGTATTGAGAGGGTTCAATGTGCGCTTCATGTATTCCTCAGGGATGCACCGCTTCAAATACTCCACTTGGAGGCTGCTCCTTCCATCCGTCCATGGTATAGCTGGATGGAGAACCCTTCCATTTTCATCGAGGAATACCGGTGTGTGGGGTTGTCCATCGATGCATATTCCAATTATATGGCGCTTGACCTTCTCATCCATCTCCCCTTTGCAGATCCCGGCTATTGCCTTAATCCAGTCCTCCGGATTCTGCTCAGCCCAGCCCGGTTTAGGATAATAGGTGGGATACTCCCTAGAGGAAGCCATTATCATCTCCCCGTCTAGATTTATCATAGTGGCCTTGCATCCCCCTGTACCCACATCTATTCCAAGGAGGGCCTCCATATTCAGGACTTCACCCCCCTCCAAGCTGATCAGAGCTGATCCTGAACTCAGCATCTTTGGCTTATTATCATTTCTCCAGGGATGCCTCGTTCATGTAGGACTTATCTGCATCCGTCCCCCCTGATCTTTGGAAGATGGCGTATCCTCGGTGCGCATCAACTAAGCCTTTATGTAGTATATTCCATCTACTTCTCTGCTCGGATTATCCGGGGTTGAAATATCTTCGCTTCAAGTATACCCAGACTTGGAGGGAGAGAAGGATATGGCGGACTCGGCCCACCTATAAATATTTTTATCCCCTGTATAAAATGGAATAAGCCTGTACACCCCAACTTTTATGCGGGTATGGTTGGACCCGTTACGATTAAACTTAAGCCCATATGACCTGCGAGACACGGGTTTTTCCACAGCTTCGCCACACAACTATTTACGTAACAATTACTCATTTAAATAGGATATGCACCGCAAGTTCTACGGTATGAGACATCCTCGTCAACGTTCGAACTACATTGAGGGCACCTCCTCCCCTGGGGATTTAGGGGAAGAGGGACCCCAATGACAGACCTATAAACCTCGTAGTAGAATAGTTGCTCCTTGTCCCTGATCATTACTTTATCTTATTTTAAGTGCTTCCATCTCCTCTCCTTAAATTCCTCATTGGAAATTTTCTTATCGAGGACGCTTGGTAAGACGGTGGTTCCACAGCCATGCTCGATCGGTGTTTTAACTCTCCAAACGATTTCATCGGGTAAGAGCCCCTGAAAAGCCTTAAGTAGAATCCGCTTACCCCAAACTCGCCTCCTTTCATTTCTTACTTAGTATTCTTACTTTGTATTGGCGAGGATAATCGAACACACATCGGTAAGGCTTTAAACATGAAGATCCGCAGAGGAGACCGCGTACATCAAGGGAGTTCATGTCAAAGTGATGGGTTAACCGCGTGCGTAAGGAGGTCTGCGATAGCCGCTGAGGATCCGGGAGACGTGACGGAGTATCAAGCCTTCTGGAGAAGCCTATTGAATGAAGCCTACATGGTGGGGTTTACGGAGCTTTGTAGTGTGGCGAGGGAAGGGGCTCCACAGAGGGAGCAGGAGCTCGCCCTCGTCGAGTACTTTAAATCTAAAACAGCTGAGGCGAACAGAATGATTCAAAAATATTACCCTGGATCAAAACTCGTTGACAACTTATCCAAGCTTAGGCCTTACACAGGAACCCATAACGCGGGCTATACTGAATGGAGTTCTACGGCGCCATCACCCTAGACTCCTTTGAACCATTAGACCGTAAATTGGTGACTATGCTGGATGTGGCCTTAAGGGGCATAGGGGATAGATGGGATGATGTTATCATTCTAGGCTTCGATTACTGGGTTATCGAGAACACACTGGACAAAATGGGTGAGAGAGTCGTAAACTTCAACGAGAAAATTCCCCTCAACATTCAACACATGTTTGGAAACGTTGACGAGTTAACTGAGTAGAATCGAATAGAATCGGAGGAGCCATAGTTGAGCAAGAACGCGAACGCCGTCAAATATCTCCTCATAGTTAGCTTAACACTGAATGTGGCTTTAGCAGCCTCCGCGGATACCCTTTATCTTCACACCCAAGAATGCATGAGTCAACTCAAGTCGATTGCGGAGGAAAACAACTCCCTGAATCAAAGGCTCATGGAGTTACAGAAAGCCTATGAAGTCGAAAAAAGCCAGCTAGAATACTATACGCGTACGCGTCAAAGCATGTCTTCGACAGAAGGCTTTTTGACAGGCGTCGCCAGTATAAACCTCGTCGCCGTTAAAACCGCGCAAGCTACTTCACTACGCTTTATGAGGGAGTGGTCTTACCAGCTGACATCGAGCTGAGGCCGGGCCAAGGGAGAATACTAATCGACACGAAGCCCAGAATCGGCATAGACTTACAGTCCACCCTTAGAACCGTGGTCACGATGGCTGAAAACATTACAGGCGTTTCCTTTAACTCCACCGACGTCATTCTAACCATCAGCTATAAGGAGGGTGTGGACGTCGTCGACGGACTCAGCGCCGGCGCCACCATCACCATCGGTCTCATCGCCGCCATGAAGAACGCTTCGATAAGCCCTGACGTATATAACCGACACTGTAAACCCCGACGGAACCTTGGACAAGGTGGGGGTGATCCTAGAGAAGGTTGAAGCCGCGGATCATATAGGGGCGAAAAAGTTCATCTTACCCGAGGAGCAAACATGAGTCACAGGATTCCGAGAGGTGAGAAGCGAACCCTTATCGGGCTTCATAATCGTCACGTACGACCCGTACCAGTTAGATTTAAAACAGCGCCTTCAATAAAGGCTATAACATGGAAGTCTTGGAAGCTGATCGAGTACTCGAAGCGTATCAACTCGCCACCTCGTAAAAAGCATTCCTTTATTTAACCCTTCAGAGCGGTAGAACGGAGGGCTGGAATTACGACGATTAATTTAAATTTACGCTAGTCACGGTTCTAATCAACGCCCAATAGGTGTTTTCATGGTTGAAGTGGCCATCGTGAAAGGTGAGAGTCCCTCAAGCAATCACCAAAAAAGCCTTAGAAATGGTTGAAGCGGAAAAAGCCCTCGTAGAAAATAAACCAGTTCGAGGAGGGCAGCGGGTTTGCCGACATCTTTGAGGCGTTTAATGTTCGCTGGAATGGGATGTGATGGCTGAAAATGGGGGGTAAAGGTGGTAGACTGAAACAAAAGCAGGTTCGTGGAAGTCAGCCCCTCAAACCCCATTGGCTTTAGAGAAGGTGAAGGTGGCTGAAACAGCCTTGAAGATCACGATAATCAGCGTAACCAAGCTAAAGCCCTATAGAATCACAACCGCCACCTTAAGCTTGAAAAACATGATGGGAGCCGTTTACCCGAGGAGGTCCATGCACTTACATAAGAAAATAGCGGACCTAGCCTCTATCCTAAGGCCTAGCGTAGCGGTGATCGACGGAGTCATCGCCGGAGAGGGGCATGAGGCAAGCAAATCCCCTGTGGAGATGAATCTCGTCAAAGCTGGAACAGACCCCGTGGCTGTGGACGCTGCCGGAACGGTCGTGATGGGAGTAGATCCCATGGAGGTTAAGCAACTCCGATATGCAGAGGAGAAGGGCTGGGAACATGCGAGATGAAGCGGATCAAAATATTAGGTGACCCCCCTGGAAAAGGGTAAGAAGAAAGTAAGTGTGTAAGCCATGAAATTTAAGTGAAAAGGGTTGTCGTACGATATGATAGACGGTAAGATTCAACGTGGAATGCTCGAGAAACTGGTTTTTCTCTACGGTGATGATAGGGGCAAACGGGCTTATGCCGGGCTGGTGGAAGTGTTGAAGAGGTTTTCAAAAGAGTTTACACCGAGAATTTTAAGCGAAAGCTTCAGCGAAAAAGACGTCGTGTTAATTACTTACGGGGACATGATACGGGATGACTCACATCCGATACGGGCTTTAACCGCTTTCGCGAAAAAGTACCTTAAAAGTAAGGTGAACGCGATTCACCTTCTCCCCTTCTTCCAATACGATTCCGATAGAGGATTCTCCATAACCGATTATAAAGAAGTGGATTCAAGGCTGGGGGATTGGGGCGACGTAGCGGAGTTGAAAGAGGAATTCAAGATAATGGTCGACCTCGTCCTCAACCACGTATCCGACAAACATTACTGGTTCCAGGAGTTTAAGAAAGGCAACGCGCAGTACAGAGACTACTTCATATGGTTTGATGAATCCAACATGCCGAGCAAAGAACAGCTTGAAAAAGTGTTCAGGCCGAGGCTAACTCCCCTGCTCTCGAGATATGACACCGTTGAAGGTGAAAAATACGTGTGGACAACCTTCCCATGCAATCAAGTGGACTTAAACTACAGGAACTATAAGGTTCTCTTGGAGGTGGTCGACGTCATGCTCTTCTACGTTTCCAAGGGAGTTGACATCCTCAGGTTGGACGCCGTCCCCTACCTTTGGAAGGAGTTGGGAACAAGCTGCCTAAACTTGAAGCAATCGCATATAATAGTTCAAATACTTCGGGATATTTTGAACATGGCGGCGCCGCACGTCTCTATCCTAGTGGAGGCGAACGTCCCCCACAAAGACAACGTCGAGTACCTAGGGGATGGAAGAAACGAGGCTCACATGGTTTACAACTTCCCCCTTCCGCCATTGCTCATCCACGCAGTTTACACAGGAGACGCCTCGCATCTTTCGAAATTGGTAGAGCAGTTGAAGAATCCATCGGAGGAAACAGCCTTCCTAAACATTTTGGACACTCATGACGGCATAGGGCTTTTAGCCGTGAAGGGCATTCTCTCCGAAACGGAAATGGAGGAAATGGTGGAAAGGTCTGTGGAAAACGGTGGATTGGTAAGCTACATGAAAAACCCAGACGGCGGTGAAAGCCCATACGAGATGAACACGACATGGTGGTGCGCGCTTCAATCCACCTACTCATCCACCAGGCCTGACCTGGAGATTCAGATTAAAAGGTATTTAGCTTCCCGGGCTGTAGCGTTAGCCTTGAAAGGTGTTCCCGCCGTATATTTGAACGGTTTATTGGGCGCTTTAAACGACCACGAGGGCGTTAAGAAAACTGGTAATAACAGGGACATCAACAGAAAGAACTTTAACCTAAAAGACCTTGTAAAGGAAATTGAGGATAAAAACTCGAGGACTCATAAAGTATTTTACGGCTACTTAAACCTCATAGAGAACAGGATTGGCGAGAAAGCCTTCCACCCGAATGGGGGCAGGAAGTTCTCTTCTTGAATAAATCAGTATTCTCACTCGTCCGTACCTCCCCCGATAGGAAGGAGACCGTGATCGCGCTACACAACTTATCGAACAGAAGGCAAACCGTGAATTTGGAGGAAGGGTTGTACTACGACTTGATTTCTCGAAAAGAATGCGGGAAGAACGTGGAGTTAGAGCCATACCAGGTTCGCTGGTTGAAGAGGAAATAAAGCTGAAACTGTAAGGCTATAATGGTTTGGTGAGAAAGAGTTTACTGGATTAATCGTAGCGAGTTAACCTTTGCTTGCATAACAGTTGAAAGGTGTAGGTGACAGCTCTTCTCCTCAGATAATTCTGGAAGCTCCTCCCTTCAAGCGATGTCGTAAGCTCTTTCCATGGAGGTAGCTTTAAAGCAGTCCTTCTAAGAGAATTTCTCGATTTTAACAGGCTCCTTAAAGTTTGCTCGTAGCCCTTTATCCTCATTCTATCTTTTTCAACATCCTTATAGAAGGTTCTTTTAACGCTTTGAGAAACCTCTAGCTTAACTTCAAGCCTGTCGAAAAGGTCGTATGTGCGTTCCAGCTCCTTATATGCCTCGCTTAAATATTCATCGGCGATTCCCTCATCAAGCTTCACAGAGCCGTCCAATTCGGATAAGATGAGTTTAATCACCTGAGCCGCCATATTCGTTATTAATGCGTCGCTCCTTGGAAAATGCTGATAAGTGTGGAGGTCTGCTTCGGAGACCTTGCCGAGCATTTTTTTCCTCCATATATCGATGAGCAGCCCACTTTCAACTCCATAATCACCTGGAAAGCTGAGGGATTCGATGAAACGCCTTCGCGCGGAGAACTCCCCTGACAACGGGTATCGAATCTTATCTAAGCCCTTCAACACGCCGCGTTTAGCGAGAACCTTAAGGAAGGGAATCATGAACAGACGCGTAACCCTTCCCCCCAACTCGTAGAAGCCCTTTTCAGGGGAGTCTAGGTTCACGGCTAAACGGGCGTAGTAAGCTTTGACGAATTCCACGCCATCAGGATGTTCATATTCTCGGAGAATGGGCAGAATCAAGGAAGCTATTTGCCATTCCTCCAAGTTTCTAATATCGCTGTCCAAGTACACGAGCAGGTCCCCTGACGCCGCTCCGGTGGCCAACCATAGCCCAGATCCCTTACCTGCCGGGACTCTTGTAAACTTTAACCCAGCTTTCTCAGCTGCGTTTTGAATGTTTCCGTCTAGTTGATGAAGTACTTTAAAGACGAAGTCGTAGAGCCCTAATTTCGCCCTATCCTTTAAAACGGGGAACTTGTTCAGTAAGTCGACTTGATCATGAAATAGGGAAATGGTTCGGTAAGCTGAGGCGACTATTCGCTGCGCTAAACCATCGTCGAGCTGTCCCTCAGGGGTTCTACTTCCGTCGACGATGACGACCTCATCGATTAGGCCGTTGGTGATGAGTTGACTTAAAACCATTAACTCATTTCTGATGACCTCATATCGATAACCGGATAACTCACTCTTATCTTTAAGAAAGGTTGGGATGATCACGGATATGTTGATCGGGAAAGTTTGCCCTCCTTCACCCTCCAATAAAATGGATTGTTTAGCCTTCAACGCCTCGTCGACCAGCTCTAACCGCCTTTTGTAAGCGGCTTTCTCAAAAAACCTCCATAGGCGGCTTCGAACCCCTGTCAAAGTTACTCACCCTCCAGGCAGCTGTCACTAACAAAAGTATCCTCGAAAATAATTAAACATATAGCTTGTCAGGATTCCGCAAAGATGTGGGAAAAGACTGTTTAAATAATTGGGAGTCGAAGGCCATTCAGCTCAGGCAAAGATCGCGGGGAAGCGCATAAAAACCATGAATTTTATTCGATCGTGGATGAAAGTTAGAGTCATTGCGAAACTATTTAACTCTTTTTCTCTAAGCCGTCTCTATAGAGTTTCGTGAGTTTGTCGATGGTGAGTGGGATCTTATTAAGCCTTTACTGCCTCCTAAGACTTGAGTTGGTAGACCTAGGATGGACGACAGGAAGGTTTTGAACGGCATACTTTACGTACTTTTCACCGGCTGTTGCTGGATAGATATGCCTATACGCTATAGGCACTATTCTACAGCCTTCAGGAGGCTTAAGCGTTGGCATGAGGAGGGTGTATGGAATAGACTATGGTGGTCAAATCCTTAATGAGCATCGGCTACTCCAATGGTAGGCTCAGCCTCGATGGAGTTGCCGTGGATAGTACGATCATAGAAGCCGGGAAAGAAGGGTGCTCGTAGGCTGGGATGGATACAAGCATAGGAAGGGCTAAGATCCATGCAGTAGCAACGGTTGAATCCCTGCCATTGAGCATATTGATCGGCCCTGGAGACGGGCATGACAGCGTGAGTTTCATTGAAACCATGGGGAACATGAGTCAGGCGCGGAGCTGGAAGACTGATGGGCAGACCTAAAGAGTTATACGCAGACCCAGCATACGATTTAAATAAGATAAGGTCATACCTGAGGCGTAGGGGGTATGAAGGTGAACATGCCTTCAAACCCTAGGAATAGGTGCAAACCTAAGCGTGAAAGACCATACAGATAGACTCAATGGGGAAGGCTATAGACATATGAGGAGCGCCGTTGAAAGGTTCTCCGCATGGCTGGAATTCTTTAAAAGAAAAACTATAAGATATAAGAGGCTAGCCTCAGCCTTCCTAGCATTCATACAATTAGCATACATAATGATATACATGAGGGTTTTGCAATGGGTTCAAAGTTAATGTATCCGGCGATTTTCCTTGCGTTAATATTCGCGTCCTCAATAATTAATTGGCCTGAGGTGCGGGCAAAGTCAAACTCCCTAGGGGAGGGTATGTTCTGGAAAGTTAAAATGAGTGGTGGCGAGGAGGTGTATGGCTGGGGAAGATATCGAGGAACCTTTAGTTCTACAATCGAGGGCCTTCTAAAATACGAGGTTGAAGACGTTACAGATGGTAGGGTTACGCTCACCGTTTATGAGTCGGTAAAGTGGAGTTATGAAGCATCTGGGTTCTTCGAAAAATTGATGAGAAACGCCATGGGTTCAGGCAGTAAAGTCCAGAGAAAAGAATGGGTAGTGGATCGGTCTACAAACAAGATTTTAGCAGCGTCCCCAGGGGACGAGTTTATGGTTGGGGGCATATTCAACGAGTTAATCAACCCTGAGGAGATGGAAGAGGGTGCTCAGATTTCAAGGAGCAGAGTAGACCTGGATAACATGTATGTGGAGGATAAATTTAACGTTTCTAGGGCCTTGGTGAACGTTAAAGGCTTCGAGATAAAGGGTTGGCATTTACATTACCTCGGAATGGCGGCGGGTAAATGGATGGATTCAATGTTACCTTTAAAAGAGGGTGTTATAGCTCCTTCCAGCGGGGCTGTTGAACATCACCTATATTACGATAATGATTTCGGAATCCTCGTCGGCTCAGAGTTTATTGGAAAATGTGAGTATCGGAAGGGAAGAGACTTTGTGGAGCAGAAGAGTAAAAAGACCTTAACCCTCATCGACTCCAACTTATGGTATATAAATACATTCGATGTAAATATCAAAGTAACGGGATTAAAAATCGATGGGGAAGAAATCGCATCGAAAGACCTTCCGAAGGCATTCTTGTACAGCTCCGGCAGTTCGCATATCATTATAGCTCCCGAAGAGGTGTTAATGGGAGATGTCAAATACATTTTCCAGAAATGGAGTACTGGAGATGAAGATAATGAATTATCCTTCATTTCAAAAAAATCCGACGACTTTAAAGCAATCTACTCCACACAGTATAGGCTTACGGTTAAATCTGAGCACGGTTCCTTCAAAGGAGGAGGATGGTATGATTCAGGAGCCACGGCTACTTTCTCAGTTAACCCCACCTCTCCCTTTGAAGGATTATTAGGGTACCTCGGAGTCAGATACGTTTTTGAACGGTGGAGCGGCGACTCTAACGCCGAGACGCCAGAAGCTACAATCCTGATGGATTCGCCGAAGACGGTTGAAGCCATCTGGAGAACAGACTATACCCCATTATACATGTTGATATTAACGCTCATCATACTCATCGCCTTATTATTCCTCATCTATAAGTTGAAGCGCAGACTCGATCAAGTAATCACAGGCCTCCAAGAACGCTATCACATAAATGTTTAAAGTTGAAATCGTGGAAGCGGATTAAAAACAACGCCACTAAGCTTGCCGCGTGGGGCGTTGCCTCCAGCAATTCCCTGAAATCTTATGGTGGAAATCTTGAAGGAGACATGCCATGGAATTATTGCCGTTAGGAAGCGGAAATCCTTAAATGTACATTCGATTAAACATGTTCTTTTCATGTATTTTGAAAGGTTATTCCGGCGATGGATTCATGGCTTCTCTCTAAACATTCTTCCATGAATCTTATGAAGCTTTAGTTTGGCATTAGGGGGTAAAGAATTTCAAGCAAGCAAGATGGATTGACGCATTATTTCCTCTTAACCTTCTGGTTTCGCATAGCTTGAAAAGTCGTGGGTTTTGTCTCTAGCCTCTCATCCAACTTTCCAAAGTAGCCGCCGCTTACATAGCGGATGTTACCACTGCGTCTGGCGGTGTTATAAAAATATTTCAACTCGTTACATGGGTCTCTTTGAATGTAAATGGCTTTCATCCCTAAGTTCTTCGCTCCAAGGATGTCGGTTTCATAGGTGTCTCCGATCATGACGCTTTCCTCCGGTTTAACCTTTAATGCCTCTAAAGTCCTCAAAAAGGCTCCTTTCTAGGTTTCTGTACCCCAGCTCGGCTGATGTGGTTACAACCTCGAAATAGGAGTTTAAACCCAACTTTGAAATCACTTTCCTCAACATCTAATCGCTTCTGCTATTGGAAACCACAGCCATCTTCACGAAGTCGACTAAGTTTTTCAAGGGGCTTCAAAGGTGTCTGGTAAGACGCACCAAGCTTCGACTTCAGCTCTATAGTAAACTCGCTCAAGCTCCATAAACATTAAAGGCTTCGTCTCCACTCTTAATTTCTCTAAGGTTATGTGGAAAACCCGATTGATGGTAATTTCAACGCTATTACTCTCGCATAGCTCAGCTATACTTCCCCTGACCCCCTAAAAACCTCAATGAACCTTTCAAATTCTACATTCACCCCAAATTTCGTCAACGTCTTCCACGATTCCTTTAATCGAACCTCTTCAACCCAACCCTTTATTTCAAATGGAATATGTATGAGAGTTTCCCTAAATCCATCAAAACCGCTCTAATCCTCACAGCCAATCTAACACAAATCTCCCTAGTGAATTGTATTAGAATCCCCTCGCGTTCAATCCCAAATCCATATAAAAACAGTTTACCTATTGAAATGAAGCGAAACACTAACCTAAGGAGTTTCGAAGTTGTGGATAATTAATAATCTTCTTACCAAATCACCTCCAGGTGAATTTAAAAGAAACATTCACTATTGATATTGGGAAACTTCGATGAAAACTCAAGGTAAGCCGTTGAAGATCGCGTTCGTGAGAACATCCTTGCATCGAGGATCTGGTCAAGTCCAACATATAAAGGGTTTAGCCATGGAGCTGTTGAAAATGGGGCATTCGGTCACCGTATACGCGAGGAGTGTTGAGGTAAATTTAACGCCGATACATGTGGTTCAAGTTCCAACGCCTTTCGGCTGCCTACCATTCATCAGGCACTTCACATTTCCCATAGCTTTCAGGAAAATGCTCAACTCAGTGGATCTCGTTCACACACAATATCACCCTGACATTTTCGCCGGCAATTTTACATGGCACATGAGTAAGGTCCCCCATGTTTTCACTTACCATGGATTCTCCCCCGTTAGAGTTTGGAGGAGCGTTAGGCAGAGGATTAAAATGCTGGATCATAGGATCGGAACCTTTTTCGGGCTAAGAGGAGGAGTCGACAGGGTGATCTCGGTGAGCCGTTATCTTCGAAAAGAGCTGGAAAACAAATATTTGATGGATCGTGACAAGATTCACGTCATATATAACGGTGTAGACCTAAACAGGTTTAGACCCAACTTGGAAACCCAACACATCCGAAAGAGATTTAACCTTAAAGATTCGCATGTGATTTTGTTCGTGGGTAGACTCGTCCCCTATAAGGGGGCGGAGTTTCTCTTGGAAGCTGTCCCTAAGGTTCTAAATTCGCATCCGAAGACGAGGTTCATGGTAGTTGGCTCCCCTAGGTACGATTCCCCACGAGTTGGTAGAGTGCTTCGCCGATTGAATGTTAGAAAATCTCTGATCTTCACAGGATACGTCGAAGACCAAGAGCTTCCGTACTTTTACGCTCTATGCGACGTGTTCTGCTTTCCAAGCCTATGGGAGGGCTTTGGCCTACCACCGGCTGAGGCTCAAGCCTGCGGCAAGCCTGTCGTCGCCTTCAACCACTGCTCGCTACCTGAAGTTGTCGCGGACGGTAAGACAGGCGTACTCGTCCCGCCAGGAGACTCTGAAGCCATAGCTGAGGCGTTAATCCAACTTCTAGACGATGAAGACATGAGAGTTAAAATGGGGCTAGAAGGTAGGAAAAGGGTTGAAGCGTTGTTTAACTGGAGCAGTGTGACTGAGGAGACAATAAAAGTGTATGAAAAGGTGTTAAAGGGTTGAAAGAAGCTTTCATTCCCATCCATTCGGCGTTTCCACCACCCATATTTTATTCCTGAATTTATAACGTACGCTCAGCCATCATTTATTGTGACTTCAGGAACTTTTAGCCATTCCATCGTCGGTTGATTCATGGATGTAAATAGTAAAGCGGATCATTGAGTGATGTTAGGATCGGTGTGAGGGAGCGTAGAGGAAGAGCGAGGATTATATTCAATTTATACCTTCATTAATCGATGGGAGATCTCTGGCAACTAGAATTTATAGCTTGAATTTATAGCCCTTAAAAGGCGTTTAACTTCGGAATGGTATTTTCTTGAATCAAGTAAAAAAACTCATTTATAGGTTGGTAAGTTGAGACATATGTGGCAAAATAATTAAATAGAAAAAGGTTTTGAGTTAATGTCGGTTCACAATGCCTATGCCTCAAATTCTGTTAGATATGTGGTCAACCATATTGCAAACGCTTCTCAAAATCGTTGGGGCCATCGTCATTTTGGCGGTGGGTTGGATGGTCGGAAGATTGCTGGGAAAGGGCGTATCTAAAGCCCTAGACAGAGCCGGCGTTGATGACGCGGTGCGGAGGACGGTGTTTGGTAGAGCCCTGGAGCGGTCTGGGGTCACTACGGTTCGGTTCTTCGACCTCATCGTTCGATGGTTCATATATCTGATCGCGGTGTTTGGAGCCGTCAACGTATTGGAGATAACGGTTCTCACCGAATTTATGAAAAACGTGGTGGAGTATCTTCCTAGCTTTATTGGAGGCGTCTTCCTGTTAATTATTGGGTTCGTAATCGTTGACTTCATTGGGGATGCTGTCGCGTCAGTCGGCAGAGAAGTTAGGGTGGAGTTTGTAGGCTTCATCTCCGCGGGTTTAAAGCTTCTACTGTACTTCGTGGTTTTGACGATAGCGTTGAAGATGATGAGGGTTGATGTTGAAATCTTGTACATTTTCGCCAGGGCTTTGGCTTGGGGAGCGGCGGCCGGGGTCGCCGTTGGGCTTGGAATTGCGTTCGGCTGGGGGTTCAAGGATTTGGTAGCGAAAAACGCGGAGAAGTGGTTCACCTCCACTTCCAAGGCTGTTGAGAAAGTCGATGACTTCTGGAAATGGTATACCAGAAGGACGGAGGAGTGAACGAGGATTTAGGGCTATGAAATTAACGGGATGATTTTTTTATCGCATATCGCATCCCAACTGAACCTTTTTATCACGTTGTGGAAATTGCTTTCCACCCTATCTGTTAGGAATAGCTTATAGATTCTGAACGCTATGCTTTTTGGATCGTCGTTTAAATCGAACATGTATCCTTCTATGTCGTCTCTAATGAGCTCTTTAAAGGGAGGTATTCTCGAGCAGAATACAGGTTTCCTCGCGGCTCCGGCTTCTATAATGGGCATCCCAAACCCTTCCTCCCTGCTGGGGATGAATATTAAATCAGCTATGTTATATACATCGGCTACACTCCACTTGACAATTTCACCGTTCTCATACTTCCTGTATAACCCGATGACGTCGTGGCAGAATATGACGTTTTCCTCCAATCCTCTCCTCTCGACCAGCTCCTTCAAATAATCGAGATATTTTACCCCTTCCTTAACGGCTTGATGGTCAGGCGGCCCTGTGATTAAAAGCTTCACCTCCCGGGCTCCCCTCATCAAATGTTTTAATTCATCCGTTACGAATAAGGCGAGCTCTATGTTCTTTCTCGGCGTCACCCGGACAGGTACGAGCAGTACTTCGTCTTCGAATGTTACCCCAAGCTTTCGCATTAGGAGCTTCGTTGTTTCATCTATCTTTATGTAATCTTCGATCTCAACGCCGTTTGGAACTACGTTAATGGTGGATATTCGGTACGGTTCGGGCATCTCCCTAAACTGTTTAGCCCTAAACTCGGTAGGGGTTACATAGGTGATTTTCGGGTCATAGTGATGGAGGAGGGTTATGGGAAACTGGTCCTTAACTTTGTTCACATCGACCCTGAAAAGGTAGCTGTCATGTAGCCAGAAAATAATCTTCGCCTTCAACTCTTCAACCAATTCGTTGAAAGCCGCCGTGGCAGGATAGTTGAAGGGCATGGATGGAATGTTGTGGATTATTAAAACTTTTAACTCATGTGCCACCTTTTTGAAACAATTTTTGATTTCGCTTTTAACAGCGTTGAAAGTATCATTTTCTCCTTTTTTCCCGATGAGTTCATGAACCTTCTGAACATCCTTATGTCTAGGGGAGAGAAGTGGGATTTCATGCTCCACAACGCCTGGGTAACCTATGCCACCACCCGCTCCATAGATTAAATGGACTTCGCACCCTCTTTTCGTCAATAATCTCGCATGATGATCTATGACCGCCTCCACCCCCCCTACCTCCTGTTTAGGGGCGGTGTAATGTATGATCCCTATTCTCTTCAACTTAACATCCTCACCACGTAGCAATATTATATTTGCTACTGGACGGTGTATCCATGTCGGTTCTCCCCCTTCTTCCAGCCATAGAGGAGGCTTCGATAAGCCATATAGGCATGGTAATTTATAACGCTGATGGTTTGCTGGTAAAGCTAAGTTTGCCTCCATATTTAGGGTCTGGACCTATTTCATGTATAGTTGTATAGGCTTATTGTTACGGCTCCAGGCAGGTAAACATCAACCTTTAAGTCTCTGCCTATCTAAAATAAGCTTAGCCTCATCAATAAACGCCGGGTTTGGATTTCTCAAATCCAATTGATCAACATTAGCAGCTTTACCTAAAAAGGCTTCATTAGATTCGCTTTTAAAAACCGTTGCTCCACTATTGCTGGTAACGATATGTTCCACAGGATTTAAGGAGCGCAGGTTCCTCCTCACCTCAGCCCTACCCTTGAAGGCCCTACACGGTTCGCGGAGGGGCCTCTCGCTTCGGAGGATAACACCTTATCGCCAGCATCGCTTCAACGCGCACCAGACAGCGTTGTCGCTTAAGCCCGTGGCCTCAACGATCTCCCTATGGCTCGTGGCCTTACCGTCGCTTTGGACGGCTAAAACCCCATCCACGCTAGGAGGCCTTTCCCCAGCCAAACCTCATCTAAAAATTAAATTGACAGATTTAAACGTTAAGGCGAAATCGGATATGACGCAGAAATAAAATCTCAATAAAATACGATTAACATCCGGAAATAATCCTAAAATAAGCTTAAAGAAAAGATTTTATATGGTGGACCGGGCGGGATTTGAACCCGCGACTTCTCGGCTGCGAACCGAGCGTATGTACCCGTGCTGAAGATCGTACCGCTGAACTACCGGCCCACCTTCGTAGTGGAAACGTCATTTTCGACGTTAAC
>Ga0080004_1123630_pt1 | contig 80430 bp, 74 predicted proteins | sample WasSprMetagenome_FD_69207 | JGI IMG/M metagenome (GOLD analysis project Ga0080004, IMG submission 69207) | Sulfidic aquatic microbial communities from Washburn Spring, Yellowstone National Park, USA - WS (SPADES assembly) (version 2) | ecosystem: Environmental > Aquatic > Thermal springs > Hot...
GGGGGCATGGGGGGGATAGCCAGGAAGACCATGGCCAAGATCCTCGCCTTCTGGATCCTGACCATTCCCTGCGCGGCTTTATTAAGCGCCTTCCTATTTAGGGTGGTCAACGGGGTGGTGGGATGAGGGGAGGAGGACCCCTGCTCTGGATAGGAAAGGGACGGGAGACGGAGGTGCTGAGGCGGTGCGATGAGCACATGAAGAAGGTGGTGGAGACGGTGGAGGCCATGAACCGCGCCTTCCAGGCCGCCTGCTCCCTGAAGGAGAAGGAGGCGGAGAGGTTCTTCTGGGAGGCCTTCAAGAGGGAGAGGGAGGCCGACGAGGCGAAGAAGGAGATCCTGGAGGACCTCTCCAAGAAGATCTTCCAGCCCCTGAACCGTGACGAGATCGTGAGGCTGGTGATGACCGCCGACGATGTGGCCTCCAACGCCAAGGCCGCCGCCAGGAAGCTGACCTTCCTGAACCTCAGGGAGCTCACCCCGGAGCTCAGGAAGCTCCTCTCCCACTTCTCCAGCAGGGTGCTGGAGATCTCCAAAACCACCTACAAAGACTTCCTGGCCCTCATCCGGAACCCCTCCTCCGCCATCAAGGTCTCCCACGAGGTGGAGAGGATGGAGGAGGAGATAGACGACTTCCGGGGGGAGAAGCTCATCCCCAAGCTCCTGGAGTGGCAGAACAGGAACCGTAACGTGGGCTCCTCCCTCCTGCTGAAGGAGATCGCGAACAACCTGGAGGAAGTGGCCGACCGGTGCGAGGATGTCAGCGATCTCATCAGGTACATAGCTCTCAGCCATCTCTGATCCCTTGAGGCCCGAAGACCTGCGCTGGCTGAGGGAGGTGCTCCCCCCTCCCCTCCAGGAGGGGATAACCGGCTTTCGCCTGAGGAGTTCGGGCTACCTCTGCCTCTCCTGCAAGGGAAGGGGCTTCTGCGGAAAGTCCCGCTGCCCCCTCCTGCTCAGGGCCGAGGCGCTGGCGAGGGTGGGAAGGGAGCTCTCCCCCAGGCTGTGGGGCTCCTCTCCCCCCTCCGTCTTCGTGGGGAGGGTGGGGTACCCCAAGGTCTACGTGGGGCCCATGGTGCCCCCCTACAGGGGAAACACGGAGCTCCTGGACGCCCCAGAGCTTTGGACGGACAGGCAGGTGGAGGAGATCGTCAACTTCCGCTCCTCCCTGGTGAGGGGGAAGAGGAGGGAAAGGGTGGAGGCCGCCAGGGGAGGGAGCAGGCTGGTGGAGGTGCTGCAGGAGATGGCGATGGGGCAGCAGCCGGTGGAGGCCGAGATGCTCCTGACCAAGAGGCCCTCCAGCTTCCTCACGGTGGGGGAGGAGATTCCCCCCATGGGACCCTCCGCCCCCCTGAGGAGGATGAGGGTGTCCCAGGTGAAGACGGACGGGAGGATGGAGAGGGTCTTCTACGACGGCGATCTCAGGGCTCAGGAGGCCGTGGTGGAGCTCTACCGGGAGGGGGTACCCGTCAGCCGGATCCAGAGGGCCTTCAGCATGGGCGTTTTCGGCCTCAGGGAGCTCAGGAGGCTCGTCCCCACCCGTTGGAGCATCACGGCCGTGGACTCCATCCTCTCGGAGGAGAGGGTGGAGGAGATCAAGGGTTACGGGACCGTGGACGAATACCGCGTTTACTTCTTGGAGCACCACTCGAACCTCTTCCTGGCCATCCTGATGCCCGAGAGGTGGAGCTTCGACTGGCTGGAGGCCTGGTTCCCCGGCACCACCTGGAACCCGGAGGGGGCCCCTGAGCCAGCCGTGATGGGGGACGGGGAACCCTACGGCGGGAGGAAGGATTACCCGGAGATAGGGGGCTGCTACTACGCCTGCAGGCTGGCGGTGGCGGAGGCCCTGGCCCGGGAGAGGAGGCAGGCCTCCGCCCTGGTCCTCAGGGAGATCCACCCCGGCTTCCTCCTGCCCCTGGGGGTCTGGTTCGTGAGGGAGAGCGTGAGAAGGATGCTGAGGGGGGAGCCCAGAACCTTCGAGACCCTGAGCGAGGCCCTGAGGTACGCGAAAACCAAGCTGACCGTTCCCCTGGAGAAATGGGTGGAACATAGCTTCCTCCTGAGGAGGTGCCTCTTCCAGAGGAAGCTCACCGAGTTCTGGGGGGAGGGAAGGTGAGGATAGGGGAGGTCAGGGTGAGGAGCGTGCTGAGCCGAAGCGGGCTTCCGGGGCTGCGCTACTCCCTCAACCCCTACAGGGGGTGCCAGCACGCCTGCCGGTACTGCTACTCCCCCTCCGTCCTGAGGGAGACCAGGCCCTGGGGGGAGTTCGTGGACCTGAAGATCAACGCCGTGGAGGTGCTGGGGGAGGAGCTGAAGGGCAAACCCAGGGGGATGGTGGGGGTGGGAACGGTCACCGATCCCTACCAGCCCGTGGAGGCCAGGGCAGGACTCACCAGGGGGTGCCTGCGGGTGCTCAGGGAGCACGGCTTCCCCGTCTGCCTCCAGACCAAGTCCGACCTGATCCTGAGGGACAGGGACCTGATAGAGGGAGGGGATGTCGAGGTGGGGGTGACCATAACCACCATGGACGAGCGGATCTCCAGGGTGCTGGAGCCGGGGGCCAGCCCCCCCAGCAGGAGGGCCAGGGTGCTGGAGGAGTTCTCCTCCGCCGGGGTGAGCACCTGGCTCTTCCTGGGCCCCCTCCTTCCCTCCCTCACCGACTCCGAGGAGGGGCTGGAGGAGGTGGTGGAGGTGGCGGCGGGGACCGGGAGCCTGGTGATCTACGACAAGCTCAACCTGAGGAGGGGGGTGATGGAGAGGCTGGAGGGGGCCCTGAGGGAGCTCTCCCCGGAGACCCTCAGGATCCTCCTTTCCCCAGCCCTCCGCTCCAGGGCCTGGAAGGAGGAGAGGGAGAGGGTGGAGAGGATCTGCAGGAAGAAGGGGGTGAGGTGCGAGCCCGCCTTCGGGCCCTCATCCGAGGGTGAAGCTCCTCTCGGAGAGCACGGGCACCCCTGAGCGCTCGGCCTCCCTCCTCAGCCTCTCCGAAGCCCTCCTCACCTCCTCCCCCCTCCCCACGATCCTTATCCTGACCTGAAGCTTCCCGAAGAGGGGATACATGCCCACCGCGATCCCGGGGTGATCCCTCTCCAGCTCCTCCACCAGCCCGCTGAACCTGGTCTCCTCCGCCCCCAGCGTGAGCTCCGCCACCTCCCTCCTCTCCCCCCTCCCCAGCAGGGGCTCCACCTCCTCCGCGAAGATCATCTTCAGCTCCACCGGCACCCCCGGGAGGAGGAAGAGGGTGCTGCCCCCGCACCTCAGCCTTATCCCCGGAGCCAGGCCCAGCCTGTTCCTCAGGATCTCCCCTCCCTCCGGAACCAGACTCATCCTGAAGAGCCACTCCTCCCCGCCCAGCGTAACACCCCTGCTGCGCAGCCTCTCCAGCTTCTCCTCCAGCTCCCTCCTGGCCTCCGGGTGCTGGACGAGCCTCAGCCCCAGCTTCCGCGCCACGGCCTCCCTGGTCCTGTCGTCCGGGGTTCCCCCCAGGCCCCCGCAGACGAAGACCAGGGGGGATCCCCTCAGGACCCAGTCCAGCCCCTCCCCTATCTCCTCGATCCCGTCCCCCACCACCCCTATCCTCCTCACCCTGAAGCCCAGCGCGCTCAGCCTGCCCGCCAGCCAGGAGGCGTTCTCCTCCCTCACCGTCCCGTCCAGGATCTCGTTCCCCACCACCAGGATGGAGGAATCCATCTCGCTCCTTTCCCCACTCCCTAATTAGGGGTTCTGGGAGCGGGAAAGGTCGCGAAACTGAACCGGAGGCGGGAGAGAGGTCAGGTCTCGTGGAGCCGCCGGTGGGGATCGAACCCACGACCTACCGCTTACGAGGCGGTCGCTCTGCCGGCTGAGCTACGGCGGCCTTTCTATTTCTCTCCGCCGGATAAAAAAATCCTCAGGGTTCACCCGTCCTCTTCAGGAACCTACCCACCTCCGGCTTCCCCCGGCTTCTGGGGGGTGACCATCACCGTTAACACCGATTCGGTGGATGTTCATACAGGGGAAAGAGGGTTCCCCTTCTGCGGTAATCCTGGCCGAAGGGCAAAGCCCGGAACGAGGGGGACCGGAACTCGCCATCTTTCCCGCCTTTCCCCGTGAGGCCAATCTCTCTCCTTATTGGTTGTTTGAAAAATCACACGGTTGTTTCTCCTCCAAGAAAACCCTTAAATGAAGACCAGCGGAGAAAAACGGTGGGAAAATGACCAAGAGGATGGAAACTTTGCCGGAGGGGGAGGAAATAGACGAGGCCGAGGAACTCATCCAAGAGAGCGATTACAGGTGGTTTGCAGAAAACTACGGGAGGCTAGCGGGGGAGTATGAAGGGAAGTTCCTCGTGATAAGGAGGAAGAAGGTTCTGAAAGCCTCCGAAACCCTGGAGGAGGTCCTGGAGTGGCTGAAGGAGAAGAGGATTCCCCCCAACAAGGTCCTAGTGGAGCCCATAGCCCCCAGGTCCTTCGCGTGCATCCTCTGATGTGGAGGAAGAAGGGATTCCTCAAGCCGATTTTTGCCGGGGGTGATCCCAGCCCTTTCGTCGAGTTCACCCTCCGCTGCCCCAGGTGCCGGGTGTGGGGAACCATCGTCAGCGCGCTGGTGGACACGGGATCCCCCTTCACCGGCTTGACCCCCAGAGACATCGTGAGGTTGCAACTTCCTCTCTCCAAACTCCGTCCAGCCGGTAGGCCAATCAGCTTGGGGGGGTATTGGTTCGTGCCCAAGCTTCTGACGGGAGCAGAACTCATTTTCAAGGACGAAGAGGGCAAAAGGCACTCCCTCCCGTATGGTTCGTTCTACATTTTGGAGCCGCGGTGCCCGAAGGACAAATGGGATCAAAACCTCTACAAGTACCCCAACATCATAGGAATGGATTTTTTGAGGAAAATGCAGGTAAGAATTCACTTGGACCCCTCACGGGATGAGTTCGTGCTGGAGTTCAGAGACTGAGCCAGGCTTGAGATAGTTCAGGCCCGCGGAGCAGGAGGGACTGAGCCCTCAAGGGCCTCGGAGGGTCGGGAAGGAGGAGTCTGCTGGGCACCTCGAGCAAAGGGGGTGAGGGGCTCAAGGCTACGCGGGATGCTCTGATAAAAAGGTTAGAGGAACCGCCGTTCTACAGCTCCCATCCGTTCACGTTGGTGACAATCAGGGTTCACCCGTCCTCTTCAGGAGCCTGAGCCTGCGGAAACCCACCCTCCTCCCCACCTCCGGCTTCTCCTCACCGTAGACCCACCTGAACCTCATCCCCTCGAAGCTGCCCAGCACCCCCTCCAGCTCCTCCCTCCTCAGGGGCCTCACGGGGCTGGGGCGCAGGGGGGTGTTCACCTGAACCTCGTCTGGCCCTATGGTCCTGATCACCTCCGCGATCCTCCCGCAGGCCTCCAGGTTCTGGGGGATCACCATCACCTCCACGGCGAACTCTCCCCCGAACTCCCTCCTGAACTCCCTCATCCCCTCCACCACCCCCTCCCACCTCAGGGAGGGGTGGGGACGGTTGATCTCCCTGAACCTCCCCTCCCCCTCCGCGTCCAGCTTGCCCTTCACCAGATCGGCCAGGGCCAGCTCTCCCCTCACCTCCCCGCTCCCCATCAGGGAGGAATTGGTCAGGACGGCCACGGGGAGGTCGGAGACCCTCCTCGCCACCCCTATCAGCTCCCCCAGGTTCCCGGCCAGGGTGGGCTCCCCCAGGCCGCAGAAGGTGATCACGTCAGCCTCCACCTCCCGCAGGGCCTCCCTCAGCTCCCTCTCCACCCTCTCCGGAAAGACCGAGACCCTCCTCTCCACGGTCTTCTCCGCCGTGGGGCCGGAGGAGCAGTAGAGGCAGTCAAAGGAGCACCTCTTCGTCCACCCCCCCTGCGGATCCACCCCCAGCGACCTCCCCAGCCTCCAGGAGGGGACGGGACCGTAGACCACCTCCATCTCCTCTCCCCCGCGAAACCCTGTGAGCTACCCACCCCTAAAAGGGTGTGGGGTTTCCCGCTCGCATGTGCTAAAAACCTTCCCGGGAGAGAAAGATGGGCGGGGCCCTCTTCCCCGTAGCCATGGCCCCAGGAGCGAGGCGATGAGAAGGGCGCCCACACGCGGGGGAACAGCCCCGCCTACCTACCCAGCCTCTGGAGGGCCAGCTCCGCCGCCCTCCTCCCCGAGAGGAGCATGCCTCCGAAGACCGGCCCCATCCTGGGCAGGCCGAATACCGCGCCGACCGCCATCCCCGCCACGATCAAGCCCGGGTAAACCTCCGAGGTGTACCTCACCACCTCCTCCTCCGCCCTCTCCGCGAACATGGGACCCTCCCCCATCATCTTACCGGTGGGGGTGGGGAACCTGACATCCGGAACCTTTTTCTCCAGCATCCTGGCGAGGGAGGCCTCGTGGCCCGTGGAGTCTATGACCACCCTGGCCAGCACCCCAACCGGATCCACGTGCAGCCTGGAGAGGCTCACCGCCCTCCAGTTCACCACCACCCCGCACACCCTCCCCTCCTTCACCACCAGGTCCTCCGCCTCCAGCCCCACCAGGATCCTCGCCCCGGCGTCTATGGCAGAGGAGGTGCACTTGGCCACGGCCTCCACGGCATCCGCGGTGAGCAGCTCCCCCTCTCCCCTCAGCCTCACCCCGACCTCCTCCAGGAGGGGGGCCGCCTCCCTCTCCACCGCTATCCTGGGAAAGAGCATCCCTCCCCCCCACATCCCTCCTCCCACCCAAAGGTTGCGCTCGAAAACGGCCGTCCTCACCCCCCTGCTGGCTAGGTACCTGGCGGCCGTCAGGCCGGCTGGTCCCGCCCCCACCACCACCACCTCCAGCTCCAGGCTCTCCAGCAGGGAACGGGAGAACTCCCCTATGATCCTGGTCGCTATTTCCCTCTCCATCCCGCCCTCTACTCCCACGGAAGCAAAATATAGTTTCCCCTTAGGGCTGGCGCCGGGGGAGGGATTTGAACCCTCGAGACCCGAAGGGTCAACAGCTCTCGAGGCTGTCGCCTTACCTGGCTAGGCTACCCCGGCCCCATCCTTCTCCGAGAGGGGGGATATAGGTCAAGCGGAGAGGGGTCTGGCCCTGAACTCGCAGTGGGGATCCCGGTTGGAGTAGCACCTGAGCTCCTCCACCCGGTAGTCCCTTCCGGTGAAGTGCTGGGTGGCACCCGCGATGAAGCCCGCCAAGTAGTAGCACACCTTCCTGCCCACCCTGCCCATCTCCCTGGCGAAGTAGCTTCCCCCCCTGAACCTCAGGATCTTCCCCTCCTCATCCTCCAGCAGGGCTATCTCCCCCATGCCGCTCTGGGAGAAGAAAACGTCCGTGTAGATGGTCCTCTCCTTGAGGCTCTTCCTCCTCAGCCCGAAGGTGCGGTAGAGCCACTGGGCCGTCCTTTTCCCGGATCTGAAGCCCGTGTCGTAGAGGAAGGTGTTGCAGGTTTCCAGCCAGATGTCCTCCCTCACCGCGGGAGGGGAGAACTCCAGGATCCTGCCGGCGTCCACCAGGCATCCCATCCAGAGCTCGAAGGCCTTCTTCCAGTGGGACCGCAGGTACTCCGCTATCTCCTTCTCGGCCTTCCGATAGGAGTCCATCCACTCCCTCCTCCCCGGGGGAGGATAAAAGGCTTGGAATCACAAAAAGTCCGCCAAGCTGGTCTGCTTCTCGGCGTCGCTCTCGAACACCGACTTTATGTCGCTCTCCATCAGCTTCAGGCGCTGCTTGGTGTACTCGCTGACCCCGAACTCCTCCGCCACCCTCATGGCGGTGCGGAGGTACTTCTCCACCCCTCCCCTGGGAACCGTAAGGACGAGGTTGCCCCCGCACTCCAGACACCTCCCGAGGAGGGGAAGACGCCTGTACTTGGTGTTGCAGCCCGTGCACCTGAACTGCTGGGTGGAGAACTTGCGCAGGTTCCCCTTCAGGTCGGGGATGAGGTGGTGGTCTATCACCCTCTCCGCCACGTCCCTCTCGTCCACCGCCCTTATCTTCCTGGCCAGGGTCAGCTGGGCCGTCACCTTCTCCTCCATGCTCTCCAGCGTGGAGTAGGTGGAGGTGAGGGGACCCAGGGCCAGGTCGGAGGTGTGCACGTTGAAGGCCAGCCCCTCGTACTGTCCCTCCTTCCCCAGCCTCTTCTCGACGATCTCCATGAGGGGGAGGACCTCGGTGGGATGGGCCCCCCTGAGGGTGGCCTCGTAGAACTCCAAGGGGTACCTGAACATGATGTCCATGTTGTGAACCTCCTTGTCCACCTCGGCTGGATCTATCCTCACGTTGAGCACCAGGGGGGCGTCCATGAAGCCCCCCCTGGTGGCCGGCAGGAACTTCCTGCTGAAGTTGAGGAGGGCATCCAGCAGGAGCATCACGGCGTCCTCGTCCCCGTCGCACTGCCCCACCGAGAACCCGGAGGCGATGGCGTTGTGAAGACCTTCGACGGTGAAGCTGTACAGGGGCTGGGACTCCCGGACTATCTCCCTCCTCGCCGGGCTCTCGAGCACCTCCCCCCCCAGGAACCTCATCTCGGGTCCCCCCGCGCCGCTTTCGAGAAGGATGCCTCGGACCTTCGAGTTCTCCTCCCCCCCCATGAGGCCTATCCTCCTGCGGAATTCGGACGCGGCTCCGTGAATCCTCAGCTTGTACGTGACGGGCCTCGGGCCGCGCCCCTTCCCCGGGAGGGACCTTCCGGCCCCGGGGTGAGTCCTCTCCTCTCTCTCGATGACGCAGGGGATGCCGAACCTGAGGAGGAGGAACTCCAAGTCCCTTACCAGCATCTCGCTTGCGGAGGTGCAAACCTCCACCCCGCCCTCGCCGTTCCCCCCATTCCCCTCGAAGTACCCCTGCAGGAAGTACCCCACCCTCTCCAGGGGCAGGGAGAAGACGAAGGGGGGGACGCGCTTCGACGGGGCCCTGCCTCCCGCCCCCAGCCCCTCGAAGAGATCGTGGATGATCCTCGAGCTGATCGTGAGCGTGTTGCCGGAGAGGGTGGGTGAAAGGCCGAAGCATCTCTCGATCATCCTTTTGAGCTCGCGAACCCTCGCCCGATCGCGGACGGCGAAGTTCACCCGGTTCCTCCCCAAATGCCCCTCCGCCACGTACAACCCGAGCAACCTCAGGAAGCGGCGGTCGACCCTGATGAACCTCGGGAAGGCCCTTCTGGTGCGGGCCTGCTTGAGGAGAACCCCCTCGGGTATGGGGACCCCCAGGGCCCTCAGAACGTCCAGGGGCATGCCCCGGTGAGTGTAAAGGTAGTTCCTCAGCGTTCTCCAGCTCCTTCCCGTGAGCTGCGCGGCAGCCTTCAACCCCCTCTCCTTCGTGAGCCCCCTCTCCCTCCAGAACTTCTCCAGGGCCCCTCTGATCCCCACCACCACCGTGCTCCTCTCCTCCGCGAAGTCCAGGAGGTCTATCCGGGCCACGTCCTCCTCAGGAATCTCTATCCTGGCGGGGAGCAGGAGGCGGGAGGCCCTGTGTGCCTCCACCCTCTCCAGCCTGCGGTCGAGGATCGGGTGAAGCCCGCTCACCAGGAGGGTCCTCCCCCCCGCCTCGAGCCTCACCAGATGGTCCTGGGCCGGATGCTTCGAGAAAGCCACCACGGGCCTGAGCTTGTATTTGAGGTCGCGGTCGAGGGCGAGGGTGTATATCCCTCTGGTCCTCACCACGAGGTCCCCGAACTCCGTTAGCTCCGGGTTGGACCGCCTGATGAGGTCTTCCACAAAATCCCCCAGCCTCACGATCCTCCAGCCCTTCCCCTCTATCAGCAGGGGAACCACCGTCTCGGAGGCAAAGCAGTCCCTTCTCTTCGCCGCGTGGAAGTAGGGGTGGGCGTAGCCCACGTTGGCCTTCGTGAAGCCCACGATCCTCCCCACCATGCCCACGGAGGTGTGGGGGGAGAGGCCCACCACCAGATGGCCCAGCAGATCCTCCTTCCGCTTGGCCCTGTAGTAGGGAGGCAGGCCGTAGAACTTCTCCAGCAGCTCATCCACGAACCTGGCGGCCCTCAGCAGGTACCTGGCCCCCTCCTCGCATAGGATCACGTCCTGCACCTTCAGCTCCACCAGCTGGTCCTCCCTCTCCAGCGGCTCCCCCAGGTAGTCCCTGGTGTAGCCCAGCTCCCTCAGACGCTCCACGGAGACCCCCACCTCTCTGGGGGTGAAGTGGGTCAGGGGCAGGTTGGTGGCGTCGAAGCGAACCGTCCCATCCTTGAAAACGCGCAGCTCGTGCTTCGCCCTCAGGATCCCCTTCTCCAGGGGCTCGGGCACCTTGTAGGCGCTGCTCATCCCCTTCACCCCCTTGAGCTCCGGCGGCGCCTTCTCCCCCAGCCTCCTCTCCGCCTCCTCCAGCATGCCCTTCAGGTCCAGCATCCTCTCGCTGAAGAACTCCTCCCTGACCCCGCACGTCTGGCACCTCCCCCTCAGGGTGGGCCTTCCGCACTTGGGACAGGCCTTCACGAACTCCGTCCTCTCCCCGCAGTTGGGGCACTTCCTGGTCAACCCCACCGTCCCGCAGGAGGGGCACTTGAGGTTCGCCAGCTCCACCCTGAGGCCCTCCTTGGAGGAGGCCGCCTTCAGGATGCTCCTGGTGGGTCCACCCGCCTGGCCCACCGGGAAGAGGAGGTGGGGGGGAGGGTCCATCTCCCTGGGCTTCGCCTTCTCCGGCCTTCCCATCTTGCTCCCCACCCAGGTGGGGGCCTTCTTCCTCACGGGGAAGCCGGAGACCTTCTGAAGCAGGAGCATCACGTCCCGCTCCTCCTCCCTCTCCAGCCTCTCCGGGGTCCTCTCCCTCCCCTTCAGGATCCCCAGCGTGCGGCAGAGGGGGAGGGCGTGCTCCTCTATCCTCACCTTTCCGTTCTCCACCCGGTGGGGAACGCCCAGCAGTTCCAGGATCCTCTTGGGTCCCTCCTCCCTGGGGAGGACGAGGGCCTTGAGCTCCTCCCCCTCGAACTCCGCCTCCCCCGAGCAAAGCCACCTGGCCAGCTCCAGCAGGTCCTCCCTCTCCACCTCGTGGTAGAGGTAGGTGTAGTGGGGGTGGAGGGGGACCCCCAGCTTCTCCGAGATCTCCACCGCCAGCCTGGCCGGAGGCGCGGGGTAGGGGGGAAGGAGGTAGGGGGAGAGATCCGTGGAAAACTCCTCCCCCTTCCTGGCCCTCTCCACCTCCTGCGCCCACCACTCCTCGCAGTACCCCGCGGGGAGGAGGGGATGGTTGTTCTCCAAGAACTCCCCGAAGTCCACCAGGAGGTCCCCCAGGCACAGGATCTCCTCCACCTGGCCCTTCAGCCTCTCCGCCTCCTCCACCGAGGAGATCCTGACCACGGAGCCGTCCCGGAGCTTGACCGTGGGCCCCTCTATGGTGTCCACCGGGGCCACCGCTCCCCCCTTGCCGGGGCGCTCAAGCTTCAGCTGGGTGCCCACGGCCAAAAAGCCCTCCAGCACCACCATGGTGGCGGGATGCACCCCCACCGCCGCTATCCCCGTGTTCCTGGACCTGCCGTACCTGAGCCTGAAGCCCCCCGGTCTCCCGGGATAGGAGATCACGGGCCTTCCCCCTATCACCTCCTCCAGGTACTTGGCCTCCTCCACCTCCTCCCTCTCCTCCGAGGGGGAGCTCTTCGCGAGTTCCTCCAGCCAGTCCCAGCCCTCTATACCCAGCTTCCTCACGTACTTCAGGATCTTGGGGGCCTTCTGCAGCACGCCTTCCGCCAGGGCCAGGACGGCGCCTCCCCTCACGAAGTTGTGCCCCACCCTGGGGAGGTCGCGGTAAGCCATGACCGTCACGTCCCTGCTGGTGGGCTCCCCGGTCAGCTCCACCGGGAGGTTGCTGACCGCCAGCCTGACCTCCTCCGGGGTGGGGGTGTACTGGAGGTGGGAGAGCTCGGTGGAGTAGAGGTTCACCTCCTCCACGAACCTCTCTATCTCCCTCTCGGTGGGCTTGTACCTATCCAGCAGGAGCTTCCTGCGCACGAAGTCCCCGGTCAGCACCGCCAGGGCCGCCGCCGTTCCCCCGGCGGACCTTATGGGACCGGAGAAGTAAAGGGCCAGGTACCTCGTTTTGTCGGGGTTCTCCCTTATCCTCACCTCCGTCAGCCCCTCCAGCGGGGCTGCCACCGCTATTCCCTCCGTTATGATGGCCAGGGCCGTGCGTATGGCCTGCTCCGCCCTCTTCTCCTCGTCCAGCTCCCCCCCGAACCTCCCGTCCACGATCATCTCCGCCACCTTCAGGGCGAGCTCCTCCCGCGCCATCACCCCCTCCAGCTCCCTTATCACCCGGCTTACCCCGGGGGGACCCACCATCTTCTCCACCCTGGAGGCCATGTCCTCCGCTATGGGGATCTCCGGCTCCAGCTCCGGATCCCTTCCCAGGGACCTGGCCCTGCGGGCTATCTCGTAGGCCTCCTCCACCTTCCGCTCGATCTCCGAGAAGTACGCCCTCATCGTCTGGCTCGCCACCACCCTCATTCCACCACCAGCTCCGGGAGTCTGTTCAGGACCATGTCCGGTCTCTCCTCCCTCTTCAGCCCCTTAAGGCTCTCCGGCCCGGTCACCCCGCTAAGCACCAGGATGGAGACCATGCCCAGCCTCTTGGCGGGCCTCACGTCCAGATCCAGCCTGTCCCCCACCGCCGCCGTCTTCCCCGGCTCCGTCCCCAGGAAGCTCAGGGCCATCCTGTACAACCTGGTGGAGGGCTTCCCCAGAACCAGGGGCCTCCTGCCGGAGGAGAAGGAGAGGGCCGAGACCATGGCCCCCGCACCCGGAAGGAGTCCCCTCTCCGTGGGGTAGGTGGGGTCCGCGTTGGTGGCCAGAAAAACCGCCCCCGCCCTCAGGGCCCTGAGGGCCTCCTCCAGCTTCCGGTAGTTGAAGTCCCTGTCTATCCCCACCACCACGTAATCCGCCCCCTCCCCCCCCACCAGCCTCATCCCCGCCTTCCTGAGCTCCTCCCTGAGCCCCCTCTCCCCCACCACGTGGACCCTGGCCCCCGGAGCCCTCCGGCGGAGGTACTCTGCCGCCAGGTATCCGGAGGTGAACACCTCCTCCGGGCGTGCCTGGATGCCCATCCGCTCCAGCTTCCTGGCGTAGTCCCTCCTGGAGAGGGAGGAGTTGTTGGTGACGAAGGCCACCTTCCCCCCCCTCTCCCTCCACCTCCCCATGAACTCGGCCACCCCCTCCACGGGAGTTTCCCCCACGTAGAGGACGCCGTCCAGATCCAGGATGAGGGCGGAGAGCCTTCTCTCAGACAAGGCGTATCACCGAGGGTTTGTTCTTCTGGAGATCCATCACCGTCACCATGCCGGGGGTGGGGGTTATGCCCCTCTCCCTCATGTAGCTGGTCATGCCCTGGAAGGTCCCGGAGTTTATGGCCCAGACCCCCCTGTATCTCTTGTAGCCGGAGATGTGCAGGTGCCCGCAGTGCAGGACGTCGGGGACCTCATCTATCACCAGGAAGTCCCTCTCCTCCGGTACCACCGCCACCTTCCCCCCGTACATGGGCGCCAGGTGCCTCGCCCTCAGGAGCCTCACCATCATGGAGGAAACGTCCTTCCTGCTGTTCCCTGGGAGGACGGAGACCAGATCGTCGAAGCTCCTGCCGTGGTAGAGGAGGAACTTCACCCCGTGCAGGGAAACCCAGGCCGGGTTACCCACCATCACCGTGTTGAGGTCGTACAGCCTTCCCGCCACCTCCCTGGGTATGGCGGGCTGAGGCTCGGAAGGCCTCACCGCGTCGTGGTTACCCGGGGATAGAACGATCTTTATGTGGTCGGGTATCCTCTCCAGCAGGGAGGCCACCTCCTCGTACTGCCTGAAGATGTCGTGAAGGTAAAGCTCCTCCTCCTGCTGGGGGTACACCCCTATCCCGTCCACCAGGTCCCCCGCCACCACCACGTACTTCGTCCTGCTGGCCAGGTCCCTCTGTCGGGCGTCACCCACCCTGCCCTCCAGCCAGAGGAGGAACCTCTCAAAGACCTCCCTGAGAAACATCTTGCTGCCCACGTGGAGATCGGAGAGCAGCACGGCGCAAACCGGCTCCTCCACCTTGGGGGAGCTTCCGGAGGTGGGAAGATCGGGCCAGGCTATGTCCCTGGCCACGATCCTGGGCTCCTTGTCGCCGGAGCGGAGCGTGCCTTCCACCCCTATGACCTCATCGGGTATCACCTCCTCCGCCTTCTCCAGCAGCTCCTCACTCTTCCCCTTGTAGACCCAGACCGCCGCCGTGCCTGTGGGGTCCTCCAGCCTCAGGAGGAGGTGCCCCCCCGGGGTCTCCCTTTTCTCCGCCACCATCCCCACCACCCTCACCTCCTCCCCCTCCTCCATCCCCGCCAGCTCCCCCAGGGGGAGGGGATCGGCGTAGTCGCTTCTCTTCATGAGGAGACCCTTGAGCCTTTCGTACCTGTCCAGGAAGAGCTTCAGGAAATCCCTCACCTCCCCCCTGCTGTAGCTCTTTCCCGTGACATCCCTCAGTACCTCCACCCTGGCCTCCACCTCCGCCGCCAGGGGCTTGGGGCGGAAAAACCCCCCTTCCGCCTCCCCGGCTTCCGGGGGGGAAGGCTCCAGGATGCCCCTGACCAGCTCGGGGGTGACGATGAACTCCCTGCCCCTGAGGGCCTCCAGCACCCTCTCCGCCTCCCTCTCCTCCCTCCCCTCCAGCAGCTGGAGGGCCTCCGGCGTGAGGCACATCTGGGCCTCCTGGAACTTCCTCACCAGGGCCTCCCCGTCCATGTCCTCACCAGAAGAGCTTCGTCTGGCGGGGGAGGGAGAGGCTGGCCGGGGGGAAGGCCGCTTCCCCCTCCAGGATCCTCCTGAGCTGGGAGGGGGGAAGGTTGAGGAGGATCTCCTTGGTTCTGCCGTATCTGCCGGTGTTGAGGATCTTGGTGGTCACCACCCCCAGCATGTCCAGCTCCGAGAGCAGGTCGCTCACCCTGCGGGGGGTGAGGAGGTCCACCCCCTTCTGCAGGGCCACCCTGCGGTAGGCTTCATAGGCCTGTCCGGTGGTCACCCTCTCCTCCCCCCCCTCCACCAGGAGCAGGAGGCCGAGGAGGAGGAGCTTGGACTGCACCGGAAGGGTGCGGATGAGCTCCGACATCTTGTCCTCCTCCAGCCTCTCGTAGGCCAGGTTGACGTGATCGAGCGTGACCCTCGTCGCCCCCTCCAGCTCAGCCAGCTCCCCCGCCACCCTGAGGAGATCCAGCGCCCTCCTGGCATCCCCGTGCTCCCTGGCCGCATGGGCCGCGCAGAGGGAAAGCACCCCCTCCTCCAGGGCCCCTGGCTGGAAGGCCTCCGAGGCCCTCTCCGCCAGGATGTCCCTCAACTGGAGGGCGTCGTAGGGGGGGAAGACCAGCTCCTCCTCCCCCAGGCTGCTTCTCACCCGGGGATCCAGGTAGTGGGTGAACCTCAGGTCATTGGAGATGCCTATCACGCTGACCCTCGCCTTCTCCAGCTCCGAGTTCACCCTGGTGAGGTCGTAGAGCACCTCATCGCCCTTTTTCATCACCATGCGGTCAACCTCGTCCATAACTATGATCACCATCCTCTCCTCCGAGTCCAGCACCTTCAGGAAGTTCTCGTAAAGCAGGTCCACGGGCCATCCGGTAGCCGGGACGGAGGCTCCCCCCGACAGGGAGTTGGTGAGGGTGGCCAGCACACGGTACCTGGTGTTGACCCTCTCGCAGTTCAGGTAGATGCCCTCTATCCTCCGGTTCAGCCTCTCCCCGGCCCTCTCCAGCTCCCCCAGCACATACCTGACGGTGGCCGTTTTCCCCGTTCCCGTCTTTCCGTAGATGAAGACGTTGGAGGGGGTTTCCCCCCTGAGGGGGAAGGACAGGATCTTGGCCAGCTGCTCTATCTGCTCCTCCCGGTGCGGGAGCCTCTCCGGGAGGTAGCTGGGACGGAGGAGCTCACGGTTTCTGAAGATCGGGTTCCTCTCCACCCAGTTCCTGAAGAGTTCTCCCCCCTTCATCTTTCCCCACCTCCAGCCTCTCTTTCATCCATTTCTTCCACTCCTCTATCCTCCCCCCCAGCTCCCCCAGCAGCACCCTCTCCTCGGGGGCGGCGCCCTTGGCCTGGGAGGGAAAGAGGGAGAGCCGGACCAGCTTCTGCAGGCGCAGCTCCAGCAGGTCCTCCACCGCTTCCCTCAGCTCCTCCTCCCCCCCCTCTCTCCTCAGGTGCTCCATCTCCCCCGCCAGCAGGGAGTAGAAACCCTGCGGGAGGGGCTGGAGCCCGGGCTGTCTGGCCTCGGAGAGCCGAAGCTTCCTCACCGCCGTGGGTCCCACGGGGTTGAGGGGCTCCGCCAGCCCGTGCCTCCTCAGGACCCTCAGCTGCCAGTGCTCCAGCTCCCTCTCCTCCCCGGCCCGCAGGGAGGAGGGCCCCTCACCCAGATCCACCTCGAAATCCCTCTTGATCACCGCCCGAACCTTCATCCCTTCACCACCCTGGTCACGTATCCCTGCTTGGGCTCATAGAGAAAGCCGTCCCTCTTCTCCTCCTCCACCACCCTCATCACGAAGTTCTCCTCTATTCCCTCCTCCTTGGCCCTACGCACGATCTCCTCCACGGGGGCCATGCCGCCGTGCTTGTTCTCCACCTCCCCTATGAGATCGATCACCCTCTGGATCTTCTCCCGCTGGGACTTGCTCCTGCCCGTCATGAGGATGTCCACATCCACCTTTCCCGTGGAGGCATCGAAACCGGCCTCATGCAGGTATTTGGAGATGAGCTCTATGGCCCTGATGACGTCCTCCTCCGTCACCTCCTCCCTGAAGTGCATCCTGGCGCTCGCCTTGGCCAGCCTTATCATGGACTCCAGCTGCCTGGGGGTGATGGGAACCGGTGCCTCCCCCCTCTCCGCCACGCTCCTGTTCTTCACGTAGAATTCCTCCATCTTCTTGATCACCTTCTCGTCCTTCAGTCTGGGGTGGATGTACTTCCTGGCGTAGATGATCAGCTTCCTCAGCATCTCGGAGTCGATGGGGGGTTTGGCTATCTCCGGTTTCCTGTGAAGCTCCAGCATGTGCCTAGCGATTTTCTTGTCTATTTCCCCGCGGGGCTCGTCCCTCAGGATGAAAATCAGGTCGAACCTGGAGAGGATCACGGGCTCCAGACCTATCTGCTGGACCAGGTTCCGGCTCCTGTCCAGCCTCCCCATCTTGGGGTTGGAGGCGGCCAGCACGGAGGTTCTCGAGTTGAGGGTGGCCACTATTCCCGCCTTGGCCACCGAAATCGTCTGCTGCTCCAGCGCCTCCAAGATGGCGCTCCTGTCCTCCTCCGACATCTTGTCGAACTCGTCGATGCAGGCCACCCCCCCATCCGCTATCACCAGCGCCCCCGCCTCCAGGGTCCATCCTCCCCCCAGCTCGTCCCTGACCGCCGTGGCCGTCAGCCCTGCCCCCGTGGCCTTTTTCCCGGACGTGTACAGCCCCCTGGGCGCCACACTCGCCGTCCAGGAGAGCATCATGCTCTTCGCCACCCCCGGGTCCCCGGTCAGCAGGATGTGGATGTCCCCCCTCACCCTCGTTTTGTCGGGCAGCTCCAAGGGGTCGCAGCCGAAGAGCATCAGGGCAATTCCCTCCTTCACCGCCTCATACCCGTGAACGCTGGGAGCCACCGATTGAATGATCTTGTTGTACAGCCAGGGATCCTTCACCATCTCCTTTATCTTCTTCTCGTCCTCCTCCGTGAGCTCCGTTTCCTCCACTCCCTTCTGCAGGACCTCGAGGTAGGAAATGTCCAAGATCTTCCTGAAGGTCTTCTTCTTCTGCTTGAAGCCTCCCTCCTGGAAAACCTCCAGTATGCCCGTCATCACCACGTGGTTGCCGGGAACCGCCACGTCCACCAGATCATCCCTCACCACGCAGTCAAGCATCATGGGCATGCGGCCCCCTCTCAGCTCCTCGTGCCTTTCTTGGATCCTCAGGCTCTGCCAGTCCCTGAACTCGGACTTCTCCACCTCCAGCTTGAAGGGCCCCCTTTTCCTGCAGTTGGGGTTCTGACAGCTGAGGGGTTCCCTGTAGCTTTCATCCCCGCTCTGCAGAACGGTGTTCAGCTCCCCGCAGTGCAGGCACCTGAAGAGGGCCTCCCTTATCTCGGGCTTTATCTCGCTGGCCCTGGTGAGGATGCCCTCCACCTGTATGAACTTGCCCACGTGCTCCGCCCTGAGGTTGCGGATCTTGGTGGATTCCATCGCCCCCCTCACCCTGAGCTGCATCTTGGGGCGACCGGTTTCCTCCACCAGCAACTCGTTGGCTACCTTGAAAAAGTGGCGGGGGGAGTCCTGGAGAACCTCGGCCAGGCTCCTTTTCTCCTCGTACTCGTAGCCCATCAGATCCTCGAAATCCACCACCAGCGAGAGCTTCCCTGTGGTCTCGGCTTCCTCCAGCTTCCTCCTGATCTTCCGCTCGGAGAAGAACTCCCGCAGCTTCTCCTTTAGCCTTTCCTCAAGCCCCGTGAGCTCTTCCAAAAGTTTCCCCCCACACCGCTCGGTCTGTGGAGGAGGCTTATTTTTGAAGCGGTAACAAGAGAGCCCTTCCTCCTTTCAAAACGGGGAACTTTTTTTTCCTCAATAAAAACTGGACGCATACTTTTTTCACCTCCCGAAGCCTCCACTGACGCGTTTCAGTTGCAATAACAAAAGAGTTCTGGGGTGAGAGAGATGGCCCGAAGTTATTCCGCCGCTACCTGAGCCTTATGTACTCGTAGGCCTCGGCCGCCGAATCGAACGCGTAGTGAATCTTGGTGAACCTCTTCCTGAACTCCGCGACCTCCTGGGCCACCCTCTCCGGAGCCTCCCCCCTCACCACCCTCAGGATGAACTCAGCCACCCTCCCCATTTCCTCCTCCTTCATCCCGAGCCTGGTAACCTCCGAAACCCCAAGCCTTATTCCCCCGGGATTCTTGTAGTTCCTTCCCTCCCTGATGTCCCAGGGAAGCAGGTTGCGGTTCACCAGAATGTTGGCCCTCTCCAGCTTCTCCTCCACCTCCCTTCCTCCCCCTTCCTTCACCACCTCCACCAGAACCGTGTGGGAGGAGGTGAACCCGAGATCGGCGCCCAGCACTTTGAGCCCCCCGTCGTGAAGTTCCTCCGCCAGGGCCTTCGCGTTCCGCACGATTTGGGCCGCGTATTCCCTTCCGAACTCCAGCATCTCGGCGAGCGCCACGTTCAGCGCCGCCACACAGTGGAGGTGATGGTTGCTCACCACCCCTGGGAAGACCGCCCTGTTCACCGCCTCCGCCAGCTCCTTCCTGCACATGATCATTCCGTGCTGGGGCCCTGGAAGCGTCTTGTGGGTGCTGCAGGTCATCACGTCCGCCCCCTCCCTAAGGGGATCCTGGAACTGCTTTCCCGCTATCAGCCCCGCCACGTGAGCGGCATCGTACCCTATGTAGGCCCCCACCTCGTCCGCCACCTCCCGGAACTCCCTAACGGGGTGGGGGAAGAGGAGAACGCTCCCCCCGAAGAGGAGAAGCTTGGGTTTGAGCTCCCGAACCCTCTTGAGGGCCGCGTCCACGTCTATGTTCATCCTCTTCTCGTCGAAGGGCCAGTACTCCACCTCAAGCCCGTGAACCGCCCCGGCCGTTCCGCCCAGCCTTTTCTTACCCATGCTTATGTGCCCCCCGGAGGGAATGGCGAGGCACATCATCCTGTCTCCGGGCTCAGTCAGGGAGGTGTACATGGCCAAGTTGGCCGTCACACCGGAAACGGGCTGAACGTTCACGTGCTCGGCTCCGAAGAGCTCCTTCGCCAGCTCTATCCCCAGCAGCTCCACCTCATCGATGTACCTGCATCCCGCGTAGACCCTCTCCCCAGGCCATCCCTCGGCGTACCTGTGCTGGAAATCCGTGAGCAGGGCCTCCCTCACGGCCAGGCTGGTCACGTTCTCGCTGGCTATCAGGTTTATGGTGGTTTTCATCCACTCGTGGTGCCTGCGGAGGAGTTCGAAGGTGAGCTCCATGGCCTCCCTGGGTGTCCTCGTCCTCATTCCAGCACTCCCCCGACCTCCTCCTCCTCCAGCTCCATGGGGCCTCCCGAGACCCTCACCACCTCCTCGGGATCTTTCATGAGGTTTCCCGTGGCCACGCAAACCACCGTTTCGTCCCTCTCCACCTCTCCTGCCTCCACCAGCTTTTTAAGCCCTGCTAGCGAGGCCGCGCTGGCCGGTTCCACCCCTATCCCCTCCAACCTGGCCAGGAGGAGCTGGGCCTCCACGATCTCCTGATCCGTCACGCTCTCAGCCGTCCCGCCCGAATTCCTTATGGCCCTGAGGGCCTTGGGTCCATTCACGGGGTTGCCTATCCTTATGGCCGTGGCAATGGTTTCCGGGTTCTCCACGGGGACGAACCTCTCGAGGCCCTTTTTGATGGCCTCCACGATGGGCTTGGCCCCCTCCGCCTGAATACCCGTCATCCTCGGCATGTCCCTCACCAGCTCCGCCCTCTGGAACTCCAAGAAGCCCTTGTAGATGGCCCATATGTTGGCGCAGTTCCCCATAGGCACCACCACCCTGTCCGGGGCCCTCCATCCCAGCTGCTCCGCTATCTCGAAGCCTATGGTCTTCTGCCCCTGCGGCCTGAAGGGGTTCAGCGAGTTGAGGAGGTAGAGCTCCTTCCTCTCCTCGCACATCCTCCTCAGGAGGGAGAGCGCCCTGTCGAAATTCCCCCTCACGGCCACCACCTTGGCCCCGTACGCCAGGGCCTGAGCCAGCTTCCCCATGGCCACCTTCCCGCTCGGCAGGATCACCAGGCACCTCAGGCCCGCCTTGGCCGCGTAGGCCGCCAGCGAGGCCGAGGTATTTCCGGTGGAGGCACAGGCCACCACCCTGACCCCCATCTCCAGGGCCCTGGTGATCCCCACCGTCATTCCCCTGTCCTTGAAGGAGCCCGTGGGGTTGGCCCCCTCGTACTTCACGTAGAGCTCCCTTACCCCCCACCTCTCCTCCAGCCTCCTGCACCGGTAGAGGGGGGTGCCCCCTTCGCCGAGCGTCACTATCTTGCTCTCATCTTCCACGGGGAGGAAGACCCGGTACTTCCATACGCTGGGGGGGTCCCTCCGCAGCCTTTCCCGGTCGAGCCTCTCCAAGACCTCCCCTAGGTCCAGCTCTATCTCCAGCAGTCCCCCGCAGCGAGGGCACTCATACAGCTTCTCGCGGGGATCCCTCCTCTCCCCGCACTCTATGCACCTGTACTCAAACCAAGAACTCATCACCCTCTATAGCCCCGCGGATTAATAGACCATGCTACCCGCTCGCCAGGCTCTGGCGGATGTCCACCAGATCCCCGAGGAGGGAGCTGGAGGTCTCCTGGGGCCCCGCACCAAAGCCCGTGAGGGTTATTTCCCTGGCCAAGTCAAGCTCGAAGGTCACGGCGTTAAGGGTTCCGCTCACGGCCAGAGGGTGGTGGAGGGGAACCAGCCTGGGACCCACCTCCAACACCCTGTCGCTGGCTGTTCCCACCAGCTTCACCGCGAAGCCCGCCTCGTGCGCCAGGCGGATGACCTCGGGGGTAACCCGCAGGATCCCCTCCCTTCTGACCTCCCGCAGCTTGACATCCCTGCCCAGCACGGCGTTGGCCAGGATGGTTATTTTGCAGGCCGTGTCCACCCCCTCCAGGTCTAGGCTGGGATCCTTCTCCGCTATCCCGAGCTCCTGGGCCCTCAGCTCCGAGAGGATCTTCCTGAACCTCCCCTTATCACCCCTAGCTCTAGCTCCAGTCTGACGAGGATTTTTCCTACCCCTGGTTCCTAAGACCTTCTCCTCTTGGGAACTATCAGGAGCAAGAATCCCCCCCTCAGCTTCAGAACGCGCTCCTCGGGGACCGCCTTGGGGGGTAGCTCGAAGGTGCCGAAGTAGGCCCTTCCGTCCTCCCTCCTGGCCACTATTTCCATCGCCCTTCCCCTCCTCCTCACCTCCACCCCCTCCCTGCTCACTCCAGGAACCCGCATGCAGAAGAGCACCTCCCAGGGCCTCTCCACGTACACGTACTCGGTCTCGAGCGTTTCCTTGACCTCTCGATTGGTCTCAAGGGGGGTCCTCCTCCTCACCTTGACCTGGGCCCCCTTGCCGGCTTCCCTCACCTCCAAAGCCCTCTCCTCCGTCTTCTTTTCCATCTCCTCTACCATCTTTCGAATCCTTTCGAAAAAGTCTCCCTCAAACATGCTCCCACATCTATTCTCCTCCCTTTCCCTAATAAATCCCTCGGCCACACCCCTGCATTTCCACTGGAACTCCTCTCCCCTTTTTATGCTCGCTTTTTGAAATGAATATAACAAACATGGAAGAAAGGGGATGGATTTTGGGGTACTTGGAGGCCAAGGGATGCTTCTCCCACAACAAGGTGGTTGCCAAGGGGGTGAGTTATAGGAATCCGGCTTTCTTTCTCACCCACAAGGAAAAGGAGGTCCCGCTCCTGCTGAGGGAGCTGACCGGCTTGGGGGAGGTGAGGAGAGCCGGGGGGCTTTACAGGTGGGAGGTCAGGAGGAAGAGGGAGGTGGTGGAGCTCATGGAGTTGCTGGAGGGGGGGTTCAGAACCCCCTCTAGGAGACAGCAGTACGAGAGGTGGAGGGAGGACGTTCTCCAGTGGAAACAGAGGGGGAGGTAAATCTTTTAGACCCCTTGGCTTCCTCGGGAGGAAGGAATGAGGATCAAATCCTTGGTTCACCGCGGGGTGCTGGTTCCCCCCTACGAGCCGAAGGGTTTGCATATCTTCTACAGGGGGAGGAGGGTGGATCTGAACCCCACCCAAGAGGAGATGGCGCTGGCCTTCGGGAGGCACCTCCTCGCGGGCAGGGGGGAGGACAAAGTTTTCGTCAGGAACTTTCTCACGGATTTCAGCAGGGCCTTGAATATCCCCAGGGACACGGAGCTAGGGCACTTCGACTTTTCTCCCGTGCTGGAGTACCTCGAGGGGGAGAGGAAGAGGAAGGAGGGGATGACGAGGGAGGAGCGCAAGAGGTTGGCGGAGGAGAGGAAGCGCCAGAGGGAGGCCAACCGGGAAAGGTGGGGAACGGCCTGGATTGACGGGGAGAAGGTGGAGGTGAAGAACTACACGGTGGAGCCCCCCTGCATTTTCGTGGGGAGGGGAAAGCATCCCCAGAGGGGGAGGTGGAAGCCCAGGGTGGAGTACGAGGACATCATCCTCAACCTCTCCCCCGAGGCACCCACCCCCGAGGCCCCGGAGGGCAGGAGGTGGGGGGGGAGGGAGTGGGATCCGGAGGCCCTCTGGATAGCGAAGTGGAGGGACAAGCTGACGGGCAAGATGAAGTACGTTTGGCTCTCCGACTCCTCCCCCCTCAAGCAGGAGAGGGAGAAGGAGAAGTTCGACCGCGCCAGGGCGCTGGGCAGGAGGATAGAAAAGGTCAGGGAGCACATAAGGAGGGGCCTCTCCGATCCCGATCCCAAGCGCAGGATGGTGGCCACGGTGTGCTACCTGATCGATGAGCTCAAGCTGAGGGTGGGTGATGAGAGGGACCGAGAGGAGAGGAACACGGTGGGGGCCACCACCCTGGGTCCGCAGCACCTGAAGTTCGACGGGGGCAGGGTGAGGTTCAGCTTCCTGGGAAAGGATCACGTGCGCTGGTCCAAGAGCTTGGAGCCCCTCCCGGAGGTCCTCCGGAACCTGAGGGAGTTCGCCAGCAGGGGAGGGGACAGGCTCTTCCCGGGTATCAGCTCGGAGGACGTCAACTCCTTCCTGGGGGAGGCCATGCCTGGGCTCACGGCCAAGGTCTTCCGCACCTACCACGCCTCCAAGGTGGTGGAGGAGGAGCTGAGGAGGAGCGGGGTGGGGAAGGAGGGGACGGAGGCTGAAAAGAGGTACGCGGCCAAGAGGGCCAACCTGAGGGCGGCCGAGGAGCTCAACCACAAGAGGAAGGTTCCGCAGGGGTGGAGGAGGAAGGTGGAGAGGATGAGAGAGAGGATAAGGCTCCTGGAGGAGAGGTTGAAGGAGGTGAGGAGGAAGCCCGGGAGGAGGAAGGTGGAGAGGATAAGGAAGCTGAAGGAGAGAATAAGGGAGCTCAAGCTGAGGCTGGAGCTGGAGCGCGAGATAAGGGACTTCAACCTGGGCACCTCCCTCAACTCCTACATAGACCCCAGGGTTTACCTCTCTTGGGCGAGGGAGGTGGGCCTGGGGGTGGAGAAGATCTACTCCAAGTCCCTGCAGAAGAAGTTCTCCTGGGCCATGGACGGCGGGAAGGGGGATTAGGGTCCAGTTTTTTACCCGTGGGGTGGGAAGGGTGGTGATGGAGGCCTACGAGAGGGTGAGGAGGGGGGCCTCGGAGGTGGTGACGGAGGAGGAGCTGAGGGAGGTGATGAAGGGGAAGCCCACCGTTTACTGCGGGTACGAGCCCTCCGGGAGGATCCACTGCGGGCACGCCCTGACGGCCTTCAAGCTGCTGGACTTCCAGAGGGAGGGGGCCAGGGTGATAGTGCTCCTGGCGGACCTCCACGCCTACCTGAACCACAAGGGGACCTTGGAGGAGATAAGGAGGATCACCGAGTACAATCGGGAGTGCTTCATAGGGATGGGCCTGGATCCCGGCAGGACGGAGTACAGGCTGGGCTCGGAGTTCCAGCTCACCAGGGAGTACATGATGGATGTGCTCAGGATGTCCACGGACACCACCCTCCTGAGGGCCAGGAGGGCCATGGCGGAGATCGCTAGGAAGGAGGAGGACCCCGATGTGGCCCAGGTCCTCTACCCCCTGATGCAGGCGGTGGACATAGCCCACCTGGGCGCTCAGGTGGCGGTGGGAGGGGAGGACCAGAGGAAGGTTCACATGATCGCCCGGGAGAAGCTGGAGAAGCTGGGCTACCGCAAGCCGGTTTGCGTGCACATGCCCCTCCTGCACGGTCTGGACGGGGATGCCAAGATGTCCTCCTCCAAGGGAAACTTCATAGCGGTGGACGATCCCCCCGAGCAGATAAGGAAGAAGATCCAGAAGGCCTTCTGCCCCCCCAGGCAGGTGGAGGGGAACCCCATCGTGGAGTACAGCGAGCACCTCCTCCTTCCCCTGCTGGGGGGGCTGGAGGTGAGGAGGGCGGAGAAGCACGGGGGCACGGTCTTCCTGAAGGAGGCGGAGGAGCTCAAGAGGAGGTACAGGGAGGGTGAGCTCCACCCCGCCGACCTAAAGCCGGCGGTGGCTGAGGGCCTGATCGAGCTCTTCGGTCCCGTGAGGGAGTACCTGGGGAGGGGGAGCGGCTGGGGGTAGCCCCTTTATAAACTCCTTCCCCTCAACCTCTCCGGGGGTAAGGTGGGGAGGAAGAACCTGCACCGGTCCATCGCCATAGCCTCCGGGAAGGGGGGCACGGGTAAGACCACCATGACGGCCAACCTGGGGGTGGCCTTGGGAGCGCTGGGGAAGAAGGTCACCATCCTGGACGGGGACCTGGCCATGGCCAACCTCTCCATCGTGATGGGGCTCACGAAGTTCAGGACGAACCTCCTGGACGTCCTCCTGGGGAAGGCCAAGCTGGAGGAGGCCCTCCACCACAACTACGGTATAAACGTGATACCCACCGGCTTCCGCTTCGAGGAGGTTCATGAGGCCCTCTTCAGGGTCAGGCCGGAAAGGGTGGAGGAGGTGGTGAGGGAGATCCTGGAGCAGTCGGAGTTCCTGCTCATCGATGCCCCGGCGGGCATTCAGGACGCCACCATCCTGTCCCTGGCGGCGGCCAGGGAGATGATAGCCGTGTGCAACCCCACCTACACCAGCCTGGTGGACTGCTACAAAACGGTGAGGCTGGCCAACTTGCTGGGGTCCTGGACCAGGGGGGTGGTGGTTAACAGGGTGGGCAGGGGGGCGGACCTCTCCACCGCCGAGGTGGAGGAGTTCATGGGGAAGACGCTCGGGGCAGTTCCCATCCTAGCCGAGGTACCCGAGGATGCCAGGGTGCAGGAGGCGGAGAGGGAGGGGGTGCCCGTGGTGATCTACGATCCGGAGTGCAGGGCCTCGGAGGCCATTCAGTCCCTGGCGGAGGTGCTGGTGGGGAAGGCCGGACCCCCCTACGGGTTCTCCGGAAAGGGGGGAAGCGACGAGACGGTCAAGAGGCTGGTGAGGGCCCTGACCGGCGCGGGGGAAGGGGGGACCTGACCCTCAGGTCAGCTCCAGGGCTTTTCCCCTCTCGGGGCAGGTTATCCTTTCGTTCCCCAGGAACCTTCTGAAGAGCCCCGGCCTCTCGGAGTGGACCATGACCACCTTCCTCGGCTCGAGCCTCTCCACCACCTCCTTCAGCTCCAGCGAGCTGGCGTGGCCCGAGGCGTGGACGTGGAACATGGGAAGGCCGAGGTGCTCGAGCCAGTTCGCCAGCTTCCCGAACTCTATCTCCCCCTCCTCATCCCAGGGTTCGCTCTCGGAGTAGAGGAAGAGGGATCCGGGCCTGGGCTCGATCTCCAGAAGCTCCAGCATGTCGTAGTAGGTGGAGAAGAGCAGGACCCTCTCCTGGTTCTCCGAGACCCAGGAGCTGTCCACGTTCTGATAGCCCAGGAGCTTCTTCTCCCAGTGGTAAAGGATCTTTTTCTCCCTGCCGTAGATCCTCACCCCCGGGTCCCCCAGCTTGAAGGGGAAGCGCAGGAGGCCCCCCTCTATCTCGGGTCTCAGGAAGTCCATCAGGGCCGCCTGCCTTCTGGAGATGACGAATTCCCTCCCCGTTTCCATGGCCACCTCGAAAAAGGTCCGGAGCCGGTCCACGTCCACGCTGGAGAAGCTGGCCGCCACCAGCCCCCTGGCCCTGGACACGAGCCCCCCTATCTTCTCCTTAACCTCACCCTCGCTGGAGGGCCTGGACTCCAGCACGTTGGTTCCCTCCATGATGAGGAGGTCAGGCTTCTCCGCCTCCCTGAGGAAGTCCTCCGTCATGCCGGGGAGGTGGCCGTGGAAGCGGAAGTCCCCCGTGTAGACCACCCTTCCCTCCGGCCCGTCGATCACGAATCCGTAGGCGGCGGGGATGGAGTGATCCACGTGCACCGGCTTGATCTCAAACTCATCTATCCTGAGCCTCCTGCCGGTCCTGAAGGTGACTAGGTTTCCCAGGCCCCTGGAGGACCGGAAGCACTGGTGGAGCGGGCCAGCCACCTCCAGGAACTCGGCGAGCCTTTCCTGGGGTCGCAGGGAGGTGACTTCCCTGGCCAGGATGATCCTCCAGGTTCCCTCCCCCACGTAGAGGGGGATCTCGGGCTTGAGGTACCTGACGTAGTCCATGTGGTCCAGGTGGGCGTGGGAGAGCAGGACGCCGGAGACCTCAGGCTCCCTCCCGTCCCAGGGGTAGAGACCGGGGAGGTCCGGGAGGAGGCCAAGGGAGTGGAGCTGCTCTCCGCTCCTCGCGGTGAGGTAGGGATCGGAGAAGTAGCTCGCCTCCCTCGAGAAGCTCCTCCCGAAGTCTAGAAGGATCTTGGTCTCCCTGCCCTCCAGCAGGATCTGGTTTCCCCCCACCTCCCCAGCTCCCCCGAAAACGGTTAGCCTCATCCACTTCCCCCTTCAGCGGTCCTTTATTTGTAGGTTGGGGGGGTCCTGAGAGTGGTGGGCCCGCTGGGATTCGAACCCAGGACCTCCACGTTGTAAGCGTGGCGTCCTACCGCTGGACCACGGGCCCGTTTAGACTGGGAAGAGGTACTATTTGAGAAGAATGATCATCATCACTTCCAGGAGGACGATCGCCGCTATGAGGAGGACGGAGAGGAACTCCATGGAGGCGGCGTGCTGGGCGTCCACCCTCTCCATGGTCATGGCGTAGAGCTCCTGCAGCTGGTCCAGCTTCTTGTCCACCAGGGAGAGCCAGTCCGAGATCCTGAACCGCTCGCTCGCCAGGCGGTAGATCTTCCCCAGGTACCACTCCCCCGTGTACTTCAGGATGTTCCTCAGATCCCCCACGTACTCCATGATCTCCACCCTCAGCTCGGCCAGCTCGCTGGCGGTTTTCATGAGCTCCCTGTAGGACCGGCTCCTCCACCTCACCCCCATCTTGGTGGGGAAGGCCGCCCTCAGGGCGTTGTAGGCCTTCTCCGTTTCGAGGTCCAGGATGGAATCGTAGGTCTTGAGCTCCAGCAGCTGTATCTTGGCCAGCTCTATCATCCTCACGTAGTCGTCCACGTATCCCTCCTGCTCGTAGATCAGGGCGGAGTACCAGTCCACGAAGAGCACGTCCTTGTTGGAGTAGCTCAGGAAGGCCCTGAGGGCATCATCCACCTCCTTCCGGCTCAGGGACCTCCACTCCACCTCCCCCCGCAGAAGCCCGGCCGTGTGCTTCCTGAACTTGGTCAGGAAGTCGGAGGCGGAGAGGGGGGGATCGGATCCGGAGAGAAGGATGAGGGTGTAGGTCTCGGGCCTCTCGAACTCCTGGTAAGGGAGGACGATGGCCCTCCTGATCTTCTTCCTGAGGTTCTCGAAGTACCTCTTGGCTATCTCCTCCAGCCTCGTCTCCTCCCCCCCGCTCTTCACCTTCCTCTCCTCCATTCCCACCAGCCCTACCACCGAGTCCACATCGGCTTTCTCGAACCTGAGGATGAGGGAGATCTCTATGGCCCCCACCGGGAAGATCTTGGCCTCCACCTCCATCCTGTGCCCGTCCACCTCCACCTCCCCCAGCTTCCCCATCAGGGGGATGAGGCCCAGGTGCTCGTACCTGGGGGCCAGGATCCTCATCCTCCTGCGCGGCCTCTGCTCCACCAGCCCCAGCTTCTCCGCGGGGATCAGGGAGAGGTTCACCTCCCCCCCGCAGTCGTAGAAGTACTGGAAGACGACGGAGCCGGTGAGGCGGATCATCGATTCACTCCTTCACCCGCCGGGTAAAATACCCGGCGCGCGGTCCCCTCTCGAAGACCAGCTTGAGCAGGGGGGGAGTGAGGAGGGAGGTGATGAAGACGGTGACCACGGTCATGGAGAAGAGCTGGCTGCCCACCGCCCCCACCTTCAGCCCCGCCGAGGCCACGATGAGGGCCACCTCCCCCCTGGGCATCATCCCCACCCCCACCCTCAGGGCCTCCCACCTCCCCAGTCCCCCCAGGAGGGCCCCCAACCCGCAGCCCCCTATCTTGCTCAGGAAGGAGGCGGCCAGGAAGAGGAGGATCCCGGGCCCCACCCCCCTCAGGGCCCCGAGGTCGGTGCGCAGCCCCACCTCCGCGAAGAAGAGGGGGATGAGGAGGCCGTACCCTATCACGGAGATCTTCTCCCTGAGGGTCCTGGAGAGGGGGGACCTGCCGACCAGGAGCCCCACCAGGAAGGCCCCGGTGATGGCGGCTATCCTGACCTTTTCGGCCAGGGCGGAGATCAGGAGCACCAGGACCAGGGTGAGGGAGAGGGAGAACTCGGGCGCCTGCACCCCGGTGCTCCGGGACAGGAGCCAGGGCACCAGCCTGGGGCCAGCCGTGAAGAGGAGGAGGAAGAAGGCCAGCATCAGCAGGAGGGTCCAGACCAGGCCCAGGACGGAGAGGCCCCCGTAGGCCATCCCGGCCAGGAGGCTGAGGACGATGATCCCGAAGACATCGTCTATGACCGCCGCCCCCAGGATGACGGCCCCCTCCCTGCTGCGAAGGCGGTGCAGGTCCAGGAGGGTGCCCACGCTTATCCCCACGCTGGTGGCCACCAGCACCCCCCCGGCGAAGGCCGCCTCCAGGCTGGTCCAGCCCATCACGTGGGCGGCCGCGAAGCCCAGCGGGAAGGCCCAGAGCGTTCCCCCCAGGGCGGTGAGCGTGGCCCCCCTCCCCGAGGCCTTCAGCTCCTCCCACTCCAGCGAGAGGCCGGCCAAGAAGAGGAGGAGGAGAATCCCCAAGTCGGCCAGGAAGCCCACCCACTCCCCCTCCGGGGTGGAGGGGTCCAGGCACAGGCGGGATCCCAGGTGGGAGGAGAGGGAGCCGGCCACGGAGGGCCCCACCAGCAGGCCCGCCAGGATCTCCCCCAGGATGGGGGGCATCCTGGCCCTCCCGGCCAGCATGCCCCCCACCTTGGCCGCCAGCAGGAGGGTGCCTAGGTAGAGGAAGAGGGAGGAGGCCTCGGGGGGCAGCCCCTCACCCCCTCAGCTTTTTCAGGAGGTCCCTGAGGGAGAGGACCCCCACCAGCTCCCCGTTTTTGGTCACGGGCAGGTGGCGGAACTTGTGGAGGAGCATGAGGTTCAGGGCCTCCTGCAGGCTCATCTCCGGTTTGGCCGTTACGGGTCTTCTGGTCATGATTTCCTCGGCCGATTTTATGGCCCAGGCTTCGTAGAGTTCTGGTTTGCCCACCACCGGACACTGGGACCTGGGCACGAAGAGCTGGAAGATGTCGCTTTCCGTTATCACCCCCACCAGCTTTTTGCCCTTCACCACCGGAAGGAACTCCTCCCCCCTCAGGAGGCGCGCGAGCAGGAGGGCGAGGGGGGTGTCGGGGGCTACGGTGAGGGGGCGCTTCATCACCTCCTTCACCTTGGCCTTCCTCAGCCTCTGGAGGTCCAGTCCCCTGGGTGGCATCACCGTTAGTGGGAGGGGGGGTTATAAGTAGGATGGAGGCGCCGGGGCTGGGATTTGAACCCAGGAGGCGCGTGGGCGCCAACGGGTTAGCAACCCTTGGCGGGTCCTAGGACCTGTCGCCGTACCTGGCTGGGCCACCCCGGCTCCTTACCTTTCTCCTCCCCGGCTTTAACCTTACCGCCCGGGAGGTTCTCTAAGCCTGGGGCTGCTTTTTCTCCTCGGGGGGCTTGAGGAGCTCCTCCACCGGCTTCTCCCCGTACTTGACGATCTTGGCGTTGATCTGCCTTATGTCCTCCGCCACCACGTTCCCGTGCACCCTCTTCCTCCTCCTCTCCCCCTTCTTTCGGGGATGGTAGCCCGGACCCCCCGAAAGGAGGACCCTGTGGTGGCCGGGTCCCGGCAGGTCCGGCCTCATGGGAAAGCCGTCCTTGTCCGTTCCCCCCGTGATCTGTAGCTCGTATCCCGGAAGGCCCACCAGACCGCCGTCGAAGGAGTCCCCTATCCTCTTGCCCAGCAGGGCCCTGGAGGAGGGCTCCTTCAGCTCCACCTGGTAGCTCTTGCCGGTTTTGGGGTCCCCTATCACCACCTTGAACATCTCCTTAGGTTGCGGGCCCGCCCGCTATATAGGTTCCGCCCGTCCCCGGCTCGGCAGCTATTTATGGGGAGGGGAGAAGAAAATAGGGTTGGGGGTGTGGGGTTCTGGTCTGGTGAGGTGGGAGCATGATTAGCGCTCCTCCCTGGGAGAAGGTCAAGTGTCCCCTGTGCGACAAGAGGGTCTCCTTTCCCTCCCTGGTCCCCCACCTGTACAGGGAGCACGAGCTCACCCTCTCGGAGGCCAGGGAGTTCCTGGAGAAGTTCGCGGGGTTGAAGCGCTGAGTCACATCACCCCGTAGGTCGGATCCTCCCGGCGCTTGATGGCGATGATCTCGTCCAGAACCGCCTGCTCGTCCCCGCTCAGGAGGTCCCTCAGCTCCCTCTGGAGCTTCAGCGCGTGGTCCCTGGGGATGTCGGTGTAGAGCACCTCCCCCTCCTCCACGTTCCTCCCCACCACCGCCCCCTCTATGGAGACCGCCAGCTCCTCCCCCGCCCTGGCCTCGGCTAGGCTCTTCTTCTCCCTCTGCAGCTCCTTGATTTTTCCCACGGGCTTCCCGTCCTTTCTCATGACCGGGTACTTGGGGCGGAGGACCCCCCCCAGCACCGAGATGCCCACGATGGCCGGCTCGCTCCTCCTGAAGAGGTAGCCGGGCTTGAGGGAGAACTTGGCAGGCCTCACGAGGCTCTCCAGCTTCTTCTCCCTCACCTCCTGCTGCTTGGCCTCCCTCCACCTCTCGAACTCCTCCAGCAGCTCGTAGATCACCCTCCCGGTCAGGATCTTCACCCCCAGCCTGGAGGCCTCCTCCTGCGCGTCGGGGAGGACGGAAACGTTGAAGGCCAGCACCACCCCCAGCAGGGGCTCGCTCTGGGCGACGGTGGAGGCCTCCACCACCTCCCTCCGGGAGACCTCCCCCACGTCCGCCCACCTGATGGGAATCCCCTTGCTCCTGAGCTGTCCCTCCAGGGCCTCCAGCGAGCCCAGGGTGTCGGCCTTCAGGACCACCCCGTTGATCTCCGAGGCTATCCTCACCCTCCTGAGCTCCTCCTCCACCTCCTGCCAGAGGCTCTGGGCCTCCGAGGGATCCCTTATCACCCTGAAGGGGGTCCCCGCCATCACCCCCTCCAGCTGCGGGGCGGAGATCCTGACCCCGCTGGCGGCGGTCACGCTCCTCACCCTCTCGAAGCGGTCCTCGGGGTCCCTTATCTCGTCCAGGGGCCTGGGCTTCAGGATGGACCTGACCTTGGAGACCCTCACCCCCTCCCTCCCCACCACCGCGAAGAGGTCCCCCACCGAAAGCCTCCCGTCGTAGAGGATGAGGTCCATCACCGTCCCCAGCCCGGTCTCCTCCTTCACCTCCAGCACGGTCCCCCTCCCCGGCCCCGTGACCTCGATGGTCAGGGCCTCCCTGAGGAAGCGCTGGGCCAGGCCGGCCAGGACCACCAGAAGCTCGGCCAGACCTTCCCCCGTTTTGGCGCTCACGGGGACGATGGACACCTGCCTCCTGAAATCCGTCACCCTGTCGAACCGCTCGGAGTCGAAACCCTGCCGGTGCAGCTCCCCCACCAGCTCGTAGATCCTGCGGTCCAGCGCCGCCTCCACCTCCCTCGCCTGCCTGCGCAGGGACTCCAGGAAGCTCTTTCCGGGGCCTGGCCTCCATCCCGGGATGAGGTCTATCTTGTTGGCGGCCATCAGGAAGGGGGTTTTGTAGGTCCTCAGGATCTGGAGGGACTCCAGGGTCTGGGGCATGAAGCCCTCCTTCACGTCCACCACGAGCACCGCCAGATCGGCCAGGCTCCCCCCCCTCTTCCTGAGGTTGGTGAAGGCCTCGTGACCGGGGGTGTCCACGAAGAGGAGTCCAGGCACCACCAGCTCTATCCCCATCCTCCTCATCAGCTCCCCGCTGATCTCCCTGATGGCCTCCACCGGAACCTCCGAGGCCCCTATCCACTGGGTGATCCTCCCCGGCTCCCTGGCGGCCACGGCGGTTCCCCTTATGGTGTCCAGGAGGGTGGTCTTGCCGTGGTCCACGTGTCCCAGGATGGCCACGATGGGGCAGCGCAGGCTCTTCATCCGAAGATACTTTTCAGCCCCTCCTATAAGGGAGGGGAGGAACGGGGCCTAGGCCCCCTGCCCCCTGCTCTTCTCCCTCCTGTACCTCTCCGTCCACTTGAGGCGCTGCGGTCTCCTCCCCAGGTTGAAGTTGCGCTCGCACTTGGAGGAGCAGAAGTAGAGGAGGCTCCCGTCCTTCTTCACCAGCATGGTTCCCGTGCCGGGGGTGAGCTTCCCCCCGCAGAAGCTGCATCGGAAGCTGGCGGGCATCAGGGCACCTTTATCTCCTTGGCCTCCCTCTCGGTCTCCCTCAGCATGAGGATGTCCCCCACCTGTACGGGTCCCCTCACGTTTCGGGTAAGGATCCTTCCCTTGTCGGGTCCCTCCAGCACCCTGCACCTCACCTGCTTGACCTCACCCGTTACTCCCGTCCTTCCCTTGATCTGCAGGACCTCGGCCGGGTAACCAAGAAGGGGCTCCTCAGGCATCCCATCATCGCTTCAGCTCTTTGATCCTGGAGAGGATCTCCTTGAGCAGTTCCCCCGCCTCCCCCTCCTCCACGATGGCCACGGAGGCGGAGGGGACCTCTATCCCGGAGGCGGCCCCCAGCTCCTGCTTCTTGGGCACGTAAACGTAGGGGACACCCCTCTCCTCGCAGAGGGGGGGAAGGTGGGCCACCACCTCGGGGGGGTCCACGTCCTCGGCTATGACCACCAGCTTGGCCTGCTTCCGCTCCACGGCCTTCACGGTTTCGTTGACCCCCTTCCTTATCTTTCCCGTCTTCCTGGCCGTCTCCACGGCGTCGTAGACCTTCTCGGCCAGGTCCGCCGGCACCTCGAAGCGCACGTAGATGGGTTTTGCCATTCGGTCACCCTCCGTTCTCCCTCATCAGGTCATACTATTAAGGGGGGTCGGTTTAAAAACTATCGGCCGCCCCCGGGACCCAGGTGCTTCCGGAAGAGGGGCTCCAGCTCCTCCGGACCCCTCAGGATCTCCACCCCCTCCATCCTCCTCAGCCTCTCCACGTTCTCCACATCCTCCCTCCTTATCCTGAGCCTGAGCTCCTCACCGCTGGGCAGCCTGGTGACGGTGAAGCCCTCCTCCAGGTCGCAGGGCATCACGCACACGGGTACGGGGGGGTAAACCTTGAGGGCCTGCAGGGCGGAGTTGGAGAGGAGGGAGTCCCCTATCCCCAGGGCTATCTTGGCCACCGTGTTGGAGGTGGCGGGGGCGATCAGGAGGAAGCGGTAGGAGCCCCTCTGCAGGGCCCCGGCCAGGAAGGGCTGGTTGGGGCCCTTCTCCACCGCTGGCCTGCCGAAGGTTCCCTCCAGCTCCTCCCAGAGCCCGTACATCCTCACCACCTCCTCCCCCGCCCTGGACAGGAAGACCCTTATCTCCACCTCCGGGTACCTCCCGGCCAGCCTCCTCATCTCCGCCACGATCTCCCTGAGCCTGTCCCCGCTCCCCGTGATCCCCCAGGCCACCCTATCGGGCATACCTCTCCAGGGCCTCCGCGAACCTCTCCACGGTCCTGTCCAGGGTCCTGAGACCCTCCTCGTCCGCGCCCTCCCCGTCCGGCCTGTCCCTGCTCCAGAAGGTGGCCCCCAGGTTGGCCCCGAAGGCCCCCCCGCTCACGGGTATCACCCCGTTGAGGAGGTAGAAGGTGTGGATCTGGAGGAGGGCCAGCTCCTGCCCCCCCATCCTGTCCCCTCCCACCGCTATTCCCATCCCCACCTTCCCCCTCAGGGCATCCGGGCGGGAGGCCAGCAGGGCCCTGGTGCGGTCCATCACCGCCTTGAGCTGGGCGCTGCATCCCCCGTTGTAGACGGGGGTGGCCAGGATCAGCCCCCTCGCCTCCTGGAGGTGCCCGTAGAGCTCCTGCATGTCGTCCTGAAGGGCGCACCTACCGTGCTTGAGGCAGAAGTCGCAGTGGCGGCAGTATCCCACGTTTTTCCCCCTCACGGTGAAGAGGCGGGTGGGGAAGCCCTTTTCCTCCAGCCTCCGCAGGGCCCTCAGCAGGGCCCCCTCCGTGGCCCCCCTCCTGGGGTTGCCGCAGATCCCCAGAACCAGCATCCCCCCTACCGGTGTGCGAAGACCGTCCATATCTCCCTTCCGGTCCCCTCCACCCTGACGAAGCCGTAGCGCTCGAACTGCAGGATCTCCCCCACCCTCACCCCCCTCAGCGCCGGCTCGCCTAGACCCTCCTCCACCGACCCGTCCGGCCTCAGCACCCTCACCTCCACGGGGTCCCCGGAGACCCACTGCACCTTGGCAACCCCGGGCAGGAGCTCCAGGCCCCGGAACTCCGCCTCCGGGGGTGACTTGGAGAGGAGGGCCACGTTCATCAGGTCCTTGAGCCTGAAGATCTCCCCCTCCCTCCGCTCCCGCAGGTCGGAGGAGGGGACCAGGACCAGGAGGGAGCCCCCCTCGTACCGCAGGGGGAGGCGCCTCTTGCCCCTCTCCGGGTGGGAGGGGTGGAGGGGAAGCTCCACCTCCCCCAGCTCCGGGGCCCCCCTGACCCTCATCCAGACCCCCGAGGGGACGAAGAAGTACCTCAGGGCCAGGTCGTCCACGAGCTTCCGGTTCTGGGCCTCCAGGCTCTCCCAGCTGAGGGAGGAGTCCACGCGGGTCAGGCCCACCTCCAGGATCACCCTCCTTATGCTCTCGGGAAGGAAGCCCCTCCTCCTCAGGGCGGAGATCGTTCCAAGCCTCACATCGTCGTACCCCTGCAGCTCCCCCCTCTCCACCCCTCTCACTATCTCCGTTTTGCTCAGCTTGGCCCCGGCCAGCGTGAGGCGCCCGTACTGCACCACCGTGGGGTACTCCCATCCCAGCAGGGAGAAGAGGGTCCGCTGCCTGGCCTCGTTGACCTCGTGCTCCTTCCCCCTTATCACGTGGGTGATCCCCATCTCGTGGTCGTCCACCGAGACCGAGAAGTTGTAAAGGGGCCAGACGCGGTACCTCCTCCCCACCCTGGGGTGGGGGGCCTCCACCACCCTGAAGGCCGGCCAGTCCCTCACCGCGGGATTGGGGTGGTGCAGGTCCGTCTTCACCCTCAGCACCGCCTCCTCCTCCCCGTACTCCCCCTCCCTCATCCCCCTCCACCTCTCCAGCTGCTGGGAGGGGGGTAGCTCCCGGCAGGGGCAGGGGAGGCCCCTGTCCCTCCTCTCCCTGAACTCCTCCGCCCTGCACAGGCAGACGTAGGCCTTGCCCTCCTCCAGCAGTAGCTCCGCCACCCCGTAGTAGAGCTCCAGGCGGTCGGACTGGAAGAACTCCTCATCCCACCTTATCCCCAGCCACTCCAGGTCCTCCTTTATCCTGCCGTACATCTCCCCCCTGGCGTTGGCGGGGTTGGTGTCCTCGAACCTCAGGATGAACTTCCCGCCGTAGAGGCGGGCGTACTCGTGGCTGAGGAGGGCGGCGCGCACGTGTCCCAGGTGCAGCGGCCCGTTGGGGTTGGGGGCGAACCTGGTCACCACCCTCCCGTATTTCTCCACCTCGGGAAGCTCGGGCAGCCCCTCCCTTCTCCTCCTCTCCACCCTCGCCCCTCCCCCCAGCTCCTCCAGCCTCCGGAGCTGCTCCTCGGCCGTCAGCCCGTTCACCTCGGAGAGGACCTCCCGGACCAGGGGGAGGATCTCCCTGAGCCTGGGGCGCAGCTCGGGCAGCTCCCCGGCGATCTTCCTCACCACCGGATCCAGCAGGGCCTTTCCACCGTGCTCCACGGCGTTCTCCAGGGCCAGCCTCACCAGCCTGCTCCGAAGCTCCTCCAAGGCTCTCCCTTACATCCTGCGCTCGATTACGAAGTCCGTGAGCTCCTCTAAAAAGCTGAGAGCCTCGGATCTCCTGAAACCGCGGAGACACCTCCTCGCCCTCCCGGAGAACTCCAGCGCCCTCCCCCTCGTCCTCTCCAGGATTCCCCTCTCCCTCAGGAGGGCGATCACCCCCTCCACCTCCTCCTGGGGGGCGCTGGGGTTGCCCAGGGTCCTCAGCAGCCTCCTCCTCTCCTTCCCCCTCAGCGTCCGCAGGGCCAGGGAGACCACCAGCGTGTGCTTTCCCTCCGTCAGGTCGGAGCCCACGGGCTTGCCCAGCTCCTCCTTCTCCCCCACCAGCCCAAGGATGTCATCCTGGATCTGGAAGGCTATCCCCAGGTTCTTCCCGTACTCCCCCAGCCTCCTCACCTGGGAGGGGGTTCCGCCCCCCAGCAGGGCCCCGGAGGTGGCGGAGGCCCACATGAGGGCCCCGGTCTTGAGGGAGACCATCTGGAAGTACTCCTCCTCCCTGAGGCTGAGGCGGCGGGAGAAGAGGAGGTCCAGGGCCTGACCCCTGCTGAGCTCGAAGCTGGCCCTGCTCATCACCCTGAAGAGCTCCGCGGTCCTCTCCTTCTCCAGACCTATCCTGGAGGCGTTCAGGGAGAGGGCCTCGAAGACCTTGGCGAAGAGGGCGTCCCCGGCCAGGATGGCCATGGGCTCCCCCCAGATCCTGTGGACGGTCTTCACCCCCCTCCGGAAGGAGGAGTGGTCCATGATGTCGTCGTGGATGAGGGAGAAGGTGTGGAGGAGCTCGACGGCGGCGGCGGTCTCCAGGGCCCTCTCGGCCTCCCCCCCCACCACCTCGCAGCAGGCCAGGGTGAGGCAGGGGCGGAGCCTCTTCCCCCCGGCCTTTATCAGGTGGCGGGAGGCCTCGGCCAGCTCCCTGGGCTCCAGCCCGGGGGGGAGGAGCCGGAGCAGGGTCCTCTCCACCGCGGGGTTCCTCCTGCTGATGTACTCCAGCACGCTCATCCTCCCAGCCTCAGGGGATGCCCGTTTTCCAGGAGGTGGAGGTTCTCCCTCCCGTATCCCAGCTCCCTCCCCAGCTCCATCATGGCCTCCAGCTTCTCGGGGGTGCCGTGGCAGGGGAGGAGGTGCCTGGGGGAGAGGGCCCTCAGGAACTCGGCCGTGTCCACCCGGGCGGCGTGGCCGGAGACGTGCACGTCCCGGTGTATCCTGGCCCCCTGGACCAGGAGCTTGGTCTCCAGCAGGCTCCTGTGGTTCTGGTTGATGGGGTTGGGGATGACGCTGGCCGAGAAGATCACCTGGTCGTCGTCCTCTATCCGGAAGGGCAGCTTCCGGTCCGCTATCTTGCTGAGCACGGAGGTGGGCTCCCCCTGGTGTCCCGTGCATATCAGCACGTAGTCCCCCCTGGACCCGTTGGCCTTCTTGAGGAACTTCTTGATGGTCCCGGGGGTCCCGTACACCGGGAGGTCGGGGGGGAAGGAGATCAGGTTCAGCTCCGCGGCGGCCGAGAAGTAGTTCTTCATGGACCTGCCCACCAGCACGGGAATCCTGCCCAGCTCCTCGGAGATCTCCACGATGGACTTTATCCTGACCAGGTGGGAGGAGAAGGTGGTGACGAGGAGGGCCTTCCCCTTCCTCTCCACCCTCCTCATGGTCTCCTCCAGCATCTCCCTGGCCCTCCCCTCGCTCCTGGTGGGACCAGGCTCGTCCACCCTCACCGTCCCCACCAGGGCGGCCTCCAGGTCCTCCCCCACCTTCCTCCTCAGCTCCCCCAGGTCGGTGGGGGGACCCAGCAGGGGGTTTTCGTCCAGCTTGAAGTCGGTGGCGAAGAGGAGGGAGTGCTCCCCTTGCCTCAGGAGCAGGAAGACGGTCTGGGGGATGCTGTGGTTGGCGGGGAGGAACTCCACCTCCAGGTCCCCCACCTCCACCCTCTCCCCGGGCCTCACGCGCACCATCTCCACCCTCCTCTCGTCCTCCTCCAGCACGAGGCGCCTCACCAGCTCCAGGGTGAAGGGGGTTCCGTAGAGGGGGGCCCGGTAGGGGCGGATCAGCTTCCCCACCGCCCCTATGTGGTCCAGGTGGCCGTGGGTGAGGAAGACCGCCTTCACCTTCTCCTTCCTGAGGGGGGAGTCGTCGGGGATGGCGTTGATCTTCACCAGCTCCTGCAGGCTCATGTTCGCCAGGTTGGCGTCCTCGAAGGCCTGGATGGCGTCCAGCCTCACCCCCATGTCCACCACCACGTAGCCGTCTCCGAAGCTGACGGCCGTCATGTTCCTTCCCACTTCCCCCAGCCCCCCCAGCGGCAGCACCTCAAGCATCCCTTCCCCTCCTTCCCGGCTCCACCCCCCTGGAGAGGAGCCACTCCCTGGTCCTCCCGGTGACCACCACGGGCACCCTCTTCAGCTCCTCCACCCTCCTGCACCCCGTCAGGAACATGGCCACCCTGAGCTCCTCCAGAAACTCCCCCACCCACCTCTCCGCCTCCCCCCTCCCCCTGGCGGCGGCCCTCAGCAGGGGGAGGGCCACCCCCACCAGGTCGGCCCCCAGCGCCAGGGCCTTGGCGGCCTCCAGGCCCGAGCGTATGCCCCCGCTGGCTATCACGGGGACCCTCACCGCCCCGGCCACCTCAGCCGTGCAGACGGCCGTGGGTATGCCCCAGTCCCAGAAGGTCCTGCCCAGCCGGGCCGCGGCGGGGTTCCTCAGGGCCTCCACCCCCGCCCAGGAGGTTCCCCCCGCCCCGCTCACGTCTATGGCCGCCACCCCCGCTCTGACCAGCTCCCTGGCCACCCCGGCGCTGATGCCCGCCCCGGTCTCCTTGGCTATCACGGGCACCCCCACCCCGGCGCATATCTTCCTGAGCTTGGAGAGGGCGCCCCTGTAGTCGGGCTTCCCCTCCTTCTGGATCACCTCCTGGAGGGGGTTCAGGTGGATGGAGAGGGCATCCGCGTCTATCATCTCCACCGCCCTCCTGGCCTCCTCCACCTCCCTCCCGGAGAACTGGGAGATCCCCAGGTTGGCCACCAGGAAGACGTGGGGGGCCACGTCCCTGACCCTGTAGGTTTCGGCCAGGGACTCCTCCTCCAGGGCGGCCCTCTGGCTTCCCACCCCGAACGCCAGCCCCCTCTCCTCCGCTATGGAGGCCAGCAGCCGGTTGAGCCTTCCCCCCTCCCGGTGGCCCCCCGTCATGGGGAGGATCATGAGGGGTGCCTTCAGCTCCCTGCCCAGGAAGGTGGTGGTTAGGTCCACCTCCTCCGGGGAGAGCTCCGGGAGGGCCCGGTGGACCAGGAAGACGTCCTCGAAGCCCGTGGTGTTCCAGACCATCTCCACCTCCCTCCTGAGGCAGATCTCCAGGTGGGACCTCTTGCGCTCGCTGATGGATCCCGTCCCCTCACCCCCTTATCAGGGTGCCTAGGCTGCGGTCCCCCCGCACGGCACGCCCCAGGACTCCCCTCTTGGAGGCGTTCACGATCTGGGCCTCTATCCCCCTCTTCGCCAGCTCGAGCAGCTCCCTCACCTTTCCCTCCATCCCCTCCGTGACGTCCCAGCCCGGGGAGGAGAAGGAGGGCCTCCTCCTCTTCCACTCCTCCGGGGTGATCACCCTGAGGAGCTCCGCCCGCGGATCCCTCTTGGGGTCCCCGGTGAAGACCCCGTCCACGTCCACCCCCAGCACCACGCGGGGGGCCCCCAGCTGGAGGGCCAGGTGGACCGCCAGCCTGTCCCCGGAGAGGATGTTCACCCCCTGCTTGAGGTCCACCACCGCGTCGCCGTAGAGCACGGGCAGGAGGCCCAGCTCCATCATCCTCCTGACGGGTTCGAGCTCCATGCGCTTTATCCTTCCCCCCTCCAGCACGCAGCAGGCGGAGGGGGGAACGGGCACCGCCGGGAGGCCCTCCCTCCCCAGCTCCTCCAGCACGCAGAGGTTGAGGCGCTCCATGGCCCTCCTCACCTCCGCGAAACCCCTGAGCTGCCTCGGACCCCTCAGTCCCCCGGTGAGGCCGTACCGCTTGGCCAGGGGATGGCCGAAGGAGCCTCCCCCGTGGATGAGGACCATCCCCTCCACCCCCCTCAGCTCCCTGGCCAGCCTCCTGAGAACCCCCCTCCTCACCGAGAACTCCCTCTCCTTGTCCGTGATCACGCTTCCCCCCAGCTTCACCACCACGGGACGGGAGGGATCCCTCAGACCGTCACGGCGAGCGACCCGTATCCTACCACCTCCGGCATCGGACCGGCGGTGTCCCCGCTCGTGGCGTACTTGAGCAGCCTCCCCTTCCTGGCCCCCAGCTCCACGCAGGCCCTGAGCATGGCCGCCACGGGCCCGTACCCGCACATGGTTATGTCCTCCCTCTCCACCGTGCGCAGGAGACCCCTCCAGTCCAGGGCCTCTATCCTCTCCAGGGCCTTCGCGTCCTTCCTCCTGGCCCTCTCGGCTGGCTCGTAGTGGGTGAAGTCGGTGGAGGCCACGATCACGGCCTCCCTGCCCCTCAGGACCTCTGCCAGCGCCCTTCCCACCTCCTCGCTGGTCTCCTCGTCCTGGAGCATCATGCAGACGGCCACGAGCCTGAAGCCGGAGCCGAAGAGGTGCTGCAGGAAGGGGAGCTGGACCTCGATGGAGTGCTCGTAGCGGTGGGCCAGCTCGTCCAGGTCCATCCCGCCCTCCTCGGCCAGGGCGCGGGAGAGCTCGCCGTCCACCTCCACCTCCCCCAGGGGGGTCCTCCAGGCCCGGTGAGGGGAGACGGAGACCCCCGATCCCATTCCCGTGTGGTTGGGGCCCAGCACCACCACCGTTCTGGGGGGGAAGGAGGCCAGGAGGGCGTAGCCGTGGGCCGCCACGGGTCCCGAGTACATGTAACCGGCGTGGGGGGAGACCAGCCCGAGCACCCTCTCCCCTCCCCTCCCGGGGGAGGGTAGCCTGCCGGGGCCGTGGGGGTGGGTGTAGCACCACTCGATCCTGGAGAGGAGGGCCCTCTTCTCCCCCTCGTAGAAGGCTCCCGCCACCGCCGGGAGACGGATCACTCGGGGACCTCCTTGGGCCTGCTCTCGAACTCCTCCAGCGGTATGGGGAAGGAAGCGTCAGGAGCCAGCTCTCCCCTCTCCCTGAGGACCTGGCGGGCCAGCAGCCAGTAGACCAGGGCCAGGGCCTTCTTCCCCTTGTTGTTGGTGGGGATGACCAGGTCCACGTCCTCCGTCTCGTTGTCCGTGTCGCAGAGGGCTATAACCGGGATGCCCATCTTGGAGGCCTCCACCAGGGGCTGGGAGTCGGCCATGGGATCCGTGATCAGGAGGAGGGAGAACTCGGAGTAGCCTGGGTAGGAGGGGTTGGTGAGGGTTCCGGGGATGAACCTGCCCACCATGGGCTTGGCCCCCACCACCTCGCAGAACTTGAGGACCGGCTGCTGACCGTACTGCCTGGCGGAGACCACCAGGATCCGCTCGGGCTTTTCCCTGGCCAGCATCTTCGCCGCCACCCTTATCTTGGCGTCGGTCTTCCTCACGTCCAGGATGTAGATTCTGTCCGGCCTGACCTTGAAGATGTAGGGGGTCATGGATCCCGTCTTCTGCCTGGTCCCTATGTGGACCCCGCAGGCCAGGTAGGTGTCCTGCTCCACCAGCAGCTCGGTCCCGCCCATTCCCTCTAGTTCCTGCTTCTCGTCCATCCTCCTCTCCTCGTTGGCCCCGGGTTAAAAGCTATCCTGAACCCGAAAGGCCCAGCCTGGCCAGCCCCCCCTTCAGCTCCTCCTCCAGGCGGATGAGCTCGTTGAGCTTTGCCGTTCTCTCCCCTCCCACCGCCCCCGTCTTGATGAGGGGGCACCCCCCTCCCACCGCCAGGTGGGCGATGGTCTCGTCGGTGGTCTCCCCGGAGCGGTGGGAGACCACGGGCACCAGCCCCTTCCTGTGGGCCAGCCGGATGGCCTCGAGGGCCCCGCTCAGGGTCCCCACCTGGTTGGGCTTGATCAGAACGGCGTTGGTGGAGCCCTCCCTTATCCCCCTCTCCATCCTCTCCACGTTCGTTACGAAGAGGTCGTCCCCACAGACCAGGCACCTCCTCCCCACCTCCTCCCTCAGCCTGGAGAAGCCGGAGAAGTCCTCCTCGTGCAGGGGATCCTCCAGGAAGAGGAGGTCGTAGGTCTCCACCAGCTTCAGGGCGAACTCCAGCTGCTCCTCCTCCGTCAGCCTCTTCCCCTCCCTTCGGTAGACGTACCTGTTCTCCCCCGGGTCGTAGAGGTTGCTCGCGGCCATGTCCAGCCCCATCCTCACCCTCGTCCCGGCCTCCCTCCCCCCCTCCTCGCAGGCCCTGCTCACCACCTCCAGGGACTCCTCCCCCCCCAGCGGGGAGATCCAGGCCCCCTCGTCCCCCTTCCCCCCCGCGAACCTCCCCCCCCTCTCCCTCAGTAGCTCCCCCACCCTCCGGTGAACCCTGGCGTTGATCAGGGCGGCCTCCTGAAAGCTGCCGGCCCCCGGGGCCACCACCAGGATCTCCTGGAGGTCCGTGCCTCCTCCCCCCGCGTGTGCCCCTCCCCCGAGCACGTTTCCCAGGGGGAGGGGTAGGGAGGATCCCCTTCCGAAGAGGCGGAAGAGGGGGAGACCCCTGGCGGAGGCCTCGGCCTTGGCCACCGCGAAGGAGAGGGCCACGGCCAGGTTGCCCCCTATCCGGGAGAAGTTGGGGGTGCCGTCCTGCTCCCTGACGAAGGCGTCCGTCTTCCGGAAGTCCAGCTCCCTTCCCCTGAGCTTGGGGGAGAGCTCCCTCCGCAGGAGGGAGAGGGAGGCCTCCACCCCCCCGGGGGGGAAGGCCACCGCCTCGTGCCTTCCCCTGCTCTTGCCGCTCGGGGCGGAACCCCTGCCCAGGACCCCACCTCCCCTCACCTCCACCTCCACCGTGGGATCCCCCCTGCTGTCCAGGATCTTCCTTCCCCTGACGTCCTCTATCCTCACTTCCTTCCGGAGAGAACGGGCTGCGGCAGGCAGCGTTCCACCTCCCTTATGAAGTCCTCCACCCTCTCTTTGGGTATGTAGGCGGCCCCCGACACGTCGTGTCCCCCCCCATCTCCCCCCACCGCCCTGGCCGCCTCGTTCATCACCTTCCCTATGTTGATCCCCAGGGCGGTGAGGGAGAAGGTGGCCCTCCCCGAGACCTTCACCTCCCTCTCCCCCGCCTCGGCCAGCCCTATGAGGGGGCGGTCCTCCTCCACGAGGCCTGACTCCAGGGCGAGGGAGAGCATCTCGCCCATCTCCGAGTGGGGGACCGCCCTTCCCACCCTCACGTACCTGGCCTTGGGAGTCACCTGGAAGGAGGGAAGGTTCCTGGAGAACCACTCCATGTTTTCCAGCATCCTGCGCTGGTACCCCTGGAGCAGGAGGAGGCATTCCTCCCTCGCCTCCTCGTCCCCCAGGTTGGCGGCGAAGCCTATCTCGGGTCGGTTGTAGGTGTCGCTGGCATCAAGGGCCACCGCCCACTTCCTCAGGTTGGGGAGGGAGCGGTCCCTGAGGAGGTAGACGGATCCCCACAGCAGCCTCTCCAGGTTCCCCCTTTTCCCCAGCCTCTCCAGCAGGGCCTCGCAGAGCCTCCTCTCCCCCTCCTCCCCCAGGTCCTCCAGCGTGGAGGAGGGGGGAAAGCCCAGCCTCTCCGGTATCTCGGCCGAGGCCCTGGAGTTGCCCGAGATGCCGGGCAGGTAGGGCCTCACGGAGATCCTGAGGCACTCGGAGACCGGGACCCCCTCCCTGTCCAGCAGCTTCATCCCCTCCTTCCTCTCCACCACCCCCTCCTCCAGCGCCCTGCGCAGGAGGAGGGCGTTGATCCCCGTGAAGCCCTCGGCCAGCTCCTGCCTGTCCCCCAGCGCCCCCACCAGGGCGAGCCAGACCTCCTTCCTCAGCCTCCTCTCCATCTTCTCCACCACGCTGTAGACCACGGTGGAGGCGCAGGCCTCCTTGGCCCCGTTCATCCCCATCAGGTGGGGGTTGAGGCAGAGCAGGTGGGGATCCTCGGGGGCCCTTCCCGGGTGGTGGTCCAGGATCAGCACCTCGTGTCCCCTGCTGGTCACCGTTCTCTCCAGGGTGGGGATCTCCCTGCTCCCCTGGTCCAGGAAGACGAAGAACCTCTCCCCCTCGCTCTTCCCCAGCTCCATCATCTCCCTGGAGCCGTAGGGGCGGGTGAACTTTATCCGGAAGGGGAGCCCGTGCAGGTGGAGGTACATGGCGAAGAGGCTGGAGGCGGAGATCCCGTCGGCGTCGGCGTGGGTGAAGATGTCCACCGTCCTGCCCTCCAGCTTCTCCTTCAGGAGGGAGGCGAGCTCTCCCGCCTTTTTCTCAAAGGCGTAGACTTCCTCCCTCAAGGGTTCACCTCACCTGAGGAGCAGGGCGGCCCTCTCCCTCTCGTACCTCCAGTCCTTGGGGAGCTTGCCCGTCCTCACGTAGTAGCGGGCGAGCTTCCTTATCCTCTGCTCCGTGATCTCCAGGGAGCGGCGGGTGACCTTGTCCTTCCTGTTCTTCTCCAGGTGTCTCTGCATGCGCAGGGCCCTCCGGATCAGGTTGGCCAGGTCCTCGGGAAGGGGCCTCCTCATCCCACCCTCCTCCAGGATCTGCGTGATGCTCTTCCCGGTGGCCTTCTTGACCGAGCCCACCCCGTGCAGGTCCCTCAGGAGGATGCCTATCCTGCTGGGGGGGTGCCCCTCCCTGGCGAGCTTCAGCACGAGTTCTTCCACCTCTCTTCCTTCCTCAGCCAAGCCACCACCCTTTATTCCTCCCTATGAAGAAGGTACCACCTAAAGAACCCTTCTATGGCCCTTCCCCGGTGGGAGAGGGCGTTCTTTTCCTCCACCGACATCTCCGCGAAGGTCCTGCCGTCCCCCTCGTCGGGGATGAAGATGGGGTCGAAGCCGAAGCCCCCCGTCCCCCTCTCCTCCAGGGAGATCCTCCCCTCCACCCTCCCCTCGAAGACCAGGGGCCTCCCGTCCCTGCCGCAGTACCCCACCGCCGAGCGGAAGACCGCCCTCCTGTCCCCCACCCCCTCCAGGAGCTTCAGCACCCCCCTGTTGCCTATGGTGAGGAAGACGTACTTGGAGTAGGGACCGGGGAAGCCCCTGAGGCTGTGGATGAAGAGGCCCGAGTCCTCCACGAAGCAGGGCGCCTTGAGGATCCCGAAGACCTGCTGCACCCCCACCTTGGCTATGTCCGAGAGCTCGTCGGCCTGGATCTCCAGGTAGGGGGTCCGGCTGTGCTGGATCTCCACCCCGAGCTTGGCCGCCAGGGCGCTCACCTCCCTGAACTTCCCCTCATTTCCCGTCGCGAAGAAGAGCACCACGCTCCTCCCTCCCCACGTACCTTCCCCTCCTGGCCACCTCCTCCGCCCTCCTCAGCACCTCTCTTCCCTCCCCCCCGAACTCCCTCAGGTAGGCGGAGCAGATCTCCCGGTAGGCCTCCTCCGCCACCCTGAAGTGGACGCTCTGGAGGGCCCTCCTGAGCAGGTGCAGGTCCACCCCCCTCGCCTCCAGGGAGGGGTTGTACTCCCCCAGCCCGAAGTCCACCAGGTAGAGCTCACCCCCGGGAGAGAGGAGGAGGTTGGAGGTGGTGAGGTCACCGTGCACGATGCCCCTCCGGTGAAGGCGGGCCAGGTACCTGCCTATCTTCCGGTAGATCCTCCTCCTCTCCCCCTTCCCCATCCCCTCCAGCACCTCCTTGAGTGTCCTCCCCTCCACGTACTCCATCACCAGCCTCATGTTCTGCCTGTCCACCTCGTAGACCGGAGGGGTGGGAACCCCGGCCAGCTTGGCATCGAAGAGCAGCCTGGCCTCCAGGCAGGTGCGTCCCTCCCTCAGGGGCAGGTCCAGCTCCCGCACCCTGTATCCCTTGGGCACCCTGTGCTTCACCACCACCTTCCCCTCCCCCAGCGGGTGGAGGACCTCGGCGAAGCTTTCCAGGTGGAGCTCGGCCTCCGCCCCCCTCTTCATCAGCATGGAATCCTTTAGGGATGAGAGGGATTGGTTTTAACCCTGCCGTTTCCGCCAGGGCACCTCCACCTCGTCCGTCCTCCACCTCTGTCTGACCACGGCCTCCTCCACCCTCTGCCTCACCCCGTGCCGGTAGGCCAGAAGGCCCGTCCATCCTATCATGGCCCCGTTGTCCGCGCAGAACTCCGGGGGGGGCACGAGGAGGGAAGCCCCCCTGGCCCTGCACATCTCCCCCAGCATCTCCCTGAGCCTCCGGTTGGAGGCCACCCCTCCGGCCAGCAGCACCTCCCCCTTCTCCGTGTGGGCCACGGCCCTCTCCGTGACCTCCACCAGGGCGGCGAAGACGGTCTCCTGCAGGCTGAAGCAGAGGTCCTCCAGGGCCTCCCCCTGCCGGTACCTGCGCAGGGCCTCCGTCAGGGGGCCGGAGAAGGAGAGGTCCATCCCCTTCACCACGTAGGGGAGGGGAAGGTACCTCCTGCCCCTCCTGGCCAGCTCCTCCACGGCCGGTCCCCCAGGGTGGGGAAGGCCCACCTCCCTGGCGAAGACGTCCAGGCAGTTCCCCACCGGGATGTCCAGGGTCTCCCCGAACACCCTGTACCTCCCCTCTTCGAAGGCTATCACCTGGGTGTTGCCCCCGCTCACGTAGAGGGTGACGGGGTCCCTGGCTCCCGTGAGCAGCCTCCCTATCTCCACGTGCGCCACGCAGTGGTTCACCCCCACCAGGGGCTTCCCCGTCAGGACGGAGAGCGCCCTGGCGGCGGTGGCCACCGTCCTGAGGCAGGGACCCAGCCCCGGTCCGGCGGAGAAGGAGAAGAGGTCCAGCTCCCTCAGCCCCACCCCCGCCCTTTCCAGAGCCTCCTTCACGGCGGACTTGAGCTGGGAGGCGTGGAACCTGGCGGCCTCCCTGGGATGTATCCCCCCTTTCTCGGGCCTGTAGACCCTGGACACGTGGGAGAGGATCTTCCCCTCCGAGCTCACCACCCCCACCCCGAGCGTGTGGGCCGTTCCCTCCAGGCCTAGGCAGAGCATTCTCTCCCCCCTCCTCCGGGCGGCTTAAGAGTTCTTAATACCCCTTCCCCCAGGAGTGGTGGATGACGATCTTCGACAGGAAGTCGGAGGCCCACACCCCCTCCCTCCTCAGGGAGCTGGAGGAGAAGGCCAGGCTCATCAGGAGGGACTCCCTGGTGATGACCACGGAGGCCGGATCGGGCCACCCGGGGGGCTCCCTCTCCTGCGCCGATCTCCTCTCGGTCCTCTACTTCCACCACCTGAGGTACGATCCGGAGAACCCCCGCTGGGAGGGCAGGGACAGGTTCATCCTCTCCAAGGGTCACGCCTGCCCCGCCCTCTACTCCGCCCTCTCCCTGGCGGGCTTCTTCCCCCGGGAATGGCTGCGCACCCTCAGGAGGCTGGGGAGCCCCCTGCAGGGCCACCCCGACTCCACCTCCACGCCTGGGGTGGAGGCCTCCACGGGCTCGCTGGGGCAGGGCCTCTCCATAGGCTGCGGCATGGCCCTGGCGGGAAGGCTGGACCGCAGGGACTACAGGGTCTACGTCCTCATGGGGGACGGGGAGATGGACGAGGGACAGGTCTGGGAGGCAGCCATGTTCGCCGCCCACCAGCGGCTGGACAACCTGCTGGCCATCGTGGACAGGAACGGGATCCAGCTGGACGGGCCCACGGAGGAGATAGTGGGTCTGGAGCCCCTGGCGGAGAAGTGGAGGGCCTTCGGCTGGAACGTGATGGAGGTGGACGGGCACAACCTGGGGGAGATCGCGGAGGCCCTGGACCGGGCGGAAGGGGTGAGGGGCAGGCCCACCGTCCTCATAGCGCGAACGGTGAAGGGCAAGGGGGTATCCTTCATGGAGAACCAGGTCAAGTACCACGGCACCCCCCTCACCAGGGAGGAGCTGGAGAGGGCCCTGAGGGAGCTGGGAGGATGAGGCCCTCGGCTTCCATGAGGGAGGCCTACGGCAGGACGCTGGCGGAGCTGGGGGAGGAGCACCCCGAGATCGTGGTGCTGGACGCCGACCTCTCCACCTCCACCCATACCTCCCTCTTCGCCAGGAGGTTCCCCGAGAGGTTCTTCAACGTGGGGGTGGCGGAGGCCAACCTCATGGGGGTGGCGGCGGGGCTGGCCTCCTGCGGCAAGCTGCCCTTCGTGAGCACCTTCTCGGTCTTCGCCACCGAGAAGGGGCTGAGCCAGTTCAAGCAGTCCATCGCCTACCCCAACCTGAACGTGAAGGTGGTGGTCACGCACGGGGGGCTCTCGGTGGGGGAGGACGGGGCCTCCCACTTCTGCCTCTGGGACCTGGCGGTGATGCGCTCCCTCCCCCGCACCACCGTCATCGTCCCGGCGGATGCCTTCGAGACGGAGGAGGCGGTGAGGGCCCTGGTGGAGCACAGGGGACCGGCCTTCCTCAGGCTTCCGCGGGCCAAGACGGGGCTGGTCTACGGGGAGGGCTACACCCACCGGGGGGAGAAGCTGGAGTTCAGGATAGGGGGGAGCGTGGTGCTGGAGGAGGGGGAGGACGCCACCATCCTGGCCTGCGGCCCCCTGGTGGTGGAGGCCCTTGAGGCCTCCGAGGCCCTCAGGAGGGAGGGCCTGAGGGTGGGGGTGGTGGACATGCACACCCTGAAGCCCCTGGACGAGGGGGCCGTGCTCAGGGCGGCCTCCGAGACGGGCTTCCTGGTCACGGCCGAGGACCACAGCGTGGTGGGGGGGCTGGGAGGGGCGGTGGCGGAGCTCCTGGCGGAGCGCAGGCCCACCCCCCTCAGGAGGGTGGGGGTGAGGGACGAGTTCGGGAAGTCGGGATCCTGGAGGGAGCTCTACGAGTTCTACGGCCTCACCTCCAGGCACCTTCAGGAGGCGGTGAGGGAGGTCAGGAGGATGGGGAGATGAGGATCAAGATCGCCCCCTCCCTCCTCTCCGCCGACTTCGGGAGGCTGGAGGAGGAGATAAGGGAGGTGGAGAAGGGGGGGGCGGACCTCCTGCACTGGGACGTGATGGACGGGCACTTCGTTCCCAACCTGACCGTGGGACCCTCGGTGATCCGCTGCCTGAGGGAGAGGACCGATCTCCCCTTCAACGTCCACCTCATGATCGAAACCCCCGAGAAGTACCTGAGGAGGTTCGTGGAGGCGGGAGGGGACATCATCACGGTGCACGTGGAGGCCTGCGGGAACCTGAGGGGGGCGCTGTCCTCCCTCAGGAGGATGGGGGTGAAGGTGGGGTTGGCCCTCAACCCCGAGACGCCGCTGGGGGCGGTGGAAGGGGTGATGGGGGAGCTGGACCTGCTGCTGGTCATGACCGTCCACCCCGGCTTCGGGAATCAGAGGTTCCTGAGGAGCACCCTGCCCAAGCTGAGGAGGGCGGGCAGGAGGGTGAGGGAGGAGGGGCTCCCCCTGGACCTGGGGGTGGACGGGGGAATCTCGGTGGAGACGGTCCCGGAGGTGGTGAGGGCGGGGGCCAACCTCCTGGTGGCGGGGACGGCCATCTACGGGCAGAGGGACAGGGTGCTGGCCATCAGGAGGCTGAGGGAGGCAGCCCTGGAGGGCCTCTCGGGAAAGGGCTAGCCCTTTCCGCGGTGGTCAGCCTACTTCCTTCCCCAGCACCTCAGGAAGAACTCCAGGGAGCGGTTGTAGGTCCTCTCCGCCTCGGGTGGGAAGAGGCAGCCGGGTAGCTCCCTCCTCCTCCAGTGGTACCTGAGGCACTCGCAGCAGATCCCCTTCCTGGAGCAGGGCTCGTAGGTGCAGGTGCAGGCCCTCAGGTTCTCCTGCAGGGAGCAGGTCCTTTCCCTGGGCATCCTTCTCCTTGGGGGAGGGGGGAAAAAGGTTTTGGAGTCCCCCTCAGCCGGGCAGGGGGAGCTCGGAGCCCGAGAGGAGCAGCCCGTAGCCTATCAGCCTCCACCTCCCCCCCACCCTCCTGCTCAGGGCCACCCTGGAGCCCTGGTTGGCGCAGACCGCCCGGCTCAGCTTCAGCTCGGTCCTCTCCCTCCCCACCCTCACCGCCACGCCCACCGTGGTGGCGGTCCCCACGTTCAGGACCAGCTGCTCTCCCTGGGCCACCGGTTTGACCTCCAGCTCCTCCGGGAGGCCCACCACCCTCTCCATCAGGTGCACCTCCAGCTCCACCGAGGAGAGGACGGGGGGCATGGATCCCTGCACTCCCACCAGGCATCCCACCAGGCGGTCGGCCTTGGTGAGGGAGGGATCCAGCTGGGTGGCCAGGCCTATCAGCCCCCCGGGAAGGGCCTCCTCCAGCTCCTCCTTTCCGGCCCTCAGGGAGGAGATCCTGGTCCTGAGCGGGGTGCAGGTTCCCCCCTCCTGCAGGCCGGGCCTTATCTCGATCTCCTCCCCCACCCTGAGCCTCCCCTGGGAGAGCATTCCCCCCACCACCCCCCCCACCAGCTCCTCGGGCCTCGCCCCCGGGAGGTTGGTGTCGAAGGAGCGGGCCACGTACATCAGGGGGGGTTTGGAGAGGTCCCGGACCGGGGTGGGGATGGTCTTCTCTATCTGCTCTATGAGCACGTCCAGGTTCACCCTGTGGATGGCGGAGAGGGGGACCACCGGGGCCTGGGAGGCGAAGGTGCGGGAGAGGAACTGCCTGATCTGCTGGTAGTGCTCCACCACCTTCTCCCTGGGCACGAGCTCTATCTTGTTCTGCACCACCACCACCCTGTGCACCCCCGCGATGTCCAGGGCGGCCAGGTGCTCCTTGGTCTGGGGCTGGGGGCAGGGCTCGTTGGCGGCTATCACCAGCAGGGCCCCGTCCATGATGGCGGCCCCGCAGAGGGTGGTGGCCATGAGGGCCTCGTGGCCTGGGGCGTCCACGAAGGAAACCCTGCGGCAGAACTCCGTCTCGCCCCCGCAGTAGGGGCACTTCTCCTTGGTGCCGTACCTCCCGCAGGAGCGGCACCTCCTGAAGGAGGTGTCGGCGTACCCCAGGCGGATGGTGATGCCCCTCTTGATCTCCTCGCTGTGGGTGTCCGTCCAGATGCCCGAGAGGGCCTCCACCAGCGTGGTCTTCCCGTGGTCGACGTGCCCCACCATCCCTATGTTGACCGTGGCCTGAGGCATCTCCCTCCTTCCCCCTTCCCTCTCTTAACCCTACCGTAGGTTTCCCCAGGGTCCCACCGCTCGGCTTTCCCAGAAGGCGGCTTGGGCCCCGTGTCAGGGAGTTCGCTCAGAGAGAGAGGGCGGAGAGCAGCAGGTGGGAGAGGGTGAAGACCAGGGCGGAGACCAGCACCATCCTCCTAGCCGTGAGGAGGAACTCCACCTCCCCCCCTCCCCTCAGCGCGGAGAGGTACCAGGCCAGGAGGAGGGCGAGGAGGAGGGAGGTGAGGCCCAGCACCAGCCTGAGGATCACCAGCTCCCCCGCCTCCACCAGCCCGGGGAGGAGGGAGGGATAGCCCAGCCCTGCCGCCGCGGCCCTCTCCCTCATGGTGAGGGAGACCCCTGAGAGGAGGTCCACGGACCAGAGGGAGAGGGAGCAGACCAGGGGGATGAGGAGCGTGGCCATGAGGCTCAGGTTCCCCAGGCTCTCCTCCATCTTCTCCCTGAACCTCCTCTCCACCCCCCTGAGCATCTCCAGGAACTCCCCCGCCAGCATGCAGGCCCTACCCGCCGCCTGCTCGGAGGTCCTCCTCACCTCCAGGATGATCCTCAGAAAGGAACGGACCAGCGGGCTCCTGATCCTCTCCCCCAGCCTACCCCTGCCGAAAAGGGCCTCCTCCAGCCCCAGCCCCAGCCTCTCTTGGGCCCTCACCACCTCCTCCAGCTCCCTTGAGAGTTCCGAGCCCCTCATGAGCTCGGCGGTCTCCCTCAGGGCCTCCCTCATGGAGTTGCCGTCCAGCATGCGGGAGCCCATGGTGCTGAAGGCCACCTCCCAGTCCCTCAGCTTCCTCCTCTCCTCCTCCCTGAGCCTGGCCCTGGGACCCAGCGAGAGCGTGGCGTAGAGGCAGAAGGCCCCGGCCGCCCCCCAGATCACCCAGAGGGAGCTCCCCCTCAGGCCGAGGAGGAAGGGGGAGGAGAGGAGGAGGAAGAGGAGAAGGGAGGCCGGGAGGGCGAGTTTCCCGCCCCGGCGGGGGGGCTCGGGGGAGGGGAGGACGGGGGGCCTCCTCCCGCTCGCGTAGAGGCAGAAGACCCAGAAGGAGAGGAGGACCAGCAGGCAGAGGGGGAGGAAGAAGCGCAGGCCCAGGCCCATCCCCACCATGCCGAAGAGGGGGGAGAGGCCTATCCCCGCCACGATCAGCAGGGAGCCGAAGACCACGAAGGCGGAGGTGAGGGGGACGAGCTGCCCCAGCTCCCTCTCCAGCGAGACCTCCCTGCTCTCCAGCAGCCTCTCGGGGGCCCTGGAGAGGTCCCTCAGCCTCATGGCCTCCTCCCTCTCCCCGGTGGAGCGGAGGAGGTCGAAGAGGGCCGCCCTCACCCCCTCGTCCACCTCCCCCCACTCCCCCGCCAGGCGGGTGAGGAGCTCCCTGGTGCTCCCGTACCTCCTCCTGTCCACCTCCACCATGCCCCTCCTCAGGTCCTCGGCCAGCTTCCCCCTCCCCGAGGCCGCCTGGAGCACCGCCCCCCTCAGGTCGGGGCGGGAGTGGAGGGCGAAGGAGAGGACCATCACCGTGTTCACCGCCTCCTCCCTGGCCTCCCTGAGCCTGAGCCCCCTGAGGCGCATGGGGTGGAGGTAGACCAGGAGGCCCAGGAGAAGGGAGAGGGAAAGGGAGAGGAGGGGGAGGTACCAGGGGAAGGGCGCGAGGCCCAGGAGGGCCAACACCGCCAGGGGGAGGAGGGGGAGGAAGGGGAGGAGGAGGGAGCCCAGGAAGCCGGAGAGGAACTCCGCGGGACCCACCCCGGCCTCCCTGAGGGCCTCCAGGGTGGAGGGCTGGAGCTCCCCCCTCACCCTGAGGATCCTCCCCCAGAGCCGGCAGTAGGAGGGGTAGAGGGGCCTCACCCCCTCAGCCCCCTGAGCCACTCCCTGAAGGAGGCCCGGCCCACCCCCTTCCTCCTCACCAGGGAAAAGTACCTCTCGTAGGCCCTCGAGACGGAGGGAAGCTCCAGCGGGGAGGGGTCACCCTCCGAGAGCTCCACCAGCTTGGCCTTCACCAGGGCCTCCCAGAGGATCTCCTCCATCGCCTCTTCCTCCTCCCTCCCGCTCCTCCGGCAGAGGAAGGGAACGAGCTCGCTTCCACCCTCCTCCGGGGGGAGGAAGCGCAGGCTCCTGGCCGCCCTCGCGATCGTCTCCTCCTCCAGCCTGAAGGAGGAGAGCCTCCTCAGCAGCCTCCCCTCCCCCTCCAGCAGGGAGGAGGGGAGGAGGAGGTCCTCCCTCCTCAGGTAGGAGAAGAGCTCGGAGTACTCGGGCTCCTCCTTCCACCCCTTCTTCACCTCTGAGAGCTCCACCACCCTCCTCACCGTTCCCTCCCTCCCCCTGAAGCGGGAGGTTCCCACCACCAGGTCCACGTGCCTGTACACGGCGGGGGGAAGGCCCAGGATGTGGCAGATCAGCTCGAACATCTCCCTCCTGCTCCTGGCGTGGAAGCTGCTGACCACGGGCTGGCTCCCCCTCCTGGCGGCCGCCCCCAGCGTCGCCCTGACCGCCTCCTGGGACCTCACCTCCGCGATGAACCAGTGGGCGGGTCCCCCCCTGAGGAAGGCCTCTATCTGCCTCTCCAGCTCCTCCGGCCTCCCCACCCTCACGTTCTCCACGGAGTAGCCGCACCTCACCAGCTCCTCCACGTGCAGCTCGGGCGTGTCCTGGAAGCAGATCAGGTGGTGCTCCCTCCCCACCTCGGGCAGGAGGCTCTCCAGGAGGCTGGTCTTGGCGCTCCCCACCTCCCCTATGATGAAGGCGGAGGCCCCCTCCCTCACCGCCCAGGAGAGGAAGGAGGAGGCCAGGGGGGTGAGGGTCCTCCTCTGGAGGAAGAGGGGCTGGGTCCAGGTCCTCTCCCTCCTCTTCCTCACCGCCATCCCCACCCCCCTCCACAGGGCGGGGTCCCTGGCCAGGAAGATCCTGAGGCCCAGCTCCTCCACCTCCACGTCCAGCTCGGGCCTCACCTCGTCGAAGGAGGTCCCCACCCTGGAGGCCAGCCTCTCCGCCAGGTGGAGGAGGGAGGGGGTGGAGCAGCGTATGCCCGTCTCGCAGAGGTCCCACCTCTCGTGGATCACCCTCACGGGCTGGAGCTCGGGGGGAGAGGGGAGGAGGAAGTCGGTGAGGTGCTCGTCCCTGCTCAGGGCCTCCAGGATCCCGTAGGAGGTCCAGCGGGAGACGAGGCCGGCCAGCTCCTCCAGCTCCTCCGCGGGATACCTCCCCCTCCCCCTCTCCAGCAGCGCCTCCCTCCACCACCCCTCCCCGCTTCCCTCAGGGGGCTCGGAGAAGAAGGCCTCCTCCAGCAGCCCCACCAGCTCCTCGGGGAGCCGGAACTCGGGGAGGTCCAGCTCGTAGAAGGGTAGGGGGGAGTCCTCCCTGAGGTGGATCCTCACCCTCCCCCCTCCCCGCAGGGGATAGGAGTCCACCACCTCCCCCTTTCCCCTGAAGGGGAGGATGAAGCAGTCGGCGAAGAAGGGGCGCCTCACCTCCCGCAGGCACTCCTCCCGCAGGGAGAGCAGGAGGCGGCAGCGCCTCCCCGCCTCCCTGAGGAGGGGGAGGAAGAGGGAGGAGTTGCACTCCTCGCACTCCCTCCTCCCTCCCCCCACCCGAAGCTCGGGGGGGCGCAGGGTCCTGAGGAAGGAAGAGAAGGAGGCCCGGAGGAGCCTCTCCCTCTCCTCCACGCACTCCCTGCACCTTCCCCCCTCCCTCCCCATCCTGGTCCTGTCGGAGAGGAGGAGGCGGAGGGACCTGAGCTCCCTGAGGAAGGGACGGAGGAAGGGATAGAGGCGGTGGTGGGGGCGCAGGAGCACCACCCCGTCCACCTCCTCCGTGAGGTTGCCGAGCACGCACTCCCTGCAGGAGGGATCGGAGAGGGTGGCCCCTCCCCCGCAGGAGCGGCAGTCCACCTCCAGCACCCGGAGGGGACCGGAGGACCTCACCTCCCTCTCCCCGGCCCTCATAACTCATCCCCTCCGCTCCCCGCCTTTTTGTGGTTTTTCACTCCAAGAGGCCCAGCACCCTCCCCCTGAAGGAGGGCTCGTACCTCCTGAGGTACCTCTCCAGCTTTTCCCTGTTCACCCTCCTCCTGAACTCCCCGACCAGCTCCTCCCTCATCTCCCCGAAGTAGACCAAGTCGATCAGGGTCTTCTCCAGGTCGCTCACGGGCAGGAGGAGCTCCCCGCTCCTGAGGTACTCGTACCCGAAGAAGTACCTGGGGGAGATCCGCCTGACCCAGACGTTTTGCCCCAGCACCTCCCTCACCCCCACCCTCACCCTCCTGGTGGTCAGGATGACGGGGACGGTTTCCTGCTCCCAGAGGTTGTGGAAGCTCAGGGCGTCTTGGAGGCCCAGGTAGGCGGGCTTCAGGCAGTACACCAGCAGGGAGGGATCGGAGTGGACCGTGTAGTACCCCCTGCTTATCCTCCGCACCTCCCCCCTCCTCAGGAGGTGGTTCATCAGCACGCTGGCGTAGCCCCGGTCGGGCAGGAGCAGGGAGATGGAGCGGAAGTCCGCCACGGGGGTCCTCCTCAGGTACTCCCTCACCCTCCGGATGTGCTTCACCCGACCTCCCTCCTGAGGTGCTCCAGGATGGCCCACGACGTGGGGACGGCCCCGAAGAGGATGAGGGCCTTCAGCTCCCCCTCGTCCACCGGCTCCCTGAACCTTGCTAGGAACCTCCGGAGCTCCCGCTTCAGCTCCTCGGTTTTCTCCGCGTACCTCAGCATGAAGGAGAGGTCGTAGAGGTCCCGGATCCTCCTCCGAGCCAGATAGGCGGCTATCTTCTCCCTTATCATCTCCTCGGGGGGAAGGGTCAGGACGTTGAGCAGGAGGCCCTCGCAGGTCTCGTACTCCCTCATCACCCCCCTCACCCCTTTGAAGGTGGCCTCCAGCCTCACCTCTGCGTTCCCCAGCGCCATCAGGGAGTAAAGGGCCCTGGGGGCGGTCCTCCTCTTCAGGAGGCGGAACCCGGCTCGCCCAGCTCCCGGAAGAGGTTCTCCAGCCCCTCCCTAGACCCGAGGTGAACGTCCAGGTCCTCCGAAAACCTGTTCCCGGAGTAGCAGCGCCAGATGGCCGTCCCTCCGTGCAGCACCGCCCTCGGGAAGGCTCGGTACAGGGCTTCGACGACCATGTCCTGCAGCACCGCCACCTTCCTGTGCCTCTCCCTCCTCATCCTGAGGTACAGCGGGATCTTCTCCACGTTTCAAAGATTAGTTAACCGTACTTATAAATAATTATATGTTTGGTTAACTCTTAAGGCCGGGAGGTTGCTGGGATTCAAACAGGGACTCCCTACCCCGTTCCGTGAGGACCAAGAAGAGGCGCCCTCCCCTCCTCCTCTTCACGATTTTTCCCTCCTTCACCAGCTTCCCGATCCTGTTCCTGATGGCGTGCTCCGGAAAGTCCACCAGCCCGCGGATCTCCCGGACGGTGGTGGCGCCGCGTGCCAGGGCCTGCAGGATGCCCACCTCGAGGCAGTGCCTCAGCAGCCTCCCGTGGATCGGTACGGCGATGCCCTCCCTCTGCAGCAGGAGCTCGAGGTTGTCGAGCAGGGTGAAGCAGAGGTGCCTCCTCATCACCCTCTCCTCCTCAAAGTAGGTCTCCAGCATTTCGTCCCACCTGAGCTCCCCGTGGCGGAGGATCGCCGCCATGTCCTCGAGATCGCCCTCGCGCTCGGTGATGGATTTGAGCAGGAAGACGTCCTCCAGGCTCAGGAGGTGCAGGACGAGCTTCCCGAAGACCATCGTCTCGGCCCTCCTCCTCATCCCCTCGGTCAGGGAGAGGGCGCCGCAGATCACCCCCGTGAAGAGGTCTATCCTGGGCCTCCCCTCCGATACGTAGATGTCCCCTGGGTTGAGCTTCCTGTCGGCGGGCGCGAGCCGCTCCCTGGCCAGGGGCTCAAAGCCCATCCGGAGGAGGGCATCCCTTACCCTAAGGAAATCCTCCTCCCTCCCCACCACCAGGTCCAGGTCCCTCGTGGCCTTCTTCAGCCCCCGCAGCAGCAGGTTGGCCCCCCCGAAGAGGTAGGCGTGGACCTCGGAGTCGAGCCTGCTTCCCAGCTCCCTCAGCACCTCCATCATTTTTTCCGCTCCCGGCGGCGGGAGGATCTGGAGGCCATAGAGCCCTGCCTTTTCCTTGAACTCGTCCCAGGGGAGGAAGCTATCCGCCCCGCGCACGGGCAGTCCCCTGACGTAGTTCTGGAGGTCCGCCCAGAGGGAGGCCACGCCGAACCTTCTGGCCAGGGACCTGATCCTCGCCGGGTCCATCCTGTCCCGGTTCTTCAGGTAGAAGATGGCGCACATGGTGGCCTCGGCTTTTCCCTCGGTGGCCCTCAGCGCGTGCACCAGGACCTCCTCGATGGACATCTCGTGCTCCGGCTCGACGTAGTAGTCGTGGGGTGAGGGATAGTCGATCCCGTAAGCGGGGAAAAGCGAGAAGGCCGTCTTGGTTCCCCTCGCCGGGGCGCCCGCCGGGACCTTTTTCAGCCTGAGGTGGTTCGAGTGGATCAGGATCGCGTGGGGTTCCACCTCCTTCGCCTCCAGCTCCCTCGCCAGCAGCTCCGAGAAGGTCCTCAGGTCGGGATCGTCCGCCAGCGAGTAGAGGTCCCCCTGTTTTCGCACGGCTCCCATCGCCATCAGCCTCCGGAGCGCCTGGTAAACGGTGGACTGGGCGAGCCCCGTCCTGCGCTGGATCTCCGTGGCGTCCGTAGCTTTGGAGAGGGCGAGGATCACCCGCTCGCTGGAACCCCCCAGAAGCGTTCTGAGGTCGTACCTCTCCAGGAGCTTTCTCAGCAGGATGGCCTTGGCGTTGGAGGACAGACCCACGAGCTTCCCGGCCCTCTCGCAGTAACCCTCCCCCACGAGTTTCCTCACGATTGCCGCCGTCCTGGAGTAGCTCAGCCCCATCCTTGCCGCCATCTCGCGGATGCTCAGGGGACCACCCGTGAGCAGCCTCAGCACCTCGATTTCGCTTCTTTCCATCAATTACATTAATACGATACTTATATTTAAGGAGTGTTGTTATAGCATAATAAAACATCTTGCCCTCTCATGGGCTCGCACTCCCCCCGCCCGGACGGTCGCTGTCTCTCTCCCTCGCATGAGTGTTGGTAGACCTTGCTTAGTTCCGAGGATGCGTTGCTCGGCGAAACGACTTCCTCCACAAGCTCTCCCGCTTCTACGTGGAAAACTACGACCTGATAGCCGTGGAGCGCCTGAACATCTCGGGGATGGCCAGGAACCACCGTCTGGGCGGAAAGATCCTAGATGCCTCTTGGGGGAAGTTCCTCCGCATGCTCTCCTACAAGGCTGAGAGGGCTGGTAGGAGGGTGGTGGAGGTGGACCCCAGGGGCACCTCACAAAACCTTCCGGAGGGGTTCGACAGGGACTACGTCGCGGCCTGTCGCATCCTCTCCCTAGGGCTGGGGCGGCCCGAAGTTACGCCTGTGGAGATGGGGCCCCTACTCTGCGTCCCGGCTTCCGCCGTGGTCGCGGGGCAAGCCCCGTCGCTGAAGCAGGAAGCCCACACCTTTAGGGTGGGTAGCTCACTGTATGTCTGAGCTTCCCCGGAAGGAGGGGGGCCTCACCCAGGTGGCGGTGGCCCAGCTCTTCGCCTCCCTCTCCGGCTTCCTCTTCTGGATCCTGCTGGCCCTCCTCCTCCATCCCTTCGCCTACGGGGAGGTGGCCTGGAAGGTCTCCCTCGCCATGCTCCTCTCCGGCCTCTCCCTGCTGGGGGTGGGGAAGACCGCCCTGGCCCACTACGCCAAGAGGGGGGAGCCCCTCCTGCGCGGCTGCCTGCTGCTGGGTCTCCTCTCGAGCCTGGTGGCCGGTGCCCTGGTCTCCCTCCTCGTGGATCCCTGGACCGGCCTCCTGCTCCTCTCCCTCTCCGCCTTCTCCCTCAGCTTCCACTTCGAGCTGGCCAGGCGCTCCTACGGGCGCTACCTCCTCCTCTGGGTGGGGGCCAGAACCCTCACCCTCCTCCTCCCCTTCCTCCTCTACCTCTGGCTGGGGGAGGTCAGGGGGCTCCTGCTCGGCCTCTCCCTTTCCTACCTCCTCTTCGGGCTACCCCTGCTGGGGACCCCCGGGGGCAAAATCTCCCTTCCTCCCCTCCCCTTCACCCTCCAGGTCTGGCTGGCCGACGCGGGGGCGGCCTCCCTGAGCCTGCTGGACAAAGTCCTGATAGGGAGCGCCTTCGGAAGCGAGAGGCTGGCCATGTACCAGTTCGGAAACAGGTTCTTCCTCCTCCTGGCCGTCCTCCCCCAGCTCCTCCCCTTCTACCTCCTCCCCGAGAGGGCGGCGGGCCGGGCGACGGGGAAGGTGGAGAGGGGGGCCCTCCTCCTCTCCCTCCTCCTCCTTCCCCCGGTCTTCCTCCTCTCCCTCCCCCTCCGCTCCCTCTTTCCCGAGTTCGGGGAGGGGGTGAAGGCCCTGCTGGTGATGAGCCTGGCCCTGCCCTTCTCCACCCTGGCCCAGATCGAGCTCTCCCGGCTCTACGCCAGGGGGGAGTCCTCCCCCGTCCTCCTCTCCTACCTCTCCTCCCTGGCGCTGGGAGTCGTCGGGATCCTCCTGCTGGGGAGGGAGTTCGGGGTGGTGGGCATGTCCTCGGGCTTCCTCCTCTCCCAGCTGGTCCTGGCCCTCTCCCTCTTCTCCCTCCCCAGGCTGGGGGGCGAAGACCGGAGGCTGGCGGCCTCCGCCCTCACCCTCGGCGCCCTCACCGCCCTCCTCCTGGGCTCCCTCTCCGCACCGGCCCTGACCCTCCACGTGAAGGGAAAGCTGGTGGTGGGGGAGGGGGCGGCCATGGACACGCTGGTGGAGATCAGGGCGCTGGACGAGAACACCGCCAGGGCCAAGGAGGCGGTGAGGGCGGCCTACGCGGAGATAAGGGGGGTGGAGGACCTGATGTCCGCCGAAAAGGAGGGAACCGAGATCTACCTCCTGAACCACAGCGGGACGGGCTGGGTGGAGCTCTCGGAGGAGACCCTCTCGGTCCTCCGCTCCTCCCTGGAGTACTCCAGGCTCTCGGGAGGGGCCTTCGACATCACGGTGAAGCCCCTGGTGGACCTGTGGATGAAGGAGGTCAAGAGGACGGGAAGGCTCCCCTCCCCGGAGAGGCTCTCGGAGGTGAGGGGGAGGGTGGGGTGGGAGAAGCTGGAGGTGGAGAACGGGAGGGCCAGGTTCCTGCAGGAGGGAATGGAGGTGACCCTGGGGGCCATAGCCAAGGGCTACGCCGTGGACAGGGCCTGCCGGGTGCTACAGGAGAGGGGGGTGGAGGCCGGCCTGGTGAACGTGGGGGGGGAGATAAGGGGCTTCGGGAAGGTGTGGAGGATAGGGGTGCAGCACCCCAGGAAGGAGGAGGTGATGCTGGAGCTGGAGCTGGAGAACTTCTCCATCGCCACCTCGGGTGACTACCGGAGGTTCTTCCTGCTGGGCTCCACCAGGATCCACCACATCCTGGACCCGCACACCGGAGAGCCCGCGGGGGAATGCATGAGCGTCACGGTGATAGCGGAGAACTGCCTGGACGCCGACGCCCTGGCCACCGCCCTCTTCGTCCTGGGGCCGGAGAGGGGGAAGGAGCTGGCGGACAACCTCTGCTCCTCGGGGAGGGAGGTGAAGGCCATGCTGGTGGGCTCGGACGGGAGGATCCTCTACTCCGACTCCTGGGATCTGCCCAGGATAGAGGAGCTACCCTGAGGGGGCGGGGGGAACGGGGGCGGGTGGGGCCACGCCGAGCTTCAGCACCTTGCGCGGGCACTTCTCCACGCAGGTTCCGCAGGCGGTGCAGAGGGAGGCGTCTATCACGGGGAGGGGATCGAGCTTGATGGCCTGAACCGGGCAGGCCTTCTCGCAGATCCTGCACTTGATGCACCCGCTGGCGCAGGAGGCGGTCACCTCCTTCCCGGGGGCGGGGGAGTTGCAGAGGAGGAGGACCTTGGTACCCGCCGGCTGGAGCCTTATCACCCCCCTGGGGCAGGCCTGCTCGCACAGCCCGCAGCCCGTGCACCTCTCCTCCTCCACCACCGGGAGTCCCCCCTCCAGCCTGAGGGCCCCGAAGGGGCAGGCCCTGACGCAGTCCCCCATCCCCAGGCACCCGTAGGGGCAGGCCAGGGGCCCCCCGGCCAGGTCGGAGAGGGCGGAGCAGGTCCTCTCCCCCCTGGCCTCGAAGAGGATCTTACCCTGCCCCGTGCACCTCACCCTGGGGAACCTCCTCTCCTCCTCCCCCTTCACCTCCACCCCCAGGATCCTCCCTATCTCCCTCCTCTCCTCCGGCCCCAGCAGCCTGCACTTCCCCAGCAGGGAGGGGTCCTTCACCACCTCCTCCGCCAGCGCATCGCATCCCCCCCTCAGGCCGCAGGCCCCGCAGGAGGCCCCCGGCAGCCTCTCCCTGACCTTCTCTATCCTCTCATCCACCTGGACGGCCAGCTTCCTGGCCGCCACCACCAGCATGACGGCGAAGGCCGCCCCCACCACCCCCAGCACTCCCGCCTCCTCCAGCATCTACTCCACCATCCCCCCGAAGCCCTGGAAGGCCAGGGCCAGCAGGGCGGCGGTGATGAAGGCCAGCGGTAGGCCGCGGAAGGAGGAGGGGGCCTCGCAGATCTGCAGCCTCTCCCTCATGCCCGCCATCATGAGGATGGCCAGGGTGTAGCCCAGACCCGTGGCGAAGCCGTTGACCACCGAGGCCGCGAAGGAGTACCTCTCCACGTCCACGTTGATGAGGGTCACCCCCAGGATGGCGCAGTTCACGGTGATGAGGGGGAGGTAGATCCCGAAGGCCCTGTACAGGGGAGGGGAGAGCTTCCTGATGGTGATCTCCACCAGCTGGACGAAGGAGGCTATCACCAGGATGAAGGCCACGATCCTCATGTACTCTATGTGGAAGGGAACCAGGAGGTACTGGTAGACGAGCCAGGTGATGAGGGAGGAGCAGGTGGCCACGAAGGTCACGGCCATCCCCATCATCACCGAGGTCTTCAGCCTGGTGGAGAGGCCGAAGAAGGAACAGAGACCCAGGAACTTCGTGAGCACGATGTTGTTGATGAAGATGGCCGCCACCGCTATTCCCAGGAGGTTCTCCATCTCACACCACCCTCGCCTTCTTCATCAGGGCCAGCAGGATGCCCATCACCAGGAAGGCCCCCGGCGGCAGGATCATCCCCACCGCTGGGGAGGAGAGGATCCCGGGGATCACCTGGTGGCCGAAGACCACGATCTTCCCCGTTCCGAAGAGCTCCCTGAGGAAGGAAATGACCAGGATGGAGAGGGAGAAGCCCACGCTCATCCCCAGCGTGTCCAGGAGGGTCTCGGAGACGGGGCGCTTGGAGGCGAAGGCCTCGGCCCTCCCCAGCACGATGCAGTTCACGGTGATGAGGGGGAGGAAGATCCCCAGCTGCTCGTAGAGGGAGGGGGAGTAGCCGTGGATCAGCATCTCCACGATGGTCACGAAGCTGGCTATGATGACGATGAAGGTGGGTATCCTGACGTCCCGGGGAATGAACCTCTTCAGGAGAGAGATGAGGAGGTTGGAGAGGACGATCACGAAGGTGAAGGCCAGGGACATCCCCAGGGCGTTCTCCACCCTGGTGGTGATGGCCAGGGTGGGGCAGAGACCCAGCACCAGCCCCAGCACGGGGTTCTTCCTCAGGATCCCCTTGGTGAACTCCTGCAGCTTCATCCCGCCCACCCCCTCAGGTTCTCCAGACCGCTCCTCACCGCCCTCACCACCGCCCTGGAGCTGATGGTGGCCCCCGTCACCCCCTCTATCTCTCCCCCGTCCTTCTTAAGGGCCATCCCCTCCAGTCCCTTCCCCCTGAACTGCCCCAGGAAGTCCTCCTCCGCCACCTTGGCCCCCAGCCCCGGGGTCTCCCCGTGGGAGAGGATCCTCACCCCCGCCACGGTTCCGTCCGGGTTCATCCCCACCAGCACCCTCATCTTCCCCCCGTATCCCTTCTCCTCCACCTCCACCGCGTAGCCCACCACCACCCCGTTCTCCGAGCACACGTAGTGCCCGTTCTCCTCCGTGAACTGGGCGGAGGGGAAGATCTGGGAGAGGGTGCGGTAGAGCTCCGCCCTCTCCGCCTCCTCTATCCTCTTCTCCGTGGCGCTGTGGGTGAGGCCCAGCAGGGCCCCCCAGACCAGGCAGGTGATCACCAGCACGGCCACCGGCTTCACTTCTTCCTTTCCCACCATTTCCTCCTCACCGTCCCGTACACCCTGGGCCTGGTGTACCTGTCTATGAGGGGGGTGAAGGCGTTCATGATGAGGATGGAGTAGGTCACCCCCTCGGGCATGCCCCCGTACATCCTTATCACCACCACCAGCAAACCCGCCCCCACCCCGAAGATCACCCTACCCCTCCCCGTCAGGGGGGTGGTGACGTAGTCGGTGGCCATGAAGAAGGCCCCTAGGAAGAGACCCCCCGCCAGCATGTGGAAGAGGGGATCCTCCCCGAGAAGGAGCATCAGGAGGCCCACCGTCCCTATGTAGGAGAGGGGGGTCCTCCAGTCTATGTACCTGAGGGCGATCAGGAGGGTCCCTCCCAGCAGGATGGCCAGGGCGGAGGTCTCCCCTATGCACCCCGCCACGTTCCCCAGGAAGAGGTCCCAGGTGGAGGTGTATCCCCCTCCGCTCTTCCAGGTGCCCAGGGGAGTGGCCGTGCTCACCCCCTCGAGGGGGGATACCCAGCGGGTCATGAGGGAGGGCCAGCTCAGGGTGAGGAAGGCCCTGCCCACCAGGGCGGGGTTGAAGAGGTTCTGGCCCAGCCCCCCGAAGGCGCACTTCCCCACCAGGATGGCGAAGGAGGAGCCCACCGCGGGCATCCAGAGGGGAACCGTGGGGGGAAGACAGAGGGCCAGCAGGAGGCCGGTGATCACCGCGCTCCCGTCCATGGTGAACCTCTTCCCCATGGCCCTGTACCCCAGGAACTCCGAAACCAGGGCGGAGAGCACCGAGACCAGGATCACCCAGAGGGCGTGGAGGCCGAAGAGGTAGACCCCGCAGGCGGTGGCGGGCATGAGGGCCAGCACCACCGTGAACATGATCCTCCTCACCGAAACCCTGTCCTTCAGGTGGGGGCTCGGGGAGACCAGCAGCTTCGCGTTGGGTATCATTTCTTCAGCCTCCTTATCCCTTTCTTCCCCTCCCTTATCACGTGAACGATGGGGATCTTGGAGGGGCAGACGTAGGCGCAGCACCCGCACTCGTCGCAGCTCAGGAGGTTGTACTGCTGGCAGGCCTCAAAGTCCTTGGCCCTCACCAGCCTCACCAGATGGGTGGGCATGAGGCCCATGGGGCAGGCCTCCACGCACCTGCCGCACCTTATGCAGGGCCCCTCTTCCTCCTCCACCACCTGCCTCTCCCCCATCACCAGCACGCATCCCGTGGTCTTCACCACGGGAACATCCTCGTAGACGGCGAAGCCCATCATGGGACCCCCCGCCACCACCTTCTTGACCCCTCCCACCGTCCCCCCGCACTGCTGGAGGAGGTAGGAGAAGGGTGTGCCCACCCTCACCCGCAGGTTCTTGGGCTCCGCCACCTCACCCGTCACCGTCACCACCCTCTCCACCAGCGGTTCCCCCAAGAGAACGGCATCACGGACGGCCTTGCAGGTGCCCACGTTCTGAACCACCGCCCCCACATCCAGCGGCAGGCCGCCGACGGGCACCTCCCTCCCCAGCACGGCCCTGAGCAGGTGCCTCTCATCCCCCTGCGGGTACTTGGTGCGCAGCCTCACCACCTTCCCCACCCCCTCGCTCAGCTTCTCCATGTGCTCGATGGCGTCGGGCTTGTTGTCCTCTATGGCTATGAGCACCCTCTCCACCCCCAGGATCTTCGCCATGATCTTGGCACCCTCCAAGATCTTCTCCCCCTCCTCCAGCATCAGGCGGTGATCAGCGGTGATGTAGGGCTCGCACTCCACCCCGTTGACCACGAGGGTGTCCACCTTCTTGGGGGGGTTCAGCTTGACGTGGGTGGGGAAGCCCGCCCCCCCCATGCCCACGATGCCCGCCTCCCTGACCCTCTGCAGGAGCTCCTCCCTAGAGGCCCTCTCCGGGTCCAGCGGGGGCATCCTCTCCCACTCGTCCTTCCCGTCGGATTCTATCACCACCGAGAGGGCCTTGTCCCCCGTGGGGAGACGCTGCTGGGAGAGCTCCACCACGGTGCCCGAGAGGGAGGCGTGAACGGGGGCGGAGACGGCGGCGGGTGAGTCCCCTATCTTCTGCCCCGTCTTCACCTGGGCCCCCTTCTCCACCAACGGATTGCAGGGGGCCCCCAGGTGCTGGCGAAGGGGAACCACCACGCGGGGGGGAAGGGGGGGAACCTCTATCTTCTTGTAGCCCGTCAGCTTCAGGCCCCGCGGATGAACCCCACCTCTGAACCCCGGCATGAAAAATCGCAAAACTTGGGAGAGGTTATAAAAAGGTTTTTGTGTTCTGCTTATACTCCCTTATATTCGCCTGCCCCAGCTCAGGCCTCCCTCACCGGGAGGTGCTGCGGGGAGAGGAGATCCCCCCACTTCTTCCTGGCCTCCTCCAGCCTCCTCCTCTGGGCCTCCAGCACCTCGAAGAAGAGGGTGGGAACCCCGGGTATCTTCCGGTAGAAGGCCTCCACCCTCTCAAGCTTGGAGAGATGCTGGGGAATCCTCACCGAGAACTGGCGGAGGTACTGGCTCCTCCCGTACCTCCTCCCCAGCACCCTCCCGAAGAGGTCCCGAAGGTCCTCGTACCTGGGAAGGAGGCCGGTGGGGGCCTCCAGCGCCCCCACGTTTCCGTGGACCCTGAGCTCCATCCACTTGAGCCAGACCGCCTTGTCCTTCTTGGTGGTCAGGAACTCCCCCCTCTCGTCCCTGAGGAAGTAGTTCACCGAGAAAATTTTGGGGGGGGAGCTCAGACCCTTACCGAACTCCAGGTATCTGGCCAGATACTCCCCTAGGGGGATGGAGAGGAAGTCCAGGTTCGCCATGGGGTTGAGCTCCCTCACACCCTCCCTTCCCAGGGTCGCGGCGGTGGTCTCCGATTCCAGGGAGGCCCCCTTGGTTACCACCCCGTGCACCCAGTCGAAGGCCTCCTCCACCGGAGCCCAGGTGTCCGAGTCCCTCCCCCCGAAGATGATGCCACCCACCTCCACCCCCGCCGGGTCGTCCCAGAGGGGATCGGCGTTCTCCACGTTCTCCAGGGAAACGGCGAACCTGGCGTTCTTATGGGAGGGGGGCACGGGATGGCCGTCCGGTCCCCTCTTCCCCGGGAACCATTCCCCCGCGTAGTTCGTCCCCCTTGAGGGGGGATCGCCGTCCATCCCGTTCCAGTAAACTCCCCCATCCTCCGTGAGCAGCACGTTGGAAAAGATCATCTCGCAGGGACGGTGCAGGACCCTCCAGAGCACGGGGTCATCCGCGGAGTTTATGCCATCCAGGATGCCGAAGATCCCCTTCTCCGTGTTAACCGCCCTCACCCTTCCCCTCTCCCTCCAGAGGATGGCTATGTCGTCCCCCACGATGGTTTCGCCCTCCAGCATGCAGGTGGAGGTTTTGCCGCACATGGAGGGGAAGGCCCCCGCGAAGTAGGTGACCCTTTCCCCCGGACCATGGACTCCCATGATGAACATGTGCTCCGTGAGCCAACCCTCGGCGTGCCCCCTCCTTATGGCCAGGCGCATGGCCAGCTTCTTCAGCCCTATGGAGTTTCCCCCGTACTGGGTGTTGACGCTGAAGACGGTTTCCCCCTCCAGGTCTATGTAAATCCTCTTCTTCTCCACGTTCTTGCTCACCCCTCCCTCCAGCTCGCCCTGGGAGTGCACGAACCTGAAGAACCAGGGGAACCTCCTCCTCTTGAAGAGGTCGTAGGCGTGGCGGTAGAGGAGGCTCTCGGTGTGGGCCACGTAGCTCGAATCGGTGAGCTGAACGCAGGGGATCTGGTATCGGAAACCCCTGGGACCCAGCACGAAGAAGAGGACGTACATCCTGTGTCCCCTCATGGACCCCCTCAGGAGCTCGTGTATCTCGGCCAGCCCCTCCTCCCGGGGCAGGGAGGGGAGGTGGGGGCTGGGCTCCGCCAGCAGGAACTTGGTCTTGTCCCTGTCCCTCCCCTGGTCGTAGTATCCGTCGAAGTGGAGGGTGTGCCCGGGGGTGGCCAGGGCCCTCTCCTCTCCCGAGGCCAGGGCCTCCCTCCTTATGAACTCCTGGTCCTCCTCCGTCCCCGTGCAAACGAAAACGCTCTCCGGCTGGCAGAGGGAGAGATAGCGCAGGACGAACTCCCTTACTCCGGGAGTCCTTATGGCCTCCAGCTTCTCCAGGCTCTCCTCGTCTAACCCCTCGAGTTTCCTCAAGGTCTCTTTTTCCTACCATGTTATCCTATTTAACCGTTTTGTTAACAAAACGTTAAAAATATTCTAAAATTTTTTCCTTTGTGGACAAACACTGGGGTGGGAAAGGATTCTACCTTAACAAAATGTTAAAAAAGGACCCCGCCGAGGGTGGATGATGAAGGAGGCCGAAAAGCGCCTTCTGCTGGAGCTCCTCAGGGACAGCTCCCTTCCCCTCACCGAACTGGCGAGGAGGGCGGGGATCTCCAGGCAGACGGCGGCCAAGAAGGTGGGGGAGCTGAAGAGGAGGGGGGTCTCCTTCACCATCAGGGTCAACCCCTCCCAGCTCGGACTGGAGACCAAAGCCTACATCTTCATCAACGAGGACCCCAGCGAGGAGGTGAGGAGGAGAAACGAGGGCGTCATAAGGGCGATACCCCAGGTCAGCGAGTTCCACAGGATCTTCGGGAGGTACAGCGCCGTGATGGTGGTAATGGTGAGGAACCCCGACGAGCTCAAGGAGGTGGTCAGGAGAATCCACGAGCTCAAGGGGGTGAGGGAGACGGAGACCTTCCTGGTGCACAGCACCATCAAGGACGATCCCCTCTCCCCCCTCATCCACGCCCTGGAGGAGGAAGCTGGTGAATAGGGGAGAAAAGACCATCCACGACCCCATCCACGGGAGCCTCAGGCTGGAGGGCCCCTACCTCGACCTGCTCGAAACCCCCGAGGTGCAGAGGCTCAGGGGCATCAGGCAGCTCGGCCTGGCCCACCTGGTCTTTCCGGGGGGGAACCACTCCAGGTTCGAGCACTCGCTGGGGGTCCTGCACCTGGTGAGAAAATTCGGGGAATCCCGGGGCCTGGAGAAGGAGGAGCTCCTCCTGCTCGGGGCCGCCGCCCTCCTCCACGATGTGGGGCATCCCCCCTTCTCCCACACGCTGGAGGCCCTGATGCTGGAGCACCTGGGAAAGGACCACGTGGAGGTGGGGGAGGAGGTGATAAGGGGGGAGACCTCTCTGCTGGAAAACGGGGAAGCTCTGGGGATGGAGGGGATCCCCGAGAAGCTCAGGCGGTGGGGGATGGATCCGGCTGAGGTGGCCTCCCTGATAAAGGGAAAACACCGGAAGAGGTACCTGGCCGAGCTGCTGGCGGGCGAGGTGGACTTGGACCAGATGGACTTCCTGCTGAGGGACGCCCACTTCACCGGGGTGGCCCTGGGCATGATAGACGTGGAAAGGCTCCTGAGCACCCTGGTCATCCACCGCAACCGCCTCATGATCCTGGGGAAGGGGATAGAGGCCGTGGAGGGAATGCTCACGGCCAGGGCCCTCATGTACTCCTCCGTTTACTTCCACCCCACCGTCAGGACGGCCGAGCTGATGCTGGCCAACGCCGTGGAGTGGTCGCTGGGGGAGGGCAAATCCCCCTGGGAGCTCTACGCCAAAACGGACGGGGAGCTGCTCGAGGAGCTCCGCAGGATGGGGGGATACGGGGGGGAGATGGTGCTGAGGCTCAAGTACCGCCAGCTCTTCAAGCCAGCCTACGAGGAGAGGAGGAGGAAGCTGGAGGAGGGGGAGAGGAGGTCCCTGCTCAAGAGGTTCAGGGGCTGGGGGTCCCTGCTGGAGCTCCAGAGGGAGATAGGGGAAGAGGCCGGGGTTCCCCCGGGCTACGTGCTCCTGGATGTCCCGCTGGTGGACCTCTTCCTTTCGGAACCCAGGATAGGGGAGGTGGAGATCCCGGTGCTCGTGGAGGGGAGCAGGATCAGGCTCTCCCAGCTCTCCTCCATAGCGGGCGCCCTGAAGGAGGGAGCCACCCCCAGGTACCTCCTCAGGGTGCTCACCCTCCCCAAGTGGAGGGGGAGGGTCAGGAGAGCCGCCCTGAAGATCCTGTGATCAGGAGAGGCTCATCTTCCCCAGCTGGGTGAGGGAGAGCTTCTCGTCCAGGTAGCCCAGGGTCTGGAGCCTCCTCACCTCGCTCTTCACCACCGCCAGGGGAACCCCTGAGGTGGCCGAAACCTGATCCAGGGAGGAGGAGGAGGCCAGGGACCTCAGAACCGCCCTTCCCACCTCCCCCACCAGGATGTCCTGGGCCAGCCTCTCCCTGAGGGCCCAGCTGAGATCGGGCTGTGACTGGAGGATCTTGGTGAGGAGCTCGGGGCCGGGGCCCAGCCCGTACTTCTTCTGTAGCCTCTCCAGGCTGACCTTGGCCCCCGCTATGGCGCTCCTGAGGGCCTCCAGGTCCCTCACCAGCGCGGAGATCTTGCCCGTCTCCGCCTTCTCCTGCTCCGGCTTCTTCAGCACCTCCTCCCTCAGCCGGAGGTTTTCCTGGGTGAGCTTCCTGACCTCCCCCTCCAGCCTGTTCACCCTGAGGGCCAGCCTCCTGCCCTCCAGAACCTTCCATCCGGGGAGGAAGATCCAGCCCAGCACCACCAACAGCAGAAGGGCCAGCAGGATCTCCAGCGGGGTCAAGTGTTTCCCTTCTTACCTCCGCCCTCCCCGTTTAAATCTTCTTCCCAGCTTTTCCGGATTGGGTTGGGACTCGAAAATATCTTAATAGAAGATGGGGAGAGAGGTAGGGTGCGGCAGTAGTCTAGCCTGGTCCAGGACACAGGCTTGCCGAGCCTGTAGCGCGGGTTCAAATCCCGCCTGCCGCACCTAGTTGGTGCCCCCCCCTTCTGAGGCTCCCCCGTTCCCCGGATCAACCCGCAGCCGAACGCCGGGCGGGGTGGCGCTTCCCCCCCTTCGGTAGGGTTAAAAACCGCCCCTCAGAAGAATAAGAATGACAACCCGCCGGAGGGCCAGGGACTGGAGGCCCGTGCTGGGGGCGGCGGTGGTCTTTTCCCTCATAGGCCTGGCCGCCTTTTCGGCCTACCTCTTCTTCCTGGCCCGACCGGCCTCGGAGGAGCTCAGGGAGGCCAAGAGCTCCGCCCTCCAGCAGGTCTCCTCGGGTCTGGCCAAGATCCCCACGGACCAGGCCAGGGCCTCCGCCCAGGAGTTCTCCTCCAGGATCAGGAGGGCGGGCTCCGCCTCCGAGGTGAGGGCCATCCTGGTGGAGGTGAATGCGGCGGTGGTGAGGGAGAGGCTCAGGGAAAACCTCCTCAACCTCGTCCAGAGGGCCACGAACGGGACCTACCACTCCCCCTCGGACGTTCCCCTCCTCGCCTCCCTCTCCTCGGAGCTGAGGGCCCTGGTCAACTCCAAGAACACCCTCTCCGAGCTGCGGGCCCTCGAAGCGGAAATAGCCCAGAGGGCCACCTCCACCTGGAGGGAGTACCTGACGGGCCTGCTATCCTCCATAGAGAACGAGAGGGTGATCATGAAGCACAACTCCCCCACCTCCTGGACCTACCTCGACAAGGAGAACGCCAGGGAGCTGGTGCTCTCCAAGGACTGGACCTACCTGAGGGAGCTCCACTTCGAGGGAACGGAGGAGCTGGAGGTTCCCGTGCTCGCCACCCTGAAGATGGCCCCCTCCGTCCTACCGGGCTCCACCGTGAACCTCTACGCCTACGATCTCCAGGCCAAAACCCTGAACCTGCTGGTGGGGAGGGCCACGGTGACGAGGATGATGAGCTCCGATGCCGCCCTCCGCTCCATCAGCTGGAGCAGGACCGCGGGTACCACCACCTCCTCCTACACCATGGACGTCTGGGAGACCCTGAAGGCAGCGGCCGGGGGCTCCACGGAGGCCGCGGCCGTGGACCTGAAGGACTACCTCTCCAAGGTCCTCACCTCCCTCCAGCAGAGCGGGGCGGGTGACCTGGACTTCACCATGGTCTACCTGGTGAGGGTTCCCAGGGAGGCCGGGGAGCTCATCCTCCAGTACGAGTTCTACCAGACCTCCTCCAAGGACGTGGTCCTGGCCCTGGTGCTCTGAGCTACCCTACTTTTATCCCCTGAAGGCAGGAAATAGAGGAGGGAATGGGGGAGAAGAAGGAGGGAAAGAGGAAGGAAATAGAGAGGCTCCTGAAGATCAAGGAGGAGCCCATAGGCGGAAAGGAGGTCCTCTCCCAGCTCCTGGGAGAGCCCTCCAAGCAGGCAGCCCCCCCGGCCGTCCCCAAGCCCCCCGCCGAGCAGAGGGAGGGGTTCGTCCTCTCCGCCGAGCTGAAGGGGAAGGTGGAGAAGGTACTGGACCGGTACGGTTCGGCCGAGATCCTGAAGCTGGAGGGGGATCCCCTTCCCCTCTACCGCCTCAGGATCCCCGAGCTCACGGAGAAGGAAAGGGAGCTGCTGGCCACCTGCAAGAGGAAGGCCGTGGAGGAGATCAAGGTGGACCCGGAGAGCATACCCGATCCCTCCGAGCGCCGGAGGGTCTTCATGCAGGAGCTCATGAAAATCCTGGAGAGGGAGAGCAAGGGGATGCGCCTGCCCTCCGCCAGGCTTAAGGAGCTCTCCGAAATGGCCTTCCACGACATGATCGGCTACGGCCCCCTGGATCTCCTCATCGCGGACGACAAGCTGGAGGACATCCTGGTGATAGGGGTGAACAAACCCGTGTACGTTTACCACAGCAGGTACGGGATGTGCTCCACCAACATCGTCTTCGAGGAGGAGGACACCATAAGGTACTACATAGACAAGATGGCCAGGCTGGTGGGGAGGAGGATAGACCACCAGATGCCCCTGCTGGACGCCCGCCTCCCCGACGGGAGCAGGATCAACGCCACCATCCCCCCCGTATCCCTGGAGGGACCCACCCTCTCCATCAGGAAGTTCAGGAGGGATCCCCTCACGGTGGTGGACCTCATGAACTTCGGCACCCTCTCACCCGAGGTGGGGGCCTTGCTGTGGCTGCTGGTCCACGGGCTGGACGTGAAGCCGGCCAACATCCTCTTCGCGGGGGGGACGGGGAGCGGCAAGACCACCCTCCTCAACTGCGCCACCACCTTCGTTCCAGATCACGAGAGGATCATCTCCATAGAGGACACGGCGGAGCTGCAGCTCCCCCACCGCCACTGGGTGAGGCTGGAATGCGTGCACCCGCACACCCACTTCCTGGACGGGAAGGGCGTCCTCAGGAGGGTGGGGGAGAGCTTTGAGGAGGAGGCCAGGAGGCACACGGGAGAGATCATCCTGTCCGGTCCCAACCTCTACCTCAGGGATCCCAACCCCCTCTCCTCGGTGCTGGCCACGGCGCTCCCCGACCTCAGGACCTTCCCCGACAGGCTCGAGCTCCTCGGCAGAACCCACCTGCCGGAGTACTGGGTTTCGATAAGAACGGCCGACGGGAGCAGGCTCAGGTTGACCCCCAACTCCCCCCTGCTGGCCCTCTCGAACGGGAGGAAGGTGGAGCTACCGGCGGAGAGGGTGAGGGTGGGGGACTACCTCCCGGTGCTCGCCTCCGTCAGCCTCCCCGGAGAGGAGGTGAGCGTGGACCCCAGGAAGTTCGCCGGCTGGAGGGTTCACGGGTCGCAGGCGGCCCCGGTTTTGCGGGGGATGGTGAGGAGGGCCCTGCTCAGGCTCGGCTGCACCGGCTCCGAGCTCGCGCGGAGGCTGGGAGTTTCGACCAGGACCCTGGAGGGCTACCTCCGCAGGAGGTCCAACCACGTTCCCCTCCTCCTGCTCCTCAGGCTGTCGGAGCTTCTGGGCGAAAACCTTCCCTCCTTCACCCGGTGGGTGGAGGGGAGGGGGAAACGGGTCTCCATCCCCGCCAAGCTGGACGAGCGGCTGGCCTATCTGGTGGGTGTGATCTCGGGGAACGGGAGCCTGGGGAGGCGCCGGGTCAGGATTTATCACGGCACGGAAACGAGGGCGCTGGGCCTGGCCAGGCGGGTCTTCGGCCTCACCCCGGAGCCCGCGACCCGGAAGAGGGGGGGAGGGACCTGCCACGTGCTGGACTCCGCTTTGGTCGCACGCTTCCTCCGCGAGTTCTTCGGCCTCCCGGTAGGCAGGGCAGGGGTCCTCAGGGTTCCCGAGGTCATCCAGGGGGCGAGGGAGAGCGTGATCGCGGCCTACCTGGCGGGGCTGGTGGACAGCGTTGGTCAGGTGGATCCCGAGAACGGTCGCATTCTCCTGAGCGCCTCGAGCGGGGAAGCCGTCCTGGGGGTGAGATACCTCCTCTGCAGGCTGGGGGTCTTCAGCAGGGTGCAGGGAAGGGATGGACGCGGGGCCGGTCCCGTCTACCGGATTTCGGTCAGCGGGGAGGATGCGAAGAGGCTGGCGGGGAAGCTTGAACCGTACGCGCACGGGCGCAACCGGCTGCGCCTCTCCCGCCTGCTCAGCCTGAGGCTGGCGCCCGGACGGGAGGAGCTCAGGGAGGGGGACGCCGTGTGGTGCAGGGTGACGGAGGTGAAGAGGGAGTGGAACCACCGAGCCCTTCCCTCCTACAACGTCGCACCCGCCTCCACCCGCTACTACCCCGCGGGGGAGATGGGCTTCGTGGTCACCAACCCGAACACCAGACCCCCCAACATAGAGGGGCGGGGGGAGATCTGCCTGTTTCCCGGGTCCTACTTCGTGGACGGGGAGGGGGTCCTCCGGGAAATCGGTGAGTTCGTGGAGGGGCTGCTGAAGGAGAGGGGGGAGGTCAGGGTGAGGGAAAACGTCTGGGCAACGGATGGGAACGGGTTCACCCTGCTGGCCGGCAACCCGATGGAGCTGGATTACCGGCAGGAACGGATGGTCAGCGCCTGCAGGATCACGGAGAGGAGGCACCTCTGCCTCCTGAGGGGCGAGGACGGAACGGAGCTCAGGGTAACGGAGAACACCAGGCTGCCGGTGGTTACGGCCTCGGGGGTGAAGCTTCTGCCACCGGGGCAGATAGACCCGAAGAGCTGCTTCCTGCCGGTTTTCTCCCGGATAAAGGTTCGGGGCAGGATCCAGAGGATAGACCCGCTGGCCCTCTTCAACTCACGGGAGTTCTATGCCTGCGGTCTCTCCCGCCACCTCCGCACCTCCCTTGAAAGGTATCGCCGGGAAAGGGGGCTCAGCTGGAGGGAGCTGGCGGGGAGGCTGGGGATCTCAAGGCAGACCCTCTCCCGGTACCTCCGCAGGGACCAGTTCAGGATGGACCTCCTCCACAGGATGGTCGAGGCGGGCATCCTGGATCCCCTGGAGGTGAGGAGAAGGCTCAGGAGCCTGAGCGCCGGTGGCGGTACCTCCGGACCCGTCAAGGTCCCCAGGGTCCTGAACGAGGAGCTGGCCTACCTGGCGGGCTTCCTTTTGGCGGGGAAGGCGATCTGCGGAAACAACCTGTCGGTGGTGCGGAAAAGGCCCATGGCCTCCTTCTACCTTTCCCTCTGGAAGAAGCTCTTCGGGATCACCCCCACGGTTGAGAGGAGGGGGGGTTACTACCACTTCACCGTGACCTCCAAGGTGGTGAACCACTTCCTGCGCTCTTTCTTCGGACTGGGAAAATCGGAGGCGAGGGTCCCGGAGGTGGTGATGAAGAGCCCGGATCGGGTGGTGGCGGCTTTCCTGGCGGGCCTCATCGACGGGAACGGGGGAGTGAGGAGGAGCAAAATATACCTCTCCACCGCCAGCGAAAGGTTTGCCAAGGAGGCGATGTATCTCTTCCTGAGGCTGGGGATAAGGTCGAGACTGGAGGCCAACAGAAACCCCAACCGCTCCTTCAAAGATCCTGGGTACACCCTGAGCGTTCTGACCAGATCGGATCTGGTAACCGCATGCAGGCTGATCCCCTTCAGGCTGAACCGGAAGGGGGCGAGGTCGGTCCTCGGGAGGAAGCACGGGCTCCCCCCCAGGAGGCAGGGGGTGCCCGCCGAGCTCCTCAGGCCCTTCCTGAAGGGCCTGCAGGGACTGACCACGGCCGAGAAAAAGCGCCTGGTCTACCCCTACCTTCACACCACGAAGAGCATGCCCAGGGAAAGGCTTCTGCGGTTGGGAAGAAGGCTCCCGCCGTTCCTCAGGCTTCTCCTCCGTCGGGACCTGGAATTCGTCAGGATCAAGGAGGTGAGGATAGAGCCCAACACCCAGAACCTCCCCACCTACGATCTCACGCCCGAGACCCAGAACTTCTTCCTGGCGGGATCGACCAACCTCACCCTCGTTCAGGACACCATGGACGATTTGGTTAAGAATGCCCTGAGGATGAGGCCGGACAGGATCATCGTGGGGGAGGTCAGGGGGCCGGAGGCCAGGACCATGTTCACCGCCATGAACACGGGCCATGATGGGGCCCTCCTCGACGTGTCGGTGGTGAGGCTCTCCGACGGAAGGCTGGAGCTGATAGGGAACCTGTGCGAGTCCCTTTTCCGCAAGCACTCCTCGAGCATCAGGACCTACAAGGATCTGGAGTACCTCGACCTCCCCCCGGAGGACGTTTTTGAGGTGGTGAGCGTCGGGCCCGATCTGAGGTCCTCCGTCCACAGGGTGAGCAGGGTCTGGAGGAGGAGGGTGAGGGAGGGGGAGAGGCTGATCAGGCTGGTGACCAGGGCTGGCCACGAGATCCACCTGACGCACCACCATCCCCTTTTCGTGCTGGATGAGGAGGGGGAGGTTAGGAGGAAGGAGGCCGGTGAGCTGATCAGGGGGGACCGGGTGGCGTGCATGATGAGGCCTCCCCCCGTGAAGGGGAGGAGGGAGCTCCCCAGGGAGGCCCTCAAGGGGCTGAGCGAGGCCCTCCTGCTCCCGGATCCCCTCGGAGAGGTGGAGCTGCTGGGCCGCAGGTACAGGAGGGTACCCAACGACGGGGGGGAGCACCTGCCCCAGGCCGAGTTCCTGGTCTCCCAGAATTCCCACCCCGTCCGCCTTCCCCAGGAGCTCGAGCCCGGGCTCTCCTACCTGCTAGGGGTCCTGCTGGGAGACGGGTGCGTGGAGCCCGGGGGCTGCCTCTCCGCCACCTTCGACGACCGGGGCCACCTGGAGGGCTTCATGGAAGCCCTGAGGTCCTACCTCCCCACCGCCGAGCTCAGGCCCCAGGACCACGGAGGATGGCACCTGCTGAGGGTGGGGTCGAAGATCCTCTCCGAGATGCTGGTAGGCATGTTCAACCTGCCGAGGGGTGAGAAGTCCGACGGCTGGAGGCTCCCACCCCTGGTGCTGGGTTCTGATGACGAGAACCTGGCGCACTTCCTGGCCGGGCTCTTCGATTCCGGCGCCTCGGTGGACCCGAAGCGGCAGGCGGTGATCTTCGTGACCAAGAGCAGGGGGGCCGCGCTGGAGGTGGGTTACGCCCTCCAGAGGCTCGGGATGCTGCCGGTGGTGAGGGCCTACCCCAACCGCGGTTTCGGCAGGAAGGAGCTCTGCAGGGTGATAGTCCGGGGGGTGAATAACCTGAGGAGGTTTGCGGAGGTCATCCCCCTGCGGCACTCCAAGAAGAGGGAGGCCCTCGGGCGGATCCTCTCGAAGCCCCACCGCGGGACCCAGCTGGACAGGATACCCGTGCCCAGGGCGCTGAAGGACCTCCGGAAGGAGCTGGGGCTCTCCGTGGCCGAGCTCACCAGGCTGGCCGTGTGCAAGGGTGCCCGGCTGAGCGAGAGCCTGCTAAGGCACCTGGAGAAGGGAAGGACCAGGAGGGTGGGCAGGGAGGCGCTGGGCGCCCTGGCGGAGGCGCTCTGGGAGAGGGCCAGGGAGCTGGGGAGGGAGGAGGCCGCGCTCAGGGCGAGAAAGCTCCTCCTCCTCTCGCAGGCGGATGTCTACTGGGACGAGGTGCTGGAGGTGGGGGAGGCCGAGGTGGGGGAAAGATACGTTTACGATCTGACCGTGGAGGAGGATCACAACTACGAGGCCAACGGGCTGGTGGTTTCCAACTGCATGGGAACCCTCCACGCCAACAGCGCGGCCGAGACCATCACCCGCCTCACGGAGGCGCCCATGAGCGTCCCCCCCATCATGATACCCGCCCTGGACGTGGTGGTGATGCTCCAGCGCATCTACCACAGGCAGAAGGGTCACATCCGCAGGATCACGGAGATAGCCGAGGTGACGGGCCTGGAGGGGGGGAAGCCCCAGCTGAGCAGGATCTTCAAGTGGAACCCCAGGACGGACAGGGTGGAGCCCACGGGGGTACCCCTGAAGTTCAGGCAGGTCCTCTCGGAGCTCAGCGGGAAGAGCGGGACGGAGATAGAGGCGGAGCTCAAGAGGAGGGCGGCGGTGCTGGAGTGGATGAGGGCGAGGGGGATAAGGAACGTCTTCGAGGTGGGCAGGGTCATCCAAGAGTACTACCAGGATCCCGAGGGCCTGCTCAAGCGGGTGAGGGGAGGTTAGGGGGATGGGGAGGAGGGGGGGAAGGCTTCTCCGGTTCTTCTCGAGGGTGGGGGGAGGGGTGGTGAGGACGGGAGAAGCCGTGGGGAGGGCGGGGGAGGTGAGCAGGCTCAGGCCTCCCAAGGAGGACGAGGTCACGAGGAGGCTCAGGGAGCTCAAGGAGCTGGAGCTCAAGGCGGAGGAGGAGAGGAGGGAGGCGGAGAGGGAGAGCAGGGAGAGGAGGCTCAGGGAGGTGAGGAAGGAGGAGCTGGGGAGACCCCTCTCCGAGCGCCTCTCCCAGACCCTCTACGTCCCCTTCAGGCGCCCGGCGGAGAGGCTCATGGGCTTCTTCAAGGGCATAGACCAGGACCTCTACCGGGCCAACCTGCCCTTCTCCCCCGAGCGTTACGTCTCCACGGTGCTGGGGGTGAGCGTGCTGGTGGCCCTCCTCTCCTTCCTCCTCTCCCTCCTGATGTTCTCCCCCCTCCTGGCCCTGGTGGTGGCCCCCTCCGCCTTCCTCTTCTCCTTCATGTTCGGGAGGGTCTACCCCAAGAGCAGGGCGAAGAGCAGGGCGGTGCAGATCAACAGGGAGATACCCTACGCCCTGAGGCACATGGCCACCCACCTCTCCTCCGGGATAGGTCTCCCCGAGAGCGTCACCTCCGTGAGCAAGGCGGGCTACGGGGTCCTCTCGGAGGAGTTCGGGAGGGTGGTGAAGGACATGAACGGGGGGATGAGCATGGAGGAGGCCCTCACCGCCCTGGCCCAGAGGGTGGAGTCGGAGCCCCTCAGGCGCTTCGTCAGGCAGGTGGTGAGGACGCTGAGGGTGGGGGGGGACCTCTCCGACCTCCTCAACTCCCTGGCGGACGAGACCGCCTTCGAGATGCGCATGAAGCTGAGGGACTACACCCAGTCCCTCAACATGCTCACCCTCATCTACATGTTCGCCTCCTCCGTGGTCCCCGCCCTCCTCATCATCATGACCACCGTCACCTCGGGGATGGGGGGAGCCACCCTCACCACCGGAACGGCCGCCGTGCTCTTCCTCCTGCTGGTGCCCTTCCTGCTGGTGGTCTTCCTCTTCATGGTCAAGAGGTTCGAGCCGAGGTTGTGAGATGGGGCTGGTGGAGAGGTCGGCGGCTCTGGCCAGGCGCCTCCTGCCTGAGAGGATGCTGGAGGGGGTGGACCGAAGGCTCCTCTCCACGGGCATCCTTCTGAGCGCGGAGGAGTACGTGGGGATCTGTCTCCTCCTCTCCCTGGTGGGGGGGGCGGTGGCGGGAGTCCTGGGCCTCCTCCTCCTTTCACCCCCCCTCCTCCCCCCCCTCTTCCTGCTGGGTCTGCTGGGTACCTTCCTGCTGGGGACCTTCGGGGTTCCCCCCTACCTCACCCAGAGGAGGGCGGCCAGGCTGGAGAGGGAGCTCCCCGACGCCCTCAGGCAGATGGCCAGCACCCTGAGGGCGGGGATGAGCATAGACGTGGCGATGGAGGAGGTGGCGAAATCGGGCTACGGCATCCTCTCCGCGGAGTTCGAGAGGGCCCTGGCGGAGGTGAGGAGGGGGAGGCCCCTGGTGGAGGCCCTGTGGGCCCTCTCCGTGAGGTCCGGCTCCCCCCTCTGCGAGAGGGCCTTCGGGCTCCTCATCGAGGGGATAGAGAGGGGGGTGGCGCTGGCGGACGTGCTCCAGGCGGTGGCCAGGGACATAGGGGAGGTGCACGCCCTGCAGAGGGAGAGGAAGGCGGCCACCACCCAGCAGGTCCTCTTCCTGGTGGCGGTGTCCCTCTTCGCCTCCCCCTTCATCCTGGGCCTGACGGTCTCCATAGGGGGGGCGGGGGGAGGGGTGAGGATGCCCGAGGGCATGGACCTCATCGTGCTTGGCTACACCCTCATCCAGGCCTCCCTCTGCGCCCTGGCGGTGGGGATCGTGAGGTACGGGAAGGTCTCCAAGGGCCTCACCTTTTTGCTCCCCTTCGCGGTAGCCTCGGCCGCGGTCTTCCGCCTCTCGGGCTTCCTGGTGTGAGCTCCCAGGGTGTGAACTACCCCCAGCTTTCGCAGGGGGCTTCCTGCTTCAGCGACGGGGCTTGCCCCGCGACCACGGCAGAAGCCGGGACGCAGAGTAGGGGCCCCATCTCCACAGGCGTGACTTCGGGCCGTCCCAGCCCTAGGGAGAGGATTCGGCAGGCCGCGATGTGGGCC